>Ga0335073_10017508_pt1 | contig 10026 bp, 6 predicted proteins | sample Lox_Sample_22_FD_207093 | JGI IMG/M metagenome (GOLD analysis project Ga0335073, IMG submission 207093) | Soil microbial communities from Loxahatchee National Wildlife Refuge, Florida, United States - Lox_Sample_2.2 | ecosystem: Environmental > Terrestrial > Soil > Wetlands | place: USA: Florida... | reverse complement strand
CGTTCAAATCGGAATTCCCTTTCAGCACGTCTTCCACACCGCTGAGCCAAAACCGTGCGCCTGCGTGCTCAACCGGGGCCGATTGATTACTGAGAACCTGAATTCCAGTCGAGCGCAGAATGCTAGTCACCAGTTTTGGATCGGTGATGACGTCGTGGTTGCCCATCACGGCCCAGAGGCCATGCTGAGCTTTCATCTGGCGCAACAGGCTCGCGCACGGCTCAGCAGCATAGGCAGCCTTTTGGCGATTGCCGCCGAACGATGGATCTGTCACAAAATCACCGGTAAGGACGATAACGTCCGGTTTCAGGCCGTTCACGATCGGGATGGCCGCGCCCAGCGGATGCACGGAAAAAACGGGATCGTAATGAAAGTCGCTGAGTAGAGCGACCTTATAGCCGTCAAGCGCAGCTGGCCAGCGTGGCAAGATAAGCTCCTGGCGAACCAGCTGCGGCCGGTTCGGCTCCAAGAGTAAGGAATCGCCGGCCAGAGCGGCAGCGCCAATCGCAGCCGCTAAGCCGAGAAAGCGGCGACGGCTCAAGCTGCGCCGCGTTGTGCTTCGTTCTTCTGTAATGACCGGGGCCAATGCGTCTCTAGAACGTTACTTCGGGGGCTGAATCCAGCATATCGTGAAGTGACGATTCGCGATATACCGGAAGTCACCCAGGTCCTCAGAACGTGAACACCGCCGTCAGATCGATGCGGCGATTGGCCGTTGTTCCGGGAGAATAGGGAAATCCTGCGAGGGCATTGCGGCGGTCAAAAAAACTGGATCCGACCACGCCACTGGGATTCGCCGGGTTCACGTTATTGAATGCGTTGCGCACGCTGAGTCCGAACGTCAGGTTGTAACGCTGTTCGGAGTTCGTAGACATCATGATCGGGCCGCCCCCGCCGAAAAGCGGACCGCCGCGATGGCCGCCATGGCCGCCTCCACCGGGACCACCCCCTCCAGGGCCAGCGCTCCCTTTGGTGCTGGGTCCGAAACCGATCGTTTTCGTCAGCCGGAAGTTTATGGAAAAGCGATTGGGACCGGTGGCGTAGTTTATGGGAAGAATGTTGCCGGTCGCTCCGGTCAAGTCGAGCGTCCCAAACGGTGTGCAGTACACCGGCGGATTCGGGAGTGTTGCGGGGCACGTAGTCGAGACCAGGCTCGGGCGATCGTTGTACTGGAAGTCGCCGTTCAGATTGTATGGCGTTGTGATATTGAAGGGCGAACCTGAGCTGACAATCATAAACGGGCTCAAGCGAACCAAATAAGGGAGGCCAACGCTGCCCATCAGGAACAGACGATGGCGGGTATCGAACGAAGCTCGTCCCCAATCCTGGCTGATGTCCCAGGAGTTCGAGGGAAAGCTGGAGACACCCGAGGTATCGCTGTTGGCATAGTTGAGTGAATAGTAGGCCGCAAATTGCAATCTGGACCCGAGTCTGGCGTTGGAATTCACCATGAGCTGGTTCTGCTTGAAATTCGCCTCGGAAACATAACGGTATAGGTTTTGGGTCGGCGTCGGGCAATTCGGGTAACACGGTGTGCCCGGATATGGAGCGCCGGCATTGATTGTGATGAACTGATCGAAGCCGCGCGAATTCAGGTACGTGACGGCGAGCGTCGCGGATTTAGTAACTTGGCGTTCCAGGCTGATCGCGCTCTGCAGCGTCCCCGGCGCGTGCAGCAGCGGGCTAACTTGGTAGGTGGTTGAGACGGTGGAACTTGGAGTTCCGCAACTCGAAATCGGGGCCGTCAGCGGCTGGTCCAAGCCGGGATAGCAAGTTGGGTTGGTGATGACATAGGCGATCTGGTTGGTACCGTTGAGATGGGTGGCTTGCAGCATCTGCGTGATCTGGAAGCGGTCGTAGAAAATACCGGAGCCCCCGCGGATCACAAACCTTGTTGTTCCATTTTTGCCGCGGACTCCCCAAGCAAATCCCAAACGCGGAGCCCAATCGGCATGATCGTGAATATAGTTCTGGGTCTCGAACCGCAGTCCGAGGCTGAGGGTGAGATTCGGGCGGGCGCGCCAGTCATCCTGAAAATAGGGCTCGAAGTCGTAGTAGTCGATCGCAGCGCTGGGCGAACCGGTTGTGATGCTGAGCTGACTGGGTGTGCCCGCCTGATAGTCGGAGATACTCGGAAATAGAAACGAGCCGTTGAACGCCGAGGTGGTGAAGTCGGTGGCTTGGGTAGCGCGGAAGCGGGCGCCGAACTTCATGGTGTGGTTGCCATGAATCAGTGAAGTGTAATTTTGCAGCTCGTAGTTATCCTGCGTGTCGTTGAGAGTTCCTTCGCTGTTGCCGCCGCCGGTGAAATCACCGATCACGCTCGTTACTGGATTGCTATCGACCGGGTTTTGCGCGTTGTAATCGCGGTTGTATTGAAAGCGCGTTTCGTTCACGATCTTCGTTCCGAACACCTGGGTATCGCTGAGCTGCACCGTATTCTCGGTGCTCTTGGTCGAGTAGCCCTGGGTTGCTAAGTAAAACTGAGAGGGCAAATTGCCAGATTCGGTGTCGCGATAGTACTGATAGCGGACGGTGAGCGTATTGTTCGGGGTTAGCGCCCAATCGAGGCGCGGACCCAGATTGGTCCGCTGCCGCGGGTTTGCAATCGAGCTGACAATAAAGTTCGAAAGATCGTTTGGATTGACGGCATTGATGGGCGAGACCTGATTGATGTCACGCCGATCGACATCGAAGAAGAAGGAAGCGTTTTTGCGCAGCGGACCACTGATGGTTCCGTTGAATTGCGTAATGTAATAAGGCGGAATATCTCCGGCGAAAGGATTCGGCGAATTGAAGGGCGAGTCATTGCCGTCGGCCAAAACCTGGCCGTGGAGCTGATCGGTTCCCGGCTTGGTGAAAATCTCTATGCGACCATAGCCGAGCTTGTCGTATTCGGAAGAAAATGGATTCTGATTGATGCGAATTTCGCGAATCGACGATTTTGGCGGGAGCTGGCCGGCGGTGAAGCCGTCGATGTACATCTGGCCGCCATTCGGGCCGGCGGAGGGTCCGGCGAGAGCCTGCAAGTCGGATTCGAGTTCGTCGGGATCGTCGGGCAGCGACTCGAGTTCTTTCCCGGAGATCGTGATCGCGCCGGCATTGTTTTGCGGAGTTACATCGACCGTAGGCGCGGTCGAGGAGACTTGGACCTTCTGCGTCTCGACTGCAATGGCCATCGAAACGTTCAGCCGCAAGGGCTGATCGGCGATCACTACGCTGTCGTTCTCGTAGAGCGTGAAACCTTGCGCGACGACCGTCATCGAGTACTTCCCTGCCGGCAAGGATTTGAATTCATACATGCCCTGGCCGTTTGTCTGTGCCGTAACCGGAGATCCAGTAGCCGGAGTCAGTACGACTGTCGCCCTGGAAATGGCAGCGCCCGAGGGATCGGTGACTTGGCCGCGAAGCGCTCCGGTGGACGTTTGTGCGAACGATACCGCAACCGAAAGAAACAGCACGACGAAGAAGCACAAATATGACTTCATTTTTGGTTCTCGGTCCTCTAAGAATGAATTGAAGGTAAACAGATTCGCCTTCGTAAGAATCTCGCTTGGACTACTTCGCTACTCTACATAGTCCGAAAACATGGGCTTTTAGCCCTAATTGCTAATTCCCGGTATCGCCGCCGGGCATGCCGCCTCCCAGGCTCCAGGGGGTCATCATCATGGCCTCGCTGCCATTCGGTGCAGCCCGCAGAATCGGTTCCACGCCGCTCAGCAGATTGATGGCGGTGCTCGGTGTCGTCGGCGAACCCTCAGTGGCGACCATCATGACCGCGTCGCCTTTATGCAGATCGGCGATGGTCACGGTCGGCATTCGGCTGAGAATCTGCTGAAAGTCTCCTCCGCCCGCTCGCATTCCCATGCCGGGATGCGTGCCGCCCCCTTCGGAACCGCTCGCATTCGCGCCACTCGCCCCTTGCCCTTGTCCGGACTGCCCACGCCCCGCTCCCGACGCTCCGGGAGGCATTCCACCTGCAGCGGCGGCTTTCAGACGAAAAGCTATTCGCTGCGCCATTTCCGGCGGAAGCTGATGCAACTGCGAATCGGAAGTGATCTTCACCTGCACAGATTTTTTGCTCAGCACATCCTGAACGGTGACAATGCCGGAGCTTGCATCTACAGAATTGACGAGCCCGGCAACATTTCGGAAGCTGCCAGTCACAACTTCTTCGGCGGTGAATTCTGTGCCGTCGGCGCTGCGCTGTCCCCGCGCGCGCAATTGGTCCCCGGATTTGATCTGCGCCAGCGAACTGGCGCTGGCATCCTCGAACTTCACCGAATTGGGAGCGTAGCGGCGGAAGATCGTGCTCTTGGAAGTGTGGATGGCGATCGACTTTCTACCGGTGAATCCGGTGACGGAAATCGTGATCGTTCCGCTAGCCGGATCAACTCCAGTCACGAGACCGCCCAAGCCTCGCTTCTGCCAATCCTCGCGAATCTTGTCGCTTTCCGCCGCGACCGCCGAGCGTGTGATCACCAGAACTTCCAGCGCCGGGATCGATGTTGCACCCTGCGCCGCGAAGCCACGCACGCGAACCGTGTCGCCTACTTGCAGATCGGTAAGTTGGATCGGGGTCGCGTTCTTTACGTCCTTTTCACCCGGTTCCAGCTTCAGAATGCGTGCATTCGGTTGCACGATTGCGGTGATTTCTGGACCGGAGGCGGGGGCGACGGTCAGCGTACTGCCGTTGATGGCTTTGATGGTGCCGATCACGCGTGCAACTGAGGATTGCGTGTTCTGCGCGAGCGCGGGTTGCAGCCCGGCCGCAGCCAAGGCCACGCCCGGACGCTGCGCATTTGCGGGCACAATCAAGAGCATCGCGGAAACCAAAATCAGGGTCGTCCACACTGCGGTTCTGCTGTTCATACCGCCCCGTTTAGAACACCTTTCGATTTTCTGTAGGAATCTTGGGTGGCGCAGCGCTTCGAGCGCTGCGATCACTTGCTATATGTTCGAGCGGCTTCAGCCACCGAGGTGCCCTGCAAACAATTCCCAAGCCCCTCTAGTAATTTACATCCCGAGTAGCGGTGGAAGTTGATGATTTACAAAGTTTTACCCAAATCGGCAAAGGCTTCACAATTGTAAAAAATCCTACATTTTGTGCGCCGCTACGACGAAACTACGGGCGTACTAACGAGCCACGGTCATCCAGAGGGTTAATAGACGCAAGCGGCTCGCCACCTTACGATTCCAAGTAGGACCTTGTGAAAATGTGCGGCTCGGAGGAGTGCGTTTAGGGTGCGCCGTTTTATTTGCTGGGGGATGATCGTCCTCGTGCCGGCCTCGCTGCTGGCGCAGACTCAGTCTGCCATCGTGCACACGCAGGGCGGAGTGTGGGTGAACGGTTACGAGGCGAAAGACGCTTCGGCTGTGTTCTCCGGCGATGTGGTCGAGACCCGGCCTGGTTTTTCTGCCACGTTGAATCTGGAAGGCTCGTCGGTACTAGTCGAGCCGGAATCAGTGGTGAAATTTCAGGGAGACGCGATCGAACTCGATCACGGCGGCGTCTCGGTCGAGACTTCCACGAGCTTCAAAGTTCTGGTCCGCTGCATCACGGTCATTCCCGTGGCAAGTGAATGGACGCAGTACGAAGTGGTCGATATGAGCGGCAGCGTACAGGTTTCCGCGCGCACCAAGGACGTGAACGTGAAATGGGAGCACGGCGCCAGCAAGAGTTCACTTGAGAAGGCCGTTGGGCAGCAGGAACAAGGATCGGTGCATCAGGGTGAGCAGAAAAAATACGACGAGTCGGAGTTGTGCGGAGCGCCTCCCAGGCCGAATGCGGGTACGTTGCCGAATCCGAAATGGATTGCCGCCGGGGCCGCGGGAGCGGGCGTGCTGATCTGGTGCGTGCTCCAGTGCGGAGGCAGCAAGCCCCCAGTCAGCAATTGGAAACCCTAAAGAATTCAGGTAGACGCAACGTCAAGAAGCGATCTTCTAAATTTGCCCCGCTACAGAATTCTCTCGTGCGTGTACCCCGCCGCGACAAGTGCGGCTAACAGTTCGGTGATGTGTTCGGGGCCGCGCGTTTCCATGGTGATGTCAATCGCCGTGTCTCCCAGGTTCACGCCGTGATAGGCGCGATCGTAGGCGGTCTCGACGATGTTGGCGCGATGTTCGGCGAGAATTCCGGTCAGGCGATGCAGTGCGCCGGGATAATCGGGGAGATGGACGCGGAGGCGAACCAGGCGTCCGTCTTTGACTAAACCTCGTTCGATGATGCGCGAGAGCAGCGTGACATCGATATTTCCCCCGCAAACCAGAACTGCCACGCGTTTTGCGGCCAGCGGCAATTTACGATTGAGAACCGCAGCCAGCGCAGCGGCGCCCGCGCCTTCCGCCAGAGTTTTTTCCCGCTCCAGCAGAAGCAGAACCGCATTGGCAATCTCTTCTTCTTCGACCGTGACGATGTCATCGACGTATTTCTGGACCAGCGGCAGCGTGCGTTCTCCCGCGCGCCGGACCGCGATTCCGTCGGCGATGGTCTTGGCCGCGTCCAGCGTGACCGGCTTGCCTTCCGCCACCGCCGCTTTCATGGAAGGAAGCCGCGCAGGCTGCACTCCGAAAACAAGCACAGACGGGTTCGTTTCCTTCACCGCGCAGGCAATGCCGCCAATCAGCCCGCCGCCGCCGATCGGCACGACTAAAACCTGGATGTCCGAATGCTGCTGCAGAATTTCCAAGCCGAGAGTTCCCTGCCCCGCGATCACACAGTCATCGTCGAAAGCGTGAATCAGTGTGAGGTGATCCTGCTGAGCATTTTCGAGCGCCGCGGCAAAAGCTTCGTCGTAATTGGCGCCATGCAGAACCACCTCAGCCCCATAACCGCGTGTGGCCGAAACCTTTGTCAGGGGCGTGGGAAGTGGCATAAAAATCCGCGCTTTGATCCCGTGACGGCCGGCGTGGTAAGCCACTCCCTGCGCATGGTTCCCTGCTGAGGCGGCAATGACACCGTGGGCTCGCTCATTGGGCGTGAGCGTGAGCATACGGTTCAGCGCGCCGCGTTCTTTGAAGGCTCCGGTGCGTTGCTGATTGTCGAGCTTCAGAAAAATGGAGTTGTTGGTCAGCGTGGAGAATGTTTCCGAGTGATTGCAGGGCGAAATGCGAATGTCGGAGCGAATTCGGCCCAGCGCAGTCTGGATATCCGGGAGTCCAATCATGATGTGTGAGCCACATCTTACCGTGAAGCTGTGAGGAGATGCGTCCATTAAGAAATTTGATCGCGGAGATAAGAATTTCAGGTCTTGCCGCCGAGGCGGAACTCCGGTTTACTGGCAGTGCGAAAAGCCGGCCGGGTATGAGCGCCGCGAAAAAGATCGGTTTGGCAGGACTGGACCTTCACTTGATACTCCCGTAATCCATGGACTTCGATCAGCTCACAACGTTTCTGGAAGTGGCGCGGCAAGGGAGCTTCTCGCGCGCCGGGGAAAAAGTGTTCCGCTCGCAGTCGGCGGTGAGCGCGCAGATTCGCCAGTTGGAGCAGGAGTATGGAGACCGGCTGCTCGACCGCTCCGGGAAGACGGTCAAGTTGACGCCGGCGGGGCAAATCTTCTACGAATACGCGGAACGGATGAAGGCGCTGCGCGAGGAATCGTTGACCGCCGTCGCCGATCACAGCGGCACACCGCGCGGCACGTTGCGCGTGGGCGCGAATGAAGCGACGTGCCTGTACGTTTTGCCGGAAGTGTTCAGCGAATATTGCCGACGCTATCCGCCGGTGCAGATCAGCATCTATCGCAATTTCAGTTACAAGATTGTCGAGAAGCTGGAGAACGGGCAGGTCGAAGTCGGAGTGTTGACATTGCCGATTACATCGCCAAGCCTGAAAATCCAGCCGATCTTCCGCGACAAACTGATGCTGATGGTCAGCCCGAAAAATCCACTGGCCAAGCACAAGGTTGTGCCTGTCAGCGAAGCGGTGAAGTTTCCGCTGCTGTTCCCGAAGACCGGGCACACGCGGCGAATGCTCGACAAGCTGTTTCGTCCCTTCAACGCCGAACTGCAGGTCCGGATGGAACTGCCCAGCATTGGAATGATTAAAAGCTTCGTCGCCGCGGATCTGGGAGTCTCGTTGATCAGCGCGTCTTTCGCTCGCGATGAAGTCGAGTCCGGACGCGTGAAGTTAATCGACTTGCAAGACGTCGAACTGTTCCGCGAGCTGGGATTGGCTTATCGGCGGGACCGGACGCTGTCGGTCGCGACGACCGCATTTGTGGCGCTGCTGCGGCAGATGACGGGAGTGGGAAAGAAAACCGACGCGTAGCTCTGAAATTCCTCATCCCGCCAAACGCTTGAACGTGCGATGCCGAATCTCCAGCACCGGTAAGAAAGTCAAGTTTGCCACTCTACGAAAGAACTACTTTTTGGGCAGGCAGTGGTTCCCCGCTGCGCGACTACCCTTTGTTGTTGTTTAGCCGCGATGGATTTATCGCGAAGCTATGCTAAGCGACCCTGGTCTCAGTTAGGAAGAATCGTCATTGGCGTTCCCGCGCCCTTTGGCCCGATGTTGGGTGCGAACATCGGGCTCCAAGGCCCGTCGCCGAACCGCACTATGCTTTTAGTCATTTCGTTGAATATCTCCGTATCGTTTGACGTGAACACCCAATCGAGCAAGTGCCCACGCCATTCGGTCGCCATTGACATAATAATCAAGGGCGCGGGAGCCACTTCACTGTTAACGATGGGTCTGCCGACTCCGGAGTTCATGTGGATTTTTTGCCTTCCGATCTCGTACCAGATCGGCTTCGGCATGCGCCCGATCCCCGGCATGGATACCGCGCTTAATGCCATGCTTGCGAGAACATCGTCTTCCTTCTTTCTAAACCTCTTCGGTACACATTCTGGTAGAAGCTCCACCATCAGCATTTTCGCGTAGATCGGCTCCGCCTTTCGAGACTCTTTGTATTGCTTCGAGTCATCTACCCAAAGCTCTTGGATGTCGGCGTTTCGTTGAGGTGCCTTGTCTGCCGGGAGACAAGCATCTACCAGGATCTTCATGCAGCGTTCAGCTTGCTGGTGTTCAGGGTCGGTATCGCCCGGCATCCCAAAAATGTTGCGATGCCCGATCTCCATGTCGGAAGCGCCATCCAGCAGCTTCATCTCAACGGGATAATTGAAATGCAAGTCCATCTCTTTGTCGTAAAACTTGCCAGAATTCGATTGCGACGTGAGTTCATGAACCTGTGGTGCTGTGCTTGGCTGTAATTCGGTACTTTGGCGATTGCTGGGGTGGGCATTTTCTTGTTCGATCACGGGTACTGCTGATGTTGGAGATGCCGCATACGGGTGATTCCCCGGCTCCTCCGGGTTACGCGTTTTCGTGGGATCGAAGAAGGTCAGTTGCCGAATGCTGTTCTCAAACTCATCCAACACTTTCTTATCGTATGAGAACGTGGACACGTATAGCATGTACCCTTTGAGTGCTGTTGCGTATGCGACTCGATAGATACCATCAGCCTTCCATCTGCCGCGTAAAAATTCCCGTCCATTTATCCGTACCGTATCAATATCGTGTGCGCCGAGTGCCGCCACTGCCTTCCGTGGGTCTGCATTTCCGGTCTTACTGATTTCGTCTGCCAAGACAACGATTATGGGATAGCCTTTGCGGGCACTGTTAGCGCCGAATAGAGTATGACGAAATGTCTCCTGCGCCTCGTCATTCTTCGCAAGAGGGTGGAGGTCGGCATCCTGCGGCAAAGGCAAAGTAAGACCAAAGAACGTATTGACGTATGTCTCCCCCGAAAAGAAACCGTCTTCGGGTTTCGATGCGGTCTGGGTCTGTGCTGCGGCAGGAAGAATAGAAAGCAACAGAGCCATTCCGACGATTGTTTTCAGCATGGCAGTATCACATCGACGCGGAGGAGATTCCGCGAAACGCAGAATCATACGCCAAAGGCTGATTGGATAAGAGCGAAGGCTCGATTGGACCCGGTAGTCTTGGTTTGAGGATCAAGGCGCTGGGAAGAAAGGAGCCTTCGCAGATGATGATTATAGGATGTGATTTCCATCCCAGCTGGCAAC
>Ga0335073_10017507_pt1 | contig 10026 bp, 9 predicted proteins | sample Lox_Sample_22_FD_207093 | JGI IMG/M metagenome (GOLD analysis project Ga0335073, IMG submission 207093) | Soil microbial communities from Loxahatchee National Wildlife Refuge, Florida, United States - Lox_Sample_2.2 | ecosystem: Environmental > Terrestrial > Soil > Wetlands | place: USA: Florida... | reverse complement strand
CCCGGCACTGGTCCGGTGTTTCAGCGGCCAGTAGCACGGTAAGTCTCAGCAAGGTTCGCTTTTCGTTTTCGACAGCAGGGCACAAATCAGCGCGGCGTGACCCGAGAGTGTCACGCCGCGTTTTTTCTTTTGCGCTTGCCTTATCATTTCAGCCTGGCACTCCCGGATAGGGCCTACTTTTGTGACGGCAAGTCCCAGAACAACAGATGAACGTCGGCGATTAATTTGCTGATTGCGTCCCGGTCGACTTTGTCCGGGAGCGGCGAGGTCGCCTGGGCAGCGAGCGCTTCCGATTCCAGTTGGCGACCTAGCTCTTGAATCCCCGCCAAGGAATGTTTTCCCTTACGAATCTCGATCAACTCGTCCCGGTTCGGTCTGGGCAAGGTGATTCGTCCGCACTCCATGAGTTCCTTCGCTTCTCCATAAAGGCGGATCACGTGCATAGCATATTTCGTATCGTATCCGTGCTTCTCCTCGAGTTTGGCGCGATGAACGTTCTTTTGCCCTTTCTGTCCGAGAAGCCGTTTCATTTGGTCATCCGCAAACCCCAGGAAAGGCAGGACATGGCTCTTTGCGAGGAACAACTCAGACCGGGAGGAAATTTGGTTCCAAGTGGGGGTTGTGAATTCGAGCGGCGCGAACAAAAAATGCAGAGCTGAGGGATTTCCTTTGGCCGCGAGTCCCGCCCATTTTGTCAGCGTGTAAAGACAAACGTCCACATCCATGGGTCCGTTGCCACCAAGTTTGCCGCCTGTTGTGAACACAAAGTGCTCCTCGCGTTGGAGGCCAAGGACCTTTGGCGGAGGCGGAATATAGAGCCCGTACCAATCGGTATCATCAGTCGCGCCAAGCTTTGCACCATGCGCCTGCGAGCCCCCTATATAAGCCATGATTAGGTTTGTTTCGTAGCCGAATCCGTATTGGGTGAAGTCTGGTTTCATCCTTGCACGCGGTACAATACCGGCTGATTGATAGTATCGCGCTCCTGACCCAATAGGCTGGGCTGGCTACTGATTTAGGGTAAGCTCGACGACCGCACACAAAGATCAACACGGAAGGTAAGAATGTCATCCTATGTCGGTATCTCACTCGCGGACGACGGAGACTTTGGCGGTAGGAACCTCGAGACGCATCAGGCGGTGACTCGAATCAAGATACAAATCGACTTCGAGGTCGGTGGCATTGACGCGAAAGCCTTCGTAGCTTTGCCCATCGAGCGAGGCTGAGCCAGTAGCCTCGGCAGTGATGGTGCCCGGCATCAATTCCTGGGGTATGAATACGGAAAAGGTTTGCGGGCCGCGCTTGGACCAATCATAGAGGCGCGCCAGTACGCCGTATTGGTAGTAAAGATTGTTGTCGAGGACGGCGATCAGCGGAGTTCCGAAAGTAAAGGTCTGATCGAAAGGGCGGCCGCCTTGCATTTGCAAGGTCATTTTCGCAACGCCGTTCTCGAAGACGATGTTCGCGGCGTTGGTTTTCTCCGCTTGCGAGGTCCATTCGTAGCTGATCGGGGCGCCATTGGGCTGCAGAGTGAGTGAACCGGTCACTTTGCTGGCTACGCCTTGCGATGGTTTGATCTCGGCCGCGCCTTTCGCGATCCATCCAGAGCCTGCCGGCTTGACCTCAAATTCTTCGTGGCCAACGGTTTTTCCGTCAAGCCGGATGGTGAGTTTGCCTTGGTCCTGGACAAAAACAACGCCCGGCCCAGCGTTATTCTTTTTTGGATGGGCGACGCCGGCGACGGCGCAGACAAAAATCGCAAGCGTCGCGACGCCAATCGACAACTTGGTTTGAGGCCCGCGCGGTATTGCTTTCATAAAATCTCCCTTCGCAAGCTCCTGCGAAGCGCTACACAGATTTTGCGGAGAAATCTTCTCCGTTGCCTATTCTAGCGAAGGCCGGCTAAGGATTTGGTTTTTCGACGACGAGATGTGCTTCGCTGCCACCTGCCATAACTATTCCTCGGCGAAGGATTTCCGCCACGACCTGGGTTGGCTCGCCGGAACTGTTCACGCGGTAGTCCGCGAGTTGATAAGAGGAAAGCCGTTGTGAGTGAAGAGCGCGAAAGCTGGCTTCATCGCGAAAGAGCGGCCGCCCGGTCATGGTCATGCAGCGAGAGAGCAGCAGCTCGACGGGCGAATCGAGCCAAAGCACGGGAATCCCGGCGTTTCGCAGAAATTCCGGGCAACCCGGCTGAGCGTACGTGCCGCCGCCCAGCGCAAGGACCGTGGCCTCCTTGAGTTCGGATGCACGGCCCAGTGCGGCGCGCAGTTGATCGGCCTCGATTTGCCGGAAAGCAGGTTCGCCAAAGCGCTCGAAGAGCTGTGGAATGGTCAGCCCTGCCGATTGTTCGATGCGTTCATCGAGGTCCACAAAGCGCCACGCAAGTTGCCGCGCCAAAAGCGTCCCGACGGTCGTTTTGCCGGAACCCATGAAGCCCACAAGACAAATCATCTGAGGGCGCATGGAGGTGCCACGCAAAGAAGGCGGTTGAGTCACTGTTTCGGTCAGAGAGCGGCCACACGCGGTCCGCTAAGCTTGGAGCGCAAATTATTAGTCGCGCTTCATAATGCGGATTGTACCACTGTAGGAAGAAAGTTCGACTTTCGCCAGTCCCAATCCAACCGTGCCGAACAGGCCGTGAGCGAATTTATTGGCGATGTGCTTCACGCCGTGCGAATCCGGTTTCAAAAATGCCGCAGCCTGATTGTCGACGATGCCGGTCGCGGTTTGCGCCTTCAGGTCAAAGGAGTCCGTGCTCGAGAAGCGCACCTCGACGAGGCCTTTGCCGCTCTTCATCGAATACAAGCCGGTGCGGATGAAGTCTCCATCGAAGAGAATGTTTCCCGTCGTCGTCATCAGGTTGATGCTGTTCAGCTGCGGCTGAAGAATCTGCGCGTTTCCTCCGATCGAGCTGAAATCCAGCTTTCCCGCGCACTGCGTGCAGACCAACGAGCCGCCCGTAGTCTTGACGATAATGTATCCGGATACTTCCTTGAGATGAACGTCGCCGCCATAGCTCTCCAGTTTCATATCGCCCGTGACCTGCTCGACATAAATCAGCCCGGTCTCTGTCTTGAGCTGAAGCTCGGTTTGCTCCGGTACGGTGAGTTGCAAATCGGCCTCGAGTTCCAATGGCTGCGCGCTCGCGTCAAGCACATTGGCTGAAACGTCGACACGGTCTCCCACTTGCTCGATATCGAATCCAATTTTGTTCGAGGATTGTGTCCCCACGATATCCACTTGCGCATTCTTCCAAGACTTAACCTCAATGCGCCCGTTTGCCACATTGTGGATCACGACTACGGGTTGTCCCGTGACATTGAATAGCTTTTCTATGTGCTGTTCCGCGCCGGCAGCCCGCGCAGGAGCCGCGCTCCAAAGAAGAAGTCCAGCGCTCAGAAGCGGCAACAGAATGCGCTTCTCGCGGAAGCCCGGCTGGGCCGGGGCCGTCCCCATCATTCGAAGGCACATGTTAGTTTATGCTCCTTCCGCGCTCGATCATCGCGGATAGTAATTCGGCTTTTTGCTCGTAGGCTGCGGACAGATATTCGCGCGTAAGCTCGTCCTGCGGGTGTTCCTTCAGATGGCGCTCGCAGTCGGCAATAAATTCATCCACTTTTTTCAGATTCTCGCGCAACGAGACATCCACGGGAGAAGTGCTGGCGAGAATCATTCCAGTGGCAACCGGCTCTTGGTCGTCCAGGGCCCGCGCGGCGCTTGCGAACATCGGCGGCGCTTCCGGAGCGGATGTCTTTTGGACCGGCGGCGCTGGCACGGCTTTGGCGGGCTGTACGGGTGGCTCAATAAGTGTCGCCCTGTCCCGGCGAACTTGAAAGACAGTTGCGGCAACGATGAGAATGCCAACCATGGCCGTCGCTAACGCGCGGCTGCGGAAAAAGTCGCCGATGGATCGCCAGAACGGAACGCGCTCGCTGGCTATAACGTCCGCCGGAGTTCTGATAATGCCTTCTTCTTCCAGTTGCGCGCGTAGAGAGAGCCAAATGCGATCGGGTGGATTAATCTCCGCGGGCAGCTTCTTCGCGGCATCCACGAGACTGGTCAAGTCCGCGACGTAATTGCGGCATTCGCGGCATTCGGCCAAGTGCGCGCGCGCTTCTTCGGGAAGCGGCTCCAGCCCTTCTTGTTCCAATACAAGTTCTATTTCTTTGCACTGCATGGCACTTCACTCCGCGGCTAAAGACCTGGTAGCCTTCCCGCTCGACTGCGCTTGCCTATGTATGACGCTTCCCAGGCCCAGACAGTTGGCTACATTCTAGCTCAATCGCCCAGCCCCGCTTGCGTCTTTGCTGCATGACGTTCCGCTCGAGCCTGGTCCCGCACATCCTCTTGAAGCAGCTCGCGCAGGCGCGTCCTCGCCTTGTGCAACTGCGACTTCGAATTGCCCACCGAACACCCCATAATTCCTGCAATCTCGTTGTGCTCGAATCCTTGTACGTCGTGCAGCACGAATACCGTCCGGTATCCTGGCGGCAGCTTTTCGATCGAGCGCTCCAGATTCACTCGGTCCACGGCCCCGCTTAACCGCAAATCGGGCGCGCCTATGTCTTTTCTCGGGCCACCTGTCTCTTCATCGGGTTCCGTCGTTTCTTCCAGAGAGGCCGCAGGGAGCGACTTCTTACGCAAGCGCATCAGGACCACGTTTACCGTCATCCGGTGCAACCAGGTTGAAAAAGCCGACTCGCCTCGGAAGGTCCCGATCTTGCGGAACAGCTGCAGGAACGCCTCCTGCATCAAGTCTTCCGCGTCGGACGGGTTGCCTACCATCCGTAAGCACAAAGCATAAACGCGGCGGCTATGGAGTTGGTACAGCAACTCAAAAGCTGCGGCATCTCCTGCCTGGGCCAGACGAATAGCTTCCGCTTCAGTCGCCGACTTAGGGGACTGCGTGTGATTAACCCTATTTGGCGGCTGAAGAGCAGTCGACACACTGGGCTCGCATGGTCGGTTTCGGGCCAACGGTCCAATTGCGGCGCATCCCTCGTTTCGGATGCCCCGAATACCTCCTAGAGTTGTCCTCGCAAAATCTCGCTGTTTCCAATCAGACATGCGCGGACGCTATTCAATTCCCCTGGCCCTTGGACCAGGGTCGCCGGCCTTCAGGCTGAATGGTTTATTCTCCCCCGATTGGCGCCATTCGTCTATGCCGGACAAGGCGCTGGCTGAGCGTGAGCTTTTTGGGCTTGCAAACGCCCATCTGGGTGCATACCGTCGCCTGGAAGGCTTCTAACTCGTCGTCGGGAACCGCCATAAGGAAGGATTTCAACAGGACGACGGCCTCCCGAAGGCAGGTGTTCAGGTCGTAGTGCGCCGCGTCAATTGCTAGCCACTCCTCGTCGGACTCCGCCGATGCATTTACGGCAATTTCCGTGGCGGCGTCACAAAAATCCTGGCTCAGATCTTCCACCATCTCGCCCAGCGTGCTGAGCTTGTAGAGAAACTGAGCGCGCTCGCTCAGAAGAATGTGGCAAAGCAAGTTGCTGATGCGCGCCGCTCGCTGGCCCCTGGTGCCCTGGAAGTTGGCGGGGTTCAATGGAGCTGCATTGGGAACTGTGCCGTGGTGTTTGGCGTGTTCGCCTAGCGACCAGAGCAGCGCCACAAGCGGTTGCGCGAAGCGGTTGCACAGATCCGGCGTGACGCACACCGCTTGGCTGGCCTTCGCCAAACGTCGCCCCTGGCGCAGCGCAAGGGCTTCATCCAAAGAAACGCTCAACATGTTGTAAGAGATTTCCAGTTGGCGGACGTAGCCTCGAAATACCACGTCTTTGGCATCCGGCAACCAGGCGCGCCAGTCATCTTTAACAGACATGCCGCGGGCTGAGAGGGCGCGCACACGGTTTTTCACAGGGTAGCTCCCAGGGACAGGAACCAAAGTATAACAAATTCTAATTTTGGGAGAATAGCTTTCTTACAGACTGCTCCTGCCCTACTCAACGACCCTCCGAGCCGCAAACTGGCTGGAATCGCCGGGCTGTTGCTCCAACAAGCCAGTGACCGCTATACTCGCCTGCGATTGCTTCGAGAGGACCTCCCTTGCAATTTGAGCCACGCGACCAATTTGAGCAGCGTCAGAAAAAACTCGAACAGATTCAAGCTTTGGGATATGAACCGTTTCCGCGGGAATTCCGCTGGTCGGATACCCCAGCAGCCCTTGTGGAAAAGTATGGTGAAAAACTAGCCTCGGAACTGGATTCCGACAAGCACGAAATTCGCGTCCCGGGACGCCTCGTTTCTCTGCGCTTGATGGGCAAAGCCGGTTTCGCTCATATACAGGGCTCTGGCAAGCGAATTCAAATCTACGTCAGGAAGGATGTCGTCGGCGAGCGCGGCTTTGCGCTCTTCCACTTGTTGGATCTTGGCGATCTAATCGGCGTTCGCGGCCACCTCTTCCGCACCAAAACCAACGAACTGTCTATTTGGGTTGAGGAACTGACGTTCCTTGCCAAGGCTTTACTGCCGCTTCCAGAAAAGTGGCATGGCCTCACCGACGTCGAGATCCGCTACCGCCAGCGCTATCTGGATCTGATTGCCAACGACAAAGCGCGCCAGGTGTTTGTTGTGCGTTCGCGCATCATTCAAGAGCTGCGCCGATTTTTCGATGCCCGCGGATATATAGAGGTCGAGACGCCGATGATGCATCCCATCCCTGGCGGCGCGGCGGCCCGGCCCTTCGTTACGCATCACAATACTTTGGATATCGATCTTTATCTGCGCATCGCTCCGGAACTCTATTTGAAAAGGCTGACCGTCGGCGGGTTTGACCGCGTTTATGAGATCAACCGCAATTTTCGCAATGAAGGCATCTCCACGCAACACAACCCTGAATTTACCATGCTCGAATTCTACGAAGCCTACAGCAATTACAGGGACTTGATGGAAATGAACGAAGAGCTGTTCGCGCTTCTAGCCATGAGCATCACCGGGTCTACTCTCGTCAAGTACGGCGAGCACGAGCTGGACTTTGCGAAATTTGAACGGCTGACGATGCGCGAAGCTATCGTCAAGCACTGGCCGCGTGAAGCGCGCGAGGCCCCTACGCTTGAAGGTTCGGGGAAACTACTCGAGCCACCGCCGCCTCCTACGCCTGAAATGCTGGCTTCTGCCGAAGGGGCGCGAGACGCGACGAGCAAATACAACGATTGGGCCAAGAACACCGGGGCCCCCTATGCTGCTTCCAAAGGCGAATTGAGTGATGGCGAGTGGACCGGCCTGCTCTTTGAAACCATGGCCGAAGACAAACTGATTCAGCCCACGATCCTCTATGACTTTCCCACCGATATCTCGCCTCTTTCGAAACAGAAGCCTGAAGATCCCTCCCTCACGGAACGGTTTGAGATTTATGCCGCCGGAATGGAGATCGCCAACGGCTTCTCCGAATTGAATGATCCCGCCGAACAGGAGCGCCGCTTCCTGGCGCAAATCGCCCAGGGCGGAGAAGAGGTTTCCAAGCAGCTCGATGTGGACTATATTCGCGCTCTCTGTCACGCGATGCCGCCTACCGCTGGCGAAGGCATCGGCATTGACCGCCTGACCATGCTTCTCACCGATTCGCAATCCATTCGCGACGTCATCCTGTTTCCTTTGTTGCGCCCCGAAGCTCGCCAAGACTCCGCTTCCGATGCGGACGGCGCGTAACGTATCCTTTCTCCCATGTCCTTCGAGCGATTCAGTCATGCAATTTGAATGGTTCGTTGCGCGGCGCTACTTACGATCGCCTTACCGTCCTGCAGTGCTGCGCCTTGTGACGCTGTTCTCGATCCTGGGCGTAGCTGCCGGCGTGGCCACCCTCGTGATCGCCCTGGCGATGAACACGGGTTTCCGCGAGACTCTCCAAGACCGCTTGTTGGGCGTTCAAGCGCATATCTCGCTGTTGCGTCCCGGCTCCGAAATTTACGATTATCAAAAGCTCGCCGCGAAACTTGCCACGATTCCCGGAGTACGCTCCGTCACCCCCGCCGTTTATCAGACCGTGCTTCTATCGTTCGGCGGCGATGCCCTCGGCATGGTTGCGAAGGGGATCGAACCCAAGCAAGAGCTACGCGGTGACGAAGCGCTGCAAAGAATTGTCGCCGGCAAGTTGGATTTCTCGCCGGATGCCGATGGCATCGACGCGCTTCTCCTCGGCAAGCAACTAGCCGACGATTGGAAGATCGAGCCGGGCGACTACGTGACCCTCATGAGTCCGCAGGGACGGTTGACGCCCTTTGGCTTGATTCCGCTCACGCGCCGTTTTCGTGTCACTGGAATCTTCGACTCCGGCTTTTACGATTACGACAGAAACTGGTGCTTCATGACGCTGCACGCGGCGCAGTCGCTCGCTGGCACGAGCGACATCGTCAACGTTTTGGAATTCCGTCTCTACAATCCCGAGCGCGCCGGAGAAATCGCCCGCAAGGCCGAACAAATGGCTGGCCCAGGCTATTTGGCGACCACGTGGATGGAGGAAAACTCCGCGTTGTTCCGCGCCCTCCGGCTGGAAAAATTGGTTACCGCTATCTTCATCGGATTGATTACATTTGTTGCAGGATTGAATATTCTTGTGGTGCTCTCCATGACCGTCACGGATAAAGCGCGCGACATCGCCGTGCTCATGTCCATGGGAACGCGGCGCGAGCAGATTCGAACGATTTTTTTGTGGCAGGGCATTGCCATCGGATTTACTGGCACGCTGATCGGACTCTGTATCGGTTACGCGTTCGCGCTGATCGCCGGCACGTATCATTTGATTCCGCTCGACCCTCAAATCTATGCGGTTTCTTATGTGCCGTTTCATCCGAGCGTGCTGGATGGCGTGTGGATCACCCTGGCAGCGATGGCAATTTCCATCGGTGCGACTATCCTTCCGGCACGGGCAGCGGCGCGTTTATTGCCAGTCGAGATTCTGCGCTATGAATAGCGAATCGCCGGTCAGACGCGATCTTAAGGGCATTAGAAAAGTGCTTTTGGCGCGTGATTTGCTCGTACAAGCATGCAGAGGCAAACGCAGAGGTTGGGGTGTTGCCCTTGGCGCTCCCAGGGCGTAATGCACCACTCCAAGTCATTGAAAAAAGGAATCTTAGCACTGCCCCAAAGTCGCCCTGGAAGGGACAACTTGACCACAGGTAGGCACTTGGCGCAAATGGGAAACTCTTGGGCAATTCCTGTGGCGGCGGCTCCCAGCCAGCGACTGCGCCTGCCGCATGGGTGGCATCTAAGTAAAGAGAATAAGTATCAGTCGCACCGGCAATTGAGGATTTAGTTCGAGAATAAAATGACTCAGCCACAAGACAGCGCGAGCCAAGCCGTTCGGACAAGCGATCCAAGTGCGCTCGCCACGGCCGCCGTGCTCATCGAGGCGCGTAGCCTCAAAAAGATCTATGGAACCGGCGAGAAAAGCCTCTCTGTTTTGTCCGATGCCAACCTCAGTTTGCGGCGCGGCGAGATGGTCGCTATCGTGGCGCCCTCCGGCGCGGGCAAGAGTACTCTCTTACATTTGTTGGCCGCGCTAGACACGCCAACGAGCGGTACAGTATACTTCGCGAATAAAGCCATTGAAACGAATGATGACGCGGCGCTCGCGGAATTTCGAAACCGCGCGGTGGGTTTTCTCTGGCAGCGTCATCAGCTATTGCCGGATTTTACGGCTGCGGAAAATGTAGCTATGCCGCTTTTGTTGCGCGGCGAGAATTTTGCTTCCGCGCTGGGGACGGCGCGGAAGTGGATCGCGGAGGTTGGCCTGGAAAATCGGGCGGATCACCGCGCGGGGGAACTCTCCGGAGGGGAACAGCAGCGCGTCGCAATTGCCCGGGCGCTCGTCACTGGGCCGTCCGTGCTGCTGGCAGATGAACCTACCGGAGATTTGGACGAGCAGAATGCTTGGGCCGTGTTCGAGCTACTGGAACGGCTGCACCGCACACACGGGTTGACGTCGCTCATCGCCACGCACAACCTGGCTCTAGCCGCGCGGTGCGACCGGATACTCGGACTTGAACATGGCGTTCTGCAGACTCGCGGGGTTGCGGCCCC
>Ga0335073_10017506_pt1 | contig 10027 bp, 12 predicted proteins | sample Lox_Sample_22_FD_207093 | JGI IMG/M metagenome (GOLD analysis project Ga0335073, IMG submission 207093) | Soil microbial communities from Loxahatchee National Wildlife Refuge, Florida, United States - Lox_Sample_2.2 | ecosystem: Environmental > Terrestrial > Soil > Wetlands | place: USA... | reverse complement strand
GGTGCCGATCGTCGCGCCGGTGCTGTTGAAAATGCCGGGTGTCAATCCGGTCTGGCTGGGCATGATGATGGCGGTGAACCTGCAGACCTCGTACATGCACCCGCCGCTCGGCCCGACACTGTTTTATCTGCGCGGCGTCGCGCCGCCCGAAGTCACCACGCGGCACATTTACCTTGGCATCATCCCGTTTGTACTGATCCAGCTCGGCATGTTGCTCGCCCTGTGGTTCCTGCCGGGGCTGGCGACGTGGCTGCCGCACCGACTGTATGGATCGTGAGGCCTACAGGTCTCCCAACCCATATTCCGCCCAGCGCGACGCGACGCGCGCGGCATCGTCAGGGTGCGGCTTGACCGTGGGCGGGAAGCGCTCGTTATTCCATTGCGGCTGCCGCTCGTGTTTCCAGGAGCGGGTAGCGTCGATCAGCATGCGATTCCACAGCCCGGTGCCGAGCTGCGGCACGTTGCGATCTTCCAGCGGCGTCGACGGATCGATCGGCGAGCCGAAAATGCCTGGAAAAATCACAATTCCGCCCTCGCCCGCATTGACGCGGTGCGCGAACGCCCATTCGACCTGCTCGTCGTCGGCCGGATCGATGTCCTCCTCGACCACGGTGACGTGCTTGTAGCGGTATTGCGCGGCGCTATTGCCCCATAGCGCCGCGGCGATCTGCTTGGGCTGACCCTGATAGTGCTTCTTGATCTGGACGCGCAGATTGACGCCGTTGGTGATCGGCGGCGCATAGACGTCAAGCACACCGGGAATGCCGGCGCCGTTGAGAATGTTCCAGGCGATGGCGGCGCGCTGCACCGACGACATGACGCTGTTCTCGCTATAGGAGCCGGGCAGCGTACCCTCCAGCGAACCGCACAGGATCGGATCGCGGCGGTGCGTGATGCAGCTGATCTGCATGGTCGGCCGCGGCGTCGGCAGGTCGGAGACATAGCCGGTGAATTCGCCGAACGGCCCCTCCAGCTCATAGGTCGCCGGATCGTCGCTGATGGTGCCCTCGATCACGATCTCGGCGCCGGCCGGCACTTCGAGATCGACGGTTTCGCAGCGCACCAGCTGCGCCGACTCGCCGCGATAGCCACCCATCACGTCCCATTCGCAGACGCCCGCCGGCAGCGGCGAGCCCGACAGAAACGACATGATCGGGTCCCAGCCGATCACGCAGGCGACCGGCATCGGCTTGCCGCGCGCGGCCCATTTGACGAAATGCGCGCCCCAATGCTGGCCGCCCTTGATGAGCAGAAACGGCGAGGTGTTCTTCTTGCCGATCATGCCGCGATACATGCCGACATTCATCACGCCGGTGTCGGGGTCCCGGGTCACAACCGAGGTGAACGTATGGATGTAACGGCCGCCTTCGAGGTAGTGCCATTTCGGCACCGGAAATTCGGTTTGATCGATCGCATCGCCGCGAACGATGACCTCCTTCACCGGCCCGGACGGAACGACGACGGGCGGGATCGTTTCGCGGTTCATTTTCATCACGTGCTGAACCAGCTCGCGATTGCCGGCATCGCGGGAAAAGCCGAGCGCCAACGCCAGCCGCGAGCGGGCGCCGAGCCCGCTGACGAACAGCTTCGAGCAGCGGCCGCTCGCATAGCCCTTGACGTTTTCAAACAGCAGCGCCGGGCCCTTCCTTTCCAGCATGCGCCGCGCAATGGCGCCGATCTCGCGATCCCAATCGACTTCGGCCTTGATCCGCCGCAGTTCGCCTTGCTGCTCCAGGCTTGCCATCCACTGCCGCTGGTCCAGAAAACCCATCGCCCACTCACTTTCCAATCCGCCGTCAAACGCCGGCCGCCAAGCTTGATCGCCACCCTTAAATCCCGCAATTCTTGCGGACGGGCAATGGGTTCCTCATCGCCCTCAAGCCGGGGACGCTCATGACCGCAGCAACGCTGTTCGATCTGACCGGGAAGGTCGCACTCGTGACTGGCGCGTCGAGCGGACTGGGAGTCCGCTTCGCCGAGGTTCTGGCCGAAAATGGCGCCGCGGTCGTGCTGGTGGCTCGCCGCGCCGACCGCCTGGCGGCGCTCAAATCCCGCATCGAGCGGGCGGGCGGCCGGGCGCTTGCGGTCGAGGCTGACGTGCGCGACCGGATGGCAACGGGCGCTGCGTTCGATGCCGCCGAGAAGGCGTTCGGCACCGTGACCATCCTGGTCAACAATGCCGGCGTCGCCCATGCGGGTCGCGCGGTCGATCTGGCCGAGGAGGAATGGCGGCGCGTGCTCGGCACCAATCTCGACGCGGTGTTCTACTGGGCGCAGGAGGCGGCGCGCAGAATGCTCGCGGCCGGTGCAGGCGGTGCCATCGTCAATATCGCCTCGGTTCTCGGCCTGAATGTCGACAAGGGCGTCGTTGCCTACGCGACCGCGAAGGCCGGCGTGATCCAGCTCACCAAGGCACTGGCGCTCGAACTCGCCTTCAAGGGAATCCGCGTCAACGCCATCGCACCCGGTTGGATCGTCACCGAGCTCAACCGCGACTATCTTGAAAGCGAACGCGGCAAGGCACTGACACGCCACATTCCCGTTGGCCGGTTCGGCAGGGAGCGCGACCTCGACGGGCCGCTGCTGCTGCTGGTCTCCGATGCCGGCCGCTTCGTCACCGGCGCGACGATCGTGGCCGACGGCGGCCAGTCGATCGCGCTACGCGGCTGAACAGACGGATCACAGCGGCCGGTGCATCCGGCCGAACAGCCAACCCAGTCCGAGTGCAATGACGACGGCCGTATAAGGCTGGGTCTCGATGGTGCGGCGCAGGGCCCTTTCGAACGATCCAGCCGTGTTGCGCGCGGCTGTCGTGGTGGCGTCGGCGACTTGGCTCGCACTGTCGCGGGCCTGGTCGTAAAGGTCCTGCGCGGCGTCCGACGCCTCGCTCGCGGCATTCGCCGCCTGCTTTTTGGCGTCGCCGAAGGCGCGGTTGAAATCGACGTTTTGCGATCTGCTCTCTGGCATCGTGGACCTCCACTCGTGGGATTCAAATTCAGCCGATAACGCGCGGACATGCATGAAAGTTCATTTCGCGGAACATTTGCTGCGCCGCCGGGTTAGCGGGACGAATCCATTGGAGGAATCAGGATGTTTCAGCCGCGTTCGAGCAATTTTTCCGACCCCCGCGTCACCGCGATCGTCGATCACCTGCAGGCCATCGAACGGGAGCTGGCGGTGATCGGGCGGAAGGCCGGGCGGCAGGCATCGGCGAATGCCTCCGCGGCCAGCGATCTGATCGCCGACACTGTCGGCCCGATCCTCAACGACATTGCCGATCGATTCTGGCGCGGCCAGCGTGCTGCGACCGAAGGGGCTGCCGATCTCGGCGGCCGGGCGGTGCGGATGGGCGGCAGGATGGGCAGCGACACGCTTGACCGCATTGCCAGCCAAGCCAAGCAACGGCCGCTCCTGACGCTCGCCGTCGCCATCGGCGTCGGCGTCCTGATCGGCGCCGCCGGCCGGCGGCATTAGGATTGGCGCCCACACCATTTCGCCTCATCGTCCGCTCCACCGAGATTTGCGCTTCGGGATGAGCTCGTCGTATTGACGCGCGGGATCGGGGCTGGGAGCGGGGGAAATGGGACTGGAGCAGGCGGCGATCGTGCTCGCTGGCGCGCTCGCTGGTGGTATCGTCAACGGCCTTACCGGGTTTGGCACTGCCATCACCGCGCTCGGCATCTGGGTTTACGGCATCCCGCCAAGCGCGGCCGCGTCGCTCTCGATCATTTGCGCCGCGGTGTCGCAAACTCAGACACTGCATCTGATCTGGCGCTCGATCCAATGGAAGCGTGTGCTGTGTTTCGTGATTCCCGGCGCTGTCGGCGTGCCGATCGGAACGCTTATCCTGCCGCATGTCGATCCGCAGCTCTTCAAGCTCGGGCTAGGCTTTTTTCTGGTGGTCTATCCGGCCTATGTGCTGCTCCGGCGGCACCACCTCGAACATGCCTGGGGCGGCCAGACCGCGGACGGCGTCGTCGGCTTCGGCGGCGGCATTCTTGGCGGCTTGACCGGCCTGTCGGGAGTATTCCCGGTCATCTGGACCGACGTCCGCGGCTGGAGCAAAGAGCAGCGCCGCGCCGTGGTCCAGTTTTTCAACCTGGTAATTCTGTCGCTGGCACTGGTGGCGCACGCCGCTTCGGGAATGCTGACGCGGCAGGTCGGCCTTGATGCCCTCGTGGCGCTGCCGGCCACCGTCGGCGGCGCCTGGATCGGCGCGTTCATTTACCGGCGGATCGCCGACCACAGTTATCAGCGCATCATCATGGTGCTGCTGCTGATCTCGGGGCTGACGCTGATCTGGACGAGCCTATGACCGCGGAACCACAACGCCTTGCCGAAATCACCCGCCGTTGTGCAGCAGCGAATTGATCTTTTCCAGAAGCCGCGGCAGTTCGACCGGCTTGGTGTCGAAATCGTCGCAGCCGGCGGCCAGCGCCTTTTCCTTGTCCTGCACCATGGCGTGCGCGGTGAGCGCAATGACGGGGATTTTCGCGGTAGCGGCATCGGCCTTCAATCGCCGCGCGGCCTCCCAGCCGTCGAGCACCGGCAGGCTCATGTCGAGCAGGATCAGATCGGGATTTTCGGATGACGCCAGATCGAGGCCTTGCTGCCCGTTCACCGCCATGACGATGTCGAAGCCGTTGCGCACGAGCCGGCGCGACAGCATATCGCGGTTCATTTCATTGTCTTCGACAAGCAGAATCTTGGTCATCCAACCTTCTCGTCTGTCAGCGCCCCGCTCTTGATGTCCCGATTTCGTCCGGCAATCGCCGCCAGCGCGAAGCCAAGCTTGCTGATCGGCTGCGCGCTCTTGCTCAGCACCAGGAGCGTGCGTTCCGCCAGATAGGTACGCTCGCTGGCGGTCAATTCCTTGGCGGTGAGCACAACGATAGGCAGGTCGACATAGCGCGGATTTTGCCGCACGCGCTCCAAAAACTCGAAACCGTCCATTTTCGGCATCATCAGATCGAGCAACACCAGGACCGGCTGCGGGTGCGAGGCGAGCCAGTCGAGCGCGGCCTGCCCGTTGGCGACCGCGGTCGCCTGCATGCCGACGTCCTCGATCGTGGCCTTGACCATGGCGCGCACGTCGGAGTCATCGTCGACGACCAGCACCGTGCCGTCGCGTTTGCTCGACGCGAATTTCGCAATAAGCGCGATCAGACGGTTACGGTCGATCGGCTTGGTCATGTACTCGGAGGCACCGAGCGAAAAGCCGAGATTGCGGTGATCGACGATGGTCAGCATGATCACGGGGATGTGCGCGAGCTGCGGCTCCGACTTCATCACGCCGAGCACCGACCAGCCGTCCATCCGCGGCATCATCACATCGAGCGTGACGATGTCCGGCGGGTTCGTGCGCATCAGGTGCAAGGCTTCGATGCCGTCCTTGGCGTGGGTGATCCGATAGCCTTCCTTGTCCAGCGTGGCGGCAAGCACGTCGTGTACGGCGGGATCGTCATCGACCACCAGCACATGGATGTCGCCGGCTGACGGCTCGCTCACGGCCGCCGGGCGATCGCCCTCGGGCTCGTCGTCGGCCACCGCCTGGATGACGCGATCCGGCAGCATGATCGTGAAAGTCGAACCTTGACCGGGTTTGCTCTTGACCTCGATCGAACCGCCCAGCATGGCGCAGAAATGCCGCGTGATCGTCAGTCCCAAGCCAGTGCCGCCGAAATTGCGCGTGGTCGACGAATCCGCCTGGGTGAAGGCCTGGAACAGGCGGCTCATCTGTTCGTCGGTCATGCCGATGCCGCTGTCGGCAACCTCGAATTTGACCCAGGGAGAGCCGTCGCGTTTCTCGCGCGCAAGACGCAGCGTGACTGTACCGCCCTTGGTGAATTTCGCCGCGTTGCTGAGCAGATTGATGACGCTCTGCTTGAGCTTGGTGAGGTCGGTCTGCAGCGAGCCGATGTCCTGCGGACAGTCGATCAGGAGCGTGTTGCCGTTCTTTTTCATCATCGGCTCGACGATGGTTTTCACCTCGTCGACCAGCCGCGCGAGAAAGACGTGCTCCAGATACACGTCCATGCGGCCGGCCTCGATCTTCGACAGGTCGAGAATGTCGTTGATGAGACCGAGCAGATGCTTGCCGGCGGCCTGGATCTTCTCCAGATCGGCCATGCTGGCCTTGTCGCCGCGATCGGTCGCGTCCTCGAGCAGGATTTCGCTGTAGCCGATGATGGCGTTGAGCGGCGTGCGCAGCTCGTGGCTCATGTTGGCGAGGAACGAGGATTTGACCCGGCTGGCCGACTCGGCGGCCTCCTTGGCCTGCCGCAGTTCGATCTCGGCCTCGACGCGATCGTGGATGTCGACGAAGCTCGCGATGATCGCTTTCTCGCCGCGATAGTCGAGCGCGACGCGCGACACCATGACGTAGGCCTCGGCGCCATCGGCACGCTTGAAATGAAATTCTCTGCGCTCGGTCGAGGTGCCGTTGATGATACCCGCGAGTTCCGTGGACTTCTCGGGCTCGGTGAAAATCGAAGACAGCGGCTTGCCCAGCAGTGCGCCGGCATCCTTGCCGACGATGTCGCAAAAGCTCGGATTAAGATGCAGGATGTTCTGACTTTTCTCACTGACAATAATCAGACCGACCGGAGCCGCCGTGTCGATGGCGCGAAAGCGCTCCTCATCCTCGCGCAGCTGCTTTTCGGCCTCTTTGCGTTCGGTGATGTCGGTGTAGATGGCGATGAACCCGCCGCCCGGCACCGGATCGCGCCGCACCTCGAGCACGGTACCGTCGGGACGCACGCGCTCGAAAGAATGCGAGCGATCGAGCATCGCCAGACGTGTGCGCAACGCCTCCTCGATGTCGGCGTCTTCGCCGAACTCGCCGCGCGCGCCGATGTAGCGGATGTAATCCGAGAACGTCCGATCGGTGCCCAGAAACTCTTCGGGCATTTCCAGGTATTTGCGAAACAGCTCGTTCCAGGTGACGAGCTTGTGGTCGGCATCATACATGGCGACGCCCTGCGCCATGTTCTCAAGGGTGGCCCGCAGCAATGCCGCCTCGCGGCCGGCGCTCGCGCCGTCTCTCGTCTTGGCCTCGCTATCCGCCATGCGCTCTCCGCCCGCGGGCCCGATCGGCTACCCGCCGCCCATCGCCGCGATCGCCTCGGCACGCGCCGCATGGATGCTCAACATTGCGGTGAAGCCGGTGATGTCGAGCACTTCGCGAACCTGATCCTGAACGGCGCATAGGGCGAACGAGCCACCGGCGGCCTTGACCTTCTTGACCAGCACCAGAACAGCCCGCAGGCCTGCACTGGTGACGAAGTCGACTTCGGCAAAGTCGATCAACAACCTCGGGCGTTCGTTTGTAATCAGCGCGCCGACTTTTTCGGCGAATGCGGTGCTGGCGCCGCCGTCGAGCCGGCCTTTCGCCGTGACCACGAAGGTATCGCCGATACGTTCGTCAAGAATTTCCATGCCGTCTTCGTCCTCGCGATCGATCAAACGCCCTTGTTATCGTCCCGATTGCCTTCGCGGCGGATAGCAAAAATCATGCAATTTTCGTCATTTCGCCGGGCGTACTCAAGGCTGCTGGTCAGTTTGCGCACGAGAAACAAGCCGAGCCCGCCAATTGGACGTTCGTCAAGGCTTACGTCAAGAGACGGCTCGGGCGCGAGCCGCGGGTCGAAGGGCGGTCCGCTGTCGACAATCTCTCCAGTGACCTTGTCGGGTCCGATCGTGACGGCAATTTTTGCGGGCCGATCGCGACAGGCTCCGTGCGTGGCCAGATTGGTCAGAATTTCGCTCAGGACCAGACCGGTGTGATGCGCGGCGCGCGCATCGACGCCTTGCTGTTCGAGAAACGCCATCACCTGATCGGTGACCGCGGCGATCACGTCCGGAGTCGGCAGGATGCTGGCTTCGAATGGGGTCACAGCGGACGTCCCAGCGGCGGTTCGAGCGACAGCATCAGCGCCGCCATGTCGTCGAACGCCGGCCGGCCGGCTTCGAAAGCGCGGACCCGGGCGGCCAGATGCCTGAGCGGCTGCTCCTCGGACGGCGAGAGATCGGCCAGAAACGCCTCGACCCTGTCCTCGCCGTAAAGCGCGTTGCCCGGATCGTGCGCCTCGGTAAAGCCGTCGGTGACGATCAGAATACGGTCGCCGGAAGAAACCACGACCGTATCCGGCTGATATACCGCATTCTCGACCAGGCCGAGCGGCGGACCGCCCATGCGGCCGAGGCGCGCGATAGTGCCGGTGCCGTTGCGGTGAAACGGCGGAACATGGCCCGCGCGCACATAGGCGAGTGTTCCAGTCGCAACGTCGAGCGATGCCAACAGAAACGTCACGAACATACAGCTGTCGTTACCTTCGGCCAGCGCCGCGTTGACGATGCCGAGCGCGCGCTCCGGCGCACGAAACAATTCAGCGGCGTCGGGCCGCGCCGTCAGCGCCCGCAACATGGCGTGGGTGCGCGCCATCATCAGTGCGGCGCCGGCGCCCTTGTCGGACACATCGCCGAGCGCCAGCACGATCATGTCGTCTCCGACGCAAAAGTGATCGACCACATCGCCGCCGACTTCCTTGGCGGGTTCGAGCAGCACGTCGATCGCCAACGAACGACCGGCAATCGTCCCGGCAAACGGCGGCGGCGCCAGCGCAAGCTGCAGCGTCCGCGCTTCGTTGAGCTCAAGCTGCTTTCGCTTGAGTTCATCGCGCGTACGATCGCTCAGCGCCTTCTTTTCCAGCGTGGAGAGCACGCGCGCTCGCAACAGCGTAGGATTGAACGGCTTGACGATGAAGTCGGTGGCGCCAAGCTCGATGCAGCGCACCACGGGATCGATCTCACTCAGCGCCGAAATGACGAGAATGGGCAGTTCATTGATCCGGGCGTCGCTCCTGAGCGCCTCCAGGACGCCGAAGCCATCAAGCTCGGGCATCATAATGTCGAGCAGCACGAGGTCGTAGTTTTGCGCGCCGATCGCCGCCAGCGCCTCGACGCCGTTCGCCGCCTGATCGATATGCGCAAAGCCGAGCCGAGTCAGCCGCCGCACAAGCAGGTCACGATTCTCCGCGACGTCGTCGACGACAAGAATTCTGGCGTTCGGGTTGTTCATGCCGTCGATTCTGCCGGCACTGCCACGCTCTCACTGCTGCCTGCCGCCCGGTCGGGATTAAGCAGAATCGCGCATCGGCGCGCAAGCCACACCACGCGCTCGAACGGCATCGTGGCGGCAAACAGCGCTTCCTGAGCCTTGGCCGGCATATTAGGATCTTCGCGCAGGACGCGCTGGCGAATGCGCTCCATCAACTCGTCGCGGTGCCCGAGCAGCGCCAGCAGTATTTCCTGGTCGCCCTCGTCATTCGCCGCAGCCGCCTCGACCAGCGCGAATTTGGATCACTAGGCCCGATGGCCACGGCTGTCGCGGCCGGCGAGAACCGATAGCGCCCCGGCGGTGCCGGATCAGTTCTGGGATGCGCCGCCACGTTCGATCTGCAGCAGATCCGCAAGACCGGAGGTCGTAATCACCTCGGTGACAGCCGTGTTGGGATTGAGCAAGACCAAGCGGCCGCCACGGCGCCCCATGGCCTTGGCTGCCGCGACCAGGTGGCGAAGCCCGATCGACGCCACGAAACTGACGCCGGACATATCGACGAACAGAGCGCTTTTGCTGCCGGACAACGTGGCAAGCGGCAACGCCACAACCTCGGCGCCCGCGATATCGAGCCGACCGACCATCGTGACCGTGGCGGCCGACCCCTCGTCATTAATAGCGATTTGCATGAATCAATGCCTTCCCAGCCCATGAAGACTAAAACAAGCTTTTGTGACAGTCTGGTGACGTGGCAGAAATGCGTAATCCTTTGCGTCAATTGACTTGCCAAGCGTTCGCGGGCGATGCGCTAAGCACTCCGGCGATGTATCTTCCGCCGACCTCAAAATGACGGACGTGAAAAATGCGGACCCATCGTCTGGATGCTGCCATCGACACCGTGCATTGGGGCTTTTTCGATGCCGCGCTCAAGCCGCTCATGACGGTTGACCCGGGCGACACCGTGGTGAT
>Ga0335073_10017505_pt1 | contig 10027 bp, 9 predicted proteins | sample Lox_Sample_22_FD_207093 | JGI IMG/M metagenome (GOLD analysis project Ga0335073, IMG submission 207093) | Soil microbial communities from Loxahatchee National Wildlife Refuge, Florida, United States - Lox_Sample_2.2 | ecosystem: Environmental > Terrestrial > Soil > Wetlands | place: USA: Florida... | reverse complement strand
CCGATGTGGGGGTGCTCGGCCCGCCACGCCTCGACCAGCTTGTCCAGGGCGGCCTTGCTCACGGCGTACGCCCCCAGCCCGGGCCAGGGGGGGGTGAGCGAGGCGCTCACCGAGGAGAGGTAGGCGGCCACGCCCTTGGCCGCGTCGAGGTGGGGGAGGGCCGCCTTGGTCACCAGGGCGGCGCCGATGACGTTGATGTCGAAGGCCCGCCGCCAGGTGGCGGCGTCGGTGTCCACCAGCCGGGCCAGGGGGCCGATCCCGGGGGTGTAGACCAGGGCGTCGAGCCCGCCCAGGGCGGCGGCGGCGTCGTCCACGGCCCGGTGGCACGCCGCCTCGTCGGTCACGTCGCACGCCAGGGCCACCGTCCCCGGTCCCGCCTCCTTGGCCGCCTCGGTCAGCATGTCGTAGCGGCGGGCCAGCACCGCCACCTGGTCACCGCGGCGGGCCAGCCCGACGGCGATACAGCGCCCCAGCCCGCTCGAGGCCCCCACCACCATCGTGCGCATCGCCTCTCCTCCGACGTCGACGTCGAGAACGAGGGTACCGGGTCCACCCCGGCCGGGCCGGGGTCGAGGGCGTGGCGGCGTCAGGCGTCGGGGGGCCGGGGCCGGGAGCGGGCGGCGCGCTCCTCGGTCAGTCCCAGGGCGTTGACGAAGACCCGGGTCAGCTGGTCCAGGGCGGTGTCGAACGTGGTGGTGATGGCCCCCTGGACCAGCCACAGCTCGGGGAAGCGATTGGTCATGGCGCCGAGGGCGGCGGCGGCCAGCGTGGGATCGAGCCCGGGGTCGGCCAGCCCCCGTTCCTGCAGGGTCCGGATGGAGTCCGCCACCTGCTTCTGGTACTGCTCGTGGCGTGCGTTCCGGACCTCGTTGACGTGCTTGTCGTAGCGGGCCATCTGCTCGATGACCCCGATGATCCTGGCCTCGCGCCGGTAGCTGTCGAGATGGCGTCGCAACGCCTCCCTGATCCGTTCCCGTGGCGGGGCGTGGGACCCGGGGTCGAGGATCACGCCCGCCAGGGGAGCGCTCAGTTGCTCCTCGACCGACTCGGCCACCTCGCGGAAGATCTCTTCCTTGGAGTCGAAGTAGTGGTAGAAGGACCCGTGCGACAACCCGGCGCGCTCGGCGATGTCGGAGATGCGTGCCTCGAGGAAGCCGTCCTCCTCGAAGACCTCCTTGGCCGCCTCGAGCAACCGGGCTCTGGTCCGGGCCCCCTTCTGCGAGCGCGGGGGGTTCGACTTGCCGTTCTCGGCCGGGAAGGCAGTCGACAACCGGGCTCCTCTCGGGTCTCTCGGCTCCTCCGTCCAGGCTAACGCGCCCCTCCCGCTCGAGCGGGCCCGAGCCCGAGCCCGCTCCGGCGTCGGGCGTCGGGGCCGCACGCCGGACCGGTGCGGGCCGGCCGGTCCCGCCCCGATTGTGGCGCTCGATGGTCCGATCGCTAGGATGACCGGGCTATGGAGCTCACGGCCGGCTCGCGCTGGAAGAGCGTGGTGTGCGACACCGAGGTGGTCATCGTCCGGCCCCCGGACGCTCCCCGGATCCTGGCGTGCGGTGGCACCGCCATGGTGCCCGTCGGGAGCGACGCCCCGGCCGGCTCCCTCGACCAGGCCCTGGCCGACGGCACCCAGCTGGGCAAGCGCTACACCGACGAGGGATCGGTCGTCGAGGTCCTGTGCACCAAGGCCGGTCGAGGGACGCTCACCCTCGACGGCGAGCGGCTGGAACTCAAAGGCGCCAAGCCACTGCCCTCGTCGGACTGAGCTCGCCGGGGCCGGACGGCGACATGGACCTCGAGCTCCTCCTGAGCATGGCGGTGTCGTTCGACGACGCTCGCGTCGCCGTCACCGGCCCCGACGGCACGTCGCTGACCACCGGCGAGCTCGAGGCCGCCGCCGCCGGCGCGGCGACGCTGGTCCGGGAGGCGGGGGCGACCCGCCTGGCCTTCTGCGACACCAACGGGCTGGCCTTCCCCGTGGCCCTGTTCGGCGCCGTCAAGGCCCGCCTGCCCCTGGTGCCGCTCAATTACCGGCTCTCGGACGAGCAGCTGGGCCGGATCGTGGGGGACCAGGACCTCCTGGCCGTGGCGTCGCCCGAGCTGGGGGAGCGGCTGCGTCGGTTGGGCGTCGAGCGGGTCCTCGAGTCCTCGGCCTTCCTGGCCTCGGCCCGGGCCGCCGCACCCGGGGACGAACCCACCCCGGTGGACCCCGACGAGGTGGCCCTCCTCCTCTACACCAGCGGGACCACCGCCGCCCCCAAGGCGGCCGTGCTCCGGCACCGCAACCTGGCCGCCTACGTGATCGGCACCGTCGAGTTCGGCAGCGCCGGCCCCGAGGAGGCGGCACTGCTGAGCGTCCCCCCCTACCACATCGCCGGCGTGATGAACCTGCTGTCGAACCTCTACATGGGCCGGCGCGTCGTCTACCTCGACGCCTTCCGGGCCGAGGAGTGGCTGGAGCGGGTCAGGGAGCAGGCGGTGACCCACGCCATGGTGGTGCCCACCATGCTGGCCCGCATCGTCGCCGCCCTGCGCCAGGGGCCGGCCGACGCGCCGAGCCTCCGTACCCTGGCCTACGGGGGGGCCAAGATGCCCGCCCCCGTCATCGAGGAGGCGCTGCGACGCTTCCCCCACGTGGCCTTCACCAACGCCTACGGCCTGACCGAGACCAGCTCCACCATCACCGTGCTGGGCCCCGAGGCCCATCGCCAGGCCCTGTCGAGCGACGACCCCGAGGTCCGGGCCCGCCTGGGCTCGGCCGGGCTCCCGGTGCCCGGGGTCGAGATCGAGATTCGCGACGAGGACGGGGAGCGGTGCGGCCCCGGCGCGGGCGGCGAGATCTTCGTGCGGGGCGAGCAGGTGGCGGGGGAGTACCTGGGGGCGGCCGGGGGTGGCGACGGCTGGTTCGCCACGCGCGACCGGGGCCATCTCGACAGCGAGGGCTACCTCTTCATCGAGGGCCGGTCCGACGACACCATCATCCGGGGCGGCGAGAACATCGCCCCGGCCGAGATCGAGGACGTGCTCCTCGCCCACGAGGCGGTGGAGGACTGCGCCGTGGTGGGGGTCGAGGACGAGGAGTGGGGCCAGCGCATCGCCGCCGTCGTCGTGCTGGTCCCGGGCGCCACGGTCGGGGCCGAGGAGCTCCGCGCCCACGCCCGGGCCCACCTGCGGGGGTCGAAGACCCCCGACGAGGTGCGGGTCGTGGACGAGCTCCCCTACACCGACACGGGCAAGCTCCTGCGCCGGGTGGTCAGGGAGCAGCTGGTCGGGACGGGGCCGTCGGCGCCGTAGGCGCCCGATCGGGACCGCTCAGCGCAGGCGCCACTCCGGGCGCGAGGACCGGAAGGCGGCGTGGCCCTTCTCGATGTTCTCGAACTGGGTCCCGAGCGACACCAGGCTCGACACCTGGGCCAGGGCGGCACTGCGCGACAGCTCGTTGGCCATCCAGATGGCCCGCAGGGTCCCCTGGACGGCCAGGGCGGGGGCGGCGGCGATGGCGTCGGCGATCCACATCGCCCGCTCCATGAGCTCGGCCCCCGGCACCACCTCCGACACCAGGCCGAGCTGGTAGGCCCGGTCGGCCGACATGCGCTCGTTGGCGCCCAGGAGGGCCACGCGCAGGGTCTCGCCCAGGGGCAGCTTCTGGAGCAGGTGCGTGGACTCGAACCCCGCCACCATCCCGTAGGTCACGTGGGGGTCGAAGAAGGTGGCGTGGTCGGCGGCGATGATGATGTCGGCCTCGCCCAGCATGTAGAGCGCACCGCCGCAGGCCATGCCGTTGACGGCGGCGACGACGGGCTTCCACAGGTCGTTCTGCTTGGGGTTGAGGTTGGACCCCGGGTCGTTGTACATGAACGGGGTGGTGACCTGGCCGGCGTGGGGGGCCCGGTCCTTGGCCCGGGCCAGGTAGCCGTGCTCGATCGACTCGGTGCGGTCGATCCCGGTGCAGAAGGCCCGCTCCCCGGCGCCCGTCAGGACGACGGCGTTGACGGTGGTGTTGGTGCGCAGCGCCCTCCACAGGGTGCGCAACTCCTCCTGCATCTGCAGGTTCCAGGCGTTGTGCACCTCGGGGCGGTTGAGGGTGACGACCGCCACGTTCCCCCGCTCCTCGTACAGGAGCGTCTCGAATTCGAGCGCTGTCAATGCACCTCCATGTCGGTCCGGCCCCGCCTCCAGGGCCGCATCAGCATAGTCGGCACCCTGCGAAGAGATCCGGGGCCGCCGACGTGACCAATGGCCCGGGCGGGCGGGACCTCCGGAAGGCCCGGGACGCCGTCGCCGCTCCCTACGCTGGGGTGAGGACCCCCCAGGGAGGTGGCGATCGACCGTGTACGCCCGGGTGCTCACCTTTCAGGTCGACGACGAGCACATGCCCGTCCTGTGCCACGCCCTCGACGCCGCCATGACGCGCTGGCGCCACCGCGCCGGCTTCCGGGGCCTGCTGTGCATGGAGCACGACGGGCTGCGGGAGCAGGTGATGCTCATCACCCTGTGGGACGCCGGGGGCCTGGCCACCACGGCCAGTCAGGCCGAGGAGGCCCGCGAGCTCATCGCCGACGCCACCGAGGCCGGCGTCTCGAGCTGCACCTACGAGATCCTGGGCTTCGTCCCGGCCGGGGCCGGTGACCGTGCCACCCGCCCCGCCCCGTTCCCCTTCGCCGCTCCGGGGGCCGGCAGGGGTTGAGCCCGGCCGGCCGTGGCCGTCGCCGTCCGGGCCCCGCCCGGCCCGTGTCGTCCCCGCCGGTGGCGTCGGCGGGCTGGGAGGAACCTGAGACGGTCGCGGCCCGCGCCCCCGACTACCATCGCGCCCAGTGTCGGAGTGACGGGGGGTCGGGGCCATGGCCGTCGGCCGGATGCGGCGGGGGAGCGGGACCAGTAGGGCGCGTGGCGTCCTCGTGGCCGGCGTGGCCCTGGCGGCGACGCTCGGTTGCGTCCTCGACGCCGGACCGGCCGCGGCGGCGAAGAAGAGCAAGGACGCCCTGGCCCCCTCCATCACGACGGTGGCGGGGAACGGCCGCCAACCCCCGGACACCGCGGGCGCCCCCCCCGGCAACGTGGCCGCCACGGCCGTGACGCTCGGTTCCCCGCTGGGCGTGGCCGTCGACAGCCACGGCAACATCCTCCTCGCCGATCAGGACAACAACGTGGTGCGGGCCGTGGCCGGGGCGACCGGCACGTTCTACGGCCAGGCCATGACGGCGGGGCGCATCTACACCGTCATGGGCAACGTCGACGGCGTGGCCGGTCAGTCGGGCGAGGGACGGGACGGTCCCCTGGGGGTGGACCTCGACGACCCCAACGGGGTGGCCGTGGACGCCCTCGGCGACATCGTCGTGAGCGACACCGGCAACGACGCCGTCCAGCTGTACTGCGACAGCCCCGGGTTCCGCTACGGGGTGAGCATGAAGGCCGGCATCGTCTACACCATCGCCGGGGGCGGCACCGAGGGCGACGTCACCCAGGGGGGCCAGGCCCTGGCGGCCGGGCTCACCTCCCCCGACGGGGTGGCCTTCGACCGCTACGGGAACGTGATCGTCTCGGACACCGGCGACGACCTGGTGCGCGTCGTCCCCCAGACCTCGGGCACCTACTACGGCCAGGCCATGCAGGCCGGGGACATCTACACCATCGCCGGGATCAACGGGGACTACGGCTACTCCGGCAACGGCCGCCCCGGGGCCCTGGCGGCCATCTCCATCGAGCCCTTCGACGGGCTGGCCACCGACGCCCAGGGGGACGTGGTCTTCCCCGACGCCGACAACAACGTCATCCGCCTGGTGGCCGCCTCGGGCGGCACCCGCTTCGGGGTCAGCGTGCGGGCCGGTGACATCTACACCATCGTGGGCAACGGCGGGGACGGCTACACGGACAAGAAGCCCGCCCTCAAGACCCAGATCTCGGCTCCCCAGGGGGTGGCCTTCGACGCCGCCGGCGACCTCCTGGTGAGCGACGCCGGGAACAACGTGGTGCGCCTGGTCCCCGCCGCCAACGAGACCTACGCCGGGGCCAAGGTGAAGAAGGACCGGGTGTACACCATCGCCGGCGAGAGCGCCGCCTCGGGGTACACCGGCAACGGCGGCCCGGCCACGGCGGCGGAGATGGACGACCCGGCGGGGATCGCCGTGGCGCCCTCGGGGCAGGTCGTGGTGGCCGACAACGGCAACAACGTCGTCCGGGTGCTCACGGCCGTCACCGCGCCCACCCAGGCCAAGCGCCGGCGCTGAGCCGGGCCGGGCCGGCCCGTCAGGGGCCGGCGACGGGCCGGGCGAAGGCGGGGAGCCAGGGCGCCGTGGCGCCCAGCAGCTCCTCGGTCATGGCCACCACCCGCTCGTAGGGCAGGGCACCGGCCACGGGGTCGGTGAGCATGGCCTCCAGGGCCGTGCCGGGGTCGCCGGTGAGGGCGGCGTCGACGGTGAGCTCCTGCGAGCTCACCACGCGGCGCAGGTGCTCGCCCAGGTAGGAGGGTACGAAGGCCCGGTCGCGGGAGTGGAGGCCCTTGGCGCCGGCCACGGCCATGCACTCGACCACGACCCCGTCGGGGAGGTTCTCCACCTGGCCCCCGTTGGGCAGGTTGGCGGGGAGGGTGGCGGGCGTACCGGTGATCAGCCCGTCCAGCATGGAGGCCACGAACTCCCCCGAGGGCCACGTCGGGATGGTGTCGGAGGCGAGCAGCTCGGCCATCGAGGCGTCGTCCTCGGCCTTGTCGGCCATGTGGCCGTGCAGGCCGTAATGGTGGATCCCCCAGTCGCGGCCGAAGTCCGAGGCCGCCGTCACGAAGCCGGGGAAGAACTCCACCACGTGGGTGTCCGACGATCCCGGGAGGACGCCGAAGCGCCGGAAGAGCTCGAACTTCACCTTGTTGTTGGCCAGGACGTCGGCCTTGGTCCACCCCCGGCCCGGATCGGTCATGGTCCAGTGCATGGCCGGGGGGGGCGCCATCCACAGGTCCCCCGACAGGTCGAGCTCGCCCGACAGGGCGGCTCGCAGCATGGCGAAGCCGTCGTGCTCCCCTATGCGCAGGGAGGTCACCAGGGGCAGGTGGTTGACCCCTGCCACCACGGGGTCGATGGCGGCGAAGTCGGCGTCGAACAACAGGCTCAGCAAGAACTTGAGTCCCACGATCTCGGCGCACAGCCCGACGGTGCGGATCGACGTCTCGCGGGTCACCGCCCGGCACAGGGCCGTGAGGGGGTTGCTCACGTTCACGAGCAGGGCCTCGGGGGCGCACCGTTCCATGGCATGGGCCACGTCGAGGATGACCGGGACGCTGCGCAGGGCCCGGGAGATCCCGCCCGGCCCCACGCTGTCGCCCACGGTCTGGCGGATCCCGTAGCGGGCCGGGATCTCGATGTCGTGGCGCATGGTGGCGAAGCCCCCGACCGAGAACCCCGCAATCACGAACTCCGCCCCCTCCAGGGCGTCGTCGATGTCGGTCGTGGTCCGGGCGCTCAGGCCGATGCCGCGGCGCTCGGCGATGTGCTCCACCACCTTGCGGGCGGGGGGGAGGGATTCGGGGTCCAGGTCGAAGAGGGCCACCTCGGCGTCGTGCAGCGATGGGGTGTTGGCGAAGTCGACCATCAGCTTGGGGGTCCAGTGCGTGCTGCCCCCGCCCACCATCGCCACGCGCGCCGCCATCACCGGGTGACGATACTCTCCCGGCATGGTGCAGGCCCAGCGGAAGGTCGTCGACCTCGCCCCGGTGACCGTCCACGCCGACGTGGCGGAGCTGGGACGGGTGGCGGCGGAGGAGGCGGCCCGGACCATCCGCGCCGCCGCGGCGGAGCGGGGGGTGGCGCACGCCATGTTCGCCACCGGCAACTCCCAGCTGGCCTTCGTCGACGCCCTGGTGGCCATCCCCGAGGTGCCCTGGTCGGCGGTGGTGGTGTTCCACATGGACGAGTACGCCGGGGTGGGACCCGACCACCCGGCCGGCTTCCAGCGCTGGATCCGGGAGCGGATCACCGAGCGGGTCCGTCCCCGCCACGCCCATTACGTCGACGGCCTGGCCGATCCCGAGGCCGAGTGCCGGCGCTATGCCGGGCTGCTCCACGCCCACCCCCTCGACCTGTGCTGCCTCGGCATCGGGGAGAACGGCCACCTGGCCTTCAACGACCCACCCGTGGCCGACTTCGCCGACCCCCTCGACGTGAAGGTGGTCGAGCTCGACCGGGCCTGTCGCCAGCAGCAGGTCAACGAGGGCCACTTCCCCGACCTCGGGGCCGTGCCCGCCCGGGCCCTGACGGTGACGATCCCGGCCCTGCTGCGGGCCGGGGTGGTGCTGGCCGTGGTCCCCGAGCGGCGCAAGGCCGAGCCGGTGCGCGCCGCCCTCCAGGGGCCGGTCACCACGGCCTGCCCGGCCTCGGTCCTGCGCACCAGGGCCAACGTGCGGGTGCACCTCGACCGGGAGTCGGCCGCCCTCCTCGACTGGCCCTGACCCCGGGGAGGCCGCCGGGCCGCCTCAGGTGCGGTCGCCGGGGCCGATCCAGCGCTCGAGGAAGGGGTAGGCCTCCGCCCCGTGCCACTCGTGGACGCCCTCGAAGACGTCGTGCTGCAGGCGATCGGGGACCCCCAGGGCCTGGTAGACGGTGCGCAGACGGGCCACCTCGGCCGCCGCCACCGGGGCGGGGAAGAGGTCGTCCCCGGTCCCGGACTCCACCAGCAGGGGCCGGGGCGCCACCAGGGCGCCCAGGTCGACGTGCTCGATGCGCCCCAGCATCCCGGGGAGCACCTGCGATCCACACATGTTCCACGGCATCGTGTGCGAGGCCGCCCACGACGAGAAGTAGCCGCTCACCACCGCCGCCGCCACCCGGGTGTCGCGCGCCGCCAGGAACAGGGTGATGGTCCCCCCGTAGGAGAGTCCCACCACGCCGATGCGGTCGGGGTCGACGAGGGGATGGTCCTGGAGGACGTCGAGCGACCGGGCCATGTCCCACAGGTTCTGCTCCAGGGGGTTCATCCCGGCCATGTAGGCGTGGACCAGGTTGGTGTCACAGGCGTAGTGGTCCGGGGGGTTCCAGTCGAGGCGCTCGCCGAAGCAGCGCAGGTCCGGGGCCAGCACCACGTACCCCCGCAGGGCCAGCTGGTGGGCGTAGTCGGCGTTGGGGGTGCCCGTCCGCTCGAGCCCGCACGCCTCGGCCTTGCCCGGTCCGTGGCCGTGGACGGCGAGGACGGCCGGCCCGGGGCCGGTGCGGGTGTGGGGGACGAGGAGGTAGGCGGGGACGGACATGGTCTCCTCGGTGTCGAAGACGACCTTGTCCCGCCGGTAGTGCTCGAGCTCCTCGGACCCGAGCGTCTCGAGCTCGGGGGGCACGGGCTCGGGGTCCTCACCGAGCATCCCGGCCAGGCGCTCCCGGCACCGCTCCAGCCAGGGCCCGAGCACGGCGGGGTCGGCCACGTCCTCGGGCAGGGGGTCGGCCTGCTCGGTGCGGCTCAGCCGCACCATCCACGAGTACCAGGGGGAGTAGTTGCGCCGTGGCGGCTGCAGGTCACCCGGGAGCAAGGGGCTCCCAGCTCTGGATGACGTGCCAGCAGGTGCCCTGGGGTTTCCCGGTATAGGTGGGCACGCACAGCGAGGAGGGCGGCACGTTGTTGTGCAGGGACACCACCTGGTACTCGGTCGGCCCGGCGTACTGGTCGGGGCCGAAGCTCAGCGTGGGGGAGTAGGTGCCGGGGAAGTCGGTGATCCTCGACATCGCCTCCACGAAGGTGCGGCGGTTGAGGTCGGGCCCGGCCGTGAGGGCGGCCAGGGCGAAGAGGCGGATGGCCTGGCACCACCCCGCGATGGGCCCCTGCTCCTCGATGTAGGGCGAGACGGAGGAGGTGGGCTTGTTGTGGGCCGAGAAGGTCTTGTAGCAGGCCTCCACCCCGGGGTCGTAGCCCCCCTGGCTCTGCGGGATGGGGGCGTCGGTGCCCCCCAGGGTCTCCACCGTGATGCCCTCCTGGTTGTCCAGGCCCTGCTCGTAGGGGATGGGGATGAGGCCCAGGGCCACCTCGATGGAGGACTCGTAGTCCGAGAGGAGGAGCTTGG
>Ga0335073_10017504_pt1 | contig 10028 bp, 14 predicted proteins | sample Lox_Sample_22_FD_207093 | JGI IMG/M metagenome (GOLD analysis project Ga0335073, IMG submission 207093) | Soil microbial communities from Loxahatchee National Wildlife Refuge, Florida, United States - Lox_Sample_2.2 | ecosystem: Environmental > Terrestrial > Soil > Wetlands | place: USA... | reverse complement strand
GGCCATCGAGCGGCTGCGCGAACGGCTCGCGAATCCTGATCAGCCGAACATGGTGGGCGCCGTTGCCTTCGACTTTACCCCCATTGCCAACCCCACCGGCCTATTGCTCCGGGCGCGACACGTAGACTCGCGAACACTTGCGGTCGTTGGAGCGGGCCTTGTGCAGAGGTTCGCCGCCACGCACGGCCGGCATTGGCACGCGTGGGGACACCCGGATGTCGTCGCCGTCTTCAATCGGGTCCACCTGACCGGCGCGGATACCGCAGTGCCGAACGACGCGCTTCTCCAGCAGTTTACTTTCCAGGGGATGCATTGGCTCCCCAACGATGATTCGCGTCATGCTAGCTTCCTAACTGACCTCAATCGGTGCTTTGCAGAGCGAGGGGCGGCCCTGCTTTCCGCTGACCGGGAGACTCGATCGCAGCTCTGATACCTGACGGTCGCCACGGACCGCACAGGGTCCGGCAGCGGCGGTACGAGTCAATTCGTCAGCAATCGGCCCAGATGCGGTCATCCCCGACACCGGGTTGTCAGCCCGAAAGCTGCCGTTCATCACACGTGCGCTAAACTAAGCCACCGACGAACGAGTACGCCAAAAAGTGACGATTCGGTTGAAGCTGGTTGATTCGCTCACGGCAGCCGATTTGGCCGAGGACCCGGTATGGAAGTACACCAACCGTGATGGAGCCGACGAGTTGTTTGTCAGTGCGGTCACGGATCTTCCGGTGAAGAATCTATCCGGGCTAGTAATCGGCGCAAAGGCTCATCTGGCAAACGGGTCGGAAACATGGGCGCTCTTCGGGAATGTGGATTCCAAGAATCCTCGATATACAAAACACTTTTTGGCTCTATCGGTGGAGCGGAAAGGCCAATGGTTTCATCTTGCGCGATATCATGATTTTGACTATGCGGAGCGAGGTCCGGAAGCGCTTTCGCGCTTCCTCGGCCTTGCGGTTGATGATGTGTTTCCGATTTCCTTTGATCTTCGCCGATACGTCGAGGGCTATCCTGCGGCGCTTGTCGGCAGTGTTCTCAAGGAGCCCCAAGAAAGGCTGTCGCGCGCTCAACTCATTAAGATGGCTGTACCCTGAAGTCTGACGCGCGTAATGAATAACTATCCTAAATTCTGCTCGCGCAGATGCCTGTGCGGAGCTTCCCTAGGAGTCGGGTTTAGACCGAGGAACAAAACGTGGACCCAATGAGCAATGACGACGGCGAGCGGTCGCCTGTCGGCGTGATCGTCACTCTTCGCGACTTGGGCGGAGGAAAGAGCCGCGTCACTCTGGACGATGTGAAATCCGACTCGACTCGTCGGGAGACTCGCTGGACCTTCGATGTGTTCTACACCCATAAGGATCTCGATACAGCGGCGGTTGACTCCATGCAGCTTCCGAGCGGCGAGTACGAGGGATTGGGGGCCGCGATCATCGCGCGGCTACTGGCCCTGAATGGGGGGGTATCCTAATCAACCGACCCGGCTACAAGCGGACAGTCGCAAAGAGTAGATTCATGAACCCAACAGCCACGGGGTCGGTCGTTGTGATCCTGCTCATGGCGACCATGTTAGGGAGCGGTGATCCCTTGACAAGGATATCGGCCGAGGCTTCCAGCCCGCACAATCCGCAGACTTTCGATGAGACCCGCGGTGTGATTCTCGAGGGAGATGAGGGGCGCGAGTTGGCAGAGGAGTGCGGCGGCACAGCCGAATCGAAGGCACGGCTCTCGTCCGCCGATATCAAACACCTAGAATCCGACATCAAAAATCTTGATCGAGAATTGGCGCCTCTGTTGACGGAAGATCTGAGGAGCGCCGGATCAAGCGCAACCCCGCGTCAATACTATCGACAATACGCTGTGGGCAAATTAGACAAGTGGGACGCGATATTTGTGAACGGATTTCATGAGTCTTATTTCAATGGTCCTTTCTCTGCCGATGAGTACGCAAGCTGGCGGCACCAGCTAGTCAGCGTCTCCGATGGGGGGACTGGTTACTGGTGCGCGATTTACGTCAAGGGGATGAAGAGACATTTCGTCAGGTTCAAGAAAGAAGGGGGCGGAGATGTTTCAACACACGTCTCTTTTCATGGGGTAGCTTGACGGCTCAATTCGGCTACGTCAGAGCGGCCACTCTCGACCGGCGATTCTGGGGTCGGAAGTTGGTTCGAACAATATTCATCGGTAGAAGCGATAACAGCAAGAATATGACTACTGCAGAATCTGGGTTTGTGGCGGCAGCACTCAATCAAACTTGCACCGGCATTCTCGTGCAAGAATATCACTTCCGTGGGTCCGTCCAAGACGAGGCCAATGTCATCTTTATGTCTTTCGAAACCGGAAATTGCTTACGCTTCTTTTTTGACGCCGGAGTGTTTTTCTGGAAGGTGGCCCCGCCCGTCGTGGCACCTAGCGACGACAGGTTCGAGTACCGCCTCGTAGAGCCGAAGTTCGCGGAGAGACTTCTCGGCCGCAAGATCGTAGCCGCTGAATTTAACGCATCTTCGCACTCCGCCCGCGAACTGGGGATCACGTTTGAAGGGGGCATGAGATTATGCCTCCGCAACCACATGGATACGTCTGCTCTAACGTGCTATTAGACGATGCCCGGAAAGCTGCCGGTGGTGGGAAACCGCTTGGGGTCGATTGCGGAAGTGGTCACGCTTTTGCGGACTGTACGACAGACGCTGACGCATGGGCCATCGGGGAGTAAGCGATTACCATGAGACCGGAGATCAATCGGCATTTTCGCCGAGAGGTCTGGCTGCCGTTCCTTTGGCTTGTGGGCGTGCTGGCGCTCGGATTCTTGAGCCCACTATTCCTGCCGATGTTCCTGCAGAGCAAATGAGATGGCCCCTTCTCTCTCTTCCCGATGGCTGACACTGACGCGTGACGGGACAGAGTCGTTACCGGTTCAAGGGGAGCCTGGGACAATATTGGGACAGCTGGGGAATGACACTGCGTGATATCGAATGACGTCCCGTGATCCTAAGTGACTGTTGCGCTTGCGCCTGCCCTCGCATATCGTTGATCGTTAGGACCCCAACCATCGTTTCACACGGCAGGGGTCACAGGTTCAATCCCTGTACCGCCCACCACTCCCACCGGGTCTATTCCGGTCAGCACAGGCAGACGGGAAGCGTCGCGTTCGAACTGCGTGATGACGGCCTCGACTATTTCGCGCAGACTCGGAGACCTGCGCGGGTTCGCTACACCTTCAACAGCTCAACGCTCGGCAGTCGGGCGGCGGCCTCGTCGAAAGTAATCATCGGTGAGCGGCCGGCTGAACCGCACTGTCCGGCGTGTAGGCAATCGGCAAAGTCGGCGGAGCTCTGCCGATACAGGCTGAGCGCCCGTTCCAATGCAGGCTCGTCCTGGAACTCAAGCTCCTGGGTTTCTAGCAGCGCATTGAATGCACCAAGGACTGTTGACTTATCGAGCGCGTAACGCGAGCGCAACACCCACTCGAGCTCAAGCATCACTATGCTCGGTATGAACAATGGCGATTGTTCCTCGCGAACCTCGTCAAACAACCTCTGTACCCGCGCGGCCTGGCGCGGGTCATCATCAAGCATCCAGCGCACAAGCACGTTGGTGTCGAGACCGGCCATTACCGACGACCGATGTTCATTTCCTTGACGGCGACCGGCCGCTTTCTCCTCCGCGCAGGCTTCAGGAAACCTCTGAGCTCCATGATGGAACGCCGCTTAGCCCGGAAAACCGTCGTACCGTCGTCCAGTTGCGTGAAGACTACACGCTCACCCGCGGACAATCCCATCGCTCTCCGGATCTCCGCCGGAATGGTGACCTGCCCCTTGCTTGTGACGGTGGCCTCAGACATCTAGGGACCTCCTTACGGGTAGAGCAATTGTGAGGGGCCGTGCAAACAACATCAACACTGTGTGTGCGTCTTTCGTGAGTACCAAGATCGACGTTTCGCGTAGCCGAGAAGCTCAACCGTTCGTCGCCTGGGACAATTTTGGGACAGCTGGGGAAGGACCCGGAATGGGCAAAAAGCGGGAACAAGGATCTCGGAAGTTTCCTGGGTCGCTCGCGCTTGCTGGATGGTCGCGTTTCGGGCTTTGGGGACAGCCACCGCGTTCTGTAGACGAATCAATAGAACTCGGCGGGCTTGCGCCCGCCGAGCCGCTAATGTGATGCCAGATCAGGCACTCGGCACTTGGATCCGCACCACGTCCTTAAGGACTCCTTCCAGACCGCCGAAGACCGTGAGCTTGTCGATCTTCTCGGTCACCTTCTCCAGGGTTTCCAGCTCCTTCAGCCGGAGCAGAGTCGGATTCTCATCCATGAGCCGCGCGGTGTTGAGCAGCGAACGGGTCGCTGCAGTCTCCTCGCGGCGCTTGATGAGGTTCGCCTGCGCCAGCTTCTCGGCCTGGACCACCTGGTTCAGGATCTCCTTCATCTCGCCCGGCAGGATCACGTCCTTGACACCCACCGAACGGACCGCCAGTCCGTGCTCCTCGACCTGGGCGCGCACGGCGTCCCCGATCTCGCGATCGAGCACACCCTTGTCTCCCAACAGCTCATCGAGGGTCCGGGTTCCCACCGCCTCGCGCAGCGCGAACTGCAACTCCTTGTAGAGAAACTCGACGAAGTTGGCGAGCGCCGCGCGCGCCTTGACCACATCCAGCACCTGCCAGAGTGCGGTCAGATTGACGCGCAGGCTCACCTTGTCGCGAGTCAGGATCTCCTGACCCGCCACCTCCATCGATTGCACGCGGCGATCCACGAGCTCGGTCTTGAGCGCGCGTTGGTACTTCCAGAACGCGTGCGCACCGGGTGCGAGGACCTTGGCGAGCTCGCCATCCACGATCAGCAGTCCGACCGCGGTATCGGCAACCTCGACGGCAGTCACCGCCTCGGCGACCTGCGCTGCCAGCGGCTGCTTCGCGCGCACCAGCACCTTGGCGAGCTCCTGCGGCAGCTCGAACTCCTTGGAGAGGTCGAATTTGTCGACCCGGACATCCACCGGACCGCGCCAATGGAGTTGACGCTTACCGGGGGCGACCAGGCCCGCCACGCGGCCGTTCTTGTAGACCACCCCGACCTCACGATCACCGAGCTCGACGATCGAGAAGAACTTCTCGATCGTGGCGCGCGCCTCCTTCACCAGGAAGTCGACTCGCGCATGCTCGAACTCCGTGACGGTCAGGTCGTAGACCTGGACTTCGACCCGCTTCAGCGGATCGAAGATCCGGTACACGCCCGGCTCGAGAATGGTCTTGAAGCTCCGGTTACGGAACACAAGGCCGCGCTCGTGCTGGGCGATAGTGACATTCTTGAGACCCAGCATGTTCCACCTCCTTTGACATCTCACGTTTTACAAAGTACTTCGAATAGGTCGAGGTGTGACCCACGCCCGTGCCGCGGGCTGCACCGGGTCGCGGCGCCGTAGGTGCCATGGCTCAGTGCCCCTTTCTCGCCCGCGTCCGGGCAAAGATCAGGTTCATCGCCACGCACTTCCGACGCCGCGCACCCTGGCCGCTCAAAGCGGAGCGTGCGTTGCGGTCGTTGCCTCTCGGCTACCCAGCCCTTTCGGGCCAGAGCAGACGGTCGGCATCGCCGCCGGGGCACCTCGATGCGGGGACAAAGCCCCGCGCTCTCTCTGGAGCCAGTTTCGCTGGCTGGTGCAAGCATGGGAGTCGAACCCACGACACACGGTTCATCAGACCGTTGCTCTGCCACTGAGCTAACTTGCTTGCGACCGAGACCGCGTCCTCGTGCGGTACACGCCGGCGCAATTCACAGCGCCAGCGCGCCAGGCGGGACTCACGAGCCCGCACCGCTGACACGACTTCCGTCTCGACCTCGGTACGGCACGGCCCCAATGAATGGGGCACGGCCGAATAGAACACGAGGCAGGAGTCGAACCTGCGTGCTTTGGGTTCAAAGCCCAACGGGGATGCCGGCAACCCGCGACTCGTGTATTGGATCAGGCGGCAGGAATCGGACCTGCGTGGGCCGCGTTCAGAGCGCAGCTGGGATGCCAGCAACCCACACCTGAATGATCTGGCGGGCCGTGATTGCAGCCCGACCGGGGACTTGCACCTCACCTCTCCCGCTTACCAGGCGGCCGCACCGCCGCCTTCTGTATGTCAACGCCGAAGTAAATCTGGACCACCTTTTTCGTGCGTGACGGGCAATTGGTGGGCCGCCCAGGCATCGCACCTGGATCACTCCGCTTAAAAGGCGGGTCTCTGTCTCGCTGAGTTAGCGGCCCGTAACGGGTGCCCCACGATCGAATTGCACGATCCACCTCCGGGTTACGAATCCGGCGCCCCGCTCTCAGAGCTTGCAGGGCATGGTTGGTTGGTGCCGATGGCTGGATTTGCACCAGCTGCCTGCCGCGTACCAAGCGGCTGCACATCTCGATGTCCTTCAGCGGCAAATTGGCACCCGTGAGTGGAGTCGAGCCACTGCGATCCGCGTTCGTAGCACGGTCCCCGAAATCCCTCGGGCCACGGGCCATGATCAATGGCGCCTCGAGAAGTGCTCGCACCTTCGTCTCTTCCTCTTCAGGGAAGCGCTTGTGCTATCTCAGCTATCGAGGCGAAATTGTCGGTGCTCAGCTCAATGAGCTTCGCAGCCAGCATGGGTCAGGACGGCAGGACTTGCACCTGCGGCTTCCGAGTTCCAGGCTCGGCTGTCTGCTGCTGACTTACGTCCTGAGATGGAGATGCGGACAGGAGTTGCGCCTGCCTCAAGTCGCTTTGCACGCAACCGCTATCTACTTCGCCTTCTGCCACCACATTTGGTACCGCTGGTGCGATTCGAACGCACAAATTTCTCCTTCTGAGGGAGTTGCCTCTGCCTGATTCGGCTACAGCGGCTTAGAAATTGGTGAACGCGAACGCAGCGCGTCCGGATTAACAGTCCGGTTCCCACGCCCGGTGGGACTGTCGGCAAGAATAGGATTTGGAGCGGAGTGCGGGAGTCGAACCCGCCTCATCTGCTTGGAAGGCAGAGGCCCAAAGCCGCTAGACCAACCCCGCTCGCAAAAAAATCGAGGGCTTGGTGTGTCGCTTTACGGCTCCCCGTCTCCATGCGACGGATCGTAGCGTGCGCCGGACTTTGGGCGGGGGTTTTCCGATGGTTGGAGAGCGTGGATCCTCGCTCTCGCTGCCTGTCTGCCCCCGGCCTTGCGCCGGAGGCAAGGCCAATCAAAACTCGACGGTGTTGACTCGCGGCAAAAATTGCCCGAGCACATGCGACCACGACGGGCTATGGCAGCCTGCCGCGGCACGCGTATCGAGTGGTTTTCTGATTGCAGTAATCATTGCGTCGCGCTTTTTACGCTTACGGGAACTGGAAGTCAAGCGTCCCGATTTCTTCGAGCCGATGCTGCAAATCATCCCGCTGCTCACCACGCTCGATGCGCACCCAATACGCGAGTTGCGCAATGACAATTGAACTGGTGTGGCAGTCATCCCCTCTCACGCACCCATCGCATTGCTCCGAGCTTGCATTGCGCGGCGGAGCGGGAGTTAAATGGCTTTTGACCCGAGGATAGAAGGAAATGTTCATGAGCGAGGCGAGGAGCGTGATAGGCATGAAAGGAATGAGCGCGCTGTTCGCTCTTCTCCTGTTCGGTGCGTTGGTCCGCTCTGCGCACGCCGACACGGCATGCCCGGCAGCCAACGGTGCCTTGTCGACCGACGCGCAGGACAACAGCGCCGCCTTCTCGAAGCTTCTCGAGAGCTGCGCCGGGCAAGTCATTCGCTTGCCACCCGGTACCTTCGTCTTCCGCCCAGCGGGTTACGCTCGAGGCTTCACGCTTGCCGGCGGCACGACGCTCGAAGGCGCCGGCGGCGGGGGCACGGTGCTCAAGATTGCTGACACCGGCAGCTTCGCCGCGCTGCTGTGGATCACGCAGTCTCGGGTCACCGTGCGCAACTTGCGACTCGAGGGATCGCACTACGACAGCGGCTGTGGTCGCGGACTCGATTACGGCCACGCGATCAACGTCTACTCGGATCGCACCGCCAGCGCGGGCATCGAGGACATCACTATCAGCGATAACAGCTTTGTCGATTTCAACGGCATGCACTGGATTTCCCTCAACGCCGCGGATGGCAGTCCCGGTATAGGGCATCACGGTCTCATCGCCATCAGTAAGAACCGCTTCGTCAGCACCGCGGCGCTAACCGGAGGTTGCGCCGACCGTGGCATGGGTTACTCGGTGACCATGATCTCCGTGCATGGCTCTGATGACTCCGCCCACGGCCTGGTCGAGAACGTCTCGATCAGCTCGAACTCATTCGAGGCCGGATACGTCAAGCAGGCCGTTTCGGTCTGGAGCGGCACGCTGCGGATCGACGTGCAGAATAACGTCATTCGTGACGCGGGAATGCGTCTGCCTGCCGCCTCGGGCGAGCTTGGACGATATGCGATCAACGTGTATCACAGCGCTCACGAAAAGCCCGGCCTGTTGCCGAGTGACGTGCACATTGTGGGCAACACCATCGAGAACCCCTACTCATGCGGTGTCTACGTTGCCGCGGGACGACGCATCGAGATTGCTCACAACCGCATCTCCGGTCAGCGCGATCCCTTCGACGTGACCCTGCCAAAGGGCGGAATTGCGCTCAACCATGCCGAGGACTCGACGGTGCTCGACAATGAGCTCGAGAATAACCATATCGGTATCACCAGTGTGGTCGGCACCGTACACCTCGAGGGCAACCGCATCACACCGGCCCCCGGAGGCATCCGCAGCAAGATCTGGCACAGCGATCACGCGCCGCCCGACATTGAGCGATGAGTGCGGAGGGCCGTGCGCGCTTCGACTCCTTCGTTCGCTGAGGCAGTGACTGGGTCCGGTTAGCTCCAGGCGCGCTTGTCGCCCACGGAAAATCGCTCGCTGCGTCGCTCTCAGGTCTGCGAGTGACAGCAAGCGTCAGCCGGCGCCGCTGCCACCGTAGGCGGTGCTGTCTCATAGCGATCGTGGTAACGCACCCAGGCCATGGGACCATCCGTCTCGTCGCGACCCTTGGCCGTGAGATCGAGCAGGTTGTAGGTGCCCATCATGGCCTCGACCCCGCGCCGGTAGGTCGAGTACGTATGGAAGACCTGGCCCGCCGCGTCCTTGTAGAACGCGCTGATGCCGGGCAACTCCTCGCACTCGAAGGGCTGCGTGGCATAGTTGTAGTAAACCTGCTCCTTCGGCTTCTCGGTGAAGCTCACCTGGAAGTCGTAGTTGAACTCGCTCCCGAAGGAAGACACCCACTTGAACTTCCAGCCCATGCGCCGGCGAAAGGATTCGATCTCGGCGAGCGGTGCGCGCGAGATCGCCGCGAACGCGACATCGCGAGCGGCGAGGTGCACGAGCATGCCGTCGGTATGGTCGGCCATGTAGGAGCAGCTCGAGCAGCCCTCCTCCCAGCCGGGCGCGAGCATGAAGTGCTGCACCAGGAGCTGCCGGCGACCCTCGAAAAGATCCGCAAGGTGCCGCTCGCCCTCGGTCGTGTCGAAGGTATAGCGCTTGTCAATGCGCACCCACGGCAGCGCGCGGCGCTCGCGGGTTACCTCATCGCGCAAGTGGGTGAGCTCCTTCTCGCGCGCGAGCAGCCGCTTGCGCTCGATGAGCCACTCTCCAGGGGATACGGTGCGATGGTTGATGATGTTCGACATGGTCGGTCTCCGTGTATGGCGTTCCAGCTGCGTTATCGATGGGCGTGTTTGCTCATCGCCTGTGTCCTAAACTAAATGCCTCCCGGCGGATAGCGGGAGTGACAAGTGTGTCGGGATTTCGATGAGCCGTGGGGCCAGCGCGTGCGGTGCGCGAGAGGCCGGCCGAGGGAGCAATCGGGATGTCGGACGGATAAAAAGGGAAGCACCAGATCAGGCGACGCTGGGCTCTGCCTAACGCTTTGGGATCGAGGGCAAGATCGATGAGTTCCTCGCGTTTCGTGCCATCGAGCGGGTCGGACCCCTGCTCTGCGTCCACGGACACTTCGGCGCCGCTCCTGAGGCATGACCAGGCCCGAGCGGCCGAGCTCGGCATCAGCGGCCAA
>Ga0335073_10017503_pt1 | contig 10028 bp, 9 predicted proteins | sample Lox_Sample_22_FD_207093 | JGI IMG/M metagenome (GOLD analysis project Ga0335073, IMG submission 207093) | Soil microbial communities from Loxahatchee National Wildlife Refuge, Florida, United States - Lox_Sample_2.2 | ecosystem: Environmental > Terrestrial > Soil > Wetlands | place: USA: Florida... | reverse complement strand
TGAAGGGCCAGCGATCATTCGCGGTGACGGTCCCCGACGGCAAGACCGCGATCATCGCGCTGACGGGCAGTCTTGTTATCGCCGCTGTGGGCGCTGCGATACGCGTTCCGACGTTCCGGCTCTGGTGGCAGGACGGCCAGTACTGGCGGAAGGGCACGGCCCTCACCGTCGTGCTATGGCTCGTGTCCCTCGGCGCGCATTTGCTGTATGAAGGCGTCACCGCGCGGGACCCGGCGCTCAGCGGCCTCGGCGCCGCCACCACCGTGCTTTACTTCGGGGTCTCCCTGGGCATCCAGCGTGTTCTGTTCGCCGCCCGCACGCTCCGCATCGCCGGGGGTCCGAATTCGGCGGGATAATGAGGCATGAGCGCCGAACATGTCGAGGCTAGGCCCGGCGCCTACGCGGACTCTGTCACGCTGATGCGGGTCAGCGCCGATGTGCGGCAGGCCGGCGGCGTGCAGGCGGCGCTGATCGCGATGGCCACCGAGCTGAACCTGGGTCTGCTGCCCGAGATGGGCTTCCGGCCGCCGCCCGACGCGGGGCCTAACCACTTGCTGGTCGCCGTCAGGGCGAGCGACGACGCCGCGCTGGCGGGCGCGCTCGCAGTCGTCGACACGGCGTTGTCCGCCCGCGCTCTGTCTGCCATCGGAGGCGCCTCTCTGGCGCAAGCGCCGCCGCACACGACTGCTGCTGCGGTCCGGGCGGGCGGAGGAGGGCTCGCTCTGATCTCCGTGCCGGGCCCGTACGCGTTCGCCGAGGCGATGGACGCACTTGAGGCGGGCTGTGACGTCATGATCTTCTCCGACAACGTGCCGGTCGAGCAGGAGATCATGCTCAAGGACTTCGCCGCGCAGCACGACCTGATCGTGATGGGCCCCGATTGCGGTACGGCGATTGTCGGCGGCGTCGGGCTTGGCTTCTCGCACACGCTCGCGGCCGGGCCGGTTGGGATCGTCGCTGCTTCGGGGACCGGCGCGCAACAGGTGCTGTGCCTGCTGGATTACGCGGGAGCCGGGGTCAGTGCCGCGCTCGGGGTAGGCGGCCGCGACCTGTCCGCCGCGATCGGCGGCCGCTCGGCCCGCGCCGCGCTGGCCGCGCTTGACGCCGATCCCGGCACCGAGCTGATCGTCTTGGTGTCAAAGCCGCCGGCCGCGGAAGTGGCTGCCGGGTTGCGCGACTTTGCGGCGAGCCTGGCGACGCCGGTCCTGTTTGCGCTGATCGGGCCTGGTGAGCCAGACCTAACGGCGGCTACCGAGACCGCGATCTCCGCGCTGGGCCTGCCAGTTCCGGCGTGGCCGCGGTGGCCTGGTGAAGCGCCTGACGCAGCGCACGCGGGATTCCTGCGCGGCTTGTTCGCCGGCGGCACTCTCTGCGACGAGGCTATGGTCATTGCCAGCGACCGGCTGGGCCCGATCCGGTCGAACATTCCGCTGCGGCCGGAGCTGTCGCTGGCGCCCCGTGAGCCCGTGCTTGGAGCGACCGGAGCCGGGCATGCCATGATCGACTTCGGCGACGATGAGCTGACTATAGGCCGGGCGCATCCCATGATCGACCAGTCACTGCGGCTGGAGCGGCTGGCGGCGGAGGCTGCCGATCCGGCCGTGAGCGTCGTCCTGCTGGACGTTGTGCTCGGACACGGCGCGCACCCCGACCCGGCGGCCGAGCTTGGCCCGGCGATAGCCGCGGCACTGGCGAGTGGGGGAGTAGCTGTGGTGGTGTCGCTGGTCGGCGCGGCGTCCGACCCGCAAGGCCTCGGCCGGCAGGCAGCGGCACTGCAGGCGGCCGGCGCAGACGTCTTCGCTTCCAATGCGGCGGCTGCGCGGTTCGCATGCGACCTGATCGAAGGCGCACGATGAGCGACCTGCTCCGGCGCGAGCCGCACATCATAAACTGCGGGCTCAGCCTGCTGGCCGAGGCTGCGCGCGAGCAGGCCGCCAGGGTTACCCAGGTCGACTGGGCACCGCCGATGGCGGGGACGGAGGACGTGCTCGTTCCCGTCCTGAGTGACCCGCGACGGATTGCGGCGAACGCGCTTGCGGTCGAGCGCATGCTCGCCGTGCGTGCACATCTAGTCGACGTCGCGCCCGCAGGCGCGACGCTCGGTTTGCAACCTGGTGAGTTCCTGCACGCCGGACCGCCGGTCAGCTGGGACCGGGCGGCGGGCCCGCTGCGGGGCGCGCTGATGGGCGCGGCAGTCTTCGAGGGACTCGCCGGTTCGCCCGAGGCGGCTGCTGAGCTTGCCGGGCGCGGTGCGTTCACGCTCGCGCCGTGCCATTCGCTGAGCGCGGTGGGTCCGATGGCTGGCGTGATCTCGCCATCGATGTGGCTGTTCGTGCTGGAGGACCCGGCGACGGGGCAGCGAACGTACTGCTCGCTCAACGAAGGGCTCGGTAAGGTGCTGCGCTACGGCGCCTTCTCGCCCGACGTCCTGGAGCGGCTGGGCTGGATGTCGGGCGTACTCGGCCCGCTGCTCGCCACTGCAGTGCGCCGGCACGGACCCGTGGACGTGACGGCCATCCTCGCCCAGATGGTGCAGATGGGCGACGAGGCTCACAACCGGAACCGGTCCGGCACGCTCATGCTGCTGCGTGACCTCCTGCCCTCGATGGTTGAGTCCGGCGGCGTGCCGGGCGACATTGCCCGCGCTGCGGCGTTCATCGGTGGCAACGATCACTTCTTCCTGAACCTGTCGATGCCGGCCTGCAAGCTCGCGCTCGACGCCGCCCGTGACATCCCCGGCGCCACGATGGTCGTCGCGATGGCACGCAACGGCACCGATTTCGGCATCCAGGTGTCGGGGACGGGGGATGAGTGGTTCGCCGCGCCGGCGCTGACGCCGCAGGGGCTCTTCCTCGGCGGCTACGGCCCTGACGACGCAAGCCCGGACATCGGCGATTCGGCGATCACCGAGACGGCCGGGCTCGGCGGTTTCGCCATGGCGGCCGCGCCTGCGATCGGAGCGCTCGTCGGCGGGACCGCTGCCGATGCGCTCGCCACGACCCGGCGCATGTACGAGATCACGCTGGCCGAGCATCCGCTTTACCGGGTGCCCGCACTGGAGTTCCGCGGAACGCCCGCCGGGATCGATGTCACCCTGGTTGCGCGGACCGGCATCCTGCCGCAGATCAATACGGGGATGGCAGGGAAGGTAGCCGGAACAGGCCAGGTCGGCGCGGGGCTGGTCACGCCGCCTGCTGCGGTCTTCCCGGCGGCGCTGCGGTCACTGGCACGGCACACATCGCATAACCAGCCGGCGGCACGAGTGTAAGCCCAGTCGGCTGGACGATCACGAATAGTCAAGCAGAGCGCGTCGGGCGGCGTGGGCGCCGAGGAGCCTTACCGGCCGCTGTTCTCCCGCAGCCGGGTTCTGACCGCACCTGGTGCCACAGCACGCCTTACGATGCCGCTATCAGCAGATGCAGGGCCAATCCGCCGATTAGCGTGCTGGAGGCTATGGCGGTGATGAGGCGCCCGCGGCTGCCGGTGAGCACTCGGCCGAGAATCGCTCCGCTTCCAGCGAGGGCCAGTTGCCAGCTGGCTGAGGCGAGGAAGACAGCCAGGATGAACATGGCCTGATCGGTACGGCCGGGAGCGGTAGCGGGCTGCTGGCCGAGCACGAGGGCGGTGAAGTAGACCATGGTGAGCGGATTCAGCATCGTCATTCCCCACATGCCCAGATAGGCGCGGGCCAGGCCCGGCGCGCCAGGGACGGCCGCTGCTTCGTCCTGCGGCTGGCGGTGGCGGCGGATCGCGGTCGTTGCCCCACATACGGCCAGCAAGATCAGCACTACGGCGGATCCCTGTCGCAACGACAGCGCGGCCGAACGCAGTGCGGGAGCCAGCGGGGCACTGGCGTAAACAGCGATCAGCGCGTACACGCCATCAGCGGTCGCGACACCGAGCGCGGCGAACACGCCAGTCCGCAACGACGTCCGTGCCGTCAATGCCACGAGATATGCCGCAACTGCTCCTACTGGCATTGCGATGCCGTAGCCAGCTAGGAGCCCTGCGACCAGGACGGCGATCACGACCGGCCGAAGGTCGGCCGCCGCCTGCACTCCTGGCCACGCTGCTGCTGCTGAGCCCGCACCGGCCGCGCGGCTTCGCTCGGCGACGGGACGGCAACAGTCGTGATCATGAGGAGACCCTGCGGGAAGCTAGTAGATCGCACAACTCAGTTTCAGCGTGGTGTCAGAAGGCAGGCTGGATCAATCCGGCGCCAGCGCAGACGGTGATCTGAAGCTCTCTGGCCAGGCTGGGTCAGGTTGCGGCACGCTGCCGGAAGACAGCGGCGTTGCGTGCGCACCAGGCGGCGAAGGTGCCGGGTGCGCGGCCGAGCAGGCGGTGCACGGTGTCGGTGCGCAGTCCGATTGTGTCGGCTCGCATGCGGGCGAATCCTTCGAGAATCGCGTCCGCGAGTGCCTGGGGCGCCCCATTGGGGAAGCGGGCGCTGACGGCCTCCTCGAGCGTGGTCGGCTCGCGGACGGCAATGTCGAGGCCCGTCGCAGCGGAGAGGATCTGGACCTGATCAGTGACCGTGAGAGCCTGGTCTCCGGTGAGGACGTATTCCCTGCCCTCGTGGCCATCTTCGGTCAAGGCAATGGCGGCCACGGCGGCGACGTCAGCGGGATCGATGGGGGCGTAGCGCCCAGAGCCTGCCGGGTTGAGGACGTACCCGCCTTCGCGAATGGTGGGCAGCCAATCAAAGGCGTTGGTCATGAAGCCGCCGGGCCGCAAGAAGGTCGCGGGAATGCCGGAGCCGCGGATGATCTGCTCACGTTCGTGGTGCCAGCGACCCATGGCGGGCATCGGATTGCCGAGGACGTTGAACGAGGAGAGGTGGACGATGTGGTGCACGTCGGCGGCCTGGGCGGCGGCGACCGCGTGCCGCAAGTGATCGGTGCCGATGCCAGGAGTGAGCAGGAAGAGCTTGTTGGCGCCGGCCAGCGCGGGTCCCAGCGTGGCCGGGTCGTCGAAGTCGCCCGCGACGCGTTCGGCTCTGGCGGGCAGCCTGGCTGCGCGGGCGGGATCGCGGACCAGGACACGGAACTCAGCGCCGGTATCGGCGAGCTCGCGCGCCAGTTCGCGGCCGACGTTCCCGGTGGCACCGGTGACCAGTAGCATGTGGCTCCTAAGGTCGTTTGCCGTCTAGCGAGTGTTGGATTGGAAAACGTTAGCCGGTAAATGATTAGCCGTCAACTGAGCTGTTTTCGCTGCCGGGCGCGCCACCTCGTTCCCGGTATTAACCGGAGGTTCGGATGCCCGAGTTTCTTGACCTGCACGGCCGGACCTCTAAGGTGCTGCGCGCCCTGATCGAGGCGGACTTGCGGCGTCACGGGCTGCACTACGGGCAGGACCTTGTGCTTGCGGTGCTATGGGAACACGACGGACGTACGCCCGGTGAGGTCGCGGCCGCGCTGCATGTGACTACGCCTACGATCGTGAAGATGGCAACCCGGATGTCCGCGTCCGGACTCCTCACACGCCGCCGCGATGACCGGGACAACCGCCTGGTCCGCCTCTGGCTCACCGAGGCCGGACTGGCCCTGAAGGAGCCGGTCCTGGCCGCGCGGCAGGCGATAGAGGACCAGGTCACCGCAGACCTTTGCGCGACCGAGCGCCAGCGACTGCTGAAGATGCTTGCCGCGATCCACCGTACGGCCAGCGGCATGCTTGGCGGACCGGACGATCACGGTGACGAGGCAGTCACCTGAACCGTCAGATGTCGGCAAAGCACATGTTGAGCCGTTTCCGTACTGCGACAGAAAAGGGCGCGCCGCTATGGTCGCCTGCGCCAGCTTGAGTCAAGCGTCACCAGTCCGCGCATGGCTGGTTGTTATGGCCGGGCTCGTCTTCACTGGCGCTGGTAGTACTCCTCTATCGGAGTACGCGCCTCCGCAAACAGCGCTGGCCCCTCCTGCGTGACTGTAGGCCAGTTCGACTCCGGGTTGAGGCTGACGAGCTGGTCGGTGGACAGTGCGTACACGACTCGGCCGAGCCCGGAGCGGGCGATGCCGCCGGTGCACATCTGGCAGGGCTGGCAGCTGGTGTACAGGGTAGTTTGCGCGGCTGTCTCGGGGTCCAGTTCGCCGGCCGCCCAGCGGGCGAGCTTCAGTTCGGGGTGGGCGCTGATGTCGTTGTCGCGCCGGACGGTGTTGTGGGCCTCGACGAGGATCGCGCCGTCAGCGCCGGCAAGCAATGAGCCGTAGGGCGCGTCGCCGAGGCTGATGGCGTGGGCTGCGATGGCGATCGCGCGGCGCAGCAGCGCCTGGTCGGCGGGAGTGATCACGATGGAGCCCTCCAGTTGGTGGCCACAGCAGTGAGCGCGCGCCAGGCCACGTCGGGTCGGCGGGTCTCCTCCGGGTCGCCGTGGTAGAGGTCGAGTACGACGGTGTCGGCGTCGAGCCGCCGGAGCTCGTCGAGATCGTCGAGGATCTGCTCGAGGCTGCCGGTGCCGGCGAGCCGCTCGGAGTCCTTGGCCGGTGAGTCGGTCAGCTGCAGCGCGATGCGGGGTGCGAGCGCGGGCAGCGTGTGGTTCGTCACCGCATCGCGCAGGAAGGGCAGCGTAACGCGCAGCGGATGCCAGGCGGCGTCGAATCTGATGGATCGTCGGATCGCCTCCTCACTGTTGCCACCGACCCAGATGGGGATCGAGAACTGCGCGCCCCACGCCTGCCGCAGCGCCACCAGGTACTCGTCGGTCAGTCGGCCGCGCTTGGCGAACGGCACGCCAAGCGCCTCGAACTCCTGCCGCGCCCCGCCGACGCCCACGCCCAGCACGAGCCGGCCGCCGCTGAGCTCGTCGAGGGTGCGAGCCATGCGCGCCACCAGCAGCGGATGCCGGTACGGCAGCACGATCACAGTCGTGCCCAGCCGCACCCGCGTGGTGACGCCCGCCAGCCACGACAGCGTGGTGAACGGCTCGAAGAACGGTTCCGGGTACCGCACGGCCACGTCCGGGGTGACGACCACGTGGTCTGACACCATGAGGAGGTCGAAACCTAGTCCTTCCACGATCCGTCCCCACTCGCGCAGGACGCCTGAATCGGTCCCTGGTCCGTAGTTCGGTACGTTGACGCCAAGAAGCATGGCCGGAGCCTATCGCGGCGATCGCAAGGGGCGGCACTATCTCTTCCTGGCAATAGAGGCTTTGCGCCGTGGCTTTCCCGGTAGTGTTGCGCGATGGCCGCGGATCTCGACGGAATCGACTGGGCGATCGTCGGCCAGCTCCAGCAGGAAGCCCGCATCTCCCTCAGCGAGCTGGGTCGGCGCGTAAAACTCAGCCCGTCGGCCACCACCGAACGCGTCCGGCAGCTGGAAGCGCTGGGCGTCATCACCGGTTACCACGCGGCCGTCGACCTGGCGAAGGCGGGCTACCCGGTGCTGGCCATCGTCCGGCTGAAGTATCCAGGCAACTATCACGAGCCGCTGCGCCGCCTGCTCGCCGAGCGGCGCGAGATCCTGGAGTGCCTGCGTACCACCGGCGACGACTGCTACGCGCTGAAGGTCGCCGCGACCTCGATGGACCACCTGGAGACGCTCGTGGACGAACTGGCCGGCTTCGGCAGCACCACCACCAGCGTCGTCTACAGCCAGACACTGCCCTACCGCGGCCCTGACCGGCCGTGACGCGCGAGCGTTGCTAGGTCCGGGCGGGAAACCACCTCCACGCCGATCCTGGGCGCGCGATCATGGTCTACCTGGCAAGCAGGGCGCTGACGGCATTGCGCAGCGGCTCCATCAGCTGGGCCGCCCGCGCCCGTGCTTCGGGCAGCTTGCCGTCCGCCACCGGCTCAACCACCTCGAGGTATGCCTTGATCTTGGGCTCGGTGCCACTCGGCCGGATGACGACCCGGCCGCTCGCCAGCCGGTAGGTGAGCACGTCGGCTGCGGGAAGCTCGCTGGTTCCGTTGATCAGGTCGGCAATTTCGTTGACTGCCTGGTCGCCCAGTGCTGCCGGCGGCTGCGCGCGTAGCCGCGCCATCACCTCGGCGGGTTTCGTCGTGGCCACAGTGACCTGCGCGGTGTCATGCACGCCGTATGCCGTCTCCAGGGAGTCGTAAGCGTCCGTGAGTGACTGGCCGGCGGATCTGGCAACGGCGGCGAGACCGAGCAGCGCAAGTGCCGCTCCGATGCCGTCCTTGTCACGCACTACGTCGGTAACCGCGTAGCCGAGGGCCTCTTCGTAGCCAAATGCGAACCGGAGTCCTGGACGCGAGTCTGACGCTCGCATGATCCACTTGAAGCCAGTCAGCGTCTCGGCATACTGCGCGCCCGACGCTGCGGCGATGCGCGACAGCAGCGTTCCCGACACGATGGTGGACACCACCAGGTCCCCGGCTGTTTCTGCAGGCTTGCCGGAACTAAGCAGGCCTAGCAGGTACGCGCCGAGCAGTGCGCCGACCTGGTCACCGGTGAGCCGGCGCCAGTTGCCGCGGCCAGCATCTGGCGGGACGGCGACGGCCAGCCGGTCGCCGTCCGGGTCGTTGGCGATCACGAGGTCGGCGGCAGTCCGCCGGGCGAGCCCGATAGCCAGGTCAAGAGCGCCGGGTTCCTCGGGATTAGGAAACGCCACCGTCGGAAAGGCGGGGTCGGGCTCGGCCTGGGCCGCGACTATGACCGGTGCCGGGAATCCCGCCTGCCGGAACGCCCTGGTGGCCAGCCCGGCGGCGACGCCGTGCAGCGGGGTGTAGACGAACCGCAGCCTGGCAGCGCCCGCCGGTGCCGGGGAGATCCCGCACACCGCGTCGAGATATGCCTTGGCTACTTCGTCGTCAAGCCAGCTGATGAGCGGGCTGTTTAGCGCAGCGACCCGGATCTGGCTGAGCGGGCCAAGCTGGCTGATTGCTGCCTCGATTTCGGCGTCAGCCGGGGGTACGATCTGCGCGCCGTCACCCAGGTAGAGCTTGTATCCGTTGTCGGCTGGCGGGTTGTGGCTGGCGGTGATCATGACGCCGGCAGCGGCACTCAGATGGCGGACCGCAAATGCAAGCAGCGGCGTGGGTTGCTGCCGTGGCAGCAGATGTACCCGGATGCCGGCGCCGGCCAGCACCCTGGCAGTTTCGTCCGCGAACTCGCTGCTGCGGCGGCGAGCGTCGCACCCGATGACCACGCCGGCCTCCGGGCTGCCTGGGTAGCGGGCGCGGAGCCACCCCGCCAGGGCTGCGGTCGTCGCCCGGACGATTGCGCGATTCATGCGGTTCGGGCCGGCGGCGATGGCGCCGCGCAGCCCGGCTGTGCCGAACTGGAGCCGTCCGGCGAACCGGTCGGCGAGCTCGGCGACGGCGTCGTCGCTGTCGTAGGCAAGCAAAGCGGTCAGTTCCGCCCGGTCGGCCTGGTCAGGGTCATCGGCGATCCACGCGGACACCCTGGCCCGCAGCTCGCGGGTGACCGTTTCGCCGGCCACCATGTCAGGCGATCCTGGGCAGGATCTCGGCAAGCAAGGTCCCCATCCGCAGCGCTGCTTGCTGTCCGGCGGCGACGACCTCGCTGTGATCGAGCGGCTGATCGCTCAGGCCGGCCGCGAGGTTGGTGACCAGCGATAGGCCGAGGACCTGGGCGCCGAGGTGGCGGGCGGCGATCGTCTCCAGCGCCGTGGACATGCCGACGAGGTCCGCGCCGGCCGCCAGCAGCATGCGGATCTCGGCCGGGGTTTCGTACTGCGGGCCGGCAAGGGCGGCGTACACGCCCTCTTCCAGGGTCGGGTCGGCCGCCCTGGCAATCGCGCGCAGCTTTGCCGAATATGCCTCTGACAGGTCGGTGAACCGCGACGGGTAACCGTCGGGCGGCGGCGGCCCCGCTAGCGGCGACCGGCCGGTGAGGTTGATGTGATCGCTGATCAGGACCGGCTGGCCTGGCCGCAGTCCTGACCTGATCCCGCCCGCCGCGTTGGTCAGCACGATGACGCGGCAGCCCGCGGCAATAGCCGTGCGCACGCCGTGCACTACAGTCGCGACCTCATGGCCCTCGTACAGGTGGGTGCGGCCAAGGAACACCAGCGCGCGCAGTCTGCCCGCCCTGACCGACCG
>Ga0335073_10017502_pt1 | contig 10028 bp, 7 predicted proteins | sample Lox_Sample_22_FD_207093 | JGI IMG/M metagenome (GOLD analysis project Ga0335073, IMG submission 207093) | Soil microbial communities from Loxahatchee National Wildlife Refuge, Florida, United States - Lox_Sample_2.2 | ecosystem: Environmental > Terrestrial > Soil > Wetlands | place: USA: Florida... | reverse complement strand
AGCCCCCGCTGCAACGCCTCGTAATCCAGCCCCCCCGGCCACCCCGGCGCGAACCCGCCCGGCCCGGCCGGCCCGCCGCCGGCCCGGCCAGCGCCCGCGCCGCCCGGCGCCGGTTGCGCGCCGGGCCCGGATCCGGGGATCGCAGCGGACAAACGGGTTCACCCCCTCCCGCGGGCGGGGCTTGTCGGTCAGTCTCAACGCTATCGGGCGGCACCGACAAAACCAGCCCGGCCAGACACAGCTCACCACACATTTCTAGAAAAAGTTTTTGATTGCCATCCGCGAGCCGCTGGCGTGTGCCGGGCTGGTGAACCGGGCTGGTGACCGGGCTGCCGGGCCTGGTGATCACCTGCTGCCGCGGCAAATCGTCCAGCACGCCACGTTCGGCCTGGCCGGTGTCGCGCGGCTCGCGTCCGCAGTGCGCGGCCGCGACGAAAAAGCCGGCGACCAGAGCAGTCAGGTCGCCGGCTATTCGCCGAGACGGATCGTTGAATATTGGAGCTTTACAGGCCGACCGGCCCGGCGGCGGGCTCCGCGCGGTCAGCGAGGACCGTGGCCACCGCGACGTCGTCGGCGGCGTGCTCCGTGGTCCGGGCGGCCGCAGCGGCGCTTTCGGCGATCGCCGCGTTCCACAGCTCCCGCATCCGGCGCCGGGAGGGCAGCAGCGACAACGCCACGAGCGCGCCGACCCCGAACAGCCCCGCGGAGACCGTGAACGCCACGCTGTAACCGTGCACCGAGGCGGCCGCCGGGGCCAGCGGCCCGGTGTGGTGCGCGGCCAGGTAGGTGGCCGTGGCGGTGAGCGCCAGCGTGCTCAGCGCGGCGGTGCCGATCGAGCCGCCCACCTGCTGCATGGTGTTGACCAGGGCCGACGCGACGCCGGAGTCCTGGCGGGCCACCCCGGTGGTCGCGGTGTTGATGGCGGGCGCGAAGATCATGCCGAAGCCCAGGCCGAGGGCCAGCAGCGCGGGCAGGATGCTGACGGCGTAGCCGGAGGTCACGTTGAGCTGGGTCAGGTAGGCCATCGCGCCGCCGCCGAGCAGCATGCCGGTCACCACGAGGGTGCGCGGCCCGACCCGCGGCAGCAGCAGGATGCTGGAGCTGTTCGAGGCGAGCAGGATGCAGGCGATCATCGGCAGGAAGGCCAGCCCGCTGGTCACCGGGCTGTAGCCCTTGACCTGCTGGAGGTAGTAGGTGAGGAACAGGAACACGCCGAAGACCGCGATCCCGGTCAGGCCGACCGAGATGTAGGCGCCGCCCCTGGTCCGGTCGGTGATGACCCGCAGCGGCAGCAGCGGGTGGCCGACCTGGCGCTCGGCGAGCACGAACGCGGCCAGCAGGACCGCCCCGGCCACGAGCGAGCCCACGGTCAGCGCCGCGGTCCAGCCGGCGAGCTCGGCGCGGGCGAAGCCGAAGACGATCAGGAACAGCCCGGCCGAGGCCAGCAGGGTTCCCGGCCAGTCCATCCGCGGGCGGCTGGCGGGCCGGTTGGCCCGCATGAACGTGAGCGCGCCGGCCACGGCGATCGCGGCGAAGACCAGGTTGACGTACAGGGTCCAGCGCCAGGAGAAGTACTGGGTGAGCACCCCGCCGAGGATCAGGCCCACGGCGCCGCCGCCGCCGGCGACGGACCCGAAGACGCCGAACGCCCGGCCGCGCTCGCGCGGGTCGCGGAAGGTGCTGATCAGGGTGCCAAGGGCGGACGGCGCGAGGACGGCGCCGAACGCGCCCTGCAGCGTGCGGGCGGTCACCAGCATGCCGAACGACACGGCGGCACCGCCGAGCGCCGAGGACAGGGCGAACCCGACCAGGCCGGTGATGAAGACGCGCTTGCGGCTGAACATGTCGCCGAGCCGGCCGCCGAGCAGCAGCAGGCTGCCGAACGCCAGGGCGTAAGCGGTCACCACCCACTGCCGGTCGCTGTTCGGGAAGCCGAGGGCGTGCTGGGCCGAGGGCAGCGCGATGTTCACGACGGTGGCGTCCAGCACCACCATGAGCTGGGCGATGGCCACGATGACCAGGATCAGCCAGCGGTGGTCGCTGCCCTCGGAACGCCGGGCGGCGCCGACGGATGTTACGGATGACATGGCGAGCTGGCCTCCGGGGAAGAGACGTGGCTGGTGAGGGTCGTGATGTCCGGGACGCGGCGAGCGGTCATGACTGCGCCGCCGAGTCGCACGGTGCCGGGGTCAGCCTGCCGGCCGCGTCGTCCAGGCCGTCGAGCAGGCGCAGCAGGGTCGCCCGGTCCTCGTCGCTCAGCGCGCCGAAGATCTCGGTGAACGCGCGCTCCCGGATGGCGTTCGCCACGTCCAGGGAGGCCTCGCCCGCCTCGGTGATGGCCACCAGCTTGGCCCGGCGGTCGGTGGGGTCAGGCCGCCGCTCGGCCAGGCCATGGCGCTCGAGCCCGTCGACGAGGTCGGTGACCGAGTGCGGGGACAGCCCGAATTCGGCCGCCAGCGAGCCCTGCCGGACCGGCCCCTGCTCGCGCAGGCTCTTCAGCATCTTGGTCCGGGCCATCGACAGGCCGCACCCGCTCATCTGGTCGCTGACCGCACGGAACATCCGGTGGTGGACTGCCAGATACCGTTCGCCGACCTGCTCAGCAGTGATCATCGCTGCCTTCTGACATCGTCTGCCGCCGCCCTGTCCTTGATGGACATCACGTTGATGGTTCTCATAATGAGGGGCCTCACGGATTTATTCCGCGCTCGCGGCCACGGACACGGCGCTGGGTTCGTATAACTGACACATGATGCTGGGAGAGGGCGGATGAGCGAGGTCGTCGTGGTGGGCGCCGGGCTGGCCGGACTGGCCGCCGCCCGGTGGCTCGTGGCGCGCGGGCACGAGGTGACCGTGGTCGAGGCCCGTGAGCGGGTCGGCGGGCGCACCGAGGGCCTGGTGCTCGACGACGGCACGCCGCTCGAGCTCGGCGGGCAGTGGCTCGGCGAGGGGCACATCCGCATGTATGAGCTGGTCGGCGAGCTGGGCCTGTCGACGTTCCGCACCTGGAACGACGAGGGGCGGCTCCTGCTCGACCTGCGGGGCAAGCGGTCCACGATGAAGCCGCGCAAGGACGCCGTCCCGCACATCTCGCCGTTCGCGCTGGCCGACCTGGCCCAGGGCCTGCTGCGCTTCGGCCGCCTCGCCGCGCGCACCGACCTGGAACGGCCGTGGCTGACGCCCGGCGCGGAGGCGCTCGACGGGCAGACGTGGGAGACCTGGATCCGCCGCAACCTGCGCACCGCGGCCGGACGCGCCTACTTCCACGTCGCCTGCGAGGCGGTGTGGGCCGCCGAGCCGGGCGATGTCTCGTTGCTGCACGCGCTGTTCTACACGCACTCCAATGCCGACCTCGCGACGCTGATCGCGGTGGACCGGGGCGCTCAGCAGGACCGGGTGACCGGCGGCTCGGTCCTGGTCGCCGACGCGATGGCGGCCGCGCTCGGCGAACGGGTCGTCCTGGCGCACCCGGTGCGCCGGATCGAGCAGGACGCCGGCGGGGTCCGGGTCATCGCCCGCGACGGCACGCGGTACCGCGGGGACGCCGCGGTCGTGACGCTGCCCCCGACGCTCGCCGGCCGGCTGGAGTACGACCCGCCGCTGCCGTCCTGGCGCGATCAGCTCACCCAGCGGATGCCGGCCGGCTCGGTCATCAAGGCGTACGCGATCTACCCCGAGCCGTTCTGGCGGAAGGACGGTCTCAACGGGCAGGCAGCCTCCGATGCCGGGCCCGTCAAGGTCACCTTCGACAATTCACCGCCGTCGGGCAGGCCCGGCGTGCTGATGGGCTTCCTGGAAGGGAAGGAGGCCCGCATCTGGGCGCGCCGCACCGAGGCCGAGCGGCGCGACGCCGTGATCGGCTGTCTCGTACGGTACTTCGGCGACGCCGCGGGCCGGCCCGAGCGGTACGTCGAGCGGGACTGGATGGCCGAGGAGTTCACCCGCGGCTGCTACGGCGCGCACTTCGCGCCGGGAGTCTGGACGTCCTACGGTGAGGCGTGGCGCGCACCGGCCGGGCGGATCTACTGGGCCGGCGCCGAGTGTTCCCCCGCATGGAACGGCTACATGGAGGGTGCCGTCCGCAGCGGCGAGGCCACGGCGGAGGCCGTCGCGACGCTGTGACGCGCCCGCCTCGCCGGGCCGCCGTCAGACCCCGAGCGCGCCCTTCGCCCCGGCCTGGAACAGGCGGAACGGCAGCACCCGCTTGGCCAGCAGGCCGACGCGCTCGGTCGGCTTGCCCGCCGAGACCCTGCGGGGCGGACGGCGGGCTTCGAGGACTCGCCGCACCACGGCGGCCACGTCGGCGGCGGGCACGCCGTTGGCCTCGTCGCGCTCCATCGCGCCCAGGGCCTTGGTGAACGCCGGACCGTAGAGCGGGCCCGTCGCCGTCTGCGGTATCCGGCGGCTGGCCGTGAAGTCGGTCTTGACGTTGCCGGGCTCGACGAGCGTCACCTCGACGCCGAAGGGCGCGACCTCGTAGGCGAGGGCTTCGCCAAGACCCTCCAGGGCGAACTTGCTCGAGCTGTAGAACGCCTGGAACGGAATGCCGATCAGCCCGCCGATCGAGCTCACCAGCACGATCCGCCCGCCGCCGCTGGCCCGCATGGCGGGCAGGACCTGCTGCACCACCCGGACGCAGCCCCAGAGGTTGGTCTCGAACTGGGCCTTGGCCTCGGCGACCGGGCACTGCTCGACCGCGCCGGCCACGCCCCAGCCGGCGGCGGCGACCAGCGCGTCGATGCGGCCGCGCTGTGCCAGCATGCCCGCCACGCCGGCCCGGACCGATTCGTCGTCGTCGACGTCCATGACCAGCCCGGTGCACCCGGCCGGGGCGGTGCCGCGCCGGCTTGCGCCGGTGACGGCCCAGCCCGCCGCCCGCAACGCCTCGGCGCAGGCCAGGCCGATGCCCGCCGACGCCCCGGTGATCAGCACCGATCTCGCTTCATCGCCCATGGGCTGCTCCGGCTTCACCCGGCCCGCGGCGCAGGCCGCCCGGCCCGCGGCGGGCCGGTCACGGAATCGTACGCCGGCGGGTGCCGCGGCGCCGCTACGCCAGGGCCCGGCCGAAATCCTCGATCAGGTCCTGCTGGCCCTCGATGCCGCAGCTCACCCTGACGAGGTCGGCGGTAATCCCCAGGCGTTCCCGGTCCGCGGGCCGCATCCCGGCATGGGTGGTGATGGCGGGCCGGGTGACCAGCGTTTCCACGCCGCCGAGGCTCACCGCGGGATACGCCAGCCGCACCGTGTCGAGCAGCGCCTGCGCGGCCGCCTCGCCGCCGCGCGGCCGCAGGCTCAGCATCCCGCCAAAGCCGGAAAGCAGCCTGCTGGCGTGCGCGTGGTCGGGATGCGAGGCAAGCCCGGGGTAGTTAACCTCGGCGACCTGCGGGTGCCCGGCGAGGAACCGGGCCAGCGCCATCGCGTTCTCGTTCTGCGCCCGTACCCGCAGCGCGAGGGTCTTGATGCCGCGGGCGAGCAGGAAGCCGGCGTGCGGGTCGAGGTCGCCGCCGTAGTGGTTCAGCGTCCGCCGCACCCGGCCGATCAGGTCCGTGCTGCCCATGACGGCGCCCGCGACGAGGTCGGAGTGGCCGCCGAGGTACTTGGTGGCGCTGTGGAAGCACAGGTCGAACCCGGCCGACAGCGGCCGGAAGTTCACCGGGGTGGCGAACGTGTTGTCGATGATCGTGAGCACGCCCTCGCGGCGGCCGAAGGCCGCGATCTCGTCCAGCAGCCCGACCCGCACCAGCGGGTTGGTGATCGTCTCCACGAGGAACGCCTTGGTCTGCGGGGTCCGGGCGGCCGCCCAGGTTTCCGGGCGGTGCACGTCGACGAAGCTGTAGCGCCAGCCGAGGTCCTCGGCGTGGCCGGTGAGGAAGTCGTGCGTGCCGCCGTACAGGCAGTCGCCGGCCAGCAGGTGATCTCCCGCGCGCATGATGCTGAGCAGGGCGGTCGTGGCCGCCGCCATCCCGGAGGCCGTCGCGATCGCGGCCTGCGCCCCCTCGAGCGCGGCCAGCTTGTCGTGCAGGTACCGCTGCGACGGCGTCGAGCTCAGCCGGATGTACGGGATGTCGTGATAGCTGGTGCCGGGGTCGATCGCGTACACCGTGCTCTGGTAGATCGGGAAGACCACCGAGCCCTCGGGGCCCGGCCAGCGCTCGCCGCCGTGGACCGCCAGGGTCTCCATCGCCGTCTCCATCGACTGACCTTCACCGTGCATGCGAACCTCCCGGCTCATCTGTCCGTGGACCGGGAGGGACGCCGTGCCCGGTCGTTCCCGCCCCGGTCGCTATGCTCAGGGAGTCTGTCAGGCAACTCGCGACAGCTGGCCTCCCGCCCGGGGGCGGGCGCAGTTGATGCTGCCGCTGGAGATCCCATGAACATGGCTAATGAGGCGTCGGTTGTGACGGGAGAACGGGCCACCGGCCGGGTAGGCGGGGCTGCCGCGGATCCGGCAGGGAATCTGGCCGGGCAGGCCGCAGCGGCGGCGGTTGCCGCGGCGGGCCGGGCCGCGATGGCAGCGGCCGACGGCCTGCGGCAGATGCCCGCCGACGGCCTGGACGAGACGCTGCGCGCGATCGCGGCCCGGCTCGCGGAGCGCGCGGCCGTGGTGGCCGCCGCCAACTCCGACGACGTCCGGGCGGCCAGGGCGGAGGGGCTGGCCAGTGCCTTCGTGGACCGGCTCACGCTCGACGAGGGCCGGATAGCGGGCATGGCGGATCAGCTCAGGGCGCTGGCCGGGGTCGCGGCCGAGCCGGGCCGGACCCGGATCCGGGACCTGCCGGACGGCCTCGAGCTGCAAGAATGGCGTCGCCCGGTGGGCGTCATCGGGGCCAACTTCGAGGCCCGCCCGAACGTCGTCGTCGACATCGCGTCGCAGCTGATCAAGTCGCGCAACGCGGGCGTCCTGCGCACCGGCTCCAGCGCGATCAGGTCGGCCGGCGTGCTGATCGACGAGGTCGTCGGCCCGGCGATGGCCGGAGCCGGCCTGGACCCGGCCGCGATCGCGCTGCTGCGCGAGCCCGGCAGGCAGGCCGCGTTCGCGCTGGTGCGCGAGCCCGCCCTGATACCTCTGGTTATCCTGCGCGGCAGCGGCGAGAGCACCCGGGCCCTGGCGCGCGAGGCGGCGCTGCACGGGGTGCGGACGCTGGCCCACGCCGACGGCGGCGCGGTGATCTACCTCGACGGGTCGGCCGACCAGGCGATGGCCCTGCGGCTGATCGAGAGCAGCCTGGACCGCCTCGGCGTCTGCAACCGGCTGAACCTGCTGCTCATCCAGGACCAGGTCTGGGACGTCCTGGTGCCGCCGGTGACCAGGCTGGCGGACCGGCTCGGCGTCGATGTCTCGCTGCCGCCGCACCGGCACCCGCTCGGCCTGGAGTGGGCGCTGCAGGCCGGTTCCGAGGCCACGATCACGGTGGCCCCGGCCGCCGGCGCCTGCGACGCGGCCGCGATCGCCAACCGGGAGACCTCCGGGCTGGCCGCCTGCGTCGTGGCCAAGGACGCCGCCGCGGCCGGCCGGTTCCTGGACGCGTACGCGGGAACCGGCGCGTTCTGGAACGCCACGCCGCGCCTGCTCGACGGGTTCAAGCTGCTCTCGGTGCCGGAAACCGGGATCAACATCGACGCCGTGCCCGGGCCGCGCGGGCCGGTGACGTTCCGGGACCTGTGCCTGCGCCAGTACGTGGTCGTGCCGGCAACCTACCCGGCGTAGACGACCAGCGACTCGCGGTGCACGGCGTGCACGCTGCGCACCACCCGGCGGGCCGCCGGGCCCGCGGGCACCTGCCCGTGCAGGAAGCCCCGGTCCAGGAGGAACGCCGAGCACAGGCCGGGCTGGGCGAGCAGCAGCGAGTCCGCGAGGTCGGTGACCCGGTCCGCGGAGACCGACGTCAGCTGCGCGAAGGCCTCCTGGCTGGCCCGCGAGGCGCCGTCGGCCAGCTCCCGGCAGTCCTTGTAGACGTCCGGGTCGAGCAGGGAGGCGGCCTGCTCGCCGGCGTCGTCCGTGCCGGTGCCCGCGTCCGTGCCGGTGCCCGCGTCCGTGCCGGTGCCCGCGTCCGTGCCGGTGCCCGCGTCCGTGCCGGTGCCCGCGTCCGTGCCGTCGGCCGCGGCCGTGCCGCCGTACCTCAGCCGCAGCAGGATCGAGATCGCGCAGGCCACCTGGTGCGGCGAGAGCGCCCGCAGCAGGCGCAGCATGCTGGCGGGCAGGGCCACCGAGCCGCGGCCGATCAGCCGCTCCGGATGCCGGACGTCCACCAGCTCGACGACCGAGCCCGCGGCGAACTCGCCGTCGACCCGCTTGACGCCGGAAAGGAACAGCGTGCTGCCGGTGCGCAGGCTCACCTCGGCCTCGCGGTTGACGTGCACCGATCCCTCGGAGTACGCGATGCCGCCGATCCAGCGCCGGGACGGCTCGAGCCGGCCGCCGGCCCCGCGGATGACCGTGCCGACCCGTGCCCGCGGGTTCAGGCTCCTGGCCACGACATCCGGCTCGGTCGCCGAGCCGATCACGCACTCCACGCCGCAGCAGGCGGCCCGGGCGGCCGCGCCGAGTTTCGAGCCCATGCCGCCCCGGCCGCTGCCGCCGGCGGTCACCCGCACGGCCCGGGCCTCGTCGGGGGTGAGCCGGACGATGCGCTCGCTCAGCGAGGAGTCCCGGTAGGCGGCCCGCACGTCGGTCAGGAACAGCAGCCGGGACGCCTCGGCGGCCACCGCGACCGCCACGGCCACCTGGTCGTTGTCGAGCGCGGACAGCGGGTCGGCCGCGTCGTTGCCGTTCACGACCGGCAGCAGGCCGCGCCCGGCCGACTCCCGCAGCAGGTGACCGAGGTCGGCCATGGCCCGCGCCGACGCCAGGTCGCTGCGGGAAACCAGGATCTGGCAGACCTCGACCCCCACCGCCGCGGCCAGCTGCCGGTACAGCGCCATCAGCGCCGGCTGGCCCACCGCCGCGGGCATGGCGGTCGCCACCGCCCGCGGCCCGGCCTCGGGACCTTCGTACTGGCGCAGGACCTCCTGCAGCGACGCGACCAGCCGGTCATGACCCGCCCCTGAGACCCGGGGCGCCGGGCCGGCAGGGCCGGCCGAGGCCGCGTCCAGCGAGGAACGAACCGAGCCGACCAGCGCCTGCAGCGCCGGGCCCGCCCCGGCGGTCGGCCCTTCGAAGGCGAGCAGCCGCCGCCCGAGCCTGGCCGCGCCGGAGGTGACCAGGATGATCTCGTGACCGGCGCGCTGCGCCGCGGCGATCTGGCTGACAAGCCCGGCGATGACGTCGAGGGCGAGCCCGTCGCGGCTGGCGATCGAGCTCGACCCGAGCTTGATGACCTGTCTGGTCACAGGCACTCCATGCAGGCAGGGAGCGTCCCACTCTAGTGCGCGCCGCGATCCGCAGCTGCTGATGGCGGTGGTTGCGCGCCCGCGGCGTGGCGGCGATCCTGGCACCGGAGCGGCACAAAGGAGCGGCCATGCGGCACGGCGTCGTGTTGTTCACAAGCGACCGCGGCATCACGCCGGCGCAGGCCGCGCGCGCGGCGGAGGCGGCGGGGTTCGACTGTTTCTACGTGCCCGAGCACACCCACATCCCGGTCCGGCGCGATGCGCCGCACCCCCGGACCGGGACCGCCGAACTGCCCGACGACCGCTACCTGCGCACGCTGGACCCGTGGGTGGCGCTGAGCATGGCCGCCGCGGTCACCAGCACGATCAGGCTGGGCACCGCGGTCGCGCTGCCGGCCGAGCACGACCCGATCTCGCTGGCCAAGACCATCGCCTCGCTCGATCACCTGTCCGGCGGCCGGGTCGAGCTCGGCGTGGGCTTCGGCTGGAACACCGACGAGCTGGCCGACCACGGCGTGCCGGCCGGGAAGCGGCGCGCGGTGCTTCGCGAGCACCTGGCGGCCATGCAGGCTCTGTGGTCGCAGGAGGAGGCCAGCTACCACGGCGAGTTCATCAGTTTCGGGGACTGCTGGGCCTGGCCGAAGCCGGTGCAGCGGCCGCGGGTCCCGATCCTGGCCGGCGCCGGCGGGAGCGAGAAG
>Ga0335073_10017500_pt1 | contig 10028 bp, 8 predicted proteins | sample Lox_Sample_22_FD_207093 | JGI IMG/M metagenome (GOLD analysis project Ga0335073, IMG submission 207093) | Soil microbial communities from Loxahatchee National Wildlife Refuge, Florida, United States - Lox_Sample_2.2 | ecosystem: Environmental > Terrestrial > Soil > Wetlands | place: USA: Florida... | reverse complement strand
AATATTCCAGTAGAGATCCGCGATCTGCGGGATGTCGTTTTCAGCAAGCGGACGTACGGGCATAATATTTCGGCCGCACAGCGACCGTCCTCACGTTCGCGACGTGTGTCCGCTCGGGCAAGCGTCCCTCCGTGCAGGGAGTCTAACAGCGATAATGTTAGGGATCAACGTGCCTGGTTTTCGACAGTATGCCAGGCATTGCGCCCCCGAAGACTGCGGCCTGCGGCGCGGTGCTCGTTGCCTGTGCAAAATGGAGAGGTTCCTGCGATTCGCTAACCGGCAATCAAACGGAGGAGTTCTCAAAAGACAAACCTCCTTACGCAAGCGGTAGTTCTCAGAAACTGGAATCACCATCAAACAGCGATGGCTCCCACACCGCCGGGTTCTTCAACTTTGTTCCCAAGGCGACATCGTTGGTTCTGTAGAAGTACATCCAGTCATCCAGTTTCCGATGATGGGGGGCGGCCAATTCCGCGCTCGCCTGCAACGACGGCGGCAATCCAATCAGCTCCAGCATGTGGATCGATTGCTGGCGGCAGCGTTCGAATGCCGCCCATAGCGCGGCCATGAAGAAGCCTGTCAGTCTTTTATCATCGAGGCACTGAAAATCAACGAGGCAAACGCGGCTCAGTCCCACTTTCTTAATCTCATGGCGCAGGAACACAGCATATCCGGCCATGCCGGCGCTGCCATCAAAGGTAAATATCCATAAATCATTGCGGCAAGCAGCGAATCGGAAGTGCCAGTCGAGAGTTTCGCGATTGCGCACGCCGAGCAGTACGCCGGCTTTCTTTCTGCGCAACTCGGCCCAGAAGTCATCGAAGCGCCCGTCGAAGCTCTCCAGCGGAACGAGCGCGGAATCGCTAAAGCCCTTTCGAAAGCCGCTGCCTCGAACTCGATCACGCAGCGTCAGTCCCAAGGAAACCGGATAACGGAAAGGCCTCGCAAACTTCCAAGCCTTTTTGGCAAAGACGCTATTGGTAAATCCGCGGGCGTGCGTGATCCAAAAGATGGCCTGATTCCAAGCGCCCACGGGAACACGGGTGTTTTTGAAAAGGGTGACGCCGAGCCGCGATTTGGAATTCACGCTCGTGCTCAGGAACAGATCGACATTCGCCTGCTGATAGAACGGGCCCGGCAACATCAACGAGTGAGAGCGACACGTGGGATCTACAACCCACGCCCGGCTTGCGGCCGCCAGCAGTCTTCTTCCCTCAAGCTGATAATTCAGCAGGACATTGCCAAGGTATCCAGAGATTCCAGTGGTCACGTCCTCCAGAACCCACCCGATCGCAAGTTTGCCGCCACTTTTCTGATACGCCGGATTTGCTTTCCAAAGATGCTGCCAGGCCGCCTCGTCCTCAAAACCCAGGCCCACCTTGCGCGCCAGAGCCGCTATTTGTCCATAATCCTCAAAACGAGCTTCGCGCAGTACCGGCGCTTTCAACGATGGCGATTGGGCACGGGCCTCAACCTCGAGGTCGGAATTCATAGGATGCAGGCGCGATTCGCTGATGTTAATCCCCCAAAGTTGTATCTTAAAACGGAAAAACGGCCAAGTGGAGTGCCTTCCCGGAAGAACTCGCGTTTCAGGCATTCGGTGGTGGTTACGCCGATTTTCGCGGCGATGTTCGATTGCCCGACGGAAATCGGTCGCTCTCTGGAGTGCGTGATCGGAACACGTCTGCCCTTGATCATTCGAGAATTTCCCGGGGGTTCAGGTACCGGGGTGTCCCGCAAGATAGCTTTGCGCTGTTACAATCAGCCTACAAACTCCAGGAATAGAGGCTTTTTGAAATCGATGCGCGGCTTTTCCCTCGTTCGGGCTCGTTCGGTTTTGTTGCTGCTGTGTCTCGTTCCGCTAGTCTGGTCGCAACGTTCAACCCACGGCGTCGTCCGACGTACCTCGCTGAAAAGCGCTTCGGGAACACAGCTGCTGATACACCAAATTAAGATTCTCGGAGCCAAGGGCTCCGTCGAGATCGAGGTTGATGCCAGCGATCGAATCACCCCGCAAACCCAGGTGTTGACCGGCCCCGATCGCCTGGTTCTGGATTTCCCCAACTCCCTGCCAGGGCCCGAGCTGCGCAGCCAATCCATTTACGTGGGAGCTGTCAAAGACGTACGCGCCGGTTTGTTCCGATCGAATCCGCCCACGACCCGCGTGGTCATTGATTTGGACAGCCCGGAGCCGTACCAGGTTTTTCCCGCAGGGCGTACTGTCCTGATCAAAATGAGCGCTGCTATTGCCGCGGGCGGCTCTACCGCCATTGATCCGTGGCGGGAACCAGCTGTCGAGGTTGCGAACGCCGCCAGCTCGTCAGATAAGCAACCATCCGCTCCTCCCGATCCGCCCAAGCCCTCGCTTGAAGTGCAATTTGTGAATGGCCTGCTGAGCATTAAGGCCGACCGGGTTACTCTCGCCGAAATTTTGCAGGCGGTCAAACAGCGCACTGGCGCCGACATTTCTCTCGCTCCCGGCGCAGATCAGGAGAAAGTTGTTTCCTTCCTCGGGCCCGCTCCCGCACAGGAAGTTCTGGCGCAATTACTGCACGGATCGAAGTTCAATTTCTTGATTTTGAATGCGGCCAACGACCCCAAGAAACTGGATCGAGTCATTTTGACTCCACGCACCGAGGGAGGCGCAACCACTTTGCCTCCGCTGCAAACGGCAGATCAGGCGCTGCAGCCCGATCCGAATGTGCCCCAGCCCATGGCGGGCCCCCCTGCCGGCGCCGGACAGTTTCCACCGGATGGCCCGCCCCTGCCTCCGCCGGACATGCCTCCTCCGCCTGACCCGGATGCCCCTCAGTAGCACCACAGGTTTTCTTATTATGGTGTGATCAGCCGGATCGGCACCGGAGAGGAGCCGGAGACGGCAGTGCCGGTGGGGTTCGTGCCGTTTCCGCATCCGGAAACATTCAGCACCGTGACATTCACGTTGCTGTACTGATCGACTTCATTGATGAACACTTGGAGAAATCCAACGATCGTAACCGGGATCGTTCCGGTGCTTGAGGTGGTAATCGGGTTCGAAGCGGGATAGTCATAGATCGGCACGCTGACAACCGAAAGACTGCCCGTGATGGGATCGCCAGACAGGGTGCTCCCGACGACTGGGTTCGAACTCCCCGCGAGAAACTGAAAGGGATACGCGGTATTGTTTAGCGTGTCCTGACCATCGATCGTGCCTGGCGTGCCTTCACGCGTCAGCGACTCCACTCCCTCGATCATGTCGTTGGTCGACTGGGGATTTTCGCTCAGATCGATGGTGTTTGCATTTTGCACGCCGCACTGATATGCGGTCGCCTGATCGCAACCCGCGATTGCCTGCTCCCACAAGCTGCCACCGGATGAGGCGGACGGCACCGCAGCCGGGGTAGCGGTAGGCGCCTGCCCGGGCAAATAGAGCACATTCGGGCTAACCGTAACGTAAGGGTTGAGCGAATAATTCACCCCCGGTGACGAACGCAAACTACAGGGCGATCCGGTATGCTTGCAATCTGAAGCCAGCCAGAACGTCTCACCGATTACGCCGTTGGCATTACCCCCATTCAGGGAAATCCCGGGATTCTTGATTTGCCCGCTGACCGGGTCCACGAAACCCGGGCCAGCGGTGTACATTGGGTCCAAGTTCGGTACCATCCACGGTTTCACGCATCGCGGCGCAACCGGAATTACCTGTCCACCCGGCGCAATTGACCCCGAATTTGAAGGATTGAAAGCCTCCGCCAGCGCTGTGGCGCTCACGCTGTTTGTGTTCCGGCTCCAAATTCGCGAAAACATGGTTGGCAGGCCGCTGCGGGTCACTTGCACAATCACGGTTGGATTGATCGCGAAAGGGGACGGCGAGGGACTCGTGGTAGCGAGGGTGGAGCAGTCTGCGACCCCGCTCGCGGAACCTTGTGAGGAATAATTGACTGTCACTGTTGTCGGCACAGCGTTTGCGACCGTCTGTGACGCCGTGGCCTGCGCCGCCTCAGTCGCAAGTGCTGTGCCGCCGCTACCGCAGATTTGCGCCCAATCGCCACTCGTATTATTCGGATCACCCGTAATTCCCGACAGCGAAATCACTCTCGCCGCCGCCAGAGCCGCCGCGTCCGCGCTTCGTTGCGCCTCCATGCGCGCCAGGTACAGCGTGACCACGTCAATCGAAAGCGCGGCCATGGCGACGATCGCCACCATAGAGACCGCGACCAGGATCATAGTTACCCCGGCTTCCGATCCGCGATGCTTCGATCGGCGAATCCGGGAACGGCGAATGAGTGCTTTCTTCATGAGTACAATGTCCGTAGCTAGGTCACAAATCAGTTTTGAAAGGCCTCGGCTTCAGCCGAGCCGCCCACGATCCCAACGCGGGTTTTTAGCCCTGAGGAAAATTGCATTTTACCTTCTGCTCCACTATGAGATTGCCTGGCTTCTCGTTCAGTTCTCATTCATGGCGACGGCGGTCACGCTGAGCGTACTCGGCAATGCCACCGTCGATCCCAGCAGGCTTGCCACATTGCCGAAGCGCCACGCGTAGGCATATTGAATGCTTACGCACGTCGCGATCACCGCCGTCTGCGAGCCCGGATTTGGGGGCTGACAAGTGACGCTCGGCGTCACGCTGGTGCTGTTCTCGGGAAAGTAATATCCGCGATTGATGATGATCGTCAGCCCCGTTCCCGGACAACCACTCCCGCTCGCGGAAAAATTCCAGGTCGTAGGCGGGGTTAAGACCCCGCTGCTCGCGGTCATGCCGCAGTTGTTCATTTGGTTCGCGGCAAAGTAATTGATGATGTCCTGATACGCGTCGGTCACCGACGCCGGCAGCGAGGACGAAGGTATATCGCTGGCGGGGTCGGCCGCAGCTACCCGCGCCGCATCGCGAGCGGCATTGGTCAATTTCTGTTTGATCGTGAACGCGCCGCTGAAATCGAAAATTCCAACAACAAAGACGACCAGCAATGGCAGCGTCACCGCGAATTCGACTAATTGCGAACCGGGCTCTTCGCCCAGAATGCGGCGGAAATGCGATTGCGGGCGCATCACTGGCTCTCCATGCGCACCTGCGCCGCCGCCGTCATCCAGATCTTCTGCTTGTTGAGCGGAGTAAAGGGCAGCCAGAACTGAAAAGGATACTGGAACTCGACAGACATGCCGCAAACGTTAGTTGCACCGGCCGGCGCGCCCGTAGTGTTGGAAACCTGAACGTTCGTCCGCACGCAGATATTGCTGTTGACAGCGGAACAGCTCACGCTTCCGCTGCTTGTGCACGAATTCATCGTCGGCAAAGGCGAGGGTTGGCGCGCGTTGGAAGTATCGAGCTTGGCCGCAACCAGCGAGGCCTCCACCGCGTTATACGCGTTTGTCCCTGCCGAATTCCCCGCGGCGCACGTACTGCAAACCGGCGCCGCCCCAGCACGCGCGCCTTCCTGCGCGGCTCGTGTGATCGTCCCATAAATGCTGAAAGCCTGGCCAAACCAGAAAATTCCTACGAGGATCATGAACATGATCGGCAGCACGGCGGCCGCTTCGGCGATCTCCGCCCCCGACGTGTCGTCCGCCAGCCGCGCCAGTCTTGTACAGGCATTATCTCGAAGGCCCGCGTTTTTGCCAGCGGGCCGAGAGCGTGCCCAGAGCAAGTGAGCCCAGCGAGCGCGTCGAACGGGGATCTCGCGTGCAGCGGAAACTCTCATTTCTCTACGCCACTCCCCACACATGTGCCAGGCCGTAAAGCACCACCGTCGCCGACAGCGCCACTCCATACGGCACTTTCAGCGATTCCGGATTATCGAGCGAAACATGGGATCCCGGCAGGCGAAACGTGACCAGTGAAACCAGAATATGCCCGATATTGCGCAATGTCTGGCGCATGCGTCCTTTATAAATCACCAGCGCCAGCGCCATGACTCCCGCTACGAAAACGGACACAAGCAGTAAATCCACGAGCACAATCCGCCCCACAAATGTGCCCAACGCTCCGGCGAATTTCCAATCACCCGCGCCCAGGCTGCGCAGCATCACAAAAGGCAGCAGAAGCGCCAGTCCTACCGCCGCGCCCAGCAGAGAAGTTTTCAAACCTTCCCAACCACCCAGCGCCGTATTGGCGCCGATTCCGATCAGCGCCGCTGGGACGGTCAGCCAGTTGGGGATGCGCCGGCTGCGCGAATCGGTCCACCCGGCAATCAGGGCCAGCAGTATCGCCCCGGCTAAAATCAGCGGCTTCAATCCGCCCTCTTCCAGAAGGGCGCCCTTGCGGCGGTGTATGGATGATCGTGAATAAATTCCATGCAGGCGCAATCGAGAATTGCAACAGACTTCCGCTCGTAATGGCGTTGACGTTGCCGCGAAGCGCCCTCTTGCGCGGATTTTCACACACGAAAAACGCGAAGTCAACGAACCAAAGTGACACGCGTGCCCCGCTTCTCGCCGCCTTTGCCGGAAGCGGGGGATTTTCTGACCACAAACAAAAAGCCCGGAACAACTCCGGGCTTTCCTTCGGAGCTATTTGTCTATCGGCTGAATGCCGGAGCCGCGTTGTGCTCGGCCACAATCTTCCGGGCATTATCCGCCAGTGCCTTCGCCTGAGGGAGCAGGTCGAGCGCTTTCGTCACTTCCGGATCCGCCTCGGCGCGAACCTTCATGCCCTCATCCTGTCCGAAGGCATCGACGAAAATTTCCGCTTTGATGTTCGCTTTGATCCAGTCGGAATTGTCCATCAGATCGGCCTGCGTATACGGGATACTCGCGTCGTCGAGCGACTTGCGAAATTCCAGCATGATCGTGTCATCGACTTCGAAGCTCTTCGTCGGATGATGATCCACGACATAGCGCTTGGCGAAATTGAAGAACGCGTAATGCTGCAGCAGCGTGTCCTGAAAGTGATTCGTCTTGACCGGAGGGATCGTCACGTCTGGCGTGATTCCTCCGCCGCCATACACGGTCCGGCCACTATCGGTCAGCTTTACTTCCCGATTCGCCGTCGACGTGTCATTCTCCCGGCTGTAGTAATAATCGTAAAGCGAGATGTTGCTGTAATCGCGCTGAATCAGCCTTCCGCTGGGCGTGTAATAGTGCGCGGTGGTCAGCGCCAGGCCGGTGTTTTCCGAAAGCGGATACACCGTCTGCACCAATCCTTTCCCGAATGTCACCTCGCCGGCAATCAGTCCGCGATCATGATCCTGAATCGCTCCCGAAACGATTTCCGCCGCCGATGCAGTGAGCCGGTTCACCAGTACCACAATCGGATAATCCTTGCCGCCATTTCCGTGCTGCGCGTAGTAACGCTTCTCCGCCGACGCCCTCCCGTGGTGCGAAACGATCAACTGGCCTTTCTTCAGGAATTTGTCGGCCACTCCTACACCCTCACTAAGCAGTCCGCCGGGATTTCCGCGCAGATCCAGGATCAGCCCCTTCAGATCACCGAACTCATCGAGCGCTTCGGAAACCTCATGATCCGTAGTCTCGTTGAATCCGTTGATATGCATGTAGCCGATGCCGGGCCGAATCAGGAAATGCACATCCACGCTGTAGCGCGGAATCTCGTCGCGAACCAGCGTGAACTCCATCGGCTTTTCCACGCCTTCCCGCGCGATGCTGATATGTACCGTCGTTCCCTTTGGCCCTTTCAGCAGATCCGCTACATCCGTGGTACTCATGTTTTCCGTCGATTTTCCATCCACGGCAATGATCACATCGCCCGGATGAATACCAGCCTTATAGGCGGGCGTTCCCACGAACGGATAAATGACGATCACTTTGTTATTCCGCGGGCCCACCGTCATGCCGACGCCGTAATACTTGCCCCGCTGGTCTTCGCGCATCAGCGCATAAGATTTGGGATCAAAGAAGTTCGAATGCGGATCGAGCGCGTGCAGCATGCCGGGAATCGCGCCATCATAGATGGCTTTATCCGCATCGACAGGCTCGGCGTAGTTCTCCTCCACGATCGAGTACACGTCGGTGAATTGTTTCAGGCTGTCCTTCACCTCGGAATCGCTGGCCATCGTTGACTGTTGGCCACTGCGCTGGGCAAACAAAATTCCCAGAAAACCGCAGGTGAGGAGGAAAAAAACTACCAGGAGAAGCGAGCGGCGAGAACTACGTGCCATCTTTGAGGTTTCCTTCGGTTGAGGGCGTACCACACCCCAGCTACCGCGCTGAATACAGGCAGTATACCACTTCGTTAGACTGCGCCAGAACCGGAAAGGTTACCCGCCGTAAACGACCATTCACGCGGCTGGCGGACTCGCCTCTGGCACTCGAAAGTGACTCCACACCGACCGCGCCCCAAACCATCCGGCAAGCCGCCCCTTCCTGGCCGCGTTGCTTGCGACTAGGGTGGCGATTCTTGACTTTCCCGGTTCACTCCCTCCCGATGGCAAGCAACTTTAATGGCGCTTCGCCCCAGCTCACGCCCGCCTCACGATCAGCATCGTCTGGTCATCGAGCTGCGGTCCCGCTTTCAGCGCGACTTCCCGCAGCCGCGTGAACAATTCGGACAGAGGAAGACTCGCCCACTGCGCAAGGCCGGCCTTCAGCGGTCCGACTCCCATCTCCTCACCCTTGGGACCAAATACTTCGGTCAGCCCGTCCGTCACAATCAGCAACACGTCTCCGGATTCGCACGCAACCGGCACGGCCCTGAAACTCTCTTCCGGCAGAATGCCGACCGGCATATCCGTCGGGGGACACTCCTGCACTTCGCCGCTGGCCGCGCAATAGCGCAGCAGCGACGGATGTCCGGCGAGCGCGAGCAAAAGCTGCCCGCTGCCGTTGGAATGCAAAACCCCCGCCGTCACGAATGTATTATTCGTCTTCAGCGGATATAGCGTCCGGTTCACTTCTTTCAGCAGAATTTCCGGCGTCGCTCTGACCGGCTGCGTGTGCACCGCCGTCTTGAACATGGCCATCAGCACTCCTGCTGAAACGCCGTGTCCAGACACGTCCGCCACGTAAGCCGTCCACGCCTTTGCATCCCCGACGACATCGACCAGATCGCCGCCCACCGCTCCGCTCGGCACCGATGCCCCGTACAACTCAAATCCACCGAGTTTTTGATGGATTGCGGGAACCAGCGCGCGATGAATCTCGCCCGCGAGCGCAATTTCCGTTTGCGCGCGGAACAACTGCGCGCCCTGGTTGCGGAAGAAGACAATGAACAACATGTAGCCGACTACCACGGATGCGATGGAACCCACTTGGAGCAACGTGAGCTGCCTCTGCATCGGTGAATCGGGAGCGATCAGTTGCGGAGCATCGCGGTAGACATTGCCCACGATCCCGAACAAAAATCCTTCCGTGATCATGAGCACAGGAATAAGCCAGAGCCGGCGCGCCACACCGGCCCTGGCATAACCAATCGCGAAGCCACCAAAAATAACTACCGTGACGAGGATTCGAAACGGCGAAAGATAAACTCGGCCGATGGCGAGCCACATGAACGCTATCGAACCGAAGAGCGCGAACACGCCCGCATAGAAGCAAATCCAGGCCGCTGCCGGCAGACTCCTCCACGACGCCCGCCGTGACGCAACGGCGACGGCAATTTTGTCGAGAGACTCCGTAATTGGACGACTCCTGGGTGGCCTTAAATCATAGCGCATGCCCGCGTTGATTCAGACCGCCCCAGGGCCGACTCCACACTCCACACGCGGTCGACCTTGCGGGATGCTCCCGTTAACGACTCCCTGCTGCAGGTATTCAGACCTCCGACCACGATTCTTTCTCCAGTGCCGGTATCCTTTCAAAGGCATCCTAGGGAGGGCGCCGGTTGCGCCGAAGGCCCGCGCAAGAGTTCCGTGATGACGACCAAGCACAAAACGAAACCAGAGCAGAAAACTCTCATCGGCTGGCGGCAAATCTCGCAGTTTCTCGGGGAACCGGAATCGGTCGTCCAAAGATGGAAGAAGCAGGGAATGCCAGTGCATCGCCAGGGCCGATATGTCACAGCCGCGACGGCTGAGCTAAACAACTGGCTCAGTGCAGATTCTGGGGAACCACTACATGTGGCCACCGAAGACACAGACCTTACCTCGGAGATG
>Ga0335073_10017499_pt1 | contig 10029 bp, 7 predicted proteins | sample Lox_Sample_22_FD_207093 | JGI IMG/M metagenome (GOLD analysis project Ga0335073, IMG submission 207093) | Soil microbial communities from Loxahatchee National Wildlife Refuge, Florida, United States - Lox_Sample_2.2 | ecosystem: Environmental > Terrestrial > Soil > Wetlands | place: USA: Florida... | reverse complement strand
CAGGAGGCAAGATAGCCGAGGGCGAGACCGAGCGCGGTGCCGATGACGCCGATCAGCAGTCCCTGGAAGAGAAAGATGCGGCGCACCTGGCCGGGGGTGACGCCGAAGCTCATCATGACGGCGATATCGCGGGTTTTTTCCATCACCATCATGGTGAGCGCGGTGAGAATGTTGAGCGCGGCCACGAGGACGATGAGCGCGATGACGATGAAGGTGACGGCCTGCTCGAGCTTGAGCGCATGAAAGAGCTCGCGGTTGGTTTCGGTCCAGTTGGTGGTCATGAAGCCGGGGCCGGCGGCCCGTTCGATCTCTTGCGCGATCTCCGGCGCGCGGTTGGGATCGTCGACCCGGAAGCCGATGACGGAGAGCAGGTCAGGCTCGTCGAAGAGCCGCTGCGCGTCAGAGAGGCGCAGAAAGCCCATCTCGGAGTCGTACTGGTAAAAGCCGGTGTGGTAAGTGCCGCTGAGGCGAAAGTGCACGTAGTTGGGGATGATGCCCATGGGCGTGAGGTCGCCCTGGGGGCTGATGACGAGCACGGAGTCGCCGACAGATGCGCCGATGGTTTCGGCGAGATCGCTGCCGAGGACGATGGGCGGCAGTTCGCCGTTGGATTCGGCCGGGCCCGTGACCGGCTGGAGAGACTCGACCGCGCCGGGCGTGGCGTGATCGAGCAGATGGCTTACGCGCATCTCGTCCCTGGGCAGGATGCCGAGAACAAGCGCGCCGCCATCGCGCGGGCCGCGCGCGACGAGCACCTGCTCCCACAATCCCGGCGAAGCGGCGACGACATGCGGTAGCCTGGTCACGCGCGCGAGTAGCGGCCGCCAGTTGCGGATGCCCATGCCGTTGGTGGACATGAGCTGGATGTGCGCAGTGGAGTCGACGAGCTTGTCCTGGAGGTCGCGGCGCATGCCGTTGGTGATGGCGAGCGCAATGATGAGCGCGGCCACGCCGGCGGTGACGCCGGCTACGGAGATGGCCGTGACCACGCCCACCACCGCCTGCCGCCGCTTGGCTTTGAGATAACGCGACGCGATGAAAAACTCGAACCGCATTATTTGCCCTGCGCTGGCCCGCCAGAGGCTTCAGAGCGGGCAGGAATCACGGTCTTGGCCAGGCCAATGTTGTCGTAGCGGTCATAGGCGCGGACGGTAATAAGGTGCTCCACCGGCGGCGAACCTGCGGCGAGCGGAATGCGGAGATCGTAGTGCTCGGTTTTCGAATCCGAAATCTGGCCGACGGGCTCGATGTATTGCCAGTCGCCGGCATCGAGCGAGTACTCGGCGTGGGCGATGGGCGAGGTGGAATCGACGGCGTCGAAAATCAGGTGAAGCTGCGCGGGACAGCTCGCGTTGCCGCAGGCGCCGGGCTCGATGGACGCTTTAAGCTCTTCGATCTCCGGCGGCGTGGTATCGAGTACGAAGCGGTCGCTGATTTTTTCGCCCGTCAACGCCTGGCCCGGCGGCTCGGAAGGCGCATTCGAGGCGACCACCTTGACTTCATAGCCGCCGTCGGGAACGAGCGTGGCGTCGAAGCTGTAAGCCTTGTCTGTGATCTTGTCCTTGAGTAGGCGCCAGACGGATTCGCCATCGCCGCGCAGGTAGAGCGCATAGATGAGGTCGTCGCCGTTGTCGTCGTGCGCGCCCCAGCGCACAGTCACGGCAGTGCGGTCCTTGGTGGCCTGCAGAGTCGCATTGGCGTCCGCGGTAAAGGTGACACCCTGGTTAGCCGAGGGCAGCGAGATGTTTACCGTGGGCGGCTGATTGATCTGGTTCTGCGGATTGAGGCGTGCACCGGGCACGACCACGATCTCATCGACCACGGGCGCGGCATTCACGGGAAGGTAATTCACACCGACGCTGCCCAGCACGCCGCCGGGCTCAAGCTCGGCCTTCCACTGGAGGAAGCGGCCGGGCGGCGAGGCGACCGCGTCCTTGTCGAGCGGCGTCCAGTCAGACCATCCGCGGATGGGCTGCTCGACGTTGCCGGTGCGGGTGAAGAACCGGTAATGCGCCGAGCCGGGTTCGACTTCGACGCGGCCGAAACGCGCGAGCGCGCCGCAGTCGAGCACGTCGCTTGCATATTCATGCGGGCTGAGAACGCGCGCATAGGAGCTCGCGGCCGCGGCGTCAAAGGCGAACAGCTTGCCGGTGTTTCCGGTTCCGATAAGGATGGCCTTGTCCGCGCCGGAATTGAGCTGCGTCATGCTCAGGCCCTGCTGCGCGTCAAGGTGGCCGACGTCGGCGTAACTGCCGTCGTCCTCAATGCGGAAGATGCGGCCGCGATTGCCGGTGAGCGCGAGCAGGCCGTCAGACTGCGCGGCGAGCGCATAGACGATTTCGTCTTTTGACGACCAGAGCGAACGCGGAGCCTGATTTTCATTGAGGGCGAAGATCTCCGTGCCCTCGGGAACCGAGGTGCTGGCATTGGCTGCCTGCTGCACGCTGCCAGGCTGCACCACGGTGATGGTGATGGTGGCCTGGCCGGTGACGGGCAGCGGCGGCAGGGTGTTGTGGGTCTTATCGCCCACACTGGCGGCGTAGATGGTGCCGTTTGCCGCCACGGCGATGGCGGTGATCTCGCGGCGCGGGGCTTCGAAGAGCACGTACCCTTTGCCCTGCGGATCGATGCGGTAGACGAGGCCGGAACCGTCAGAACCGGCAATCAGGTTGCCCTTCGCGTCCCAGGCAAGGCAGCGGATGTGGGCCTCGTCGCTCTTGAAGAAGAGCTCCGGCGCGACGCCGGGATTCTTGGGGTCCACGCGATAAACGGCGCCGGGATCGCCGGTGGCGATGTAGAGGCGTCCTTCAGAGTCGAACGTGAGATCCCAGATGTAACGCGACTTGCCGCTGGATTTGTCCGTGGTGGCTTTGCCGTCGCCCGTTGAGTCGACTTTTGCGAGATCGAAGACCACCGCGGCGCTGCTCTCGTCCTGCTTTGTTTCCGCGCTGGGGTTCAGCTTGTAGACTTTGCCGCTGGGCAGCGTGGCCGCGTAGAGCGCGCCATCGGGGCCGAAGCGCAGCGCCTGCACGCTCACGTCCTTGGTCTCAAAGAGCGTGAAGGGCTTTGCTTCCTTCTCCGGTCCGACGCGCAGCACCGTCGCCGGCGAGCCGGTGCCGAGATAGGCCACGCCGTTCTTGTCCGCGGCCACGGACCAGACGAAGGTGGAAGGTGTGGTGACGATTTCGTCGAGGCCCGGCGCTTCGCGCAGGTGGCCGTCGCTCGAGAGCGCGACGCCCTGGGGCGTGCCTTTCTCAAAATCGTCGAGGGTGGATTGCGTCCAGAGGTGCGTGCCCTGGGCCAGGCAACGGTAGGGAAGCAAAGCGGCGGCGGCTGCCATTGCGAGCGCAAGAACCGGGGCGGGGAAGCGGAGTTTCATGCGGCCAAATGCAAACATTCTGCCGTTGAGTCTACTAAAGTTGGCGGCCATGCTCCTATCCGGCTTGAGTCTGCGCACGCAACTCGCCGCGGAAGGGTGTGTCTATACCCCTCAACAAGCCGGATTTCAAATCCGGCGAGAAAGAGGAGAAACATGCAACGGAAATACCTTTCGATCGCGATTGGATTGTTCCTGTCTGCAGGCCTCGCGATTGCGCAAGCGCCTGCACGGAACCAGCCCGACCAGCCGGCCGCCGCGCAGGACGCGCAGCAGCAGCCGCTGGCAGGGGAAAATGCGCCGCCGATGCAGCAGCAACCGGGGCGGCGGCCGCATGCACATAACCCTGCGCGCGTGGCGCATCGCCTGGGCAGGCAGCTTGGCCTGAGCCAGGAGCAGGTCAAGCAGATCCGGCCCATCATCGCCAACCGCCAACAGCAGATGGCGAGCCTGCGCGCGGACTCGACGCTGACGCCGCAGGACCGCAGGGCCAAGGCGCGCGGCATCATGCAGGACAGCCGCAACCAGATCGAGGCGCTGCTTACCGACACGCAGAAACAGCAGTACGAGCAGATGCTCGCCCAACGGCGCTCGCAGCGCATGCAGCGCAACAGCCAGCCGCAGGCGCAGTAAGTGGGCCTAGCGTAATTGGCATGCTATCCCCGGTCCCTCGTCCTCCGTGTCGGGAGGACCGGGAAAAGCACGAGCCGCGCACAATGCGCGCATTTTGCACGCAAATCAGCGCAAAACCCGTCTCTTGGGGAAGTTTTGAACAGCCTCGGCGCGCGGAGCGCAACGTTTCTCGCGGCCTATGCGCAACACGGGGTGGTTTGAGCGGTGCACCCCCCGCGATTGGCAACCTTTTTAGCAAAGATTCGCATCGATCCGCAACCATGCAAGCGAACATCTCGGCCCGAAGCGCAACCCTATAAGCAAACATTCAATGCGAAATCGGGCGGGCGCCCCGCGTGCGGATTTTCGGACCTGGGAGAGCACGAAGATCGAGGAGTAAGAGGCCGCGGACTCAGTGAGAGCCCACTCAGAGCTCGAGCACAGTATCTTCGATAGCCAAGCGCACGTTGCCGTCGGATTTGGCGAGACGGCGCACGGCTTCGGGCTTGTCGACGCGGGCCTTGAGCATCACCAGCGCGACAGGCACGCTGCGGCCGGCGCTCTTGATGGTGTCGACCGCCGTGGCGCGATCGATGCCGCAGGCGGACATGAGAATGCGGATGCCGCGCTCCACCAGCTTCGAGTTCTGCATGTGCACGTTGACCATGAGGTTCTCATACACATAACCCAGGCGGGTCATGGCGCCGGTGGTGATCATGTTGAGCACCATCTTCTGCGCGGAGCCGGCCTTCATGCGCGTGGAGCCGGAGATGACTTCGGGACCGACCTCGGCCACGACGACGATGTCGGCCGCGTGGGCGATGGGCGTGTCCTGATTGCAGGTGACGGCGGCGGTGTGCGCGCCGCGGGCGCGCGCGTAAGCTACGGCGGCCACCACGTAGGGCGTGCGGCCGGAGGCGGAAACGCCGACGACCACATCCTTGCGCGTGGGCCGGCGGCGGGCGATGTCGCGCTGGCCCAGTTCTTCGGAATCTTCGTTGACCTCGACCGCGGAGGCGAGCGCCTTGGGTCCGCCGGCCATGATGTACTGCACCTGGCCCGGCGCGGTGGAGTAAGTGGGCGGGCACTCGGAGGCGTCGAGCGCGGCGATGCGGCCGCTCGATCCGGCGCCGACGTAAATCAGACGGCCACCGTCGCGGAGGCTGCGCGCCACCTGGTCAATCACCTGTGCGATTTCCGGAATGGCTCTTTTGACCGCTGCGGCAACCTTGGCGTCTTCGTGGTTGATGATGCGGGCAATTTCGAGAGCGGATTTAGTATCGAATCCCTGGCTGGCCTCATTCGGGCTTTCAGTGATGAGGTGTTCTAGCAGGGAGGCTTGGTCGTTGCCGGTGCCATTGGTTCGAGCACTGGCCGACTCAGGCATCATCGTGCTGGTCAGCATCGCGTCGGTCCCCAATTTTTCATTGTAGCCCTAAACTGAGCAAGCCCAAAAGAAATCTCCGCCAATGGTACCCGCGCCGGAACCAGGAGGCAGTTACCAACCGGTCAGTGTTCATGCCGTCTTTTTCGCATCACAGCGCCTCGCGCACAGCGTCATGAAAAGCCGGCCTGACCTGGCGAATCTTCTGGCTCTCCCGACGCGGCCAGGTGCGGTTGGTGAGCAGGACAACGGCGATGGCGGCTTCGAGATCGATCCAGAGGGAACAGCCGCTGTAGCCGAGATGGCCGATCGAGTGCGACGAGAAGTGATGGCCGGACAAGGAGTTTTCAGAAGGCGTATCCCAACCGAGAGCGCGCGAGCTGCCCGGCGGACCCTGGCGGCGGGAAAACAGCTCAATCGTTTTACCACAGAAGATGCGCGCCGGAATTGCGTCGTCTTCGGTTGCGGCGGAAAGAATTTCACCGGCAAAACGCAGAAGATCGGGGACGCAGGAAAAAAGGCCGGCGTGGCCGGCCGCGCCGCCAAGCACGAAGGCATTTTCGTCCTGCACTTCGCCCTGGATGCGGCGATGGCGGAAGGTCTCGTCCATCTCCGTAGGCGGAATGGCGGCATGCGCGGTTCCGGGCGGGCAAAAAAGCGTGCGGTTGAGGCCGAGCGGCTGAAAGATCTCGCGCGCCGTCCACGCGGCCAGGCTCTCGCGCGTGAGAGTTTCGAGGGCTTTCCCCAGCAAAATGAATCCCGGATCGGAATACTCGGCGCGCGTGCCGGGTTCGGCTTCGAGCGGCAGCTTGAGGCATGCGTCGAAGAGCGCCTCGGGCGTGGACGCGGCGCGGAAGAACTCGACGTAGCCGGGCAGGCCGGACGAGTGCGCGAGCAGATGGCGCACGGTGATGCGGCGCGCCGGGTCACCCGGGGCGCGGCCGGAGACGAACGCGGGCAGCAGTTCGGCGAGCGGGAGGTCGAGCTCGAGCTGGCCGCGCTCATACAGAAGCATGGCGGCAGCGGTGGTGGCGACAACTTTAGTGAGACTGGCCACGTCGAACACTGTCGCGGAGCTCACGGCGGGCGAGTGAGGGTCGTAAGTGAAGCGGCCGAGCGCATCGCCGAGGACGACCTGGCCCCCGGCGAGGACGCCGAAAGCGCAGCCGGGAAAAGTATGGTGGCGGATAGCGTCTTCCAGCACGCCGTAGGTTGCGGCAAAACGGGCGCGGTCGGAGCGGGGACCGGCGGCGGAGGCGGTGGTTTCAAAGGCCATGATTTTGCCCGACAGCTCTCTGGCGATACTATCGCGATTCCGATGGCGTCCCCGCGCGAGGGGAGCAATTTTCACGCCAGCGGGAGCAGACGGGGCTATCCTTGTTTCGGAAGTTCTCGTCTATGAGGGCAAAGACGGCGGGGAACAGACACAGTGGGGGAGGTTGACATGGGAAACGCCGCAAGGCTCTTGCCGGCAATTGCCTTGGGGGCCATGACCGTGGCGGGAGCAGGATTCGCCCAGTCTCCGGGTGAATCTAGCGCGCCGGCCCAGGCAGCTTCATCGCCGGCTGCATCTTCCGCTCAAGCGCCGGATGCGACACCGGCTCCGGCTCAGAAGTCTTACATCGTCCCCGCGGGAACCAAAGTGCTGCTGCAATTGCAGAGCGCCATCGATACGAAGAGCGCCAAACCCGGTGACGGTGTCTATCTCAGTTCCGTCTTCCCGGTCACGGTCGGCAACCGGGTGATGATTCCCGTGGGAGTGTACGTGCAGGGGGTGGTGGACCGCGTGATTCATCCCGATCGCGGCAGCCGCAAGGCCCAGCTCGATATGCACTTTACGTCGATGATCTTTCCCAACGGCTCGGTGGTGGAGATCCCGGGGGTGGTCGACGCCCTTCCCGGCGCCCGGAAGCAAACGGTGAAGGACGACGGCGAGGGAACCATCCAGCAAGACGGGGACAAGGGACGCAATGCCGGCGAAACGGCGAAGATCGCTCTCCCAGCCGGAGGAGGGATTGGGACGATCGGTGGCGCGCAGTCCGGGCACCCGATTGTGGGCGGGCTGGCCGGGCTGGGCGCGGGCGCGGCGGCGGTGGGACTGGTAAGCCTGTTCACGCGCAACGCCGATGTGGACATCCCCACGGGCACGCAGGTGGAGATGGAGTTGCAGCGGCCGTTGATCCTTGAGCAAGAAAACCTGGCCGCGCCTGGTTCGGCGGCTGCGCCGGCTCCGCTGGTTCCGGCGCCAGGCCAGCCCAGGCCGATTGCGAAGCCGGGACATACGCAGATTCTCTGTCCCCCGGGAAGCCTTGGCTGCCGTTAGCGGCCGTACCCGCGACGGGGGCTCCGGACCTCTCATTCTGACCCTCAAAGCGAAGATGGCATCTTCCCTTTGAGGAGGATGCCATCGTGTGTGCTTCGCAGAGTTGTTGAATCGAATGCCGAGGGCCGGACCTTTCTGATCGAGTTATTGTTAGAGCCCGTTCACCTATTCAGGGGATGAGTGCGCGCAGGTTCTCACTGCAGCCGGGCGTTGAGGGCGATGACGCCGGTCCGCACCAGCGAGCAGTTGCCGTTCTGGTCGCAACGGTAGTGAACATTGGAGCGGTAATCCTGCCACGAGACCGCGTTGCTGGCGCTGACCGTGGCGCCGATCACGAAGGTTCTGCCATCGTCGGTGGTAATGGTGTCGCCGGTTGCATCGTAGCTGACCACGGTGGCGTCGCCTTCGCTATAGAAGGCGAGCGGCTTCAAACTGCCATCGAGGCCGGCCGCAAGCGGCGAAGAGGGGAGGGCTGTGGTGGACGGCGCTGCAGGTGGCTGCGGCTGAGCCGTTGCGGCCAGGGGCGAAGCGATGGGCGCGGCTGCGGCGAGTGTGATGTCGCTCGAAGCCTGCTTCTGCACTGGCTGCAAGGTAAGGGGCGCGGGCTGGGCGACGGTGATCTGGGCCACGGAGGTGGCATCGGGGGTGTGGTTAAGAGCCAGCGCTTTGACCGGTGATGCCTTAATCGAATGGGCACTGATCGATTGGGCATTGATCGATTGGGTTTTGATCGATTGGGTTTTGATCGGCTGGGCCTTGACCGGCGGAGCCGGATGCACGATGGGCGCAAGGTTAAGAATTTGCGGCTTGCCGGCGTCGGCAACCTGGATAACGGAGTGGCTGAGAATGACCGGAGCGTGAGCGGGGCTCGCGGCCGGAGCAGTTGCGGGTTTGGGCGTAGCCGGTGCAGGTGCGGCGCTGGCCATGGAGCTGGTCGTGTGGATCTGGAGGACCGGCGCCTGGTGAATCAACAGCGTGGGCGTGGAGTTGGCGTTCGCGTTGGAAGCGTGGTCGGCGGAGACGGCCGGCGCGGCTTTGGCCGTGGAACTGGCGGCATGGTTCTGGATCACCGGCGCCTCAGGCGCGTTGGCGATTGCATGGATTCTGAAATCCGACGGAATAGACCGGGCGAAATTGATGTGCGGCAGCACGGATGCCTGCTGCGGCAAGGTGGCGACCGCAAGCGCGGTTCCGGTGAAAGTGCCCAGAGCAACGCCGATGGCGGCGTAGATCAACGCAAGCCCCACGCGCGATGCCTGCGGCGGGGGTGGGGGAGGAAGTCTATATCCGTACGCAGCTACGATCTCAGAATATTGATGATATGTCGCCATATAATTGGGGGTGCGGATACACCGCGACCTCACTTTCCATTAGTAGTCAAGGTCATTTCATCATCGCGGCCGCGGAGCAACAATCCACCGAACGAGTCATTACCCGCCCGCTCAGCGTCAGCGGTTCGCCCGAACCGATAACCTTGCCGATTACTTGTGGAAGAGTCGGCGCGTCCCTCCGATTTTCATCTATACTTTGTTCGGAGCCGCTCTCCGGAATTCCCTCGAACATTCCCCAGGGTCCGCAATGCAACCAACCATTCCAGACCGCACGCCGGGACCCGCCCGGGCCGCCGGACAACCCGCGCCTCAAGCCCTGCGTAAATCCAGCATTGTCGGACTCTGGCTGCGCGATCTTCTCATCGCCACCGTGGCTTCGGTGGTGATGATTACTTTCCTTTACCAGCCCGTCCGCGTGGAAGGCACCAGCATGCTGCCGCGTCTTGAAGACCGCGACCGCCTGTTTATCAACAAGTTCGTCTACCACATCTCGGCCATTGAGCGTGGCGACGTAGTGGTCTTCCGCTATCCGCGCGACCCGGAGAAGAGCTACATCAAGCGCGTCATCGCCCTGCCGGGCGACCACATCCGCATTGACCGCGGCACGGTTTGGCTCAACGGCAGACCGCTGCGCGAAGATTACGTTCCCGCCCGCTACCGCGACACCCGATCCATGCCCGAGATGGTGGTTCCCGACGATTGCTACTTCATGATGGGCGACCATCGTTCCATCTCCTCGGACTCGCGCGAGTTCGGACCCGTGAACCGCGACCTGATCTACGGCAAGGCGGTCTTCGTCTACTGGCCTGCCAAAGACGCCGGCGTCGTACGCTAAACCGCGTAGCGCCAACAATCTTATTTTCAGTTCATTAACGCGAATTCCTCAAGTTGAGGATGGACCTCTCCGCGTTAAACAACTGGATGGGGAAGAGTTCGTTTGCGGCCTGGCCGGAGATTCCGGCTTTCAGCTTTCGTGTGCAGATCCGGTCACCCCACCGGATTG
>Ga0335073_10017498_pt1 | contig 10029 bp, 7 predicted proteins | sample Lox_Sample_22_FD_207093 | JGI IMG/M metagenome (GOLD analysis project Ga0335073, IMG submission 207093) | Soil microbial communities from Loxahatchee National Wildlife Refuge, Florida, United States - Lox_Sample_2.2 | ecosystem: Environmental > Terrestrial > Soil > Wetlands | place: USA: Florida... | reverse complement strand
CTGCGTGCCGCGTCGAGACTCTTCTCGACGCATGGCTGACCGGGCGGAACCAGCGTCGGCAAGAGCGCCGACGCGGCACGCAGGAGTGCGCGCGCCACCAACGGACCGAAGCAGCCGGTTGGATCAAGTCTATTAGCGCCCTTTCGTGCGGCACCCGTGTCACTCAATTACGCGATCCTCAATAGCGCACTACCCTGCGGCGGATTCTTAATCCGCCTCCGCACGGGAACGGGCGCCGGTTAAAAACCGCGCAGGCTGGGAGCCTGCCCCACAATCTAAGATGGAAGTATCCACACATGGCAGACTTCTTCATCCGCGCGGAACTGGTTCGCGCGCGCGACCACTGGCGACGCGCCGGAAAAACCGTGGTGTTCACCAACGGCTGTTACGATATTCTTCATCCCGGCCACATCCGGCTGCTCGAAAAGGCGCGCTCGCTCGGCGATATTTTGATCCTTGCGCTCAACACCGACGCGAGCGTCGCGCGGCTCAAAGGCCCCACGCGTCCGCTGATCCCGCAAGACGAGCGCGCCCGCATGGCGCTGGCTCTCGAAGCCGTCGACGCCGTCACGTTTTTCGACGAAGACACCCCGCGCGAACTCATCGCCGAAGTTCTGCCCGACATTCTCATCAAAGGAGCGGATTGGGCGCACTTCATCGCCGGACGCGAAGAAGTCGAGGCGGCCGGCGGCCAGGTGATGGCCCTCGCGCTGGAACCCGGCTATTCGACCACCAACATCGTCGAAGAACTTCTGGCACGTCAGTGACCCATCCCGGTGTTCGTGATCTTTTTCAAACGCTGAGCCGTCACCAGGCTTTTCAGGATCTCGCCGCGAAACTGGTGCGGCGCGAGACCGGCGCGTTTTCGCTGGCCGGCCTGACGCCCACCGCGAAAGCTTTATACCTGGTCCTGCTGTGGCAGGCGACCGAACGGCCGTTGCTGGTCATCTCCGATTCGCCGCAGCGCGCCGAATCGCTCAGCGAGCTGACCGAAACATTTTTCAACCTTCTTGTCGCGCACTCCGGAGCCGGTCCGCAGCTCATTCCCGCGCTGGACGTGCTTCCCGGCCAGAAATTATCGCCGCACGCCGAAATCACCGGCGCGCGCGCCATCGCCTTGTGGCGGATGGCCAACGCCGCCGTCCCCATCACCGTCGCGCCCGCCGCCTCCGCGCTGTTCCGCGTCCATGCGGCCGAGCATTATCGCCGGCTCGCGCTCGAATTGCGCGTCGGCGAAGAATTGCCGCTCGACGCCATCGAAGCGCACCTCAATTCGATCGGTTATGAAAAACGCGATCCCGTGGAAATGGTCGGCGAATATTCCATCCGCGGCGGAATCCTCGACGTTTTTCCGGCCGACAACGCCCGCCCGCTGCGCGTCGAATTTTTCGGCGACGAGATCGAATCGATCCGCCGTTTCGATGTCGATTCCCAGCGCTCGGTGGTGAAGGTCAAGGAAGGCCGCATTCTTCCGCTGCTCGAACAGCCGCGCGCCGGCGCCGCGCTGCCGGGTTGGGAGTTCGCGGAGGCGCTGGAATCGCCGCGCGGGCAATCCCTGATCGACCTGGCCGGCGACGCCGTCGTCGTTTTCGAAGAGCCGGAACAGATTCGCGCCGCATCGGAGCGCCTGTGGAAGCGTCTCGATCAGCAGGAAGCTCCGGAGCTCGTCTCCGCCAATTTTTTTCCCTGGAACGATTTCGAATCGCGCATCGGCGACCGCCCGCGCCTCGCGCTGCGCGAACTCGACCTCGACGCGGCCGCGCCGCACATCGCCACGCGGCCGTCGCTGGCGTTTCACGGCAGCATGCAGGTCGCGGTCGCCGAAGCGAAGACCCTGGTCGAACGAGGCTATCGCGTGGCATTCTTCGCGCCCAGCAATGGCGAGCTCGAACGCCTCGCCGATATTCTTCGCGAATATTCGGTGCCGTTTCAGTTGGGACTCGCGCCCAACGAAGCCGCCTCGCCGTATCTGGCCGAGCGCGCCTATTTCGCCGGGCCTGTCGCCAGCACGTATCTCATAAAAGGAAAGGTCCGCCGCGGATCGATTTTTCCCGAATCGTCCATCGCCTTCATCGGCAGCGAGGATCTCTTTGATTCGTCCGATTTAATCGCACGGCCCGGCATCACCAAGACGCAGCTGACCGCTTTCGCGGCCGACCTGGCGGATCTGAAGCCCGGCGATTTCGTGGTTCACGTCACGCACGGCGTCGGAAAATTTCTGGGCGTTCGCGAAATCGTGCAAGGCGAGCAAAAAGGCGATTTCATGCTGCTCGAATACGCCGGCGACGCGAAGTTGTACGTGCCGCTGACGCGCATGGATCTGGTCGAAAAATATCGCGGCGGCGGAGAAACGGCTCCGCCGCTCGACCGGCTGGGCGGCGCGACCTGGACGCAGCGCAAATCGCGGGTCAAAGCCAAAATGCGCGACATGGCCGACGAGCTGCTGAAACTTTACGCGCAGCGCCGCATGGCCGAAGGCTTCGCCTTTTCCCGCGATTCCAACTGGCAGCGCGAATTTGAAGACGCCTTCGAGTTCACCGAAACCAAAGATCAGCTGTCGGCGGTGAAGGACATCAAGCGCGACATGGAATCGCCGCACCCCATGGATCGCCTGCTGTGCGGCGACGTCGGTTACGGCAAGACCGAAGTGGCCATGCGCGCGGCGTTCAAAGCGTTGGGGGACGGCAAACAAGTCGCGCTGCTCGCGCCGACCACGGTGCTCGCCTTCCAGCATTACGAGACGTTCAAGCAGCGATTCGCGGCCTTCCCGGTGCGCGTCGAAATGTTTTCGCGATTCCGCGCGGCCAAGGAAATCAAGCAGTCGCTCGAGGAACTGGCCGCCGGAAAAATCGACGTGGCCATCGGAACGCATCGCCTGTTTTCTAAAGACGTCGAATTCCGCGATCTCGGCCTGCTCATCGTCGACGAAGAACAGCGCTTCGGCGTGCGCCACAAAGAACGTCTGAAGCAGATGCGCCAGAACGTCGACGTCCTCACCATGAGCGCCACGCCGATTCCGCGCACGCTGCACATGTCGCTGTTGGGCATCCGCGATATGAGCGTCATCGAGACGCCGCCCAAAGACCGCCTGGCGATCCACACCGTCGTCGCGCATTTCGATCCCGAGTTGATCCGCGCCGCGATCGACCAGGAAATCTCGCGCGGCGGCCAGGTTTATTTTCTGCACAATCGCGTCGATACGATTTTTTCGCGCGCCGCCGCGATCCAGCAGCTTGTTCCCAACGCGCGCATCGGCGTCGGCCACGGCCAGATGGGGGAGCAGGAACTGGAACGCGTCCTGCTCGGCTTCATGCGCCACGAATACGACGTTTTCGTGTCGACAACCATCGTCGAAAATGGTTTGGACATTCCGCTGGCCAACACCATCGTCATCGAAAACGCCGAGCGCCACGGCCTGGCCGAACTGTATCAGCTTCGCGGACGCGTGGGCCGGTCGAATCGCCGCGCGTACGCGTATTTATTGGTCCCGCAGGATACCGAGCTCAGCGAAATCGCGCGCAAACGCCTGGCCGCGCTGCGCGAATTTTCCGACCTCGGCGCGGGCTTCAAAATCGCCGCGCTCGATCTGGAATTGCGCGGGGCGGGCAATCTCCTCGGCGGCGAGCAGCACGGCCACATCGCCGCCGTCGGCTTCGATACTTATCTTCGTCTGCTCGAACAGACGGTGCAGGAATTGAAGGGTGAAGAAGCGCCGCTCGAGGTTCATTCCGCGCTCAACCTCGGTCTCGACATTCGCATTCCGCCCGATTACATCGCCGACGAGAATCAGCGCCTGCGCGCTTATAAGCGCATCGCCGACGCGCGCGAAGCCGAACAGGCGGAAAAAATCCGCGCCGAACTGGCTGACCGTTACGGTCCGCCGCCCGAAGCCGTGCAAAACCTGGTCGAGTTCGCGTTACTCAAAACCGAAGCTCAACGCGCCGGGATCGAAGCGATCGACCGCCGCGCCGGCGCCTTGCAGATCAAATTTCATCCCGGCTCGAAGGTCGACCCTGGCAAGCTGATGACCTTGGTTTCCTCGCGCGAAGGCGCGCAATTCACGCCGGCTGGCGTGTTGAGATTGCCGTTACCCGCGCACGACGGCGCCGCAGCCGTGCTCGGCTATTTGAAAGAAGCGGTCGATTTGCTGGCGTAGCGGAGGTTTCACAGTGTGACGGCGGGGCGTCAACTGACACAGCGGGCCCGTCCGAGGTGAGGCGGCGCTGCCACGGCGATGCACCCCAGCCAAGTGCGTCATAAAACCCACGGCTTGGCTGGCGTTGCCGTGTAACCCTAAGATTCTGCGATCAGTTGCTCGCGGACGCCGGATTGCTACAACCAGGATGAGGAGGAATAGCGCAGAGTACCTCTGTGCATTCGGTTATCTGTCATTATGTGGCGAAGCGTATTAGAAATCTGGATTGCATGGTCGCTTGTGGCGTTCGTCGCCGGCGGCATCCTGTTTGTCGCGGCGGCGACGATCACCGGCCGTCTTGATGCGCGAATCATCGATCGCATCGCGCTCTGGTCGCGCATCGGCCTGAGCATTACGTTCTTTTATAGCGCCCTGGCTAAGCTGACCAATCCCTGGACCGTGCTGGGCGGCTCCATTGTCCAATTCCAGGTCGGTCTCGACGAGAAGTCGCCGCTGCTGCATCCGCTGGCCGTGGCCATTCCGTGGGCTGAGCTCGCCGTCGCGATCCTGCTGCTGTTTCCGTTGCGCTGGGTGGTGCTCGCCACCGGCGCGGCCCTGATGGGCTTTCTCGGACTCGGCGTCGCGTCGGCGGTGCGGGACATGCAAGTCCAGTGCGGTTGCTGGGGCGGAACGATGCTGGTGGGTCCGTTGTGGTTCTGCGAACACGGCGGCATGTTCGTGATGGCGCTCGCCGCGGACGGCGTGCTTACCAAGCGATTGTTCAGGCCGGCGTGGCAGACCGCCTGACGTTTCAATTCGAGAGATCTCGCGCGAGGCTTTGCAACGCTTCGGCCACTTTCGATGGCCCTCCCCGTGCAATAATTTTTGTATGCGTTTCTGGTTTGCCTGCTTGTGTGTAACTGCGACCATTCTCCCGGCCGCCGACGTCACCACCCTCGAGGAAATCGTCTGCAAGGTCAACGGCGACATCATCACCCGCAGTGAGCTCGAAAAAGACCGCCACGAAGCCGAAGCCCAGTTTCGCAGCCAGGGCCTCACCGGACACGCGCTTCAGGAAGCCGTCGAAGGCGCGTCGCATAACCTGCTGCGCGGCCGAATCGATCGTCTGCTGCTGATCGAGAAAGGCAAGGAGCTCGACATCAAGGTCGACGGCGAAGTGACTAAGCGGCTCGCCGACGCGCAGCGCCACTCCGGCATCGCCGATCCGGAAAAATTCCAGCAGTTCGTGCGCGAGCAGACCGGCATGTCGTACGAAGATTATCGAGCGCAGTTGAAAGACCAGGCTTACGTCGATGGGGTGATCCGCCAGGACGTATCGAGCAAGATCGAATTCAAACACGACGACCTGCAAAAATACTACGACGAGCACAAGAGCGACTTCGTGCGCCAGGAGCGCATTTTCCTCGAAAAACTGTACATTTCGACCGAAGGCAAGGACTCCGGCGGTGTGCTGCTGGCCGAGCGCAAAGCGAAGGACCTGGTGGCCCGCGCGCGCAAGGGCGAAAAATTCGAGGACCTGGTGACCGCCAACTCCGATTCCGACGACGCCGTCAACGGCGGCCAGATGCCGCCCATGCAAAAAGGCGAGCTGGCCACGCCCATCGAGACCGCGCTGTGGGATAAACCGAAGGGTTTCATCAGCGATCCGTTCAAGCTGGACCACCCCTCGGGATTTTACGTTTTCAAAGTGGTCGATCATCAGAAAGCGGGCCTCGCCGATTTTGAGGAAGTGCGCAACGAAGTGGAGAACCGAATGTTCGCGCCGAAATTCGATCCGCTGCTGCGCGATTATCTGACCAAGCTTCGCCAGCAGGCGTTTTTGGAAATCAAGCCCGGCTACGAAGATTCCGGCGCCGCGCCCGGCAAGAACACCGCCTGGACCGATCCCGCCGCGCTGCGGCCGGAGACCGTCACCAAGGAAGAAGTCGCCGCGAAAACGGTGAAGAAAAAATTGTTGTGGTTCATTCCCGTTCCGGGCACCAGCACGAAAGTGCAGGGGACCTCGTCTTCCCAGTAGCGTGAAATCGCCCTACATCAACGAGCTCGAACCGAACCAGACCATCCACGGAACGTTCCTGGTTCAACACAAGGACGTTCGCCAGAAAAAATCGGGCGACCCGTATCTGTCCTTGTTGCTCGCCGACCGCACCGGGGAGCTGGACGCGAAAATGTGGGACAACGCCGCCGAAGTGCTGGACGCCTTCGAGCGCGACGATTTCGTCCGCGTCAAAGGTCTGTACCAGATTTTCCAGAACCGGCCGCAGCTCACGGTTCACAAGATCGCCGCGGTCGCCGCCTCGGAAATCGATTTTTCCGACTATTTTCCCGCCTCCAAACGCGATCGCGATGAAATGTTCCAGGAGCTTCAGGGCTTCGTCGCGTCCATCGCCAATCCGCACCTGCGCGCGCTGCTCGAAGCGATTTTCGCGGATCCCGAAATCGCCGTCGCTTATCGCACCGCGCCCGCGGCGAAAACGGTGCATCACGCCTGGCTCGGCGGATTGATCGAGCACGTGCTTTCGCTCTGTCACCTGGCGAAATTCACCGCCGCGCATTATTGCGATATCGATGTGGACCTGCTGCTCACCGGCGCGATCCTGCACGACCTCGGGAAAATTCGCGAGCTGAATTACGCGCGCGGCTTCAGCTACTCGACCGAAGGCCAGTTGCTGGGCCACATCGTCATCGGCCTGCGCATTATCGAAGAAAAATTGCGCGCCGTACCCGATTTTCCGGCACCCTTGCGCGATCTGCTGATCCACATGATTCTCAGCCATCACGGCGAGCTCGAATACGGATCGCCCAAGGTGCCGCTGTTCGCCGAAGCGCTGCTGCTGCATCATCTGGATAATCTCGATTCGAAAATGGAATGCGTCCGCGGGCTGGTGGAAAAGGATCGACTGGTCGAAGGCGTATGGACCGGCTACAGCTCCGCGCTCGACCGCAGCGTGTTGAAGAAGCGCCGCTATCTTTCGCCGGAATCGCCCGCGCCCAAGCCGGCCGCGAAGCCAGCCGAGGAAAAACCGCCCGCGCCGGTCTCGCCGTTCGCATCCAAATTACAAAACGCACTGAAACAGTAGCGTAAGCCGTCCGGCCTGCGCTATTCGACGCGCATCCCGATCTTCGATCCGTCCGCGCCGCCGTAGTAAACGTGCTCGGTCGCCCTCACGAAATCGGTCGAATGCGCTTTCGGAATATCCATGAATTTTTGCGGATTCCGATCCACCAGCGGAAACCAGGAGCTCTGGATCTGCACCATAATGCGATGCCCTTCGCGCCAGGTGTGCGCCACGTCCGGCAAGCGGAAGCTGATGCGATCCGGTTTGCCCGGCTCGAACGGCGCCGGCGTCTCGAAGCTCCTGCGGAATTTTCCGCGGAACGGCTCGCCGCGAATCAACTCTTCGTAACCGCCCATCTTCACCGCATTGGCCGGCTGCGCGCCGGATCCGCCGGGCGCTGGCGGCTCCGGATAATCGTTCGGAAAAACGTCGATCACCTTGACGACGAAATCGGAATCCGTTCCCGAAGTCGAAACCTTCAGATCCACCGAAATCGGACCGAACGCCGTAAAATCATGATCCAGCGGTTCTGTTTTATACACCAGCACGTCCGGACGCGTCGCGGCGAAGCGCTGATCCTCGGTCATATAAGTGTTCAACACGCCGCTCGCCAGAAACCCGATATACGGCACCGGTTTATTCGGATCGGACAGATAATCGTCGTCGCCGGATTCGGCCGGCGGCTCGAATGACAAACGCCCGTGCGCGTCGAGATAAATCGTTTTCGACGCGGCCCCGCGCGGCGGCCAACTGTCGAACTTGCGCCATTGATTCACGCCGGTCTCGAACAGCCACGCCTTCGGAAAGTTCCCGTCGCCTTGGCCCTTCAGATAATAAAGGAAGAACGGAAATTCGATATTTTGCCGGTAATACAGCGCGGTTTTCGACCCGAACGTCACATTGCCCAGCCGGTCCCCGTCGCCGCGCGAAAATCCCCCGTGATTCCACGGACCCATCACCAGCATCAGCGTCCGCGGCGGCGTATTTTTCTCCATGAAATCGAACTGCTTCAGCAACCCCTGCGGATCCTCCGTGTCATACCATCCGCCGGTGAGCATCACCGCCGGTTTGATGCCCTTCAAATATTTCCAGATCGCGCGCGATTGCCAGAACTGGTCGTAACTGGTGTGCGCCAGGTTGGCCAGCCACAACGGCTGCTGATGCTTGAAATATTTTTCGTCGGCGTTGGCGAGCGACCCCATGTCGAGATAAAACTGATAGCCGTCCGGCGTGCCGTAATCGAAGCGCGGCGGATTCTGCGCCGGCGGCGGAGCCGGATCGCCTTCACGCAGCCTGAATCCCTGGTAAAAGGAAAAACGGTGCGCCAGCATGAACGCGCCGTTGTGATACACGTCGTCGCCCATGTAGTAATCGGTCACCGGAGCCTGCGGCGAAACGGCCACTAACGCCGGATGCGCGTCGATCATTCCCGCGGTGACATAAAATCCCGGCTGCGAAATTCCCCACATCCCCACCTTGCCGCTGTTGCCGGGGAGATTTTTCACCAGCCAGTCGATGGTGTCGTAAGTGTCGGTCGATTCGTCGATGTCTTTCGGACCTTTGTGCGGATTGTGGGGACGCAGCAGGCTGTATTCGCCTTCGCTCATGAAGCGTCCACGAATATCCTGGTAAACGAAAATGAATTTCTCGCGCGCGAAAAATTCCGACGGCCCCAGATTCTCGCGGTACTGATCGACGCCGTAGGGTTTCACGTTGTACGGCGTGCGGTCGAGCATGATGGGATAGGTTTTCGCGTCGCTGAAAACATCCTTGGGAATATACACGGACGTGAATAACTTTACGCCGTCGCGCATGGGAATGCGGTACTCGAATTTGGTGTAATGCTCGCGAATGTATCCGGAGTTGACCGGCGGTTGCGCGGAGCGTGGAGAATCCTGAGCAAACGCAGACGCCATTACCATCATCGGCAGCAGAGAAAAGCGCATGTGCGATTCTACCGCACTGGATCCGGCAGGCACGCCGGCCGGGATCGGCGAGAATCGGACCGGTTTGAGCGAAATTCCGCCGGAAGTGCTATTCTCTTAGAAAGATGCAAAAGCACCATGCGGCGCTTTCGAGGTTTCAATTCAAGCGCGCCACGACCGAGGTGATCCACGTTTTTAACGAAGGATCCTATTTGATGGCGGAGTATAACGAGCGCACCGGTATCGTCAAATGGCAGCGGGTGTTACTGGCCACGCAGCGCGAAATCATCGAAAACTGGCTGCGCGAGCGTTATCCGGCGCCGCAGCCCGCCGCGCCGCAGCGTCGCAAAAAGACGCGCGCGTCTAAATAGCTCGTTCGGAAAGCCCCCGCGGTTATGCCGCGCGTTCAATGGGGCTATGCGGCGTCTCACACTGTGCGGACTTCCACCTGTTTATATACCGCCCGCGTTTGTTCGAGCGATGGAAACGTCATGCCCGGAAGCTTGGCTTTGGCGGTCCCGGCGGCCACGCCCCAGCGCAGCGACTCGGCGAAGGATTTTTTCTTGGCCATGCTCCAGGTGAAGGCGGCGGCCATGGCATCGCCCGCGCCGATGGGGCACAGCGCGTCGATGTGCGGCGGCAGCGCTTCAAACACGCCTTCCACGCTCGATCCCACCGCGCCGCGGCTGCCGAGCGACAGAATCACCGATTCCGGGCCCATCTTGTGAATGCGGTCGACCGCTTCTAAAATCTGGCTGCGCGTGATCAGGGCGCGGCCCAGCAGACGCTCGCCTTCATGTTGATTGGGCGTGATCACGGTGGGATGCGATTCGAGCGAATGGAGCAGCGCGTCGCCTTCGGTATCAACCAGCGTCTTCACTCCACGCTG
>Ga0335073_10017497_pt1 | contig 10030 bp, 10 predicted proteins | sample Lox_Sample_22_FD_207093 | JGI IMG/M metagenome (GOLD analysis project Ga0335073, IMG submission 207093) | Soil microbial communities from Loxahatchee National Wildlife Refuge, Florida, United States - Lox_Sample_2.2 | ecosystem: Environmental > Terrestrial > Soil > Wetlands | place: USA... | reverse complement strand
CGACCCGCTGTTCCTCATCGGCCCCCACGGCACCCTGACCCCGGCGACACGCCCTGGCACACCAGCACATTACCCAGGCGGCACACTCGTCCTCCTAGGTCCCACCCCAGCTCTGCAGGCTAATTAACTACCGCTAACTTCCTGCGTCGCTGGTATTCCCCGCACGCCGCTGACCTGCGCGTAGCTTTTTCTGACTCCCGATCCGGGGCGAGAACCCTCGCCGAAAATCCTGAAAACAGTATCTGGGCCGAGCGACTTCGCGGGGCACTGCCTTCCGGCATGAAGAGCTCTCACAGAGAACGCTGCATAACAGGCTGTTCTGGGCGCGACGTGGTGCAGACCGAGCGCAAACGCGACCCGCGCCGATTCGGCGACCTGTAATTGTTGGAACCAATTACAAAATGTCAGCATGTCACGTAACGTGGCCAGAAAGAACGCTAACCCATTCTGTAATGGTGCGCTTGCCCGTCTCCCTGCCCGCCACCGCCCAGCCCGCCCGGCTCGCAGAGAACGCCGCAGCCGGGTCACCGCCCTGGTTCGGCCCGGACGAACGCGCCTACATACAGCGCCTGGCCACCGCGCACTGACAAGCCAGCAGCCCCGCGAGAGGTTGCGGCACCTCACTCACATGCCGCAATGACGACGTTGCGGCTGGAGGCATATATGCACAGGAATGCATAATTTTCCATGATTCGGCCAGGTGCTCATGTCGCGCGGCAATTGCTGCGCAGCCTTTTCACGTAGAGGCATAGATTCAGGTCGCCGCTTACAGTATTTGCTGTCCGTGTAGCAGGTCGTCGTTCGTTCTTGAGTGAGCGGTAGTCCCGGTTCTGGCGTGGTCACTGCAGGCGCGACACGATGGTTTTCACCGCTGACCGGTGGTCGACCCGCGACGCGCCAAGCTTACGGAACCACGACCGCTGGCGTCTGGAGTACGCCCGGATGTGGCCGAGCGCCTCGGTTCGGGCGACGGCAAGGCCGGCGCCGTCGAGTTCGGCGATTGCCTTCCCTGTCGACGCGGCCACGCGGACGAACTCGCGATACCCGTGCGTTTGCAATGCCACGTTGCGCCGGCGCCCGGGCCGGCGAGCCTGCTCGACGAGCCGGTAGCGGCGGTCGAGTTCGGCGATCTCCTCCAGCAGCCCGTCGCGGATCTGGGCGTCCAGCGTCATCTCGATCCGCCGGTCCGTCTCCGCTTCCCCCCGGTCGAGGCCGTACACCGCGAACGCAAACGGCGCGGCCACCTGGTTGCCCGCATGACCGGCCATGCGGCGCACCAAGGCGTTGAGGATCGCCTCGTAGTTGCCGGGGTGCACGCGCCGGGCCATCGCGGGCGCGAGCCGCGCGAGCACGTGGTAGGCGCCCTCGACGTCGCCGCGCGGGAAGTCGCGCTCAAGCGAGCGCCGGAGCGTTCCCGTGCCGGTCAGGTCCCAGCCATCCAGCACGGACTGGACGTAGACGCCCGTGCCGCCGACGAGAACCGGCAGGGTACCCTCGGACGCGGCGAGCGAGGCGAGTTCGTCTCGCGCCATCTGCGCGTACGCCTCCAGCGACAGCTTCGACGACGGCTCGGCCAGGTCCAGCAGGCGGTGCTCGAACCCCCGCATCTGCGACGGCCTGATCTTGCTCGTGCCGATGCCCAGGCCGGCGTAAACCTGCCGTGAGTCGGCATTCAGCACGACCGGGCGCAGGCCACGCTCGGACGCGGCCTCGCAGACGTCGAGCGACAGCGCGGTCTTGCCGGACGATGTCGGCCCGTAGATGGCGACCGCGCGCCGACACTCGGGCAGCCGCCGCATCGGCCACGTGAAGTTGCTGTACCGGTGCATGATGCCCCAGTCGGGTAGCCGGCGGCGCCGGTCCGCGCCGAGTTGGTCGCGGCGCTAGCCGCAGGTAGCCGGTGTCCGGGTCGGGAACCGGCTACCGCCGTCAGCGGCGAACACCCGGGCGCCGGCGAACTCCTGCTCGCGCTTCGCGCGCGTGACGGGCTCGATACCGGTCAGCCCGGACAGCCGCCACCTACCGTCCGGGCCTTCCGCGATCAGCAGGTTGCTGGCAGATGACCTCGGTGTGCAGCAGTACCGGCGGCCGGGACGGCACCCCGGCTCCACCGGATCCGAGCCGCCTATAGCGCTGTCAAGCTCACGGCGCGCTGTTCGCTGGCACACCGCACGCTGGTCGGCCGCGAAGGCCGGCCAGTCCGCAGGTCGCCAGTTCCTGATCACAGGTGGCGGCAGCTGGTGCCGCGCCGCGATAGTCGGACAGCTGCTCCCGCACGGTATCCAGCGGGATGCCGGGAAGTCGGCTCATCAGCACATATCCCCGACCGTATTGACCCGGGCCTGTCAACGGCAACTGGATTTCGGCGGCTTTCAGGCGGGTGGCCGGGTCGGCGAAGACCAGTCTGCCTTTCCTGGCGATCCGGAACAGCGGGCGCACCGCAGCGGATCCGGCGCCCCGGGATGAGCCCAGCTGAGGGGGCCGGTGCGTCGCATCAGCCTTGCGCTCAAAAGACCCGGACCTGTCACGGCCAGGGCGTCATAATCAGTGGACGGCACGGCCGGGGGGACCGCCGTACCAGGCCGCTGGGCCTGCCCGGGCGCTGACAGCCGTCCGCGCAAGATCGCATCTGCCCAATTCGCGCCTCAGGCGCGAGGCTCGTATCGCCGTAACGCGCCGGATGTCTTGACGAAGCGGGAGAAAAGTTTGAAGGTTGTTCTAATCTGAGCGAAGGAGCCGGGGTTGCGAACAAAACGAATCGTCACGACAGCGCTAGCAGCGGCCGCCCTGACGGGCGCGGCGTGCCTGACCGGCATGACGGCAACGGCCAGCGCGGCGGTAACCGGCATCCCGGCGACCTCCAACGTCCCGCATCCGGGCGGTCCCCTGGTCACGGCCAACGGCGCGAGCGGCTCGCAGGCCACGACGGTCAGCCTGAACTGGTCGGGTTACGCGGCGACATCCAAGAAGGGCTTCACCTACGTGCACACCACGTTCGTGCAGCCCGCGATCACCTGCCCGGGCGTCGCGGACCAGTGGACCTCAAACTGGGCCGGCCTGGACGGCTACAACACAGACACCGTTGAACAAGACGGCACCTTCGCCCATTGCGGCGGCTCCGGTAACACGACACCCAAGTACGAGGCGTGGTACGAGATGTACCCGGCGAATTCGGTGAACGTGTTCGCCGTCCACGCCGGAGACATCATCGACGCCTCGGTCAGCTACGCCGGCGGCCAGTTCTCGCTGACCGTATCGGACCTGTCGACGGGCAAGACCAGCACCACCACGGCGACGTGCTCAAGCTGCGCCCGGGCCTCAGCCGAGTGGATCATCGAGCGTCCCGAGCTCTGCAACAACGCGGGCACCAAGTGCTTCCTGACCGAACTGGCCGACTTCGGCACCTCCACCATGAGCGGCGACGAAGCGCAGGTCACCGGAGGGAACGTCAAGGGCGTCGCGGGCTTCACCAACTTCCCGATCGACATGATCGACCCGGCCTCCGGCGGCGGGTTCATCTCACTCGACACCGTCAGCGCGCTGAACGCCAAGTCGTTCACGGCTACCTGGGACCGCTCAGGAAATACCTTCCCGATCAGCGGCTAGCCGATCCGCGGACGGCTCCCGTCATCGGCCCGGTGCCGGATCTATCTGGACCGGTACCGGGCCCGGCCCGTCACATCGGGCGACAGCCCCGGCCCACCGGCCAGCACGCCCTGCAAAAATACAGACCAACCCGGCGTCGACAATGCCCGCTGCCGACAGGGTCTTACGTATTGTCGCGGCGCTGGCATCTTCGTCCGTCGTGTACGCCGCACGGGCTCGTCACCGTTGACGGTGAAGCTGGTCGCAGGGTCAAGGCACGGGAGCGGGAGTTCCGGTCGGGATGTCTTGATGCCGCCGGGGCTCGAGGACGGAGTCCGGGCGGCCGGGCTGCTGGCCGGGTGCCTGGAGACCGCTGGCGACGGGGGGACGGGCGTCAAATCGGGCTCATTCAGCGGACGGGTTCCGGCTACCGGCCGGGCCCCGAAATGTGGTGCGGCTGCCCGGGCGCGTCAGTACCCCGCCTGCTGCCGTCACGCTGAGTGATACCGGAGGTGGGTAGAACGCGCGCAGTGCCGCCGTTATCTGGAGTCCGAATCTGGGTGTCTTCGCTGAAAGGGCCGCGGGTGTTTTGTGTGCATTTCCTGCGTGGTGGACGCATACCTGAACAGTGTCTCCGCCGGAGGCCTGGTGCGAATCTCCTTGTCGCTGCTGTTTTTAGAACTAAGTAGCTAAAGCGGGAGCGCTGTGCGGCTACATGTCTACGCCGCAGACGCCCTGGTCAGGCTCGGCTTAGACAGGGAGGACTCCAGATAACCGCCGATAGGCGCGCTTTGGAGTGGGAACGCTGGCAGGCTGGCGGCCGCTCATAATCGGGCCATCTGTGAAGGGTCGCCATGGTCTGCGAGTGGCTGGCCGGGGACCGCCGTACGCGGCGATGGCGTCTCCGAAGCCTCCCGCCCCGCCGCAGCGCATTCATGATCGCGGATCCGGATCCGCGATCTCCCGTTGCCCAAGTGCCCGTCCTGCGGCACCGTGGAATGGGACAGCCTGAGCGATCCTGAGGAAGGACAACCCGATGACGGGCGCGGATTCCCGGACCCGGGCCACCGGCGTATCACGCGCGGGCGTGCTCGCCCGGGTCACTGTCGCCACACTGCTGGTACTTGCCGCCCCTGCCGTTTCCTTTCTGCTTACCACCGGCATTCTCGGGTCGGGCGCGTCGGTAGAGTTCCCGGACGGATATGCGGTGACGCTCATCGTCACGGTCCTGGTAACGGCGGCAGCCAGCACACTGGGGGCGTGGCTCGCCGGGCGGGCGGGATTCGCGGCTATCCGGGTCGTGCTCGCGTGGTGGGCGATCATCAGCTTCGCGGTGACCATCGCGGGCGTCTCGCTCGGCCACGCGCACCTGACCGAGCTGGGAATCGCCATTCTGGCAGCCGCCCTGGCGGGGCTGGCCGTCGGACTTCCCCTCGCCGCACGGCGATGAACCCCTAGGGCAGCGCCGCAAGAGCGTTGGTCCGGGTCACTCGCCGCTCGCCTTGGTGCAGTCGTTGCCGGAGGCCCTCACGGGCCATCGGCTGTTCTAGCTCAGGTGCCCGCGGGCCCGGCGGAGATGGTCGCCGCGACCATCCGCACCATCTTCGTCCAGCCCGGCCCGGCGCAGGTCCGCGAGCAGCTCGGCGTCATCGCTGGCATGCCCGGCCGCCAGTTCCCCGGGTCGAGGCGATGCTGCACGACGCGGCCCGCGACATCACCGCCTCCCACCACCCAGTCGCCGGTGCCTGGGCCACTCATAATCCATTGATCACCCTCCCCACTGATAGCACCACACCAGATTGGTTGTTCTGTGCCAGCTGACCGGCGCGATGGCCGGCCCACACGTTAAGACAGAGTCGGCGTTTCGTACACGAGCGAAGCCATGATCCATGTCACGTAACGTATTCGGCCGAGCTGTCAGCCCGGTCGTTAATCGTGGCTCGCGCATCCCTCGCGCATCCCGGAGCACGGTGGCAATCCTGCGTGGTCCGATCCAGCTCCAGATCCGGATGAGGGTTCGCCGGACGCGCCGCTGGCATCGCTGGTTACTCGCGCTTGAGCGGGATCGCCAGGGACGGCACGACGAAGGACGCGAGAAAGACCGGCAGAAATCTCTTGTCGCCGCACCGGAAGGCGACGACCTGGCCCTGGGCCGCATCGAAGGCGGCAGTCCGGCTCGAGTACCGGCCATAGCGGAGCTGCAGGGCGTGACGTCCGGGTTCGACTGGCGTCTCGATGGTGTCATGCGCGCCGATCGACGCGACACCCGTGCCGTCGACCAAGACGCCGAACGGGCCACGGCGGATCTGCGCGCCGATGAGGTGCCGCGTCAGCTTGACCGTTGCCGGCATCTTGAGACTCCCTTGGCTGGGTTTCGTCCACTGCTGCACGGTGAAGAGTTCAACTTCGGGTACCGGTGACGAGCCGTTCCCCGGCCGGAGATCGCGGCCACCACCCACCGTGCCGACCCTAATCGATCAAGATGCTCGCGTTCTGGAACACCAGTCGCGCTGCGTCATGTTCGCTGGCTGCGGCTATAGCGCGAGATCCGCCGTTCTGTATCGTTCGGGTCAAGGTCGGCATGCGGCTTGCTATCGCGCATGACGAGGCGATCTGCGCGGAATAGCAATTTCCCGGGCTGCGCCAGTCGACGGATGCTGGTAGAGCACACCGAGGCCCAGCGAGCGGCCGAGGGCTGCATGGCTAACCTTCAGGTCGGCCAGCAGCTACGCAGCTTTCTTAGGATGTGCTGTTGCTGTTTACGGTGTGCCGGCAGCTTTTCCAGTACCTCCTGGCGCCCGATTGGGCCGAGAGTGGGTTCTCCCATCCGAGTCAGCATGATCCTGATCGCCGACAGCACGGATAGGAGTTCGTTGCGGGTTCGGGCCAAGCGCCATCGGCGGTACTGGCTGACCGTGGCCGCGGGAGGAGTAGCGCTGTCGGCTGTCAGATAGCTCCCGATGTACTCCGTCCGCACGATGGGGGTCGCAGTTTGCTTCGCCCATTCGCCAGCGCTCCAGGACTTTCCTTGGGTCAGCGTTAGCAGTTCCCGGTCCAGGGCCTCGATCTGCAGCCGCACCTGTTCAAACCCGGAACGGGCTAGTTTGCGACCTCCCGGAAACTGGATGACGTTAGAGGTTCTTGGCCGGGTCACAGGGATACTCCAGGTCGCCTGACAAGCTAAGGGGTGACCGCCGCCAGGGCTCTGTGCGCAGGCACAAACGGAACCACGGGTATGCGTGCCCTATCCAGGCAAGCAGCCAGCGACCTCGGCGCTCATCTGCTTGATCAGTGACCTGTTCGACGTGTCTACGGTACCTGATCATCTTATGAAACAATATTCGATTCGTCCAGAGGTCTCGACCACTTAATCGGGGCAGATCGCCTCACCCTGCGGCTGTTGCCAGAGTCGGATGCGGCCGGAGCGAGACCATTGGTCACCGTGAGCGCAACACTTGGCACACCTGAGTGCCCGCGATGCTTGGTCCTACTTCCGTCACACGGAGCGGGTAGCCGCAACCACGAGCGCAGCGGGCCTCGGTCCTGCGATCGGCAACCATCCCCGCGAAGATGGCGCAATGTTAAGGCGAGGTGGCCTACCCCTCTTCGAGGGCTTTCTGTCCGAGCATGAGCACGACCAGGCCCGTACAGCGCGAGGCGAGTTCGTCCAGCTGACCAACTGCCTTCATGTAACTATCCTCTCGGCCTTCGAGCAGGAACGACTGATCAGGAAGCTGTAGTGAGTGCAAGGCCGACCGAATCGCGCCGAACGCCTTCCCCACCGCCTGTTCTAGCTGCGTAAGAGCAGGTTGCGCCGTATCCGCTTTGCCACTGGCCTTGGACTGTTCGGTGACGGTGGCTTGGCAGTCCTGTCCGCCAGAGGCTGGCCACTTCCTCCTCCGGCCCAGCCGAAGCACTTCCCTCGTCCAGCCCAGGCACGGCTCTTTTTAGCCTTCCGGAAGCTGTCTTGAGGTCTTCGGTCAGGGTCCTTAGAGCATCTGCCAACTCGTCGCGACCCCGTACCGGTTCACTGACCGTGTTGGGACGTCCGGCATCGCCGACCGCCCCAGCGGCCGCTCCTCCCAGACCGGTCATGGCCGCAGCGTCCGGGTACGAGGCTGTCTCAGCCCGCTTCCTCGATCAGTTCGTCAAGCTCCTGGATGATGCGCTGTTGCCACGCGCAGTGGACCGGCAGTTGGCGCAGTATCTGCCGGCGTCCGGCTTCGTCCAAGTCGGCGCCCAGCCGAGCCAGCGTGGTTTTGGTGGCGGACAGTGCTTGGTCCAGATCGTGCTGAGCTTGGTTCACTCGTTGTCGGCGGCGCCCGTCGGCCGGATCCCCTTCGTGAGTCGTGGCGCTCAGGTAGTCCCTGATGCAGTCCGTCCTGAGCATGGGAATTGCCGTCCGCAAGGCCCACTCGCCGGAGTTCGGGAAGGTTGCCTGGGTCAGCTCTAGGAGCTCACGACTCAGCGTTTTGGCGTGGAGCCGGACCTGCACGAAGCTGAGGCGGATCCTGGCCTCATCATTCACCGGAAATGGGACAACGTTGGAGGTTCTTGCGTACATCACAGGGATACTCCAGATAGTGGAGGAGGGGCCGTAATTGCGGATGTGGTACAAGGCCTCGTGATACGCGTGCACCGCTGAGGCGCCGCTTGCTAGACAGCGGTACAAGGCAGTCGCGAACAGCCCGCCTGGATAAGACTGGATAGGACCGGCCATTCCGATGACCGTAGCGCCGGATCGCTCGGCAATATCGTAGCTGGGTGGTCTGCTGACACCAGGCAGCATGGCGGCCGAATCGCAGCAGCTGAATACGGCCAGCCACGCGCCGGCCCGGCCCAAATCTGAGGCGAGCTGCCCAGGGGAAACCTTCAGGTTCGCGAACGTCAGCCCGCAGCCGACCGCAGAGCGGGACCCCGGACCCGTTTCATGCGCCACGAGATGGAAGGCTGCCGGAGGGTGCTGGGCGATAAGCGGCCCGAGGTCGGACGGGATGCCGGGACTGTGGTAAACGCGAAGGCCGCCGCAGCCAGTTAGCTCACTTTCGATCCAGGTCAGTTCGTCCTCGATGGATGGCGCGATGCGGAGAGGTGCAGCCGTTCCGGTTAGTAGCAAATTGCCTGTCCAGCCCTTGTACGCAGGTTTGGGCGGAGAAAGAACGCTGCGCCATACGGTGACGCCGGCGGTGCTGGCTTGCAGCGCTGCCGGGTCGGCAATAAGTTCCCAGGGATATGCTTCGAGTTGGCTGTCCAGTAGCCTCAGCTCAACGGCGGCGAGTTGGCGCACTTTCCCAGCGCTGGAATCGGCCAGTCGCCGACGAACCGATTCAGGAACTGCCTGAAAGAGAAGCTTCTGGAGCGAGACGGCGCGCTGGAGTGTCTGCCGTGCCACCTCTTCATCGGGAGAGCCGCCCTGCGCGTTCTCCCGGAGTGCCCGACGGTATTCCTGCACAATGTCTTCAGGCGGCACTGTCATATGCGCCTTGTCGCGCGACTCTCCTGGAGTAACCCGCTTGCTGTAAATGACTCCATTGCTAAGCCTCAGCTCAAGACATTCCTCGATCAGTGGCAGGCTATTGTCGACATCGGACTGGACCCTGGGACCGGGGACGCCAACCGTTATCACGTGGCTATCGTGAGATACTTGCCCTTTCTCTTCGTCTGGAGGATATACAGTTCCACTGTTAGGTCCCGCGGAACGTCTTGTCCACGCATTCCTTCGATTGCCCGATCTGACATTCTGGTCTCCGCGGTCAAGGATACGAGTCGCCACAACGGCGGTGGCCATGACCAATCCTATACCGCCAAGGCTGATCATGAGATAGGTCCAGAAGTTGGCCCAGATATCTCCATGAGATTCCGTCCCTACGAACACACCTGCTATGGCTGCCGCTGTGATGAGAGCGGTGGCGAAACTCATGGCTATCTCGTCGTTGAGTCTTCTCGTGCCAGCCATCTGCCATCCCTGGAACAACCGCCGAGCCGGGTATTTATGTACATTAGACAGGTTGTTGCGCTCTTGGAAGGCGTGTGATTGTCTTCGCGCCTCGAGCTACCCGTCGGCTATGGCCAAGACCGGATCCGGGTGCGTATAGCGCAGGGGGCAGCTTGCCGATCAGTTGCAGGTCCTGCCCGTCTCGCCGGTCGCTGCAGCGGCGGACTGTCCTGGCCGAGGCAAGGCGCTGGAGGTGAAGGGGTGGTCAGCTACGCCACGTTCACAGCCTGCGGCTTCCGGCAGTGCGCGGAGAGACGATCCGGAGGCGATGTTACTGAGTACCACCACTATCCAGGCCGTGACCACGGGTCATTTGATTGGGTTCATGCAGCAGGGCTGCAGGTCATGGGCGAGCCTCAGCTAGGAGGATAGCTGAGGCTACCGCAATAGTCGGCACATCGGAGCTGCCGTAATCCAGGAAAGTCTGCACTACCACCAGATGTAGCCAGC
>Ga0335073_10017496_pt1 | contig 10030 bp, 8 predicted proteins | sample Lox_Sample_22_FD_207093 | JGI IMG/M metagenome (GOLD analysis project Ga0335073, IMG submission 207093) | Soil microbial communities from Loxahatchee National Wildlife Refuge, Florida, United States - Lox_Sample_2.2 | ecosystem: Environmental > Terrestrial > Soil > Wetlands | place: USA: Florida... | reverse complement strand
GTGGAAGTTCATCGCCCAGTGGGAAAGCGAGCGCGAGAGTTTGCCTTATGAAACCGATGGCATCGTCGTCAAAGTTGATCGCATACGCCTGCAAGAGGAGCTAGGCTACACCGGCAAAGCGCCGCGTTGGGCGATCGCCTTCAAGTATGCCGCGCACTCGGGCGAGACGCAGATCGAAGACATTCAGGTGCAAGTCGGACGCACTGGCAAGCTGACGCCGGTTGCGTGGCTGAAGCCCGTGCCCATCGGCGGCACCACCGTGAGCCGCGCCACGCTGCACAATATGGACGAGATCGCGCGTCTGGGCGTGCGCATCGGCGACTGGGTGCAGGTGGAGCGCGGCGGTGATGTGATTCCCAAGGTCGTGAAAGTGCTCGAAGACCGGCCGCGTGGGCATAAGCAGTTTCACATGCCGGAGCGCTGCCCCGTGTGCGGCGGTCACATCATGCGTGCCGAGGGGGAAGCGGATCATCGGTGTGTCAACGCGAACTGTCCTGCCAAGCTGCGCGAGACAATTCGCCACTTCGCCTCGCGCGGCGTGATGAATATCGAAGGCATGGGCGACGCGCTGGTGAATCAATTGGTCGAAACGGGGATGGTGAAGGACGTTGCCGACATCTATCGACTGACCGAGGCTGACCTGCTGAAGCTGGAGCGCATGGGCAAGAAGTCAGCCCAGAACATCCTGCGCGAAATCGAGAACTCGAAGAAGCTGCCGCTGGAGCGCGTGATCTACGGGCTGGGCATTCGCTTTGTCGGCGAACGCACGGCGCAGTTCCTCGCCGAACATTTCGGCTCGATCGATGCGCTCATGAATGCCAGCGAAGACGAGCTGCAGCAGGTAAATGAGATTGGGCCGAGCGTCTCGGCGTCGATTCGCGAGTTCTTCGATGAGCCGAAGAATGTGGCTTTGGTGAAGCGGCTGGGCGAAGCGGGATTGAAGTTCACTGGCGAGAAGAAACAGCGTGGTACGACACTCGCCGGCAAGACATTCGTCCTGACCGGAACGCTGGAGCGGCACACGCGCGAGCAAGCCAAGAAGCTGATCGAAGATGCCGGCGGCAAGGTCGCGGGATCGGTGAGCAAGAAGACGGACTACGTCGTCGCGGGGGCGGATGCGGGATCGAAGCTGGACAAGGCAAAGGAACTGGGCGTCGCGGTGATCGACGAAAAAGAGATGGAAGAATTGGTGAGCAAGTAGAATCGGTGCCCCAGGTTCGCGGCCCTGTTTTGGACGCTAACCTGGGCCCACAATAATCTCGGGTGTAACTCTGGGCTCAGGTTAGCCAAAAGATGGGCGAACCTGGGGCACCAACCTCTTACGCTGGCCACAATTGACCACCAATCGATTGCTACACTTGAGCGGTGCGACGGCTCATTGTTAACGCGGATGATTTCGGCCTTACCGCAGGCGTGAATCGCGCTATCAGTGAGGCGCACCGGCACGGCATCGTTACCTCCACAACGGTTATGGCCAACTCGCGGGCCTTTGCCAGCGCCGCTGAGTTGGCTCGCACCGCTGGCGATCGGCCGTTCAGCATCGGCTGTCACGTCGTTCTGATGGACGGAGAGCCGCTGCTGCCGGCGGACAGCGTCCGCAGCCTTCTCGATCCGAGCAACAACGGCGCGCGTCGGTTTCGCGATAGCCTGAACGATTTCGTGATTGCATCGTTTCGCCACAAGCTCAACCCGGACGAAATCGAGGCCGAGGCAACGGCGCAGATCGAGCGCCTGCAATCATCCGGCATTCAGCCAACGCACTTCGACACGCACAAGCACGCGCACATGTTTCCCGCCGTGCTGCGTCCCTTGCTGCGCGCGGCCAAGGCGCGCGGTATCGGGGCGGTGCGCAATCCCTTCGGGCAGGTGTGGCCGTTGCCGCTGGCTAATCTGCTGCGCACGCGTCAGGTGTGGAAGCGATTTGCGCAACTGAACGTCTTGCGCAGGATGGCCGGCCCGTTTCACAGGGAAGTGGCCAGTCACGGGCTGCGCACACCCGACGGCTCGCTGGGCGTGCTGGCCACCGGCTCGCTCGATGTGAAACTCTTCGCCGCTATGATCGAGAACATGCCCGAGGGCACATGGGAGTTCGTTTGCCATCCCGGCTACAGTGACGCCGAACTCGACAGTGTGCGCACGCGGCTGAGGAAATCGCGCGAGCAGGAGTTGCAGCTGCTGACCTCGCCCGAGGCGAAGGAACTGCTGCAACGGTGCGGGATCGAGTTGGTCAGCTATCACGAGCTGTAAGTGAGATGCTGTTTCGAGAAGCTATCTCATAATGAACCAGATCGGGGACTGCGACTTCCCGCAGGGGCTAAAGCCCGCATTTTTTGCGACCGTGGGCGGCACGGCTGAAGCCGTGCCCTTCCATCCAGTCTCACTTCATGGCGTGCGATTTCGCCGGGCTGAAGCCCGACGCCTCTACCGTCGACTGCGACTACAATGCAGATTGCCGCATGAACCCACTGGTCCTTCCACACGAAAAATACGAAGAGATCTTCCAGCGCATCATGCGGCTCTCGCTGGAATATCTCGCCGGCATTCCTGAGCGTCCCAGCTTTCCGGATGTGACCGGCGGACAAGTTGAAGCGTGGTTCTCGCGTGAGCTGCCGGAGCAAGGAGTGGGCGACGCGGCGTTGGACGAGCTGACGAAGGTGCCGGACGGCTGCCGGCCGAACAGCCCGCGCTTCTTCGGCTACGTGTTTGGCTCGGGCGAGCCGATTGCGATTGTAGCTGATCTGCTGGCGAGTGCGCTCAACCAGAACACGACGGCGTGGCGTTCCGCGCCATCGGCAGTGACGATCGAACATATCGTTGTCGGCTGGCTGGCGCAGGCCATCGGCTGTCGCGGATTCAGCGGCTCGCTCACCGGCGGCGGCTCGCCCGCGAACCTGATGGCGCTGGCCATGGCGCGCGAGGCGCGGCTGCCGGCGAACGAACACGGCGCGCGGGCAGGTACGGTCTACGCGTCCGACCAGGTGCATATGTCGATTGCGAAAGCCGTCGCGTTGCTGGGGATTGGTCGCGACAATCTGCGGCTGATTCCGTGCGACGGCGAATTTCGCATTCGAATGGAGGCGCTGCGCGATGCCATCGCCCGTGATGTGAGAAGTGGTCTCACGCCGATCGCCATCGTCGGCTCCGCCGGTACGGTCGCGACCGGCAGCATCGATCCGCTTGCCCAACTCGGGCAAATAGCCCGCGAACATCATGCCTGGTTTCACATCGACGGCGCCTATGGGGCCCTCGCGTCGATCGCGCAGCCGGAAAAGTTCGCCGGCCTCAACGCCGCCGATTCGGTTTCGCTCGATCCGCACAAGTGGCTCTATCAGCCGGTGGATTGCGGCTGCCTGCTCTACCGCGATGCGGCGACCGCCCGGCGCGCGTTCGCGCATACCGGCGATTATGCTAAGTCGCTGCTGGAGGACCCGGTTGAGAGCTTCGAGTTCTTCGAGGAGTCGATGGAGCTCTCGCGGCGCTTTCGCGCGCTGAAGCTGTGGCTCTCGCTGCGCTATCACGGCCTGGAGAAATTCCGCGAGGCCATTCGCAACGACCTCGAAAATGCGCGGTACCTGGCCGAACTTATCGCGCAGGCTGACGAACTGGAGCTATTGGCACCGGTTCCGCTCAGCGCAGTCTGTTTCCGTTACGTTGCAAATCGCCCGGTAACCGAAATTGACGCTTTGAATCGCGCGATTCTGCAGCGCATTGTGCGCCGGGGACGGGTATTCTTATCGAACGCCACCCTCAACGGAAATTTCGCTCTGCGCGCTTGTTTCGTGAACCATCGCACGGTTCGTGCGGACGTGGTGTCGGTTGTCGATGAGGTGCTGGCGGCAGGCGCAGAACTCGAATCCGGGGCCGAATCTTAGGATGCAGTCCTTCAGCCAACTTGTGTCGCGGGCCGATGCCGGCATTGTGGCCACCTCGCCTTGTCGCGCCGATCTCGCCGGCGGCACCATCGACATCTGGCCGCTATACCTGTTTCATCCCGGAGCCGTCAGCGTAAACCTTGCGCTCGACATCCAGACAGCCTGCCGCATCACGCCGCGCGACGATTGCGAGATCCATTTGCAATCGCACGACACCGTCCGCGAGGAGCAATTTGGCCGCCTCGAAGAGTTGTTGTCAGCTGATTCCTACAAACACCCGCTCGCTGCTCACCTCGTGCGGTTCTTCAAGCCAGCTCAAGGCTTCGTGCTGGAGACCCACTCCGAGTCGCCTGCCGGAGCGGGCATCTCCGGCTCGTCGGCGCTGATGATCGCCACCACGGCCGCGCTGGCACATTTCGTGGGACAACAGGTCGAGCTGGAGCAGATTCGCCTCATCGCGCAGAATGTCGAGGCGCAACTGATCCGCATCCCCACCGGCTGCCAGGATTACTATCCGGCGCTCTATGGCGGGGTGAACGCGATCCATCTCGACGCGTCCGGCATCCGGCGCGAGGAAATACAAGTCCCCGCGGATGACATCAATCAGCGTTTCGTGCTCTTCTACACGGGAGCGCCGCGGCAGTCGGGCATTAACAACTGGGAGGTGTTCAAACAGCACATCGACGGCGACGCGCGCGTGTTTCATAACTTTGCTGAGATCGCGCGCATTGCCCACGCGATGCAGCAGGCGCTGGCCGCGCAGGACTGGCAAGCTGTGGAGGAACTGATCACCGAGGAGTGGAAGCTGCGGCGCACCAATGCGCCCGGCATAACGACTCCGGTTATCGATACACTGATGGAGGTCGCCAGGCGCAACGGAGCGCGGGCAGCGAAGGTGTGCGGCGCCGGTGGGGGCGGGTGCGTGATCGCGCTGATCGAAGCCGGCGCACGGAGTAAAGTGGAAGAGGCGATTCGGCAACACGGCGGACAGCCGCTGGATTTTCGGGTTGCGCCCGGAGGGCTGCGCGTCCGGAGCGAGAGCCATCGGCGAACGGCACAGGTATGAGCAGATTCAGGGACAACCAGGGCAAATTACGGCCGCTGTGGGCGTTCGTGTTCTCGCTCATCCTTTCGGCGCTCGCATTTTTTGTCTCCGGCAATATTGCCCACGAGGCCGGTGAGCAGCGACCCTTTCGCACTGATTTGATCTTCCGCTCGCTGTGGGCGCTGCTGCTGTTCGGCATCTTCGCCTGGATGCTGACCGTCGGCGACCACATTGAGGACAATCGCATTGCGGCGCAAGGCCTGCCGCGGGTCCGCGGCTGGCTCAAGCAATTTGTCCTGGGCTGCCTGATCGGAGGTGTGCTCACCTTGCTCGCCGTTGTTCCTATTCATTTCATCGGCCGCTTCCGCTTCGTTCCTCTGGCGAGCGGCCATCTGTTGCCGAACCTGGGTGCGGTATTGCTGCTTCTGGTGATCAGTGCGCTGGCCGAGGAGCTGGCGTTTCGCGGCTATCCGTTTCAACATCTGGAGCGCGGTATCGGCGCCGTGCCGGCGACTATCACCCTATCGATCCTCTACGGTATGCTGCACCTGCTGAACCCGCACGCCAGCCTCTGGGGAGTCGGCAACAGCGTGCTCATAGGGGTTCTGCTCTCCGTCGCCTGCCTGCGCACCCGCGCTCTCTGGCTGCCCTGGGGCATCCACATCGGCTGGAACGCGGCGTTGGGTTTCGTGTGTGGGCTTCCTGTGAGCGGCTTCCGCGTTTTCAATTTGTGGCTCTACACCGATGTCTTCGGCCCTAAATGGCTGACCGGCGGCGCCTACGGGATCGAGGCGGGCGCGACGGGAACGGTGGCGTTTGTCATCGGTATCTTGCTCGTGTGGAAACTGCCCTTGTCGGCCCTGCCGCAACCTGGGCAGCAAGTCTCCTCGGAAACAGCTCTCCGCGACACGGTCCCGAGCATCCAAAGCTAGGGTGACTAGTGGAAGCGCCGGCCTTCAGCCCGGCGAGATACAGACGCACTTCACCATGGGTTTAGCCGGGGAAAACCGGGGCTAAAGCCCGATCGATACGGCCATTTCGCGACACGGCTGAAGCCGTGCCCTTTTACTACTCCGGACCGGCATATAATTGTTTGCAGTCGGGGCTCCCATGAACCGCGTATTTGCTTCTCTGTTGGCGACGGCCTTTCTCTTGCCGCTTTCGTTGTTCGCCGGGGACACGAATCAATCCCAATCTTCTGAGAAGATGACGCCGCAAACGCGGCTGGCGGTCATGCGCGACCTCACCGCCGAGCGCGTCTTCGCACGCATCGTCTTGCCCCGGGGCGACCGTGGTCTCCAGATCAAGGACGGCAAAGTCACGCCTGACAACCAGGAAGTAGCCAAGATGGTGACGGTGAACGGCTTCGCCGCCAAGCCCGGCGACCGCGTTATCATCACCAACGTGATCATCAAGGAGAAGTCGATCTTTTTCGAGATCAACGGCGGCAACAAGAAAAAAGAGAAGTGGTACCAGCACGTCTCCATCGGCATGGGCGGCGGCTCGGTCACTCCCGGCGGCGCACAGAAAAGCCTCGAGGCGACAGGCTCGTCGGTGACGCTGGAGTTCGACAAATACGTCCCCGAGATGACCGGCAACCAGGTGCGCGACCTGCTGGCGCCGGTCTTCGACTTCAAGGCGTTGACTGAGGCCGAGGCGTATGAGAAGACCCTGCCTCCCAAAGTCCGGGACGCGATCAAGAACCACCAGGTGCTGGTCGGCATGGACCGCGACATGGTGGTCTTTGCCAAGGGACGCCCGCCGAAGAAGGTCCGCGACAAGGACGACAATGGCGTGGATTATGAGGAGTGGATCTACGGCAATCCGCCGGAAGAGGTCGATTTTGTGCGCTTCACCGGGCCATTTGTCACGCGGCTGGAGATCATGACGGTGGACGGCCAGAAGATCGTGCGCACCCAGCGAGAAGTGGAGTTGCCGTCGCAGGAGACCGAAGTCGCGCAGAAGAAAGAAGAGCTCCAGCCAACGGACCGGCCGACGCTGCGCCGTCCCGGCGAGGTGGACGACGACTCGCCGAACCCGCGCAACATGCCCAACACCCCGTTACCGCCCCCGGCCACGCCGCCGTCGCCGCCTGGTCCCGGCAGCAGTCCCGTGCCAAACTGATCGGCGATGTTCGTAATCTTCTTTTCGTACTGACACCAGCCAGCCAATTGTGCCTGGTTACTTACCTTCGTCATTTGTGAAACCCGCCTTCCTCGCCCATACTGCAAGCACCACAACTGGAACCTGCAAGGCGGGAACCCGGAAGCGTGCGCCACAACCGGATCGAACTGCGGGCCAGTGCGGACTGAGGTGAGAGCGGTGAATCATGCTACGGAATTGATCTGGCTGGCTTGTGCCCTGGCGTTTATGGGCTCGTTTGGATTGGGATGGACACTGGAAGAGATCGTGCGGCGTCAGGACAAGCGCAAGTCCGGAGCGAATCAAAACGAATGATGGCACGCATTAGCGCGCGCGATGGGACTAGTTCTGAACCACCATGTACGATGTGCTATGCATCGTCCAGGTGAGCGGGACAAAGGGCGAGACGAAGCTGAAATTGTACTGTACTCTGACCCGGATCCACCCGGTTGGAGCACAAGGCGGCGGTCCTTGCTCATTGGCCACTCGAAAACAGTTGGTGAATACTGTCACCTGATTGGTAGCGATACCGGTGGTATCGAGTCCATTGCCATTGGCATTGGTGATGTAGTTGGTGGCGTCCTGCGCCGTAGCCGGACAGCCGCCGGGCAGCGGTACCGGATCGTAAATACAGTATGTGCCGCGCACAATCATGAAGCGTGCCCCCTGTCGCGCCGCATGCACCACCCAGTCATAGGCATAAGCCGCCCGTCCGACATCGATGATTCCGAACAGCACGGTGAGTATCACTACAGTGGAAATTGCGAATTCCAGCATAGCGTTACCGCGATCCCGGTTTTGCCGCCGCTTTCCTCTCATAGGTGTATCCCTGGAAGTTGCCGATCGGAGTGCGATTCCCGTATTCCCGAGTGCGCCCTCTGCGCTGGCTAACGTCTGACTCTCATCACGGCCTCACCGTTGGCCTGATAATTGGTGGGCAGCCCTGGAAAATGGAACAAAGGAGTGAAAGTCGCGTGCGTTGTCACCTGTACGCATTCGACAATCTGGTCGCCTGCGCCCGAACAGTTACTGGAAATGGTTCCGCAGCTGCAGCTAGATTGATTGTTCCCGTTGCAGTCCTGGCCGCCCGATTGATAGGTGCAGGAAACTCCGCCTCCTGTGTCGCAATAGCAACCGTAGGTGGCCGTTGCCGCGGTGCCGGGAAACTGGGCATCCTGTAAGGCGCTGGCCTGCATTTGGCTTACGTCCTGCGCGGTCAACGCGGTTTGTGCCCCATACTCAACGCCTGCATTGGCGCCATGGTTGGCTTCGATGGTGTAGTAGATTGCCCGACCCATTTCCACCACTCCGGTCAGAAGCAACAGCAGGAAGGGCGCCATCAGGGCGAACTCCATCAAGGTTTGCCCACGGTCGCGCGCTCGGCTCTTCGGGTCTACTCGCAGAAACATTGCCCTCAATCACTCCACCAGCGTCGCATTGGGAACCGGCGACAAATTATTCGGCAGGAAGTTGTTTTCGATAAACGAATTCCCATTAAATTCCACTTGCCAAGCCACAATTGGCGTGAAGGAACCCGTATTGGGTGTTCCTTTGAACTGCACTTTCGTCGTGGGGAAGTAAAGCGCGCCGGTAAACGAGGCTCCGTTGGTGCCGTCAAACGAACTGGACGCCGCGCCCACGGCGATGGTACGGTCCTGGAAGAAAAGAATGCCCGCCATCGGACCTGAGGTGGGAGCGGAGATGTTTAGATTCGGGCTGCCGTGGATGGAGACCCCCGTGTAAGGGTTTACCGTGGTTCCTGTGACAAAGAACGTCACGCCAGTACCCGTGACTGTCGAATTCGCCGGGACATTCAAACCACCACCGAGCAAAATGTACGTACCCGGACTGAATGTATAGGTTCCACCATTTCCGGGAACATTGATGCCGTAATAACAGCCGGTCGGATAGACACCGTTGGGTGGGTTATAGTTTGCGTTATAGCAGTTGTTGGGGATGGTGGGTGGGGCCAGCGTGGCAAACGGGTCGTTGAAGACAGGAATGCTGGTCACGGGAGTCGGCGTAAAAGAACCTGAGCCGGAATAGCCGGGATCGTTACCGACCACGCCGATTCCGCCCAAAATCCCGCTGGTGACCATGCTGCCACCGCTCTGCGCAATTAACGCCGTCGGACTGTTGGAATTAACATAAACACCGCATCCTGCCGACATGGCGACGCCGGAATCCACCGTAACTGTGCCCGAGTCATTTGGATCCAAGGCAAAAATACATCCGGCCGCGCTGGCTGCGGAATTGGCAACTGCCCGCGCCGTGACATTCACCGAGAAGATGTTATTGACCTGCATGAAGAAGGTCGGTATCGGCTTGGTCACCACTACCTGCACGTAGTTGGTATTGCCGGCGAAGGGATCAGGCGCAGCCGGCGGATTGTTAATGGTCACGGTTATACCACTCATGCCGTTCTGAAATCCGTTGGCTGCGACGTCATTCAGGCCGGCCTGCATAAAATTGCCGTTATAGGAGAGCGCACTGGCAGCGGCGATCGCACCCGCGTCGGCAGCCTTCTGCAACTGCTCTTGCTGATAGTGGAGGTAGCCGACGTCGACCCCGAGGGCGGCGACCAGCATGAACATCATCAGCCCCAGTGCGGTGAGCACGAGGGCCTGCCCTTCGTCTGCGGGGTGCAGACGCTCAAATTCGTGGCGCTGAAGCTTCCTCATACTGCACTCCATGAGAGGAAGAAATACCCGGGAGCGCTGGCAGGAGAAGTTTGCCGCCGGTTGCGAAAAATTGCTATTACCCAGATGTGTAGAAAAGTGGTGGAACTAGTAGGGTAATTTCAGTGCCTTTGTGCTAGCACTAAGGTATATCTATAATCAATCTATAGTGGTAGTTATGTTTTCGGAAAAGCGGAATGAAAAAGATCGTTTTGATCTAAAAATAGCATGTTTACTTGTTATTACTGGTATGGCGCTAAAGTGTCATCAATCGTTCTCCTTTGCTCACTCCG
>Ga0335073_10017495_pt1 | contig 10030 bp, 10 predicted proteins | sample Lox_Sample_22_FD_207093 | JGI IMG/M metagenome (GOLD analysis project Ga0335073, IMG submission 207093) | Soil microbial communities from Loxahatchee National Wildlife Refuge, Florida, United States - Lox_Sample_2.2 | ecosystem: Environmental > Terrestrial > Soil > Wetlands | place: USA... | reverse complement strand
ATATTGGTGCGATAAGGAGAGTCTTCACCGAATAGACCCTCGCCGAGCCAGCCGCGAACCGCGATCATCAGCGCGGCCAGGACGATGAGAACATCGCCCAGAACCCACAACATTCCAATCCGGCTGCTCTTGCCGTGTGTGTGCGGTCGAGGGTCAACGGCAACGGCGCCCAGCCGCGCTTCCTCACGGCTTTGAGTTGCCAAACGCTTTAGAAGTCCGGACGTCGCCATCGCTGTCCCGCCAGAGGCTCGAGGGTCACAAGGGTACTTACACTTTGCCCCTCGCTGGAGCCCAAATTACAAAAAATGTCGTAGTTACTCTGTTACTAGTCAGATACTGGGGATGCTCCCCGGTTATGTATGGGTCGCTCGCTTTGATAAGCCCGGCTGGCCATGAAACTGTCCGCCAGGTAAGGCGATCGATGCAGGCGTTTTCGCGCCGAAATCGCCGGATTGGATGTCCGCAAGGAAACTGAAAAGTTGGGGCCGCATTGCTAACTTAACCTTTGTTTTTCGGGAGTTAAGCCACATCCACAAATCCCCTGCATTTTTTCCGTGCCATTACCATGCAGGGGTTTTTTCGCGCAGGAGGCATCCTGGATAAACAACTGAGGATGTGCTCCCTTACGCAACCGAGCATACCATCGGATACCCTGTTTCGGGCATAAGTAACGATGAAAGTGTGGTTACTATTCTGGGACGTGATAACCGAAAAGTAATAAGGGGTTACTCCCTGGCCTAAGCGGGGAAACTTAGCCTTCGGGCAGCACCAGCTTGTCCAAATCGAGGAACTCTCTCAGAAACGGATCGCTGGTCTGCTTGAGCTCGTCCATGGTGCCGAAAAAGTAAGCCTTGGCTTCGTGTAGAAAGAGCACGTGATCCGCCAGCCTCTCCGCGAAGCGCATATCGTGCGTGACCACAATGCTGGTAAGCCGGAGTTGGTGTTTCAGTTTTTGGATCAAATTCCCCAGAAGCCGGCCCATGAGTGGATCGACCATTGTGGTCGGTTCGTCGTAGAGGATGGCTTCCGGCTGCGACGAAAGTGCGCGCGCGATCGCAACCGAGCGCTTCATCCCCGTGGAAAGATCGGAAGGAAGCTGCTCCGCCATTCCCGCCACTCCGACCATGTCCAGCAGGCCGTTCACCACCTGCTGTATCTGGTCTTCGAGCAGTTGTCCTCGCTCCCGCAAAGGAAAGGCCACGTTTTCGCCCACGCTGAGCGAGTCAAACAAAGCACCGCTCTGAAAGACCATGGTGACTTTCTTGCGCACGGGGCCCATTTGGTCTTCGTTGAAGTGGGTAATATCCTGGCCGGCGACCATGATTCGTCCCGAATCGGGCTTCAGAAAACCCATGATGTGCTGCAGCGAAACCGACTTCCCCACTCCGGACCGGCCCAGGATACAAAGCGTTTCTCCCGCCTGAACAGAGAAGCTGACATCATCGAGCACGTGAACGTCTCCAAAGGACTTTGAAACGTGTTCGAAGGCGATATAAGGCCGCTCTTCACGGCGGCCTTCTTCTTTCCTCTCTTCATCTCCGGGGGGAGACTGGCCCACGATCTCAACCGGCGTTCCCGGAGGAATTCCAGGCATCGATTCTGGAGAATGGGGCGCCGAGCTCATTGGCTCAAGACTAAAGCATTTCCTACTCCAACCATATCCTCAGGCGTGTTGCAGTTATGGAACCACCGGTAGGGAGGCAAGGGCGAACTGTCCAGCAAACTGGGATCCGCTGATGCCGCGAATTCAACATCGAACACGTCTGTCGACTGCCCGCCGCTTTGGCCCAGGCCCTCGCCACTCACCACGGGCATCACTTTCCAATTCCCCTCGAGTAGCGCTGCACGGATGGCGGCAAGCAATTGCCGGTGATACACCGCGCATAGAGGCTGAGGCTCCCCGTTGATGCGCGGAATCGTGGCCAACGCACCCGTGATTCGGGCCCGTCGCAACAGCCAGACCAGAAATTGCGCCGGAAGTAAAGGCGTGTCCACAGGCACAAAAACGTTGAACAGCTGGCTGCTCGCTGCCAGAGCCGCTTCAATGCCGCTCAACGGACCGCACCCGGGATGCAGGTCCGCAATGACTTGGGCATGGGACTGCAGAGCCAAGCTTCCTCCGGCAATGCGCGGGGCGGCCGCCAGCGGGAGCGCGCGCAGCTTCCCCAGAGCCATATCGATCAGGGATCGGTCCGCCACCTGGAGCAGTGCTTTATCTTGTCCCATGCGCGTACTGCGCCCTCCCGCGAGCACAAATCCCTCTACTGAAAATTCGCTATCCACGCAAAGATTCTAGTGAAACTTGAAGTGAAATTGCGGATCGTTGCTGGAGGATGGAGGGTCAGTCCCGAAGGGACGGCTGAAAGTAGCCCAGGACGTCAGTCCCGGGGTTGGTGTAGAACACGAGTCAGTCCCGAAGGGACGACACAATTCTTGAGTTCTCATGCAGCCCCTGCCGGGCCGGGTTCGCTGCACTGCTTCAATGCTTCGCGAGACACCCTGCTGTTCCACCACGTCGAAGCTCCTTAAGCGAGTAAAAGGTTCCTCGCCAGGAAATACCACCGCGCCACAGCGCAAGAAATGTAGAGCGCAGCAGCGCGTATAGCAGCAAAACCGCGGCCGCAGGAAACAAAAGCAACTGCGCGGCAGAGTACTGGTGATACCGGCCCATCTGCTGGTAAGCCAGAAAAAGTGCAATGACCACGGTGGCTGTTGGCCACCACATCCTCGATCCCCCAACGCAAGCGATCACCGGGAACCAGGTAAACAGTGTCAATCCGGCAGCAAACGCGAACACCAGTTCAGGCCGGAAGCGAAACAGCGCGAACAGATTTTTGGTCAGGTTCTCGATGACACCGAAGGCGCCGCGTGCCCAGCGCACCTTCACCATGTCAACACCGGTTGCCACCCGCTGCGCGTATCCGTGTTCCTTGATGCGTCGCCCCAGTGCCAGATCCTCCACCACCTCTAAACGCAGTGCCTGCCATCCACCAATGGCCGCGTAGACCTCGCGCCGCAGCAGATTGAAGGCGCCCACACCGATCGCGTCTCGCCGGGCGCGGCGATCCGCTACCCGCCACGGACGTATCGCCCATATCGATAAAACCTGGAGAAACGAAATCATCATTCGCTCTCCCCAGCTGCCTAGCAGAATCGTCGGCATCAGCACCATGTGATCCCCGCCCGAGCTGGTCGCGAAGGCGAGAGCCCGGCGCAACGCCTCGGGGTGAAAAATGACATCTCCATCGGTAAACAGCAGCCACTCGCCCCTCGCGCGCAGTGCGCCCATCGCCATCGCATGGGTCTTTCCCAGCCAACCCGGTGGCAGTTCGGTCACGTGTAAAACCTCGATCGCTGCTTCCTTCAGGGCCAGCCTATCCATGAGGGCCCCGGTTTCGTCGGTAGAGCGATCATCCACGGCAATGATTTGCAGACTCACGCCTTCCGAGGCCAGCAGAGAAGACAAGGTAGCGGCGATTGTCTCCGCCTCATTCCGCGCTGGAACAATCGCCGTCACTGACGGTAATTTCTTGCCCTGACCCACGGAATCGGCCTGCCGCAGGTCTGCCACCCGGCGCATCCCCAGCCGCCATTGCAGTACCCTCATCATCCACGAGACGGCCACGAACCAGTCGAGCAGCAGCAGCATGCGCCAGAAGACTGGCATGGCTGAATCAGATAGCACCACGACTCCAGGGAACGGGGAAACGCATCTTATATACTGGCCTCCGGTTGCGATTGAATGGCAGAAGCGAGACGTAACGGAATCAGCAGCGGTGCGCTCTGGATTGCTGCCGCCATCGCCCTCGTATTCATCTTCTTCGGTGTTCGCCGGCTGACTCGGGAGAAGTTACCCTTGCGGGTCGCCGAGGCCCAGGTGCAGGATCTGATCAAGGCCAACAGCACCAATGGCCGGGTGGAACCGCAGCACATCTTTGAGGCTCACGCTCCCGACGCAGCCCTGGTAAAAAATGTCTATGTCCATGTCGGCGAAAAAGTCCGCAAAGGCCAGCTCCTGGTCGATCTGGATGACACCAACGCACGCGCGAAATTAGCCGCCGCCATGGCGTCGCTGCGCTCTGCCGAGGCCGGCTACCAAAGCGTTCAGGGCGGCGGCTCGTATCAGGAACAACTCGCACTTTCCAACAATATCGTCAAAGCAAAGATCGAGTGCGATCAGGCGACGCGAAATCTCGAGGTCGTTCAGAAGCTGGCCAGTCAGGGAGCCGCTTCCCCCAGCGAAGTCGCGCAGGCACAGCAGCGGCTGAGCCTCGCCAAAGCATCCCTGGACGCGCTGCAGGAACAGAAGAGCAAGCCCTTTGCTCCCGTCGATCTGGCCCGCGCTCGTTCCAACGTCGAGGAAGCTCAGGCCGCCGTCGACGCCGCCAATCAAGTCATCGCTCAATCCCACGTACGCGCTCCCTTCGACTGTACTGTCTATTCTCTATCCGCCACACGCTACAGCTATCTCGAGCCCGGAGCGGAGATCCTGCAAGCGGCCAATCTCTCCCAACTCCAGGTGGTCGCCTACTTCGATCAGCCGGACATCGGTGATCTGCAGCTCAACAATCCGGTCAGCATCGTATGGGATGCCAAGCCCGATATGAAGTTCCACGGCCGGATCATTCGTCTGCCTTCGGACATCATCACCTACGGCACCCGTACCGTAGGGGAAGTGCTGGTAAGCGTCGATGATTCCAACGGCGTGCTTCTGCCCAACACCACCGTGGTGGTTACGGTCGTGACTGAATCCGTGCACAATGCCCTCACGGTTCCCCGCGAGGCTCTCCACATCGAAGGAGGGCGAGATTATGTCTACGTCGTTGCGCGTGGAACTTTGCGGCGGGTCCCCGTGCAGGTAGGCGCCCTGAATCTCACTTCAGTACAGATCCTGAGCGGCCTCAAGGAACATGAGGTGGTCGCTCTGGGCACGACCAATGGCCAACCGATCAGCGAAGGTGTTCCCATTCGTATCGTCAATTGAGGAGATTGGTGAGACGCGCCTGCCAGTTCGTGTTGCTGGGGATGGTCACTGCGCTGGCGCATAGCGGCGCCCGCGCCCAGCTGTCCTTCTATACCGCAATCGATCTGGCTCTGCGGAACAGCACGCAGGTGCGCGTGGCTGCGGCCCAGGTGCAGCACGCCGAGGCTGCGGTGATGGAAAGTGTCGCTGCCTACAAACCCAGCTTTTCCGTGGGTTCAAGCCTGGGCTATTCCTATGGTTTCCCGGTCGGCCAGCCTTCGGTCTACAGCGTGTCCGCCAATTCGCTGGCCTTCTCCTTCTCTCAGCCGGACTACATTCGTGGCGCACGCGCTGCGTTGCTCGCTTCGCAACTGCAATTGAAAGACACCCGCCAACAGGTCATCCTTGACACGGCCACCGATTACATTCAATTGGTCACCGTCAACCAGCAGATCACCGCGCTCGATCAGCAAAACGGTTTCGTCGGCAAATTGATTGAGATCGAAGACAAGCGCGTCGTGGGCGGCCTCGACAGCAAAGTCGATTTGACCCAAGCGCGCCTCACCGGGGCACAGATTGCGCTTCGCCGCCTGCACTTTCTGGACCAGGCGGATATGTTGCGCACCCAGCTCGGTCATCTGACCGGCCTCGGCCCTGGGGACATCGTTCCCGAACCGCAGACCGTTCCCAAAGCACCCGACATTTCGGAACCGGCAGGCATAGCAGACAACGACGGTATCAAAGCCGCCTTTGCCTCTGCCAATTCAAAGCGCTACATATCCTTTGGCGATGCCCGCCAGAACAACCGGCCCACTTTTGCCTTTGGCCTGGAATACAACCGCTTTGCCGAGTTCAATAACTACAACGAGTACTATCTGCACTTCCAGCACAACAACTTCAACGTCGGTGTTCAGATCACCTTGCCCCTCTTCGACGCTACCCGCAAAGCCAGGGCCAGGGGATCCAGTGCGGAAGCCGCGCAAGCCAGCGCGCAGGCGGAACAGATGCGTAACCAAGCCGGAGAACAGGTTCTGCAGTTGCAGAAGAACATTGCCGAGCTGACGGCTCAGGAGCGAGTAGCGGAACTGCAGAACGAATTGTCTCAGGATCAACTGGATGCCCTCACCACGCAGCTCCAGATGGGCAGTGGAACTCCGGGCGCGCCGGCACCCGCACCCAAAGACGAGGAGGGCGCTCGCATTCGCGAGCGGGGTTATTTCGTCGACATGCTGCAAACCCGGTTCCAGCTCACACAAGCGCGGCTTGCCCTATTGCGTTCCATGGGCAAAATTGAAGACTGGGCGAAAACAGGCCCACCGGCCGCTCCCCACCCATAAGTGCATCTAATTCAGCGTTGGCCCATGATGCCCGTGATTTTTGCGAACCCTTCGCCGGGAACCGGGTGTCTAACTGTTTGCCTCTGTTTTCGCCCCGGGTGCGCCCGGTGCTGGTAAACTGGATGTTAAGCCTATGACGCTAAAGACATTACTGTTAAATCCTCCATCGTTTGAAAATTTTGACGGCGGAGCCAGTTCTCGTTGGCCTGCCACGCGCGAGATCGAGTCCTACTGGTATCCGGTGTGGTTGGCATACCCGGCTGGCATGCTCGAGGGTTCCCGGCTTCTGGATGCGCCGCCACATCACGTTTCCGCCGCGGAGACCATTGAGATTTGCAAGAGCTACGAGTTTCTGGTGCTGTTTACCAGCACCCCTGGCTGGACTGGCGATCAAAAGCTCGCTGAGGCTATCAAGAGCGCGAATCCGAACATCAAGATCGCCTTCGTCGGGCCTCCGGTTACCACTTCGCCCGATCGCGCCCTCAACGAATGTTTGGCGATCGATTTCGTGTGCCGCCGCGAGTTCGACTTCTCTGTCGTCGAGTATGCCAATGGCAAGCCGCTCAACGAAATTCTCGGCATCAGTTACCGGCAGAACGGAGTCGTGGTTCACAACCCGGATCGGCCCCAGGTAGAGAACCTCGACCAGATGCCGTGGGTCACCGACATCTACAAGCGCGACATCGACGTCACGCGCTACAACGTCCCTTTCTTGCTCTATCCATATGTCGCGCTCTATTCGACCCGGGGATGTCCTGCTCAGTGCACCTTCTGTCTGTGGCCGCAAACCCTGAGCGGTCATGCCTGGCGTAAAAGGTCCACAGACGACGTCGCTGCAGAAATGGCGCATGCCAAGAAGCTTTTTCCTGACGTAAAGGAATTCTTCTTCGATGACGACACCTTCAACATCCAGAAGGCGCGTACCGTCGAGCTCTGTTCCAAGCTGAAACCGTTGAACCTCACCTGGTCCTGTACCTCTCGCGTGACCACGGACCGTGAGACCTTGAAAGCCATGCGCGAAGCCGGTTGCCGCCTGCTCATCGTAGGCTTCGAATCCGGCGATCCGCAGATTCTCAAGAACATCAAGAAGGGGGCCACGGTCGAGCGAGCCCGTGACTTCGCCCGCGATTGTCACGACCTCGGTCTCACCATTCATGGCGACTTCATTCTCGGCTTGCCCGGAGAGACCAGGGAATCCATTCGCAACACCATCAACTTTGCCAAGTCGCTGGACGTCGAAACCATCCAGGTTTCCATTGCTCACGCCTATCCAGGCACCGAGTTCCATGAGTTCGCCGCCGAGAATGGGTTCATCATCAACAATGGAGCCATGGTGGACGAAGGCGGTCACCAACTCGCGCACATTGAGTATCCGGGCCTGCCCAAAGACTACGTACTCGAAATGGTCCACCGCTTCTACGACGAGTATTACTTCCGCCCCAAGGCCGCGTGGCGCATCGTCAGCAAGGCAATCGTGAATCGAGACCTCAAGCGGCTCTACGCGGAATCCAAGTCGTTCCTCAAGCTGCGCGCCCAGCGCAACAAGGTGGTCGCAGACAGCAAGGTAAAAACTGCGAATACACCCCTCAACGCTGGGGCATGACGCCTGGGGAAAAATGCGGCGAAGCATCGGGCGAGGCGCGGGATACCGTATCTGCGTACGGACAGATGGCGACGTACTGTAAGCTAGCCGGTTCCCAACCCTGTTTTTTCGCAGCCCGATGACACCCCGGCGGTATCTCGTGTTGGCGCTGGTCGCGCTTGCCTCAGCCTTTGGAGATACTTCTCTTGCAGTCGGAATGAAGCATGTCGGCCCGGTGTCCCTGGCCCATCCCGATGCCCTCTTCGAAGCGTTACGGACACCCTGGGTAATGGGCGGGATCCTGTTATTGCTGATCTGGACTGCCTGCTATCTCACGGCACTCTCCTGGGCCGATCTGACTTTCGTCCTGCCCGCCACCTCTTTCGGCTACATAGCGGTCGCATTCCTCTCCAGGTTCTGGTTGCATGAGCAGATCTCCTCTGCACGCTGGTTAGGCATTGCACTGATCACGGCCGGCGTCGGGTTTGTCACCAGGGGCCCGGCTTACACACCCCCAAAAACAACTTGATCCCGCAATGACGAACCTTAGTTCCGGTCCGGCGATTGCCGGCATGATCGGCGCGATCGTCCTCACCGCCACCGCAGGTGACGTGCTGCTGGCCTCCGCCATGCGCCGCGTCGGGGACCTGGACCACATCAAGGAACATAGCGGCTTGCGCGGAGCGATCGGCGCCGTCCTTTGTGAGGGCCGCTTCGTTGCCGGCATCGCCTTTATGGCCCTCAGCTTTTTCTCTTTGCTCTTCTCCCTCAGCCATGCGGATGTAAGTCTCATCGCGCCTGCCGCCGGCTCGCTTACCTTTGTCAGCAATGCGGTCGCCGCCAGATTGGTGTTGCACGAGAACGTGGACCGCCGGCGCTGGCTGGCGGCCATCTTTGTCTGCTGCGGTGTCGCCCTCCTGCAGCATTAAGGCCGTGGCCGGTTATGATAGGTTTTCCGGCTGACAACCTGGAGAACTCCCGGCATGGAAGGAGCCTACTTGCGGATACCCAAAGCGCTGAGAGAGCGCTGGTTCTGGTGTTGTATCTTCTGTCTCGCCTGCTACGTCCCCTGGATCTTCGTCTCCAAGCTGGGCGGCGAAGAGATTCCCGTTCGCACCATGCAGTACTTGTTCAACTGGGGAAGTCTGCCCATCGCTCTGCTCTATCTCGTGATCCGGCGCTTCAAAATCGAGAAAAGCTTCAGCGGAATCGTCTATGGGCTGATCGTCGGAGTGCTTTCCGGCCTGGGACAGCTCTTCCTCTTCGCCGCCTATCAGGGCCCGGCAAATACCTCGGTCGTCACCGTGCTGACTTCCCTTTATCCAATCGTAACCGTCATTCTTGCAGTTATCTTCCTTCGCGAGCGGCTGAGCAAAACCCAGCTCGCGGGGCTCGGTTTCGCGGTCATCGCATTAGTCATATTTTCGCTGTAACGGAGTTGGCGTCTGCATATCTCGTGGCTCTGGTTTGCGCTCGGCGTCCTCCTCTCCTGGGGAGTGACCGGCGTCTTTCAAAAGATGTCCACCAACCGCATTTCTGCCGAGACGTTGATGATCCTCCTCATTGTCGGCATGTTTGCCATTCAGCCTTTTGTGTTGCCTCAGCAGCCCCTCTCCACTTATTCCCATCGTGCGATCATTTATGGATTATTGAGCGGCGTCCTCAATGTTGTGGGCTCCTGGGGGCTTTTCGAGGCGATGAGGCTGGGCGGTTCAGCCTCGATCGTGACCATATTTACCGCGCTCTATCCCCTTCCCGTCGTATTGCTGGCGCCCTTTGTACTGCACGAGCGCATCACGCCGCTGCAGTCGGTCGGCTGCATCTGCGGCTTTATCGCCATCGTGCTCATCTCCATTCCAGCACCCGAAGCGAAATCACGCGCGAATGGATGATTCAGCCAGGATTCTGCATCACGCGGAACAACTTTCGCAGATGAGACATGTCGTATGCAGGACAGCCGTGGTCGGGGGATAAAGAACCGGACTCCTTCATTCTTGCCTCACCCTGGTTTAAGAAATAGCGGTAGACTTGCGCCAAGCCAATGAAAGAACTGAGCGCCCAGTTGAGCATCCTGGTGGACGCGGTAGAGCCTAAGCTCCGTCAGATCCCGGAATCCGAGACGGCGCGGTCCGTATTGCCGGGCGGCTG
>Ga0335073_10017494_pt1 | contig 10030 bp, 14 predicted proteins | sample Lox_Sample_22_FD_207093 | JGI IMG/M metagenome (GOLD analysis project Ga0335073, IMG submission 207093) | Soil microbial communities from Loxahatchee National Wildlife Refuge, Florida, United States - Lox_Sample_2.2 | ecosystem: Environmental > Terrestrial > Soil > Wetlands | place: USA... | reverse complement strand
AGGATGTTACGGAGAGTGCTATTGTTGGGACACCGAAGAATGTCAAGTTTGTGAGGGGGTTGGGCAAGTTGATGGAGTTGATGGATGTGGATTCTGAGACGAGGAAAGAAGAGTTGGCAAAGATGGAGTGATGGGGCATTTGCTACTACTGCGTTAGGATATCTCAGTATTTTGCTGGTATCATTGTCAATTCATCTAGGGCGATTTTCGCATAGCAAATGTGTGCGCATTTACTATCGATCTCATGTCCAACCATCTTTTATCCCTCGCATCTCTTTTATCACTCGAACCCCTCAAATCCGTTATGCTCATATACAGTTCCATCGCCGCTCCGCTTTCATCACCAACGAAAAATGCAGCTTCTCAAAACAGTCACCGATTGTTGCAGATGTGGCGAGGATACTGATTATATTTACAGGGACGAGGAACTCCCTGTGCTGCCATATGTGAGTCCCCATAAGGGAAATGTCCAAGGACAGATGAATTCGACACGACGTGGGCCTTCGACGAGACATGATTCTCATTACGGGCTGCCGTTGTTGTATCGAGAAGGATCTCATACCAAAAGTGGAACCGCATCTTTTAGTGGAAGGAGTCGATCTCTTAGTGGGGGTTCAGGAAGTCTTTTGCCGTTTTCGTTGAGTGCCAGATCTCATACTCGAAGTGGAACGACATCTTTCAATGGGAGTCGATCTCTCAGCGGTGGTTCGGGGAGCATTGTGCCGTTTTCGTTGAGACAGCGATCTTTCAAGGCGAGTGAAATTTCTTGGCCAAGTGGAAGGGGATCATCGTATAGTGGTTCGGGGAGTTCAACATCACATTGTGTGTCTGTGAACTCTCAGGTCATCTTCAATGGTCGTCCTTATAGGCATTTATATCTTTGAGTGACTGGGGATGTCTTGCTATGAATGTTGGCTGGAATGTAGTTTTCCTAGAAAGACGAGTTATAAAATGCAGTGAAATTGCAATCGGCTTGCCCCATAAAAAAGGTCACAATCGTCATAATATATTGTACCGCCACTTATACATTTGAAATCGTTAAATCTCCAAAAGCAATCGCGTGCCGCGGTCACATGCAAGAGTTCCCCGTCCCACAGCGGTGCAAAATAAGGTTGACTTGAGGGTCAATGCTCCCGCTCCCCACAATCCCTTCCGAATTAAATTTGTTTTACCCCATATCTCCCATATCTCCCATGTTTTCAGGAGATAGCGTCGGAATCACTGCGCACGAAAATAAAAAACGTAATATAGATTTCACTTGTGGAAGGGCCCTTGCGTTGCATAACGCCCATTATTGCAGATTGCGGGGGAATCGAAGGATATCCACTCATTGTTGCGCGGTTATCTAATTCCACGTCAGTGTCCCCGGTAATTGGACGCACTCAATTATAAGAATTTTTGTTCCAAGGACAAAAAGGCAGGCAACGACGACACCACACACATCTTGCGCTCTCCCTCTGCCACACGCACACACAAAAAGTTTGGCGCATCATCAGAGAGCAAAGAGGGCGCCCTCCACAAGGCCACGTTTTTATTTTCTCGCCTCCTTTTGCAACCCCCCTCCCCTCATTACAAGGAGAGCCTTTTCAGCCACTGATTGGTAACACAACTGTGGCACACACACGATCCAATACTACACACCCCACACATTAACTGAATCCCACCGTTTTGCTGTCATTTCAGGCTTGTCACCGCGAGCAGCTGATTATTATCCAATTCCCTCACAGCCATTAAAAACGCTTCAATCCAAGCCATGTCCCAGCCAATTCCCATCGCCGCCTCATCATCGTCATCATCATCACAATCTACAGCAGCCGCAGCAGCAGCAGCAGCACGGCAAAACAGACTTTCTCCTCCCCCACGCGCAAGCTTCGAATACAGTCCCCGAAACACATCCATCCTGGCCGACGACCCGACTTCCCCCTACGACTACGAACCCGTCACTTGTCCCCCTCAATTCCTCCCCCGCGCCCGCCAAAACAGTCAAATCCAACTCGACGTCTTCCATCATCCCTCGGAACTCCTCTCCCCGCTCGCAGAGTTACGTGACCCCTTCTCCACCCCTCCCGGCGCAACAACGACCTCGGAACAATCGCCAGATCCAATGGCTAATCCGTCTCCTCGAGTAACAAGCGAGTTTCCGCACCATTATACCGAACGAATGTCCTTCGAGTCGGCAAAATCGCCCGTCCTGGCTATTCGGAGTTCCCGTGTTGGAGGAGCAGGAGGAGCGCCGTTGTCTCCGGAAGACGAAGACGCCGGGTTTTCAAGGACGATTTCCGGGTTATCGTTAACGAATGACCCCGGGACGAGTCCTCGTCGCAACACGTCTGTTTCGGGGGCGAGTGAGACGACGTATGTTCCTATGACGCCGCTTCCTACGAATTGCTCTTTGGCGTTGTTTGATCGGCCTCGCGAGATGGCAACGTTGATGAAACGCAATGCTGATCTGTTCACGTTGATTGAACATGCCGTTCCGCCGGAAAAGTACCGTGAGTTGGAGAATTTATGGAAAACGCCACGGGAAAAGGTAAAAGATGAGGATTGGGTGGCGAAAACGAGATCCGTCATGGCAATGGGACCCGTCGAAGACGAAGGGGGGGCATTGTGGGCTCGATGGAGAGATCTCGTGGGTTGGGAATCGGATGATGAGGAGGGGGACGAGTATGACTGGGAACCTCCTAGTAGTAATCAGGATACGGCATTACATCGACGGTGGAGTGATTTGGAGAAACCTGCCCGACCGGGGGATGAGTTGGGGACGAGTGCCGGGAGCGGAATCGGGTTGAGTGTGGGTGGTGCGATGGGGTTGAGTGAGATTAATGAGGAGGAAGAGGAGTTTGAGGACGGGGAACATCCTGTGTCGGTCGGGGGTAGGATTAAAAAGTCGTCGTCATGATCGAAGGAATTGGGGTGGCTTTTTGTATAGTTTGGGTGGGAAATGCCCCTTTCCTTGGTTCCTTTTTCTTGTATTGCTGTTGCTTATCGGGTGTATAATGTGTGCATTTCCCTTGTGTTGCGATAGAGGTATTCTTTAACCGGACATAGATAATGGATCACTCTTGTCAATTACTCCGGGTTCCTATTGATGTACAATTACTTTTTACTTACACCCTTGCCTTTAGCGTCCTTCTTGGACTGGGGTGATTCGTCTTCAGTGCTGCCCTCATACTCCTCTTCCTCTTCCTCCTCGTCAACAGTTTCTTGTTCCTCCTCATCATTTTCATTCTCGCCATCCTCCTCCTCTTCACTGCTATCCTCATACTCCTCTTCAAACCCGGCAAACTTGAGATCCCTCTTCACTCCCCCACCCCTCACACTAACAGTATGCACAACCTCAACCTTCCCACCCGCACCCTCCTTCCTCGCCCCCCTAACCGCATCCCTCACCGCACTCTTCACCCCCTCCACCAACTTGTCCTTATCCTCCCAATAAGCATGATCATCCATCTTAATCCCGGCAGCTGGATTCGCCGCCAAAACCGCCTCCAATTTCCGTCTCTTCTCCTCCCTCGCCTTGCGCTCCAGACCAGGCGCCTTGGCAATATACTCGGCTAATTCCTTGGCCTGTTGTACCGCTTTTAGCCGTCGGCCAGAGAGATCGCGCATGGCGGATTTGTCTTGTTGGCCACGTTTTTTGCGAGAGGCCATGCGGCCGCCTTGGGCGCGGAGTTGGGAGCCGAAACCGCCCTTGCCACCACGGAGACGGAGAGAGAGGGTGAGGAAGATGGGGTCGGAGGCTGCATTTTGGAGGGTTGAGAGGGTGCAGGTGGGAGGGGAGAAGGAGGGGAGGAGATACGATTGGTGGCGGATGACGAGTTGTGTCGGGGAGAGGTTGGGGAAGGGGAGGTGGGTGGCGATGTGCTGTGGGAGAGAGGACAGGGGTGTGTTTCGTGGGAGAGAGAGGTTGAGCGATCTTTTGAGGGGCGCGATGGGGCTGAGGATGACATTGACGGCGGTGTCCATCGTGAAGGAAGCGTCGTGTGTGGTCAAAATTTTTCGAATTTTGAAGAAATCGGGCGGACTTAAAGCACCCGCCGTCATTCGCCAGTCGACGATTCCTTCCCGCTAACAACATGTCAAATTATGAATCAAGTTGATTTGAGCTTTATTTGGGATAAATAACAGGTGCCGATTCTAGCAATGTGAATGAGAAGGCCGTGATGGCACATCCAAAATAGTAAATAAAATGCTCTTCTAAATAACTAATAGCAATACATCGCGCACTCAGATCCTCAAAGTCTCCGTGGAGGCTGCCGATGATGAAGGGATTGTGTATAACGGTATAATCATACTGCTTCTCGACAGCTGACGCTAATCACAGGTATCTGGGATGGAGAATCCGTGGATGAGGTCCTCCAGAGCCTGACTCCATCCGCTTTTCGGCAGTGGACTTCTTGAACGGATGACTTTTAGCTGAAGTTTGCGCGCACAATGGCTTGTTATTAGAAAGGAGCAACTCGCTTCAACTCTTTTTTCATAGTTTTACCTGTTGATGCAAAAATGCACGGGCGAAACTTTTGCTGATAACCTCGCTCCGTGCCTTTGGTTGAGATTGATTGATTGGAAGTCGTGTTTATGGTGCCAGCATTCGATCTCAAGGAGGGTGGCCAGCTGTCCCGAATGAATATGTTGATCTAACTCCTGAGCTCGGAGGGATGAGCCGATGGCTGCAGTCAGGGTAGAGACTCCCCACTTAAACTCTGACCCGCCTGAACAACAAGCGAGGCCTCCCAGATCGATTGCCAAGCCGGGCCCTATTGACCCCTTCTTATTCAACATTTCATCCTGGGAAGAGTGGGCCGCAATCCTTTCCCCTCCCCCTGCTCCACACAGCTCCGCACTCCGCCCTCCTCCTAAAGTCAATCTATTCTGTAGGAACCCTTCTAATTCACTAGCTAATTCCAGCCGAAGAACCTCTTCCCTTCACTCCCTATACCGGACCCATCACTCTCGACTCTCCCCCCACGGCAAACGGGGATGGTCCGATTAACCTGTTTGACGCGAAACCTCTCGACGAAACACGACCCAGATCGTCTCCAATACCGCCTCAGCGAGAAATGACTCCTCAGCCGCCGGAGGAAGAACCCGTGATTGGAGGGATTTCGGCGCCCGAGGTCGATGATTCCGTGGACTTGGAGTTTGACTGGCCAAGTGAGGCAATCAAACGAGCGTGTGAGGAATTGTTTCCGGGGAACAAGCAGTGGATTTTGCCGGCGCTGAATTGGATTCCTCCAGAGCTAGACGCGGAGAGAGAAGGGGAGAGTGTCGACAGTGAAAGGATGCAGGATATCCAATGACGTGGATTGCGTTGAATTGGGGGAGTTTGAGGGACGATGATATCACGGATTGGAGGACCATTGAATGCATCAATGAGGGATACCTATTAGACACCTATTTATTGAATCAAGTTTATCCCAGTTTGTCCAGCTTTTGAGATAATGCAATGCAGAGTCTGTCTACTTGTTCCTTTTCCTTGGAATTCAACTCATGAGTATCCCGTCCGACGTGAAGCCCTCCATCTCGTTCCAATTCTTCCCAGTAATCTGCCTCGAGCGGGATATCCTCACTCAATGTCTGTCCTAATGCCAATGCAGTCAATAACGTGAAATGTTTCGCCGTGGAGGGGGCATGATATCCTCCTCCACCAAGTAATAACACGGGCCGTTCTCCCCTCAAAGTCATCATACCCGACATCACTCTCTGAAATGAATACGTCGTCAATTGTAATGCGCGGTGGGGATCCGTCACCAGGCCTTCATCAGCATCCTCTCAAACTAAAGTGGAGTACCATCACATCCACACTGCACGACAAAACATTCCGGATCACATTTTGCCACAACCATCTCCACTCCCCGTTTCACCACCTCCTCCCATACAATGCCCTTCATTCCCCTCTCCAATGGAACATTATACACCCCTTTCCCTCTCTCTTCCCCGCTCCCCGTACCAGGAAAGAATCCCGGCTCATAAACATGAAAACTCAACGTAACAACCTTCTCCGTTCGATTAAACGCAAACTCCACACCATCACCGTGATGAGCGTCTAAATCCACATACAAAACTGTCTTGAACTTGCCCAGAATCGTGAGTATACTCAGTGGTATATCCGCCAGATAACAGTATCCGATAGCCCGCGACCGCAGTGCATGATGACGTCCGCCGTCCCAGTGGATAACGATATCGTGAGAGGAGAGGAGACGCGCAGATTGGAGTGCCGCACCACCGAGGAGGGTGATGTATTCTGGCAGAGAGGGGAATGGGGGACAGTCGTATTCACGGCCGAATGTTGAATGCGGATCCGAGGCGCTGCTGGAGGTGGATGACGACGAGGATGTGGAGGATGAGCGTTTACGTTTCCGCCCGGGGGGTTGCTCGGAGGGACGAGAGAGCAGGAATTCAATGTACTCTTGTTCGTGAAACATACATAATTCATCGATTGAAGCTGCTTCGGGAGTCACAATACTAAAAGTCAATCGAGCAGGCGGATGGACCGAACTTCATGAATTCGTCGAGGCCATATGCGCGAATAAGGGAATGCACGCGGGAGGACTATAGCTGTTAGTATCGTTTAAGGAGGGGGATTGTACGCGCCCGACGTTGGACGGGAGGTCATCGCAGACTTTCTCGTATTCTTTGCTCCATATGTAGGCTACTCTTGGCGCAGAGGTAGGTTCGTCATTTTCTTCGTCGCGACCGGTCATGACGATCGGCGATGACAGAATGATCAGATCAGATCAAACAATTGCGATGCGAAAATAGTAATTGCAGTATTCCCGACAATCTACAACTTTACGATGAAACATATACATTGCCCTACTCCTGAGTCCTGCAGTCAATCTACAGCTAGGTCAAACCCACCGGATGATCTAATTCTTTGATTCTTCCCAAAAGGTGAGGTTCATCAAACGTTAACGTTTTAGGCAATTCAATCTCACCGAAATGTTAATATTGCAGTCTCCTTTTCCAAGGATCCAAACTTCAGGACTTCCACCATAAGCTCCATCATCAATACCTTGCATGAATAGTTAAGACGTCTCAATGGCGGCATGTCATCACCCACGATAATTGTTATGCATGAGATGACAAACCAAAGCATCTTCACAATGTCAAAGAAGAAAATACAATGTTCCTGGCTTAGATTCTCTAAATCTAACCTCTGAGATTTCCGAAATGGAAACAGATACCCCTCCCTACCAGAATTGTGTGGAGAGGGAACAGAAGAATATAACAACGGAGGGACTTGCTATTCCGTGGCGAGCACATTCTGAATCCAGTCGAATGATATCTAATGCTGACACAGTCAACCGCATACATATCGAGATCGCTCGTTTCATATGAATACATTGTGTAATGCCAAATGCTGAGAATAACTACTTCTCGACAGCAGTAGAGATGTCCGTATCGGTAGGGTCGCACTTGAAGAAACTCTTGGCTGTCGCACCAAATTTGTGATGTGGTAGTTCACCCCAGATTAGCGGCAAATTATCGGACAATGAAAAAGACAATGAGAAGAGACTTGTATGAAGAGTTTACGTTGGACGTATGTGGGTTGAGCACTCTGACCTTCGTTGGCTGTTGTGATTGATGATCGTTCAGAAGTTGACGGTTCACCATCGCGACGCAAATCGGATCGAATCGTAAGCCCGAAAGCGAGGGGAAAATCATCTGCAAGGACCGAAAGGAAAATGGTGCGACGAATATGTATGACAGTATCATATTATAAATGACAGGGGGAAGCGAATCATACCATTCTCGATTATAGAGTCTCTATCATCTGAAGTCGGAGGGACCACAGGTCTCCATCTAAACTCATCCCATCTCACTGCCAGATCTCTCGACTCCCGCAACACAATGACGAATATTGCACTCCAAAACACCGACAATTCCACCTCACGCCATGTAGTATCGTCCAAATCTCATCCACTGCACCACCTATTCTTCCTCATCAACCTCTTCCTCCATTAAATCAGGGGCAACAGTCTCATTCTGTTTCTCCCACATGTCGGCAAGTTGTCTCCCCGTGCTCGCCTCATCAATCCCCTTATCATCGCGTATCCGAATAAATCTCGGAAACCGCATACTCAATCCCCTCTCCTCGCTAACCAATCCCATCGCAGCAGTATACAGAGGGCTCAACGTCACATCCGCAAACCTCACCTCCCAAACCTCCCTCGCCACAAACCAAACTACAAATTAGCTCCCCCAGTACACGCAAGAAGGGTACTTTCTGGCGTGAGAGCAGACTCGTACTCCCAGGGTTTATCGTACGTGGTGTTTGGTCCAGAGGGTGAGTACGTCACGTTCAAGTCCTTGTAAAACTGGTCTGTGAAGCCGGAAATGCATTTACAGACTGCTTGCAACGTTCCGTCTTCTTCGTTCCGGAGGGCAAGGAGGATGGGGGACCACCATCCTGCTTTGCGGCCGTTACCGTGCCATGCGCCAATGGGGACAAGGTCCATTGAATCTGAGCCGTCTGCGTAATCTTTCTTGACTTTACACCACCCAAGGGTCCGTTTGTCTGGCTCTACGGCCGTCAGTTTTTTGCTTGAAATTGTGGGTTTCGAGGGAGGAGGACCGTATGTTGCCGGGAGGGCTTTTCGACGGGAAGCTTTGCCTTCGGATTTCTCTTTTTCGGTTTGGAGGAGTTGTTCGGGAGTTAATTCATCCAATACTTTTACCATGATTCCCTCACATTTGGTTTCCAATGCAGCCTTAAAGAAGGTGAGTAGATCGTCTTGATCCTTTGATGTTGCGTCCAGGGACTTGACCCACGTAAACCGATTCGGTACTTCTATGAACCGCGACCGTAACAATTCCCGTCGCTCTCGAAATGGCTTATCCAATAGACTCTACATCTCAGTGGAGTGTTCGAGGGGGGTGTGAGAGAGGACCTGGCCGTTGAGGTACATGAGATCAAATGCGTAGAGACAGACTTGGACTTTAACTTGATGCATCGCGACGTTTTTCTTCCCTCTTCCGGCGAGGGTTTGAAAATTTTTGACGGATCCTTGGTCGTCGACAGCAACGACTTCACCCTCCATGATGAAACTCGTTGTATCGGGGACAACGATTTGTGGGATCAAGGCTACGAGGTCGGGATACTTTTCTGTCATGAGTTCGAGATGGCGAGAGAATATGGAGACTTTGCCCGGGGGGGATAAATGTATTTGAGCGCGTTGTCCATCGTATCTACTCGTCAATATCGTTTATCGGGAATGGTGGATGGGAGGAAGGAGACTTGAATTCACACGTGAAAGCTCTGCCTTCGAGAATCTTAGCCATATCGTTGAGATCCTTGGTGATGTTTCCTAGCATGGGTTTGATAGGTACGCCGATTCGCATGGTACACTCTGTGGCTAATTTATCGACTCCCAATTTGAGGAGAGCAGGGACTAAATCATCGTACGAGGGTTGCCTTGCAAATGCCTGTTTCACAGCCTCTTCTGCTCGTTTATAAACGGCAGTACGCTCATCTTTACCAAGTGTCGGGATTCGATCGTCGATGGACCAACTCGCATCGGGGGGAGCAGTCAATAAAAAAGCTCTAGACAAGCAAATCAACATTGTCGTCTTGACCGCTCCAATCCGTAACTCGCATCAATCCCTACTGTGGGGAAAAGGGAGATACGTGTTGTACTAACGTCCTTCCAATATATCTCACCTCCTCACCCTTTGCACTGACCAACAATCTCTCCACCAACCGTCTCTTGGTCTCCGCACTCCCCTGCCCCTTAGCCCGGGCGATACTCCGCAACGTAGCATATACCCCCCTCACCGTCAACGGCGTCGGCTTAACCAACGTCCGCACCGCCATTTTCGCCTCAAACGCCACGTCTCCTACATCCCCCCACTTATCATACAAACTCTTTAATTTGGCACCCGTCAACCCACTTGCGGAAATCAACGCTTTACTAATGACTGAGCCGCCCAGGTTGAGTTCTACGCCCTCGAACGGCGGGGCGATGGCGTTGGTGGTGAGCCAGACGAGCGGGAGGAGGGATGTGGGGTCGTGGTGGATGATGACGCG
>Ga0335073_10017493_pt1 | contig 10030 bp, 7 predicted proteins | sample Lox_Sample_22_FD_207093 | JGI IMG/M metagenome (GOLD analysis project Ga0335073, IMG submission 207093) | Soil microbial communities from Loxahatchee National Wildlife Refuge, Florida, United States - Lox_Sample_2.2 | ecosystem: Environmental > Terrestrial > Soil > Wetlands | place: USA: Florida... | reverse complement strand
GATCCGGCCGGCTTCCACGCCGTGCGGCGGCGCGGCTTCGACTACATGAACGAGGAGTACGGCATGGCGCTCCATTATCAGCGCATCCGTGAGATTTTCGGCCTGGTTGCCGGGTAGGCCGTCTGGTGCGGCTGCCCGGCAAGGGCTTGCGGAGCGCAGTTGAAGGAACGATGGCATACTTAATCTTCATTTACGCCGGCGGAATCGCAGTCACGGCCGTTCTCGCCGCGGCGAGCGGTATCTTGGCCAAGATGGTGTATTTGCTGGGCTGTGTCGGGCTCAGCGTATGGAGCAGCCGTAGAAATCCTTGGGATTACCTTCTGTTGACGCTGTGGATCGCGGCGATTACGCCCTTTGCTCGCCGGCTAGTTGATATGCAGGCGGGATGGGACCCGACGAACATCATGCTGACGGCGCCGTTCCTTGTTTCAGCTCTGATGATACCGTCCATCTTGCAGCGCATACGTAGCCTCGATGCCAGCACAGCGTTGTTTCCGGGTCTAGCCGCGCTCTGCGTTTTTTACGGCCTCATCGTAGCGCTGCTGCGCGCCGAGTTCGCTCCGGCTCTCATAGGCATTGGCGATTGGATCGTTCCCATTTTCTACTACTTTTTCGTGATCGCACACCGCGATCGCATTCCAGAGCTGATAAAGCGGCTACCCCGGTTTGTGACGGTCAACATGCTGCTGCTCGGTACGTATGGCGTGTGGCAGTTCGTAGATCCGCCGGTATGGGATCGCGTCTGGATGCAAAGTGTCGATCAGGGCGCTTTCGGACTCCCCGAGCCCTTCATGATCCGGGTGTTCAGCACAATGAACTCCACCGGGCCCTTCAGTTGCTGGATCATGGTACTGATCATCATTTCTTTCGCGTTCACATCCGCGTTGATGCCAATCGCCCGCCTTGCTGGTGTCTTGTCGTTAGCGTTCACTTTCGTTCGGACGAGTTGGGCCGGATTTGCTGTCGCTCTGTTAGTGCTGATTATCTCGAGCGGACGAGCGGCGATCCGATATGCTGTTGTCGTCGCCATTGTCGGTCTCAGCATTTTTGCCGCCGTGGTGTTTGTCCCTCAGATCAATGAGATGATCTCGCAGCGTATTGCGACGTTCGATAACCTCGAGCAAGACGGCAGCATTCTCGAGCGAGAAGAGGAAGCCTCACGAATGCAGATCCTCATCGCGGACCATCCGCTCGGTGTAGGGATCGGCACATTGGGCAGGGGAACGATCGTAGCGAACTCCGGGCAGATCCTTTTCGTTGGAGCGATCGATGATGGGATACTGGAGATCTTTGGCAGCCTCGGCTGGTTGTTCGGACTCGTCTACTGCGGTGCGCTGATTGGAATGGTTTTCCAAGGCTCAAGATGGGGCCTCCAATTCGCACGCGAGCAGAAAGTATGTTTTGCAGCGGGTTTGGCGTGTTTGGCGGCTTTGCCGATGACTACGATCGTCACCGGTGTCACAGGAACCATCATGTGGTTGATGTTTGGTCTATCGTCCGCCTTAAGGAGCGAGGAGGGCCGGACCAATCAACGAGACTACGCCAACCGACCCGCGCAGCGATTTGATCCTTCGGCGACTGGCTGGGGCAACCTCTGAATCACCATTGACGTATCGAGCCGTGTAGCAATCCTCGCGATCACAAGCCGTAGAGATTGGCATGCAACCTCCGTTTTGCACTTTGCGTGTCCTCGTCATTTCTCACACAGCCGTTTCACGTGAGGCCGGTCAGGCGCGCTGTCTGCCGCTTCTTGCCCACTCGGATGTCAAATGTAGGCTTGTGGTGCCATGTCGCTGGAAGAGTTATGGCGTTTGGCAGACGCCCGAATCCGCCATCCATCCGAAGCTCGATTTTCAGGTTGGAAAAGTGGTGTGGCCCTGGACCGGTCCAGGTCAATGGTACCTGCATTGGTATCGAGATCTCGCTCGCATCTTTCGGGAATTCAGGCCCGACGTCGTACATCTCTGGGAAGAGCCGTGGGGCCTCGTAACCGCGCAAGCGGCGTGGCTGCGGAATCGATTGTTGCCTGACACCCGATTGATTGTAGAGACTGAGCAGAACATCAACAAGAACTTGCCGTTTCCATTCGAGTGGTTCCGATCGGTCACCCTGCGCAATGCAGATTTCCTTGTCGCGCGCAGTCATGAGGCGGCGGCGGTGGCGCGCGCTAAAGGATATGCCGGCCCTACCGGTGTTGTGGGCTACGGCATCGATCCGAACGTATTTAAACCCGCAGATCGAGACGAAGCGCGTCGAGCTTTCGCGCTTAGCGGCTTCGTCATTGGGTATGCCGGCCGTCTGATCAGCGAGAAAGGCCTTAACGATCTCGTAGACGCGCTAGTCAGCTTGCCGAGCCACGTCAATCTTGTATTCATCGGAACGGGTCCGCTGCGCGAGGATCTTGAGCGACAGGCAGAGGCATTAGGAGTAAGCGCAAGAATTCGCTTCATCGCTCCTCAACGCCCGGCAGATTTGTCGCGGGTGATGAGTGGCCTCGATGCGTTTGCGCTCGTGTCGCGAACCACGGCACGGTGGAAGGAACAGTTCGGCCGCGTCATCATCGAAGCTCAAGCCTGTGGCGTTCCCGTCATCGGCTCCGACTCGGGCGCGATACCCAACGTCGTCGGTCCCGGTGGGCTCATTGTTCGAGAGCGTTCTCCGGAGCAGATCGCCTCGACGATCCTGCGGCTCGAGCATGATGTAAACCTTCGGCATCAGATTGGCCGCGCCGGCTCTGCGCAGGTGGCAGAGAAATATACATGGCAGCACGTCTCTGATCGCCTGCTTCAGATTTACCGGTCGGCTCGGCGCCGTCATTCGGTAGCGTCGCGAGTGACGGCAAATGGGCGAGAACATCTAGGCGTGGCTCGAGCAGCGGATTCCGCAGGCTTGGAAATCTCTGATGAGTGACCTCGCTCCGTCCAGCCCACTCGATGAACGCCTCGGCGTGGTGCGGCGGCTAGGGGCCGTCGCTATGATTCTGCTGACCGGACGCGGTGCGAGTGGGGCCGCCGCACAGACAATGCTGGTACGCGTTTTGATCCTCGGCATCAACATTCTCACCGGCATTCTGTCGGCGCGATTACTTGGCGCCACCGGCAGGGGCGAACAGGCCGTGATCGCCATGTGGCCCCAGCTGATACCGCTATGCTTGACGCTTGGTTTGCCAACATCGCTCGTATACGGCGCAAGACGCGCACCGCAACGAGAATGCAGTTTGTTCGCCGCCGCCATGGTTCTCGCGGCGTCGGTTGGCCTGGTTGCAAGCGCACTCGGCTGCTTAGCCGTGCCCTACTGGCTCGGCCACCTGGATGTACACGTCGTTCAGTGGAGCCAAGTGCTCATGCTGGTTGTGCCTTTCGGAATGATTTCGCCGTTGGGGCAAAGCATCATGGAAGCGCATAGCAAATTTGCCATTGAAAATGCTTTGGTCTTTGCCTCGGCGCTTTCGACGGTATGCTTGCTTCTGGCCATCGGAGCTGCTGGCGTGGCCAATCCCGTGACGGTTGCGATGGCCTATACAGTGGGTGGGCTGCCCGCCGGTATTATTGGCGTCGCGTACGCGGCGCGGCTGGCGCGACCTGCAGTTCGCGACTTTGCTGCGGCGGCGCAGACGTTGCTCCACTACGGTCTTCGGCAGTACGGTAGCGATCTGCTTTCGACGCTTTCGGGAAATGTTGATCAATTGTTGGTTGCCAGCTTCCTATCATCGCGGATGGTAGGCATCTACATAGTATCGGCGAGCCTTTGTCGGGCTCTGAGTCTGATACAGCAATCGATCGTCACCGTTCTGTTTCCGAGAATCGTCGGTCAACCGTTGAATGCCATGTCGGATAGTGTTCAACGAGCCGTGCGGGTGAATCTCGTAATTTCATTGGTTCCTACGCTAGCGATCGGCTTTGGCGGTGCAAAGCTAATTCAACTAGTCTATGGACACGATTTCGTCGCCAACGACGTCGTGATTTGGCTCATTCTCGGCGACACCTTGTTAGGCGGGGTCTCCCGTCTCCTGGGACAGACGATGATGGCTGTTGGACGCCCCGGCGTGGTGACGCTGCTGAATTCAGCGCAATTCGCCATATGCATTCCGCTGGCTCTCGTGCTGCTGCCGCACTATCAGGCGGTTGGCGTCGCCACGGCCATGCTGGCTGGCACAACCTTCCGTTTGATCCTCATGGTAACATCTTATTCTCTGGTCTTGGGGTTGCCGAGACCTCAGCTAATTTTTTCCTTTTCGGATTTGAGATTCATATGCGCACGGCTGCTGCGTGCTCCAGGGTAAGCGCTTCTCAAAGCGTCCAAATGCCCGGTACTCGCACGGGAAGCGCAAACGGCGAAGGGGTCAATCGGAACGATGCGGCGCATCTCTGTTCTTGGCGATCGAGCGACGAGCCGGGAAGACCGATCTCCAAGCCTCTGCGCTCGCAATCGACAGGCGAATAATAGATATCTGATCTATCTTGGCAGAGACAGGGAGGTAGTTTCCTGGAATCCCCCGGATCCTCATCCTATCGATGATGATCTGACATATCTGGGGCGCGTTCTCGACGTGGTCGAACGCAAACTGAAACTGAGCGGCCTCACATTTTACTTCACATGGGACCATGTTGGTTTCAAAGAGCTTCCGTCGTACGGCCAAGAGGTTGTCGTAGTATTGGTCGGCGACGAGTGGTGCCGCATACCGCCTTACTTCGACAAAGTGGCGGCAATATTCAAATGGTATGGAGTGAGACCGATCGTTGGTGGCGAATTCACGCTTTCCTATCTATCGCTGTTGACGCTAGCTCAGTATGGCAGGATGTTTCTGAAGCGACTTCCCGGATTGTTGCGGTATTGGCAATGGAGAATAAGTTCGCTGCCCCATGGCGGATCCTCGAGCGCTCCGATTTTTCCCATACCGCTGGGCTATGACAAAGGGCAACTCGACCTTCCGATCGTCCCGATCGACCGACGGGAATACGACGTCTTCTTCGCGGGCAGCGTAAATCATCATTCTCATTTTGGCAGGCACTCCTTCCGGAATATGGTCGGCAATCCGAAGGCGTTGTCGCGATCGAAAATGATCGCTCAGTTGCGAAGCTTCGAAAGGGACTATCCAGGCTTCAAGGTGAAGCTCTCGATAACGCGCGACTTTCACGCAAGCGAGACCGCGGGAAGCGACACCTATTCCCGTGAGATGATGCAGGCGAAAATCTGCGTCGTTCCACGAGGCACGTCGTTCGAGACGTTTCGATTTTTCGAGGCTCTGAGATATGGATGCGTTATCGTAACCGAAGCGTTGCCGCAGCGATGGTTTTACGATGGATCACCGGCGATTCGAGTTTCGAATTGGGGAAAGCTTGAAGAGACGCTGACTGAGCTGCTGAATAACAAGGACCTTATGCGGCAAAAGCACAGAGAGAGCTTGGAGTGGTGGAAGAACAAGTGTTCCGAGGTTGCTGTGGGTAGCTATATCGTCGAAACTCTTGCAAAGCTTGGCTGTCGCGACAGCGCCCGCGAGCCTGTTCTAACGCCGCAGACAATCACAGAGTCGAGCACGCCTGCCGAAAACGCAGAAACAGAGTTCTCATAGTAATGCATGTTGGTGTTCTGGCGCGTGTCGCCGTGTGTATGTTCGTGTTGGCAGGGACACGGCCGACTATTGCTGCGCCTCAGGAAAATGAAAGCTCGTCGAGCTTATCTGGCAACCAGCTCGTAACCACGCGCGGCGCGATGGATGCGAATCTTGAGATGGCAGGCCATACCGCCGCGTCGGTTATCGATTTCGGCGCGAAATGTGACGGCGAAAGAGACGATACCGAAGCGTTCAAGAGAGCGGCTGCGGCCGTAAAGACAGGAGCACTTTATGTTCCCGTGGGACGAACCTGCGTCATAGGGAGCAGCAGCATTACGTTCCATACTGCTCTGTTTAGCTTTCCCGGCGGCGCCACGCTCAGATTTCCGCATGATTTTGGAGCCGGCAAGTCCGGTATCTATGTCCAGGGCGGCTGGGTCGAGAACATAAATCTCATCGGTCCAGGCGGGAAAGCATTCCCGGGCGTCGGCAAGACGCTTTCACAAATGAACGGACTCCAAGTCGGCACTCGTCCGACAGTTGCGCCATCGCCGTTCCTGCGAGGGCTCAATATTCAAGGCTTTTACAGCGGTCTCGTCTATAACACGAACTACGGACATATCCATCTCGCAGACACCGCCATTACGAACAACTATTATGGCATATATATCCTGTCAAACGCGGGCGACACCAAAATCTACGACAGCGAGATTACTGGTCAGGCAATGGCTGGCATCGCGTGTCCAGCTAACAGCCATTGCCTTGACGGCGGCTGCATTATCAGCGGAACGCATCTGGGTTTTTCACCCTACGGCATCTATCAAGAAGCAGGAGAGAGCGAGTCTGGCGGCTTTGTGGATGACTGCCTCCTAGAACAAGTGCGCTTTGAGAGCATAGGCAACGCCGCGATTTACTCCGCCGCCACCGTCAACACACAGCGTCTTCAGCCGTCATTGGATACGACCTATATCATCCATCCCGGGTTTTCGTGGGATCACCAATATTCGATCGCGGCGAACGCAAGGTATGCGATCGATGTACCGTTCATAAACGGTCAGCTCCGGGTCGATCAGGGAGCGTTTCCGTTCACCCCCGGTAGCAACGGCGTCATCGTTCACGCTCAGCACTGCACTGGGCGCGTTGTCCTCAACTACGACGGCGTTGCGACGCCGCCGACAGGTTCGCCCTCGTCGCCAAGTCCGCTTCTTGTGGTTGACGACCCGGGAAACCAAGGTTGTGTATGGGCAAGCCGGGTTCGAACGTCGTCACTCTCGCCATCAGGTCTCACTCCCTATGTGCACATAGGGATTTCGAGCGGACAGATCGCGGGAAATGCGACCATAAGAACCAGCAACTACGCCATGAGCTCGCAGGGCATCCAACCGGTCTGCACGCCGCTTGAGGATCCCGGTTCACGCTGGTGGATCACCGTGGCACCGCTAAAAGACCAGACATCGATCACCCTGCACCTATCGTCAGCGGCAACACGGGACATCGGATTCTATTGCCATCTTACCGATCAGGGATGATGACCAATGCTCCTAGCTGGCGCGTCAGCGCGCCACAGCTCGCGTGATGAGGCGATCTCCCTAGACTAGAGCTCTATACGCGCTGCTGATGAGCGCCGCATCCGCCCCACGCGATAGCCGCGAAGAACGGATTGCGCATGCTCGACGATGTCGCGGCGAAACACCGCCACCGGGCGTCGGTCGGCGTTCTCGGCGATACTGGCACGATCGAAACCGCGCGCCGCGTGGCGCGTTGAGGCACGCATCAGCGCCGCTCTGATCGACTCGATATTACCGGCCTCGACCAGTTCGTGACAGTCGTGTGAGAGGTCGAGATCGCTCAGTCCTGTATTCTCGGTGCCGATGACAAAGCAACCTCGTTGCAGAGCTTCGAGATAGACGAGCCCGAAACCCTCGATGAGCGAAGGCATGATGAAAACGTCGGACTGAGCGTAATGCTGGTCCAGCTCGGCCGGAGTCTGTCGTCGCAAGAGCGTCACCCGGCGTGCCGGATCGATCAAACATTCGATCCCCGGATCGATGCGATAACAAACAAGGGTCAGGCTAGCGTTCGGGATGTTCGCGCTGTTCCACGCCTTGATCAGATGGTGAAGTCCTTTGCGCTGAATACCCTGGCCAACAAAAAGGAATCGGCACTCCGCGGCTGTCTCTTGTGGGTAAGCCGCGCAAGCCCCAGTTCGATCGAACCCATACGGTATGACCGAGATCTTTTCCTCCGGGCAGCCGGCGAAGAGCAGCGATCGCTTGGTCGTTGCACTGGCGCAGACAATGAAGTCGGCGCGCTTCCAGTCGGAATAGCGAGCGTCCGAAGCATCTGCCGTTGAGTCTTCTTCATTCTCGAATGACCAGGAGGCTTCCGGGTGAGCGGCCAGATCAGCGCGCAGGATGCTCTGCATATAGGCCGGGTGAGGATGGTACTGAAAAAGGATGTGGGCCCTGTTTGTCAGCGGGATCCATTTCGGAATGCTGTATCCCGCATAACCATAGAGATGGCTCCCCGTGACGAACGCGCGGACGGCCGCCGCCGCACCTAGAATACGATCACTTGTCGGGTATATGCGCGATAGAGGCAGCTTTGCGGCACTGAACAACAGCTGCAGGAGGAAAGAGGGATAAACATTCATCGTTGAAGATTTTGGCAGCGCCGGGTGCTGACGCTCTTTCAGTTTGCTCGGGATGGCGCTCGCGATGCATGATCGGTCGTCGTAATAGAAATCGGTGACAAGACAATCGAGAATGTCCGCCTCGAGCAGAGCAATCGGCACTTCGTAGTTGTCTCTATTTCTGCCGAATACGCAGACGAACAGCTCTTTCATTGCGCATTGTCCTCAGATCCGCCGCATCGACGCCAACCGCGATGCGGGCCAGACACCTGTTTTACCTGGCATCTAGCTGGTGCGTTCCCCTTCCGCGCATGGCTCGATGGAGCGGGAACGGCTCGCGAATCTAGGCAGGACGACGAAGCAACAATCACTATGTGCGAATTCGCGTTGCGTCAAGCGGCGAAAACATGTCCTCAGGTGCCGAGAAACGGTCACAACGCGTCATGAGGTGCTCCTTGGCCGAGGTGCGCCGCGCCGTGTAGCCGGGTTCAAGGCCGCGAAAAGGCCCCAGCCACCGTCCTGTGAAGTCATGTAGGTTGCTGGTAGCGCCTCGTGAGATGCGCTCCCCGTTCAATTCTTTCGCCGTTGGTGAGGCCATCTAACCATTGATTAGCGCCATGTATTCAAAATGTTTGCAGCCGTCGCCGGCCGGGCGAGGATCACGGGAAGAGTGCCACCGCCGCCTACGTTGGTTGGTGTCGGCATTGTTGTCCGGTCGAATATCGTGCGCGACCGCGTTCCGATTCTCGAAGTGGGAGTGAGTTCCGCGTTCCACCGCGCGAATGGGACGAGATCGTCGTTACTTTGGGACGCACAGGAGGGAAGCCGATGCTGCGCTCGATGCAATTGAGGATAGCGGGGGCCCTCAGTCACCTGGTGTCGGCCGACCAGATTGCGGCATTGTCGAAGCATCTCTTTCTTCGAGAGATGCTGAATGACCTGAAGATAACTGAAGTGCTCGACGTCGGCGCCAATGCTGGTCAGTTCGCTGTTGCCCTCCGCTGCATCGGTTTCCGCGGCGCCATCGCGAGTTTCGAGCCGATACCTGAAGTGTTTGAGGCGATCAGCATGAAAATGGCACGAGACGCGAACTGGTCAGGCCACAATCTTGCGATCGGGGATCGCGAGGCTGTGCTTGAGCTAAATGTCATGGCTTCCTCGGTCTATTCATCATTCAACTCGCCCGTTGATGACAGAGACGGTTGCAATCGGATCGTCAGAAGCTGCCATGTCCCGGTTGTTCGCCTTGACAGTTTTTTAGGCGAGCGAGATCTTGGGAACACTCTTTTGAAGGTCGATACGCAGGGATATGAGATGCAAGTGTTTCGCGGTCTGGGCAATAGACTTACCGAGTTGCGAGCCATCATGTGCGAGGTCAGCGTCAATGCGCTTTACGACGCAAGCCCCTCCATGAACGAGATTGTCAATTTCCTGAGCGTTCGAGGTTTCAAGCCCGCGTTCTTTTCACCAGTCGGCCGCGCAGGTGATCGTAGTGCTCGCGAATTCGATTATATCTGCGTCAGGCAATAACGCTTCGCGGCTCAGCGCGCTTGCCGAGACTTGACCGCGTATTCGCATCCCATATCTGGTGGGCTCGACGGAGCGTCTAGGTTGGTCGGTAAACGCGCTACTTGAGCACGCATCAGTCGAACAGCGTTGGTTTGATCTGAAGTCGGGATCTCCCATGAACGTCTTCAACTTCCGCAACTACGATCGGCTTTGGCGCGTTTACGGCGCCTCCGTTCTACGCTACGGCACGGCAACGAAGCTGTTCAACGCGCTGCGCACGGAGTTGGCGTATCGCCGACGCGTGGTGGATGTGCGGTCCGCCCCCTACATCCTGC
>Ga0335073_10017492_pt1 | contig 10030 bp, 9 predicted proteins | sample Lox_Sample_22_FD_207093 | JGI IMG/M metagenome (GOLD analysis project Ga0335073, IMG submission 207093) | Soil microbial communities from Loxahatchee National Wildlife Refuge, Florida, United States - Lox_Sample_2.2 | ecosystem: Environmental > Terrestrial > Soil > Wetlands | place: USA: Florida... | reverse complement strand
GCCGGATCGTCCGTGCCGTCACCGAGGCCGGTTCCATGAACCCGGTGATCCTGCTCGACGAGGTCGACAAGCTCGGCGCCGACTACCGGGGTGACCCGACAGCGGCCCTGCTCGAGGTACTCGACCCGGCGCAGAACCACACGTTCCGCGACCACTATCTCGAGGTCGAGCTGGACCTGTCTGACGTGCTGTTCATCGCTACCGCGAACGTGGTGGACTCGATCCCCGCTCCCCTGCTGGACCGCATGGAGCTCATCACGCTGGATGGCTACACCGAGGACGAGAAGGTCACGATCGCGCGCGGCCACCTGCTGCCACGACAGCTGGACCGGGCCGGGCTCGGGGAGGCAGACGTCAACCTGACTGACGCCGCCCTGCACGCTCTTGCCTCCGAGTACACCAGAGAGGCTGGCGTCCGGTCGCTGGAGCGGACGCTCGCCAGGGTGCTGCGGAAGATCGCCGCGCAGGCGGAGTCCGGCAACACGGCCCTGCCGGTCACGGTGGATGCTGGCGACCTGACCGGTTACCTCGGCCATCCCCGGCATACGCCGGAGTCCGCGGAGCGTACCGCAGTGCCTGGGGTGGCCACCGGCCTGGCCGTCACTGGGACCGGCGGCGACGTGCTGTTCATCGAGGCATCGCTGGCCGATCCGGAGACTGGCTCAACCGGCGTGACACTCACGGGACAGCTGGGTGACGTGATGAAGGAATCCGCGCAGATCGCGCTGTCCTACCTTCGCTCGCACGGCGCCGAGCTGGAGCTGCCGGTCGGCGACCTGAAGGAGCGCGGCGTACACGTCCACGTGCCGGCCGGCGCCGTTCCGAAGGACGGCCCGAGCGCAGGCGTCACCATGACCACTGCGCTAGCGTCGCTGCTGTCTGGCCGGCTCGTCCGCTCGGATGTGGCGATGACCGGTGAGGTGTCGCTGACCGGACGCGTACTGCCCATCGGCGGCGTCAAGCAGAAGCTGCTGGCGGCGCACCGCGCCGGGATCAGCACCGTGCTGATCCCGAAGCGGAACGAGCCGGACCTGGAAGATGTGCCAGAGAAGATCCGCGAGGCCCTGGACATCCACCCCGTTAGCGACGTCCGCGAAGTGCTTCAGCTCGCCCTGGAGCCGGCCAACGCCCACGCGGCGGTCGCGGCCTAAGACACAGCTGGCGGTCGGCTACCCAGAAGCGGAGACCGGGCGGGCTCACCAGAGCCCGCCCGGTCTTTGCGTCCTTCTGGATCAGTAGTGGCGAACAGATCGATCCCGCGATCTGTCGCATGCGCGACGAGCAGCCGGCTGGCGAGGCGGGACAGCGCATCACGCTCCGCTGGCGCCAGGCGCTCGAGCAGCAACGAGATGTCTGCCTCGAAGCTAGCCGCGCCGGCCGACACCAGCGACCGGCCGTGGCCGGTGAGGCTGACCAGCACGGCGCGCCGGTCGGCGGTCGAGGGAACGCGCACAACCAGGCCGCGTCGCTCCGCGCGATCGATCAGCCCGGTGACGCTGGACTTATCGAGGTCCAGGATCCTGGCCAGCTCGTTCATCGTGGGCATGCGGTCTCGCAGCACGCCCAGCAGGCGCATCTGGATGATCGAGAGATCATGCTCGCGTGCCCGGCCCTCAAGCATGCCGTGGATCAGGAAGGCGAGCTGTGCAAGTCCATCGGCCAGGCTCAGCGCCGCATCTGCTGCTGGCGGGGTTGAGGCACCCGACGGCTGCGTTACCACGCCGACCAGTGTACTTGATTTAGTACGTGCCACCAACTAAAGTAGTACGTGGCACCAACTAAATTCGATTGCTGGCCGGGGAGGATCCAGATGGCGAAGATGAACGCTGCCGTGGTGACATCGTTCGGCGAGCCGCCGCACTACCGGCAGTTCGAGGTTCCGCAGCCGGCGAGCGGTAACGAGGTCGTGGTCGACGTCCTTGCCGTCGGGCTGCACCCTCGCGTCCGAAGCGGGGCTGCCGGCGCCCACTACACCAGCACCGGCACGCTGCCCATGATCCCCGGCACCGACGGCGTCGGCCGGCTGCCGGACGGCCGGCGGATCTACTTCGTGGCCAGCGACGACACCCTGGGCACGATGGCCGACAAGGCGCTTGCCGACACCGGACGTGCAATCAATCTGCCGGACGACGTCGACATCGCCAAAGTCGCTGCTGCGATGAACCCGGCAATGTCGTCATGGGTGGCACTGCGCCGCAGGGTCCCGCTTGAATCTGGTCAGAGCGTCCTCGTCCTCGGCGCGACCGGAAACGCGGGAACCATGGCCGTCCAGATCGCCAAGCGGCTCGGCGCCGGGCGCGTGGTCGGCGCTGGACGCGATCCCGATCGGCTTCAGGCTCTGGCCTCATTCGGCGCGGACGAGGTGGTCCCGCTGACCAGCGACTCTGACGGGGCGGCGCGGGCGCTCGGTGCGGCAGCCGGCGAGGCCGACATCGTCATCGATTATCTGTGGGGCAAGCCTGCAGAGCAGGCCATGACCGCGCTGCTGACCGCTCGATCGGATCGCAGCCGCGCCTTGAACTGGATCCAGATCGGCGCCATGGCGGGCCCGACGATCGAGCTACCGTCCGTCGCGCTGCGCTCGGCGAACCTCCGCATCCAGGGCAACGGGCAGGGCGCGGTCTCTACCGCGGCCTACCTGGCCGAGCTTCCGTCACTCGTCGACGAGATCAACGCGGGAACGATCGCGGTTAGCCCGAGGGTGATGTCCCTGGCTGATGTGGAGGCGATCTGGACCCGGCCAGACCCACCAGGCGAGCGCACCGTGCTGGTGCCGTAGCAGACCGGGGGCTCGCCCGCGGGCTAATGCAGCTGGTGAGAACGCCGGCGGAGCGCGAATGGCATGAGGGCCGACTCAAGCTGTACCCTGGCGCTCATCTTGCTCTGACCGGCGCGCCGATCGGCGAAGTGGATCGGCACCTCGATGATCTTCAGTCCGCGCTGCACGGTACGGTAGTTCATCTCGACCTGGAAGCTGTAGCCGTTGCTCTGGATGCTGGCGACGTCGATCGCCGTCAGGGCTGAACTGCGCCAGAGCTTGAAACCAGCCGTGACGTCCCGGACTCCCAGGCGCAGCAGCACCCGGACGTACATGTTGGCGAATCCCGACAGCGCCTTGCGCTGCCAGGACCATTCGCTTGCCAGGCTGGCGCCGCTGACATACCGGGAGCCGATCACCACGTCCGCGTCGGTAGCGAGCAGCGTGCCCAGCATGGCCGGCAAGTACTGCGGCGAGTGCGACAGGTCGCTGTCCATCTGCACGACGAACTCGGCACCGGCATTGACCGCCGCCTTCATGCCGTCGACGTAGGCGCGGCCGAGGCCCTGCTTGCCGGGCCGGTGCATCACGCTCATCCGGTCGGGGCCGTACTTCTTGACCAGCTCGTCGGCGATGGCGCCGGTCCCATCCGGGGAGTTGTCGTCGGCTACCAGGACGTGCAGGCCGGTCAGCGGCAGGCTGAAAAGCTCCGCCACGATGACCGGCAGGTTGTCAGCCTCGTTATAGGTGGGCAGGACGACTGTGACGGCAGCGGAACGCCAGGGCTCAGGCAGCTCAACCGCGCGTCCGCTCACAGCGCGTTCCGAAAGTGTCATCCCTACCTCTACCTTTGCGGTGCCCGGGCGCAAGCCACAATGGCTGCGCTGCCGTCTCGACATCCCTGCCTAGCGTCAGTTCGCTGGACGTCAGTGCCCCCGGTGCTTGCAGGCTACCTATGCGGCCAACTCCCTACGTACCCGACCGTCAGATTTTACCTATTACGGGCGCCAGCATGATCGTCACGATGGGCGCTTCGCAGGATGGCGCCCCGCGAGTCCGCGAGCAGCAACAAGCCAGCGTTGAGCTAGTTTCTGCAGTTCCAGCATCAATTATTAGTTTGTCGATTGACATACTAGGAAGTTCACCGCATACTAATCGCATGACCTCCGAGCCCTACCTGATCACGCGGTTGCACGTCGACCTCCGCAGGCAGGCAAGCGCCCTGTGTCGGCCACCGGGAGCGCACCGGGTGAGTTAGCGGGCAGCAGACTCAGGCGTCCGCCCGGCTGCCAGGTCCGGTCGGCCCGGACCTCGCCAGCGCCGCTGGTCATCGGCCAAGCCCAGTTCAGTCAGTCATCTCACGCCCAACCACTTCAGGGAGCGTGCAACTATGCCCGCAAACAGACAAGCCTTCGTGGGCGAGGATGCCGCGCAGACCGTCACGGTGCCGCCCCTTCGGACGGTCGCGGCCGTACCGCCGCTTGCTCAGTCGCAGGCACCATCAGTGACCGCCGCTGCGACCGTCGCCACTCGCCGCAGCCGGCCAGGGCAGCGCCGTGGCAAGGCCGTGCTGCGCCTGATCAGCCCGCTGGTCTTGCTCGGCCTCTGGCAGCTGGTCAGCGAACTGGGCCTGCTCTCCGCGCAGCGGCTGCCGCCGCCCACCCAGGTGTGGTCCACCGCGATATCTCTGATCACGACGGACCAGCCTGCCTATGGCACGCTGCAGGACGCGATGCTGGTCTCGCTTGAGCGCGTCGCCATCGGCTTTGCCATCGGCGCTGCCGTCGGCCTGCTGCTGGCCCTCGCCGCCGGGCTGAGCCGAGTCGGCGAGAACGCCGTCGACCCGCTGATGCAGATGCTCCGGACGCTACCGCTGTTCGGCCTCATCCCTGTGTTCATCGTCTGGTTCGGCATCGGCGAGAGTCCCAAGATCATCCTCATCGCGATCGGTGCGGCCGTCCCGCTGTACCTGAACGCCTTCTCCGGCATTCGCAACGTTGATCCCAAGCTGGGCGAGCTCGCGAAGGTCCTGCACCTGAGCCGCCGGGAGCTCATCAGCCAGGTCGTGCTGCCGGGCGCAATGCCGCAGATCCTGGTCGGCCTCCGGCAGAGCCTCGGCGTTGCCTGGCTCGCCCTCGTGGTGGCCGAGCAGATCAACGCCAACGCCGGCCTTGGCTTCATGATCAGCCAGGCCACCCAGTTCCTGCGCAACGACGTGATCATCGTGGCGCTGCTCGTGTACTGCATTCTCGGCCTGCTCACCGACTGGCTGGTCCGCATCCTGGAACGGAGGGCACTCTCATGGCGCAGCAGCTTCGTAGCAGCCTGACCAGACCCGCAGGGGACAGCGTCGTCAACCTCTCGGCCCACAGCTCGCCCGGCTCGGGCCCGGCCGTCCGAGTACGGAGCGTGAGCCGGACGTTCGGCTCGGAGCGGGTCTTGCGCAACCTCGATCTGGACATCGCGCCCGGCGAGTTCGTCGCCCTGATAGGCCGGAGCGGTTCAGGCAAGTCGACGCTGCTGCGCGCCCTCGCCGGGCTTGACCGCGAGATCACCGGCGAGCTGCATGTCGACGGGGCGGTGTCCATCGCGTTCCAGGAACCGCGACTGGTGCCGTGGAAGCGGGTCAGCGACAACGTTTGCCTGGGCCTGCGCACGCCCAGCCCGCAGGTCAAGGCGGCCGAGGCGCTGGCCGAAGTCGGCCTTGCCAGCCGTTCCCACGCCTGGCCTCTCACCTTGTCTGGTGGTGAGGCGCAGCGTGCCTCGCTCGCCAGGGCCCTGGTCAGGGAACCGAGCCTGCTGCTGCTCGACGAGCCGTTCAGCGCGCTCGACGCCCTCACCAGGATCGCGATGCACCGGCTGGTGCTGACGCTCTGGGAGCACCACAAGCCCGCAGTGCTCCTGGTCACGCACGACGTTGACGAGGCCCTGACCCTCGCCGACCGTGTCGTGGTGCTCGCAGGCGGCCAGATCGGCCTCAGCTGCGAGGTCACCGCTGACCGACCGCGCGACCGCAACGATCCGGACCTGAACAGCCTGCGTACTCGCCTGCTCGCCGAGCTAGGCGTCGATAAGGAAGGAAAGATATGAGAAACGTGGCCGTACCCCGCCCCGGCCGCACGCCGGGCCGCGGTCTTGCTGGCCGACGCGTTTGCGCCGGAGCAGTCGCTGCCGGCCTGCTGTTCTTCGGCGTAACCGGCTGCTCATCGGCCGGTTCGGGGTCGTCGGCGAGCAGTACAAGCCCGTCGACGGGCACCTCGGCGACCGCGGTCAACGTCTCCAGCGTCACGCTGAACATCGGTGACCAGGCCGGCGCCGGGGAGCAGGCGCTGCTCACCGCCGCCGGACTGATCAACAAGCTGCCGTTCAAGGCGCACTGGTCCGACTTCACCTCCGGCCCGCCGATGCTGCAGGCCATGGGCGCGGGCTCGGTCGACGTCGGCGATGTCGGCGACGCACCGCCGGTCTTCGAGGCCTCAGCCGGCGGCCAGATCGCCGTGGTCAGCGCACTGAACACCGACCCGGCCGGAGCCGCGCTGCTGGTGCCGGACAACTCGCCGATCAAGAACGTGGCTCAGCTGAAGGGCAAGACCGTCGCGGTCTCGCAGGGCAGCTCGGCCAACTACCACTTGCTGGCGGTCCTGACCAAGGCAGGGCTGACGATCAAGGACGTCACTCCCGACTACCTGCAGCCCGCCGAGGCGGAGGCCGCGTTCGCTTCCGGCCACGTCGATGCCTGGGACATCTGGTCGCCGTACGTCGAGTACGCGGAGGCCAAGTACCACGCCAGAGTGCTGGTCAACGGCTCCACCATCGGCAGCACTTACTCGTTCGTGGTCGCCTCGCGCGCGGCGCTCGGCGACCCGTCGAAAGCTGCAGCGATCCGTGATTACCTGAAGCTCCTCGACCAGGCCTACACCTGGGTCAGCAGCCACCCGTCCGCCTGGGCCGCGACGTGGGCGAAGGCAACCGGCATGCCGGCGTCGGTGATGACCCAGGCGGTCAAGGACGACATCGACACGCCGACGCCGATCACGCCTGCCGTGCTGAGCTCCGAGCAGAACGTGGCCAACGCGTTTAGCTCGGCGGGCCTGATCCCGAGCAAGATCGACTTCAAGGACTTCGCCGTGACTAGCTTCAACAGCCTGCTGAGCGGAGCGTCGTCATGAGCCTGGTATTTCACTGGTTCCTGCCCACATCTGGTGATGGCCGCGGCATCGTCGGGCGCGGCCACAGCATTCCGCTGGTGGGCGGAACGGCCAGACCGGCGGACTCCGCGACCGGCGCCAGGGCAGCGACCCGGCCGCCGGACATCGATTACCTCGGGCAGGTGGCCCGCTCGGCTGAGCAGCTCGGCTTCACCGGGGTCCTCACGCCGACGGGTACCTGGTGCGAGGACGCGTGGCTGACGACGGCGGCGCTGATCAGCCAGACGAAACGGCTGAAGTTCCTGGTCGCATTCCGGCCGGGCTTCGTGGTCCCGACGCTGGCCGCTCAGATGGCGGCAACGTACCAGCGGCTGTCCGGAGGCCGGCTGCTGCTCAACGTCGTCACCGGCGGCGAGGAAGCCGAGCAGCGCAGGTTCGGCGACTACCTGAGCCACGATGAGCGGTACGCCCGTACCGGCGAATTCCTGAACATCGTCCGCGGCGCCTGGAGCGGGCAGCCATACGATTTCGAGGGCGTGCACTACAAGGTCGAGGGCGCCACCGTAATGAGCCCGCCAGACCCGGTGCCGACCGTTTACTTCGGCGGTTCGTCGCCGGCGGCCGGACCCATCGCGGCCAGGTACGTCGACGTCTACCTCACCTGGGGCGAGCCGCCTGAGGCCGTCGCGAAGAAGATTGCCTGGATGCGCGAGCTCGCCGGTCAAGCGGGCCGGGAACTGCGATTCGGCATCCGGCTGCACACGATCAGCCGTGATACCGCGAAAGAGGCCTGGGCCGAAGCCGACCGCATGCTGGCGGAACTGAGTCCGGCCGAGATCGCCAGCTCGCAGCAGGCGCTGGCGAAATCGAGCTCCGTAGGCCAGCGGAACATGCGCGGCCTGCACGAGGCATACCGTTCCGGCGGCACGGCATCCGACCTCGAGATCTACCCGAACCTATGGGCGGGCGTCGGTCTGGTCCGCGGCGGCGCCGGCACGGCGCTGGTCGGCAGCCATGCCGATGTAGCCGACCGCATCGAGGAATACGCATCGCTGGGCATCGAGGAGTTCGTCATGTCCGGATACCCGCACCTCGAGGAGGCCTACTGGTTCGGCGAGGGCGTGCTGCCCGAGTTGCGCAGGCGTGGCGCAGCGGCCGCACCGGCAGACCTGTCCGGCTTGCTGGCTACGGCCTGACGAGCAGGGACTGCGGAGCGGCACGGACTTCGGAGGAGGCTGCCGCTTCGCGCTACCGGCTGCGCCGGCCAGGCATCCACCTTCCTGGCCGGCGCAGCTTTGCGTCCGCGAGCAGACTGGACGCGGCGGGCCGAAAAAGCCCGCGCTCACATTGAGCCTCAGCTTTCAGGGCCGAAACCGGATTTCGCATTAGGCGACACAGCTCGCCATTTAGTTGTCTACAAGCTAATTGTCAGTCACCATGTGGGCATGACCGATCAACCGGCCCAGCCGTCACAGCCAGCCCAGTCGCCACAGCCGACACAGTCAGCCCAGGGTGCCGCGCCCTCGCAGCTGTCCTCCGTGCAGCACATAGTGCAGCTGATGTTGGAAAACCGATCGTTCGACCACATGCTGGGGTTTCTTTATCCGAACAAAACCGGGCCGAACGGACAGTCATTTGAAGGCCTGCTCGGCACTGAGACGAACAAAGACACCAGCGGCAATCCGGTAACGGTCTATCAAATCGACATGACCAGCCCCAACGCGTATTACATGCCGGGCGCCGACCCAGGCGAGGGCTACGCCAATACCAACTCGCAGTTGTTCGGCACCGGCAAGCCCCCTAGCCTGCCGGTGGCCACCAACGACGGCTTCGTCATCAACTTTGACGCGGCAGTTACCTACGACCAGCGATCCGGGCGCACCGTTCTGCCGAACACGACCGCCAACGAGATCATGGGCATCTTCCCGCCGTCGGCTCTGCCGGTCCTGACGGGCCTGGCCAAGGGCTTTGCCGTCTGCGATCACTGGTACAGCTCAGTGCCGACCGAGACCTTCCCGAATCGCGCCTTTGCCTGCGCCGCTACCAGCCAGGGCCACATGAACGACGCCACCTCCTCTTATACGGTGCAGAGCATCTTCGGCCTGATGACGAAGCACGGACTGGGGTGGAAGATCTACGGCTACGACGCCGAGCCGCTCACCCGGGCGAACTTCCCGGACACCATGGACGCGCCGGAAACGTGCTTCGGCAAGTTCGCAGACTTTCAGTCCGACGCTGCGGCCGGGAACCTTCCTGCCTACTCGTTCCTGGAGCCAAGCTGGGGATCGACGGGCAACAGCCAGCACCCCAACTACGACGTCGCACTCGGCGAAGCGCTGATCCTGGACGTGTACCAGGCCCTGCGCAACGGGCCGGGCTGGGATCAGACCCTGCTCATCATTAGCTACGACGAACACGGCGGGTGCTATGACCATGTGCCACCGCCGACCGGGGCCACAGCGCCGGACAGCACGCCGGGTGAATTCGGGTTCGACTTCACCAGGTTCGGCGTCCGGGTGCCGGCGGTGCTCGTCTCACCGCTGATACCGGCCGGGACCATTTACCGGGTGCCGGCCGGCAGCATGCCGATCGACCACACCTCGGTCCTGAAGACCATCGAGCTGCGCTGGGGCCTGCCCGCGCTCACGGCCCGCGACGCGGCGGCGCCGGACCTGGGCGGAGTGCTCACGCTGTCCGCAGCGAGGACCGACGATCCGCTGGCTGGCGTCTCCGCACCAGCCGCGAGCGGCCCGAATCCGGCGGCCGGCGAGGTGTCGCAGTTGCAGACCCTGCAGGCGCAAGACGTCTCCAACCTGCAGGTCCCGCTCGAGTCATTGCGAAACGCGCCGCTGCTGGCCAATCAGCGAACGCCCGCGGATTACCAGAACTACATCGAGGCGCGGACGGCTACCTGGAAGGCAGCCAAGACAAGCGGTCAGGCACCCAGCCGTGACGTCAGCCCGCCAGGTCAGGGCGGCACCGGCTAGGGCCAGGGCAGCACTGGCAAGACCGTTCTGCGACCGGGCTCCGCCGCTGCCGCTACCCCGAGCCGAGCAGGCGCGACTTCACCTCGCTCTTGAGCACCTTGCCGATCCGGGACCGGGGAAGGTCCGGCCACACTTCG
>Ga0335073_10017491_pt1 | contig 10031 bp, 7 predicted proteins | sample Lox_Sample_22_FD_207093 | JGI IMG/M metagenome (GOLD analysis project Ga0335073, IMG submission 207093) | Soil microbial communities from Loxahatchee National Wildlife Refuge, Florida, United States - Lox_Sample_2.2 | ecosystem: Environmental > Terrestrial > Soil > Wetlands | place: USA: Florida... | reverse complement strand
TAAAGGAAGCGTCAAATCATCAACCGCTTCTAAAAAGCAGCCAGCCAAATCGTCCAGTAATGGTATATGTCTATTGCAAATGAATGCTAACTTAGGCGGTCGAGTGGAATATGAAAGTGCTACTTTCGAACGAATGCAGCTTACCATCTCGGAGAAACATGGATATTCACTAGCTCGACAAAGACGCTTTGCAGAAGGCCATCTTGCACTCGAAGACATTTCCGACAAGGATTTAAGTATCGAAGCCATCTCCGCCAGAATCGCCAGAGCCGAAATCCAACTTATGGAGGTCCTCCAATTACTAAATTCAGATCCATTGCTTTGCGTACTCTCTGAATCGGCTATCTCTATTCCGAATGTTCATGGAAAAGGACTTCAAAAGACGGAAATTGAACCTCCTAAACGAGGAAGACGGACGAGAAATCATTCTGCTAGGATGTCGGATTCTTTGAATCGGTTTGCAATTTTGCTTCATCAGGCGCGTCATTCGATCGAGTCGCTTTTTGAGATTGCTTGTAAACTTTGTCCTTCGACTTTGGCGAGAGTCGTGGGTTTACTTATGAGTGAGGCTCAATTGTTGTCTTCTATTATATGTGACACGAATATTGACCAGAACAACCTTGCTCTCAAGACTGTTTTACTCCTTGGTAAGGCTCCTAAACTAGACTGCAGGCTAACAGAAGATCGGTCTCGAAGCGTCATGTATAAACGAGAACAAGCTGCATTGGAACATGAAGCTAAGCAACAACTTCTCTCTCTCAAACAAATTGAATGGCCAGATAGACCATCTGCGTCAGATGACCAAACCACGGATCTCACCGAGATGATCTCAGGACTCAATCTCACCACCCGAAACAGGAACATTCACGTTACCCCAGAGACTCTTCTCAACAACATCCCAGCAGGTTGCACAGTTGTCTCAATCCACCTTTCCGACTCCAAAGAGCATTTCATTCTCTCCAAAATCCACGCACAAGGATGTATCGTTGTGCGTCTTCCCCTTCTAAAACATCTTCCCGACACAGATGAAGCACCATTTACTTTTGATTCTGCATATGAGGAATTAACTACCATTATGAGATTAACGAATGAAACTGCGCAAGCAGCAAAAGGTGTGGTTGATCGAGAAGATAAAGAGACTTGGTGGAAGTCTCGCAAAACCCTTGATGAGCGATTGGGTGTGTTCCTGCAAAACATGGAGAGATGTTGGATTGGTGGATTTACAGGCATGTTTAGAGGCTTTTCTCCCAACGATGCCGTTTTCGCTAAATTCCGTGCTACATTCAGACAAATCCTTACGAAGCATCTGCCATCCAGAAAGGAGACGGATATACCATTGGAATTGGATCCTCGTCTCGAGGATTTGTTTTTGAGTTTAAAGTCGGAGAGTGTGGAGGAGGAACATGATGTTGCTGATCAAGTTGAGGATCTGATTTTCTTTGCGTTGGATAATTTCAAGTTCCATGGCGAGCAAATTGCTATTGATGAAGTTGACTTGGATGCTGTACTTTCCCTTCAGTCGGATAATTGTTGATGGTAGATGACGATTGATATTCAAGAAGCTATTCGATGTTATCATGAAACTTGCACGCCAAGGAAAGAGGAACATGTTGTTTTGATATTGGATAAATCATTGCATATGTTCCCTTGGGAATCACTTCCTTGTCTACGAGGACGCTCGGTCTCTCGAGTTCCATGTCTATCTGCATTGCTAGAGCGAGTAGTCCCTTCTCAGGAAGGTACTTCATGGCCTTCCGTTGCACCCACAAAGGGATTCTACATCCTAAACCCGGAGGGAGACTTGAAACACACTCAATCTACCTTCGACAATGTTCTATCAAAGTACATACCCCAACTACCTTTCACTAACTCTGTCCTAGAATGCAGGGATGGGATGGAATCACAGGTCGAGCACCAATGGACCAAGAAATCCTTTCTGCACTCAAAACAAACGATATATTCCTCTACTTTGGCCACGGATCCGGCGAACAATACGTCAAATCCACACAAATCAAGCGTCTTGAATCTGCCTCTCTGACAATGCTGTTTGGTTGTTCATCTGGTAAACTCCGTGAAGCAGGGGACTTTGAACCATTTGGAACACCATTCACATACCTCCTCGGCGGTTCTCCTGCATTATTGGCCAATTTATGGGATGTCACAGATAGAGATATTGATAAATTGACGGTTGGAGTGTTTGAGAGATGGGGATTGTGGAATGATCGTCCTATCTCGTCGGGGTCAGATACCAATTCGTCGGACTCCAATAGTTCAACGAGTCTGGTTCCTCCCATCAGTGGATTGAGTGTTAAGGAGAGAAAGAAACTGTTGGGAGCTGCTGCTGGTGTGGAGAATATAGAAGATCCTTGGCGTGTGCACGGAGTCGAAGGAAAGGGTGAGGGGATGTCGTTGACTAAGGCATTGGCTTTGGCTAGGGAGGATTGCACATTGAAGTATTTGAACGGGGCTGCACCTGTTGTTTATGGAGTTCCGGTGTTTTTGAAATCATAAGGATGAGGAGCTAGTTGTGGAGGAGGTTGGGATATCAGTTGATTCGCTGTTAAAAAGTATTTGCATTGCATGCTGGTTGTAGATTCAGAATAACCTCGTTTAGAACGAGAGAATCACTAGTAACCAAGTTTTTCATCATCAATTTTCAGATTCATCGGCGGTCTGTCTACCCCTTTCTCGAGGCTGCTCTATGGCTACGGAAGAACACGGTGAAAAGAAGCAATTCCCCGAGTTCCAAGAGAATACTGTCTCGGTGAGGACATTCTCAATAATTATAATGAATGTCATCCAGAAATGCGTACAGTATTCCTATCTACCGAAGTCCCACCCCTAAGAATCAAGATAGCTATGTACACAGCGCTCCCGGTCCTCCATTGAGCGGAACACAAACGATGCGGAGATGATGGATCATCTGGGGGAGGTTTAAGAGCGCACGGACACTGAACCGGCCCGGCTTTTAAGACCGAAATAAAGCAAACAAAAATTGGCCATTTCGGGATAAATTTTGTTGCAAATTAACAAAAATAAGAGTGCTGAAATGTGATAATAATAGCACAGATATTATACGCAGCATTCCTTGAGGCTGGTATGCTTACATTCAAAGTTATGCCTTGGCGGTTGCCACGAAGCAGATGTTGGGAGGATTTCCAACTCGACTTGCACCAGACACGTTAGCACACGTTAAATGGCGCGCGTCATTCCGCGAGCCTCCAGCATTGGCAGGACTCACACGTGAAATTACTACGGCTCAATTCCAGGGGTATTTAATATGAGTCCATATTCAGCCATTGCTGAGCCATACTGAGCCATATCAGGCATGCCGTTGGACTGTCAATTGAGTATGGCATCGAATGAAGCAATTACCGAGTCTCTTCATATATCAAATTACTGCTGCATTGCGTGAATGCGATGTCCACAAACACCGCAGAATGCATGATAAAGCTATGCCTCAGGGGGGAGACACCGGATGTATCTACTCTACAAACCCATTGAGACAACTGCCCAGGGAGGTGCAAGATAGGATTGATAGCCTGGAAAGACTGCGACTCGACCTGTCAGTACTTGGAGCCCGGGGGGCATGCAGACGCTCGAGCCTCTTTGTCTTAATCCCACAATATCCACTCAATTCAAAGTCAATTTGCTGCTAGGGGGCTATTACCACTTCAAACCAAAACGGTAAGACGCTCGGTCCTCTTTTCCTTGTTAATCTTGCAAATATACTTACTCTGTCCTAGAAAACTTTCTGGACCCACGAGACGCGGGAGCTTATTTCGACGACTAAAAAAAGACTCCACTTCCCACCTCGACAGGTCATTTTCCTCTTTCCGTACTTGGGTGGGGTAAAAAACGTAGAAAGAAGCGAATTCAGCCGGTTGTCAGTCTCTGCCCAATTTCGTTGTTAGTTGGGCTCGAGGATATCAACAGAGCTTGCATGCCGTTTGAGGATGTGAGAGTTGCTTGTCGATTATGAAAGTAAGATTTGAGGGAGACAGTGATAGGAAACGTTCCTATTCAACAGTATATCATCGACCACGGTTACTCCTCAATTTCCTCTTGATCGTCCTCTTCTTCGTTGGTCTGCCGCTTGTACGAGCAGATGGACTCTCTTCCAACTTATCATCGTCATCGGAAGAACCCACCACTGTAACAGCTACAACAACCCTTGTCGAACCAGGTGAAGGATCAACTATTGTCCTCACAACAACAGCAAGTCCCTCTTCCACTACATCAATTCCCTCAACAATAGTCCTATCAACAGAAACTTCACCCGTAACGATCCCTCAACCTTTCGATGCCACAAACTTGGACACAACAGGATCCAATTTCACAACAACTACTTGTCCTCAATTCATAACCTCATTTCTATCCGAATCTTCATTCAGAAATTGCGTCCCCTTTTCGTTACTTCTCTATACTTCATCAGCATTCATCTCGCTCACTCGATCGGTATCTCTGTGCTGTGAGTATACTAATTCTAGGGATCATTCGCAGTAAGTCAAGTTCTTGATGCATCGTGTGCAGCATCTCCCAAAGAATGCGGACAAGTCATGAACGATATCGCAAGTCAACTGGTGGAAGACACAACTTGTGGCCAAGACTTGAAGGATCAAAATCCAATTGTTCTTCAAGCTCTCACAGGGTTACAAAATTACTTGCTGTACTATGAAGCAGGTTGCCTTAAAGATAATGTCACCGATATCTATTGTACCACCCCATCTAGTCTTGAGAACTATATTAACTGTAGGCTATACCCTTGCAATCACAAATTCGTCGAATCCGGCTGATGCAGCTGCTTTTTATTTACCTACTATACCACTCATCTCTGGAGCAAGACCAGATTGCACTTATTGCATGCAACATCTTTTCGACATTTATTATACATTCTCATCCAACACCACTCTAGAAATAAGTAAAAATTATCTACAAGCGGCACAAGTCATGGATCTCAACTGTGGAATGGATTTCGTCAGTACCAGTGTTGATCACGATGTCAGCTTTGCAAACAGATTGTCGACACCGCACAATACATGGGTTGTACTAGTAGGGATGATAGTGTGGTCGATATTATATTTACTGTGAGCGTGAGATGTGGGCATGCAGGGTATACCTATTTTGGGAAACGGTTTGGGGACGATATGTTGGTGGATGTCAACATTATTTTACTATTTTTTTGTTGAGATTCTTGGTATATCTTGGGACTTGTAACGTCTTTCTTTTCTAGTTGGGTTATTAAAAGTGAGGTTATGTGGGACATTAGAGATTCCTCTTTATGTGTATAAACAATTGACTTTATATTTCATAATATCTCTGTTGTATCTGATGATCTATCACACATTTCAAGGTTCGGGTCAATGAGCAGAATGCATTGATAAAGGTTGATTTCAGTATTGTTACATAGCTTTCTAGAATGACAAAAGGAAATACTTCCCTCTTTGAAATAAATACAACTTTCCGAGCAAAAGACAGACGATGAAAAAATCCAAAAAACGCCATGGCTCGTATCATTGATATCCCACTTCCCCGACCCATATTCCCCTTAAATACATTACATAGAAGAACAGTATTCCTTTGCAAAAAAATAAGTATATCAAACAAAAAGTTGGTATGTTTCTCAAACAACATCAAGAGGTCCAATTTCTTCATCTGCAAGATTTCGTCGAGTAGTAGTAGCATGACCATTTTGTACTCCGACACTCCCACGAGTATTTGTTCGAGAAAGGGATTTTGCATCCTTCTTCTCTCTAATTTGTTGAATCTCTTCTTCATATTCGTCGTCAGTGTCCGTGTCATCAGATCTTCTAGGTTGTCCGTTTTTCCCACGACCACTTTGGACATTCTGACTTTCCAAACTATTGCTCCCTTTTCTCAAGTCACCACCTGTAATTGCCTTGCCATTCGCTTTATTTTCAACTTCTTGTACACTGTCTTCACTTGCCCTTCGTCGTCTCCTGAAACAACTTGTCCAACTAATTATTCCCTTGCGAGTGCTGGTATACAACAAGACATTGCAAAATCCACCACATGCATAACATGTCGCACCTACGAAAATAGCAGTTACTGCCCAATCGTCATTTGCAAATGTTGCTAGACGACCAATGGTAAGTGGCATTGTAATACACATATATATAAAAGGATACCATAACAACGATCTTGCGACTTGTAACATGCGTTTACGTGCGAGGACTTGGTTATGTACGCTTGGAGTGTTACGTAGATCGATTTGTTCGGAAGTAGCGAGGGTTGTAGGGATTGTGGAGGGATGTGTATAAGTTGTTACTGTAGATGGATGACGACCTTCTGTTATGGATTGAGTAAGTGTAGATGGTTTCCGATCTGTTGTTGTAGAAGGCTCGCGTTCTAAAACGGCGGGTGGTGAAGAATAAGAGAGTCGTGTAGTAGGTTTATTCGTGGGAATTAGGAATTGACTGGGTCTTGGAGAGGGAGGGAAGGGAGTTGCTGGTAATGGAGGGGAAGTGGATCTTGGGACTGGAGATGTAGAGAGAGAAGGACGTCCTGGTGCTCCTGGGATTGGAGGGGAAGGTGGTGATTCTGTGGTAGGTGTGTATCCTTCTATATCTGCTTGCCAACGATCTAGTTCGTGTCCTGAGGATGAATTGTTCTCGGTACTTCCAGTTGTTTCGCGGTTGAATTTCTTGAGTTGGGAGCGGATGTAGAAGAATACTAGGGAATATAAAACTGACAAGGCAATCATATCCACAAACACGAAAACTGCAAACAAGTTAGTTTACAATCCAACAACGACGGAAAACTTGGAAGGGGAAATACAGTAATGAAAGAATATCCGTTCATATGGATAGTTCTTGCCAATCCAACACCAACCCCCTTGAGCTCCATTATAAAAAGGCCCTTTATCGGTATAAATCTTCTCAATCGCCAACGGTCCGATGATTCCCAGAAAGATAATAGACAACCAGATACACAATGCAAGAATCCATCTGCCCTTGCCACTTGTTGATTTCTCAGTGGCCCATATTCGGGTGCGTTGGCCACCTGCTAGAAGCAGGACTGTATGGATCGCAATGACAAGGGACCATACTGAGGACCCTACATCGCCGCTATTAATAAAGAAGCCCTGTACTGAACAAGCAACGCCAGGCCATAAAGAGTTTCTGGCGAGGTTATAGGAAGACAACACCCATCCGATAGATTGTATCAGATCTACACTCAGCACATTATCCAACATGTGCAACAGCACAGAAAACCAGTAGACACTGTAAAAAAGTATAGATCAAGGGTCTGGGGAAAGGTACCTGCACAAAATAGATTGACTAGCCAAAAGTATCCTTGATTCTTGAATTTTGAGCGACTCATTCGTCTATCGAATGAATTCCGTTTATTCTGTCCTCGTGTAGCTCTCCATCTTTTGTAATCTGTGATTGCAAGGTAACATAGTAAACTACTTGTTGCGAGGGCAGAAGTTGCTGCACACGCTATTATTGGCTAAACGAGTTAGTCTCCATTCGTCAAAGCGAGAGAGATCAGGAAAGGGGTAAGTACAATTGTAGCTCTCCTTTGAAACGCAGTGAGGTGAGCCATTCGGCCATCGTCAGGATAGTCTGTCATTTTGAGAAGACGACGACCGACAATTCGAGGGTCTTGAGTGTGGTTTTTAAGCGGAGGGAGATGTAGTGTCCAGAGTCATTTGGTCGGAATGTGCAGAGTCGGTTACGGATGGACGCAAGACAAGCGAGGTGTGGTAATTAAAGCAAGAAGAAGTGTGGACTGCGTTGAGTGGAGGCGCAGAAGGAGGATCCCACAGAGTGGATTGGGATGTTGATCTCGTTCGGGGGAAAGGGCGCCAAGTTGGATGGGAGGAGATGTGGAGTGTTTCTCACATGCTCGCCAGGACCAGGGACGACAGGCAACGAACAAACAGTCAGTCCAGGAAAGATAATCACTCTTGCAAGCGGTATAGCGCTGGGGATGATGATGCTGTTGATGCAGTGGATAAAAAGGAAGAAGAAATTTTCCGTGTCCGCTTTTCACATTAGTTAGGTCTGCAGTAGTAGAAGTATAGTAGCTTTCATTCAACTGCAGATCGGAACAACCGTGGGGTCAGGACAGTGCGAGAACCCACACACAAAAAGGGTATACAAAGGCGACTGCGCACTGCGGAATTGCTGGGGTGCCGATTCTACTGGACGTAAAAAGTGGTGGTTACTGCAAAATTTAATGTCGATCATTTCAGCTTGTACTGCTACACCTTCCTTGAATGCGTCACGCAGTAGCTATCATTGGATTCTACCCGCCACCCGATAAAATGTAAACTACAATAAATTATCTCTTAAACAGACGCCTCAAAAGGACCCTATCTCTAAAGGTTCATGGAGAGACATCGGGAAGACTTATCAGCAGGGAATCATCGTTTGGAAGAGGGTAGATACTGCTAGATACAGCATGGATACTGTTTGCTATGCGGGTTTAGCTAAATTAATTCCACGGACCACGAGCGATGAGGGCTGACACGTTTCGCGCTCGAGCCCTTTTCTTTCCCATCTAGGAATAACATCCTGCTACAAAAGCACATGAAAAGTGAATTTTTAGAAGCACAAAGCGGCATAAGAGATAATTTTGCCGAGGTCGAGTGCCGATCCTTTTTCCATAACACTCCGGCCTCGGTCTAGAGCGCAAAAAGGGGGGAATCTCTCAAGGAAAAGGCGAATGTCGATCATCTCCTTGATTGCCGTGTAGGGAATGTCATGTCCTATTCGCTACGTTTTAGCCGTGCAAAGGGGAATTCCCGGCCGATCGTCGGCGGCAAATATTTTGCGCCGGGACATGGATGATTTGGAATTCAGGTAAGCTTGCTAATTACCTCAACGGGAATGCGTTGGATATGGTAGGAGTAACGCGAATAACTAAGCAGTTCAATGTCTTGATAATCTAGCGCAATGTTTCCAGAGTTAGTGCCTTTGCCATCATGACGTATCCTGTGCCCTTGGCGAGAATCACTCGGCCTGATATCCATATGAATCCGATAATTCTTGCAATATGTCCAGTGACGAGTCCCAGTCACATCTGAATCCCGGATAACCAAACAGGGTAAGATTATGAGCTTTACATGATCTGGCAGCTTCCGTGAATGTATTACCTCGGACCATAACACAGAAATAAAGACATCAACTTTCAGTTCTCTGGAATCCTTTTTTCGCTTGCGTCAATCCTCGCTATGAGGTCGTCCGCAGAAACATGCTGTTGTGCGTATCCGGTGCACTGAGCAACACAGTGCCACGACAATGGAAACTGCGTTGCGCATCTCTCTATAGTGCCCACGTCGAGAGTTCCCCGTTTGACTTGCCATACAACGAACATGGGAAATAGAATTCTGAGAGTAAGATTAAGTTGAATACCCGAAATGTCGGTCTGGCCTCAGATGAGACAGTTTTTATTCTGACGATTTTCATGACAGACTGCCCCAGCCACCAACTGAGATCGACTTGCTCTGAATACACTTAGCTTATGCGTCACGCCCAAACACCCGATAAATGAATCAAGAGGCGCTTCTGTGCAGACAGGATAGTGGCACACCATCTCACCCAAATACACGTTGAACTTTTAGTCGGAAGTCCTGGATTTCCAATCCGATGTGCGAACGCGCCGTTGAGTCTCCAAATTCTGATGCGTCTTGGAAGAATAATGGGATTGATTACATTGCACCCTAGAATATGTAAATGTTTGCGCAGCTCAGGTGTTAGTTAGGCAAGTTGATGAAGAGTTACAGTTATAAATAGGTACATGACCCATTGCTCAATCCACTGCATTATACTTCGGAAGGAAACCGCTCGGGACGATACAAGTGCCCGACTTAGGAAGCATGTAATGCAACATGCCATCGAGACATCATGATACCGGCAATTCCAAGCCATCGCAAATGTCCGTTCTAAAAGGACTTTTTATTTCTGATTAGTTGAATGATCCTCATAACTTTGTCGCGGAGCACAATATTTCTGGTGTCTTGTCACATTGTGGATCCGGAAATAGTCAGATAACTCTCTTTT
>Ga0335073_10017490_pt1 | contig 10031 bp, 8 predicted proteins | sample Lox_Sample_22_FD_207093 | JGI IMG/M metagenome (GOLD analysis project Ga0335073, IMG submission 207093) | Soil microbial communities from Loxahatchee National Wildlife Refuge, Florida, United States - Lox_Sample_2.2 | ecosystem: Environmental > Terrestrial > Soil > Wetlands | place: USA: Florida... | reverse complement strand
GGCGGCCTGCCGATCGAGGTATTCGACGGCTTTCGGAAAAGCCTCGCCGCCAACCGCGCCCAGTTTTATCGCGAAGTCGCCTCCAAACCCTTCTACGGATTCAACCGGCCGGGTGCGAACCCGCTGGACGGCGTGATCGATAACTGGTGGCGCCAGGGCATGATGGGCGGCGCCAAGGCCCACTATGACGGTATCAAGGCGTTCTCTGAGACGGACCTCACCGAAGACTTGAAGAGCATCGACGTGCCGACCCTGTGCATGCAGGGGGACGACGACCAGATCGTTCCCTACAAGGGCGCGTCCGAGCTGCAAGTCAAGCTTCTCAAGAACGCCACCTTGAAGCTCTATCCTGGTTTCCCGCACGGCATGCTCACGACGTACGCCGAGACCATCAACCCGGATCTGCTGGCGTTCGTTCGCGGCTAATACTCCGTGACGGCCGGACCCTTCGAGTAACATTGGGGGGCCCGGCTTCCATGGTCGGCACGAGCCGCAATCCGGATCGATCTGGCGATCTCCGCAAGGCACGCCGATCCCAATTCGACTCGAGGACAGCACCTGCTCTGATCGTAGTCTGCGGAGCCCCAGACCGAGATAGTACCCCGAGGAACGACCGTAGCGGATCAGCGTGAGCTCTTGCTGCCGAGCGGGGGACGGCCGAGAGCGGAAATTGGGTTCCGATTCGAGATGCTCGAAGCCTGTGGGTCCCCTTGTCCGAGCGCAGACCCAAATATGCGGCGCGCCGGAGCCGCTCTCGGCGTTCAACTCGACAAACCGGATCTGAGCGACGAATTCACCGGTTGGCGCGGAGCCGCAGTGCGTTCGCGCTGTACCAATTGATTCGCGCGCGTTTGGGTAAGTGCCACTATCATACAGGTCCGGACCTATGCCTCGGGGGAACGCGGCCATCGGTGGCTCGAAGGCCCCGAGTCAGCGTTCCGCGCACTACAGCCGCCATCCCGCCCGTTGAGAGGGGAGCCCACATGAGCCTGTCCCGAGCCCGCCGCATTCACCCGCGCCTTTGGTGGCGTCTGCTCCTGATCGTGCCCGTGGTGGCCACCCTGTGGGTACCCGTGTATGTCCGCATCGCCCCGACGTTGCTCGGGATACCGTTTTTCTACTGGTATCTGATGGCGTGGGTGCCGGGGAGCGCGATCTGCTCGGGCATCGTGTATTACAAGACCCGCGACCTGGTCTGAAGGGAGCGACATGCACGGGTCCGCGTCAGCCGTCTTCCTGCTGCTCTTCGGTCTGGTCACCATCCTCGGGTTCATCGCGGTCCGCTGGCGCAAAGCCGATCTCGACCAGCTTCACGAGTGGGGCCTCGGCGGTCGCCGCTTCGGGACGTGGGTCACATGGTTCCTTCTGGGCGGCGACCTTTACACGGCCTATACCTTTGTCGCGGTGCCGGCGCTGATCTTCGGCGCAGGAGCAATCGGGTTCTTTGCGATGCCTTACACGATCATCGCTTATCCGCTCGTGTTTGCGGTGCTGCCGAAGCTCTGGCGCATCGCTCACCGTCACAACTACGTGACGGGCGCCGACTTTGTCCGCGGGCGCTACGGAAGCCGGCTGCTCGGGCTCTTGGTCGCCATCACTGGAATACTTGCAACCATGCCCTACATCGCCCTGCAGCTTGTCGGCCTCGAGGTCGTCATCGCGGCGCTCGGCTTCCCGACCCACGGGTGGGTGGGCGACCTGCCGCTCGTCATCGCCTTCACGGTATTGGCCGCCTACACGTATACCAGCGGTTTGCGCGCTCCGGCGCTCATCGCCATCGTGAAGGACCTGCTGATCTATGCGACCGTCATCACTGCCGTGATCGTCATTCCGATCGAGCTCGGCGGCTATGCGCGGATCTTCCATGCCGTACCGGCCGGCAAGCTGCTGCTCGCCGCGCCGCCGTCGGGAAGTTGGGGCAGCTACAGCGCCTTTGCCACGCTCGCTCTCGGCTCGGCCCTGGCACTCTTCGTGTACCCGCACGTGCTCACCGGCACCCTGGCGGCCGACAACCCGAAGACACTGGTGCGCAACATGGCCCTCATGCCCGCATACAGTCTGGCGCTGGGGCTGATCGCATTGCTCGGCTACATGGCGCTTGCCGCGGGCGTCGACCGCCTGCCGGAGTACGCGGGCTACTTCAGCCAGTACTCAAACAACTTCGCGGTGCCGGCGCTCTTCATGCACTGCTTCCCGGGGTGGCTCGTCGGCGTGGCTTTCGCCGCGATTGCGATCGGCGCGCTCGTGCCGGCGGCGATCATGTCGATCGCGGCGGCCAACCTCTGGACCCGCAGCATATACCGGGCATATCTGCGCCCGGGCTGCACCGACGCCGAGGAGGCCCGTCAGGCGAAGCTCGCCTCCCTGCTGGTGAAGTTCGGGGCGCTGGTGTTCGTGCTGGCCCTACCGATGACCTACGCGATCAATCTGCAGCTCCTGGGGGGAATCTGGATCATTCAGACGCTGCCGGCGTTCGCATTCGGCTTGTACACGCGCTGGTTCCATGGCCGGGCGCTCGTGCTCGGGTGGTTGGCTGGAATGGTCATGGGCACATGGCTCGAAGCCGTGCTCGAGCTCAAGGGCGCGGTCTACCCGCTGCACGTCTTCGGGACGACCGTGCCAACCTATATCGCGCTGCTGACACTGACCGTCAATATCGTCGTGGCTGCGCTCCTCACGCCGCTGTTACGCTTCTTCGGCACCGCCGAGGGGATCGACCAGACGGCACCTGCCAATTCGCGCGCGGCTGCCTGAGCTGGCGCACAGACCGGACATGAGGCGATACTCCAGTGTTCTTGCGCCTGCTTCTGGCAGGTCATTTCGACCCGCGGAACACGAGCGGGCACATGAGCTCGCCGCACGAGCCGCGCTCAGCGCGGGCAGCCTGGCAGGACTCGCGGTGCCGTCAGGGTGAGCTCGGCCCGGCCCCGAACGATGATTGCATCAAAGTTACGCAAGTTCGTGCTCTCCGCACGCGATCGGTCGACGCCATCAGGCCGCTGCGATTTTCGAACGGCGGCGCGCATCGCCTACTGCCAGCCAGAGGCCTGTGGATGCGTAGCAGCGCTTTGCGCCTTTCGGACGTGGACGTAACCATGCCGACACCGGCGAAGAGCCGGATTGACACTGAAATACTTGCTGTATCCGGCGTGTAGCAACGGTAAGGAGGTATCGAGCTCGAGGCGCGCTATCGGCAGGAAATCAAGCTCAACCTCCGTACCGTATATCTCTGCCGCGGCAGCGTTCTCGATCGGCGTATTTTCCCCACGGAACCGAACAGCCGAATTCAACTGGCAGTTTGCTCTTCAGATCGGCGAGAAGAATCCCCGGAAGTGGTGAATGGCGGACGGGATGGTATGAGCGCTGCCATTACGCTTGTGCCGGGCGCCCAGGCCGCAGGTTTCGGTTCAAAGGAACGGACTGCGAGACCTTCTTGTCTCCGACGCTGATGAGCGACTCCACAAGAAAATCAACGAATGTGCGTATCTTGAGTGGCACGAACCTGTGACCCTGATAGATGACGTGTAGTGTCGCCGTCTGCAGTGGATATTCCGGCAAAACAGGAACCAGAACATCCCGGAAGAGCGGGTCTTCAAATGTGGTTCCGGGAACGGGGCCATCTGGCGAGCGATGAGGCCTGGCGGGAGGGACTCCGGTTTGGAGACCATGCGTAGCGAGATGTCGTAACCTTCTTCGACGAGATCGACGAGCCGATCCTCAAAGGAGTCCCTGCGAGGCCGCCAGGGACTTCGCCGAGATTAAAATCGCCTTGCTATCCAAGGGAAAGCCGATCGGCCCTTATGACATGCTGATTGCATCGCGCGCGCGCCACCTCTCTGCGACGGTGGTGACGAACAATGAGCGCGAATTCCGCCGCGTGCCAGGCCTTGCTGTGGAGAATGGGTTGAAGCCCTGAGTGCCGATGGGCATTCGAAGCTTGGCGAAGCCAGTAGGTCGAAGTGGGCTCTAGGCGCTCACCAGGCACGCTCGACCCACTGAATGGCCTCGCGGCCTGATCTCAGCGCGAAAGTTCCGGAGATCCATGCCCGGATACCGGCCGAAAACTGTCCGACGTCTGTGGCCGGCGACTCAAATACGTCGTAACTTATTGAATTTATGGCGCTCCCTACGGGATTCGAACCCGTGTTACAGCCTTGAGAGGGCTATGTCCTGGGCCTCTAGACGAAGGGAGCGTATGGCTTCGGGCCGGCTTCAGGAGCGCGGTATTATAGGGGGCTGTGTCCAATGCTCAAGCCGAAAGCCACGAATTGAACTCCCCCCCAGCCCATCCGGTGGCGCCTGCGGCCAAGCCCCGCGTCATTCCGCGGGCTGAGCACACCCTTTCCCGGTCCCATATCTCCCCCAACGCGCTGCGGGTGCTTTATCGCCTGAAAGATGCGGGATTCCAGGGGTTTCTGGTGGGCGGCTGTGTGCGGGACCTTCTGCTCGGCATGGAGCCCAAGGACTTCGACGTCGCTACGGACGCGCTGCCGGAGCAGGTAAAGCGCCTTTTCCGCAATTGTCGGCTGGTGGGGCGGCGGTTCCGCCTGGCCCACGTCTTCTTTGGCCAGGAGATCATCGAGGTCGCCACCTTCCGGGCAGCGACCGCGCCGTCCCAGGGGGAGGAGCCGCTGGCAGACGCCGATCCAGAGGACGGCGAGGCGCCGGAGCTGGATGAGGACGCAGAAATTCCTTTGGAGGGGGCTGCCGACCCGGGCGAGGAGGCGAGTGGCGGCGCAGAGCCTCCTCCAGTCGGGGCGTTCGGCCGGGAAGCGCGTCCGTCTCTCAATGACGATTCGGAGCGCAAGTTCGATGCGACCGGCCGCATCCTGCGGGACAACGTCTACGGCACCATCGATGAGGACGTCTGGCGCCGTGATTTCACGGCCAATTCGCTCTACTACAACATCGCCGACTTCTCCATCTGGGACTATTGCGGTGGTGTCGAGGACATCGCTGCCAGGCGCTTGCGCCTGATCGGTGATCCGGAGACGCGCTTTCGCGAAGATCCGGTACGCATGCTGCGCGCAGCGCGCTTCGAGGCGAAGCTCGGCTTCGAGATCGACCCGCAGACCGCCGAGCCCATCGGGCGGTTGCGGGAGCTTCTGGGCGGCGTGCCGCCGGCGCGCCTCTTCGATGAGATGCTGAAGCTCTTTCTCACGGGCCACGGGACGAAGAGCCTCGAAGTACTGCGGCGGCGAGGGCTGCTCGCGGAGCTGCTGCCCAACGTAGACAGCTACCTCAGCACCCACCCCGGCAGCCTCGTCGAGCGGCTGCTGGTGAAGGGCCTTGCCAACACCGATGAGCGTGCCGTCGCAGGGCGTCCGCTCACGCCCACATTTCTACTGGCGCTGCTCCTATACGGTCCCATCGCCCAGATCATCGAGTCGATGCCACCGGAGAAATGGCATGAGCTATCGGCCATCGGTGACGCTTGCGACCGCGCGGTACGGCAGGCGCAGGCGCATCTGATGATTCCCAGGCGGTTCTCGCTGGGGCTGAGCGAGATGTTCTCGCTGCAGCCGCGGCTCGAGCATCCGAGCGGACGGCGCGCGCTGCGCCTCCTGACCCATCCGCGCTTCAGGGCCGCCTATGACCTGCTGCTGCTGCGCGCCGAGTTCGGCCTGGCTTCCGCGGAGATGGCCGAGTGGTGGACCCAGGTCCAGCGCGTCGGCCACGAGGAGCAGGGGCGGATGGCGGATGAGCTGGCGCAGGCGGCGGGGCCACGGCCCGGCCGTCCGAAGTCCGGCCGCCGGCGTCGTCGGGGGCGGCGCGGTCCGCGGGCCTCGTGACCGGCCGGACGGTGACGATCTGGCAGCCGGCGTACATCGGGCTCGGCAGCAATCTGCAGGATCCGATAGCCCAAGTGCTGCGCGCCTGCACGGCGTTGCAGCGACTACCTGCCACCCGCCTCGTGAGCCGTTCCCCTCTCTACCGGTCCACGCCCTTTGGACCCCTATCCCAGCCGGATTTCATCAACGCCGTCGCGGGCGTGCTCACCCAGCTCGATTCTCGCGCGCTGCTCGGTGAGCTGCTCGCGCTCGAGCGGGCGTTTGGCAGGCCGGCGGAGCGGGAGCGCTGGGGGCCGCGCATCATCGATCTCGATCTCCTCATCCATGGCCGGGAGCGCCGGCAGGACTCGGGCCTGATCCTGCCTCATCCTGGGATAGTGGAGCGCAACTTCGTTCTGTATCCTCTTGCCGACCTCGCTCCGGACCTCGATGTACCCGGGCTCGGCCGGGTGGCCGAGCTCAAAGGACGCCTCGCGCCCTTGGGCCTCGAGCGCCTGGACGAACCCTGAATCCAACTGGATAGCGCACAAGACATGACCGGGGCGGAGCACCAGTTCATCGTGGTCGAAGGGCCGATCGGCGTCGGCAAGACGAGCCTCGCCAAGCGCCTCGCCGACAGCCTCTCGGGTCAGCCGGTGTTGGAGGATGCGGCGCAGAACCCGTTCCTCGAGCGCTTCTACAAGACCCCGCGCGCCGGCGCGCTGCCGGCGCAGCTCTATTTTCTCTTCCAGCGCTGCCAGCAGCTCGCCGCCCTCAACCAGCAGGATCTGTTCGCACAGGTGCGGGTCGCGGACTACCTGTTGGAGAAGGATCGCCTGTTCGCGCGTGTGACCCTGGATGATGCGGAGTTCGCCCTCTACGAGCAGATCTACGCCAAGCTCGACGTGAAGGCGCCGAAGCCCGACCTCGTGGTCTACCTGCAGGCACCCGTCGATGTGCTCCTCGAGCGCATAGCGCGCCGCGGCATTGCCTACGAACAGTACATCGAGCGCGACTATCTGGTGCGTCTCAACGAGGCGTACGCGCGCTTCTTCCATGAGTTCGAAGCCGCGCCGCTCCTCATCGTGAACGCCGCCGCCATAGATCCCGTCAACAATCCCGCGGATTATGACGAGTTGCTCGGGGCCATCCGGCGCATGAAGCGCGGGCGCCTGTACTACAACCCGATGCGCAGCAAGGCGCCATTCCAGTAAGCGGCCGTAGGCTCACTCCATGTACACCCACCTGCAGCTTCGCGGCACCGACCGTCCGCCCGTGACTCTGAGCACGCTGGCGCGCATGAAAGCGGACAAACAGAAGATCGCGAGCCTCACCTGCTACGACGCGAGTTTCGCCGTGCTGCTCGATGAAGCGGACGTCGATGTCGTCCTGGTCGGCGACTCGATGGGCATGGTCATTCAGGGGTACGACACGACGGTGCCGGTCACGATGGATCACATCGTGTACCACTGCCGCGCGGTGGCGCGCGGGCTGCACCGTCCGTTCCTCATGGCCGACCTGCCGTTCATGAGCTACCCCTCGAAGGAGCGGGCGCTGGAGAACTCCGTGCGCCTCATGCAGGAAGGCGGCGCCAAGATGGTGAAGCTGGAAAGCGGCGCCACTCAGGCCGAGATCGTCGAATGGCTCGCGCGTCACGATATCGCCGTGTGCGCACACCTCGGCCTGAGGCCCCAGTCCGTGCACAAGACCGGCGGCTTTCGCGTGCAGGGCCGGGAGCAGAATGCAGCGGCGGATATGATAGAGGCTGCAAAGAGCCTCGAGTCAGCGGGCGCGGACATCATTCTCCTCGAGTGCATCCCGGCCGATCTCGGCAAGGCGATCACCGAGGCGTTGCACGTGCCGGTCATCGGCATCGGCGCCGGCCCCGACACCGATGGGCAGATCCTCGTGCTCTACGACATTCTCGATATCACCACCGGGCGCAAGCCGCGCTTCGTGCAGAACTTCATGCAAGGTGCCGGCGACAACCGCGAGGCACTGAAGCGCTTCGTCGCGGCCGTGCGCACCGGCGCCTATCCCGCCCCGGAGCATTGCTTCTGACCAGCATGGAAACCGTTACGACGATTGCGGCCGTACGGGACCGCGTACGCCGCTGGCACGGCGAGGGACGGAAGGTTGCGTTCGTCCCCACCATGGGAAACCTTCACCCCGGCCACGTGAGTCTCATCGAGATGGCGCGCAGCCACGGCGATCGCTTCGTCGCCAGCATCTTCGTCAATCCCATGCAGTTCGGGCCGAACGAGGACTTCGCGCACTATCCCCGCACGCCTACCCAGGACGCCCGCATGCTGGCCGACGCCGGCTGCGACCTGATGTTCATGCCCGACGTCGCGGAGATCTACCCCAACGGCTCCGAGCGTGCGACTCGCGTCGAGGTCCCCGGCCTCTCCAGCATCCTGGACGGCGAGTTCCGTCCCGGCCACTTCGAAGGCGTGGCGACGATAGTCGCCAAGCTCTTCCACATAGTGGAGCCCGACGTCGCAGTCTTCGGCGAAAAAGACTTCCAACAGCTGACCATCATCCGCCGCATGGTGGCCGACCTCTGCATGCCGATCACCATCATCGCGGCCCCCACCGTGCGCGATCCCGACGGCCTGGCCATGAGCTCCCGCAACCAGTACCTCACCGACGAGGAGCGCAGGAAAGCCCCCGTCATCCATCAGCTCCTGCTCGCCGCAGTAGAACGCTTGCGAGCCGGCGACCGCGATTTCACCGCCATCGAGCGCAATGGGCTGCAGGCGCTCGAATCTGGCGGCTTCAGGCCCGACTACTTCGCCGTGCGCCGCGCAGACGACCTCAGCACCCCGCAAGCTGACACGCGTCACTTCGTAGTCTTGACCGCCGCGCGCCTGGGCCGCGCCCGCCTGATAGACAACCTTCAGCTCCGAGTTTGAGGGAAGAGCGCAGCGCAAAATGATCCCGGCCAGACGCTGATCGCCAGGACGGCGATCCGCGAGCCTACGCGGACGTACTTGCGGCGTTCTGGTCAGGGTCATTTTGCGCTGCGCTCTGGATGCCGACAGCGCCACTCCCGTGCCGTGCCAAAGCCCAGTCGATGTGCTCCCGCACCATCTCCGATGCATCCGGGCGGCGTCGCTGCAACGCCCCAACCACCGGTTCTGACGTAGGCGCATTCCCCAGCGCCACCGCAATATTCCGCAACCACCTCTCATACCCGATCCGATAGATAGCCGACCCGCGCATCCGCTCCTCGAACTGCGCCTGCGTCCAGCCGAACAGCTCCGTCAGCCGCGCCGCATCCAGCCCATGCCGCACCTTGAAATCCGGATGCGACGCCGCATGCGCAAACTTGTTCCACGGACACACCAGCTGGCAGTCGTCACAGCCGTAAATGCGGTTCCCGATCGCCGCCCGCAGCTCCACCGGAATGGCACTGTGGTGCTCGATCGTGAGATAGGCGATACAGCGCCGCGCATCCAACCGATAGGGCGCCACGATCGCCGCGGTCGGGCAAGCCGTGATGCAAGCCGTGCAGGTGCCGCAGTGCGCACTTGCCGGCTCATCCTCCGGCAGCGGCAGATCCGTCAGTATCTCCCCGAGGAAGAACCACGACCCCGCCTCCCGCGAGATCAGGTTGGTGTGCTTGCCGATCCAACCGAGCCCGGCGTTGCGGGCGAGTGCCTTCTCGAGCACCGGCGCGCTATCGACGCAAACACGATAGCCGAATGGTCCGATTTCCTCGGCAAGATCCTTCGCCAGCCGTGCAAGCGCCCCGCGCAGCACCTTGTGATAGTCGCGTCCCAGGGCGTAACGGGAGATATAGCCGCTTTCTGCATCCCGCAGCACCGCCTCCGCATCTCGGGCTGCCGCCGGCCAATAGTCCATCCGGGCACTCACGACACGGATCGTCCCCGGCGATAGCTCCCGCGGCCGGCTGCGCATCGTGCCGTGCCGGCGCATGTAGTCCATTTCCCCATGAAACCCCGCGTCCAGCCAGCGCAGCAGGTGTTGCTCGTCCTGCGGAATGTCGATGGGCGCGACGCCGATGCGATCGAAGCCGAGCTCCCGGGCGCGCGACGCGAGCTGGCGCTTGGCCGCAGCGAGGTCCGGAAGGGGCGGCGTCATAGGTCATCACTCTCCGGGCAGGCACACGGAAGTGCCCCGCCGCCGCAGGTGGCGGAGCCGCGAGCAAAAACCACGTTTTTTGATCGCGGCGCGCTGGGCCGGGCAGGAGCCCGGATCCACGCCTGACAAGTATAATCACGACATGGAGATGCG
>Ga0335073_10017489_pt1 | contig 10031 bp, 10 predicted proteins | sample Lox_Sample_22_FD_207093 | JGI IMG/M metagenome (GOLD analysis project Ga0335073, IMG submission 207093) | Soil microbial communities from Loxahatchee National Wildlife Refuge, Florida, United States - Lox_Sample_2.2 | ecosystem: Environmental > Terrestrial > Soil > Wetlands | place: USA... | reverse complement strand
CGCTCGACGTAGACCTGTTTATAGGTGTTGACCAGAATATCGGAGATGGTCGGATCCTGAAGCAGCGGCTCCAGTGGCCCCAGGCCGAAAACTTCGTCCAGCACTTCATCGCTGATCTGCTGTTTTTCGAGGGAGCTGAGCAGCGTCGGCTCGGCATCGATCAGCGCGATCACCGCCTGGCGGACCTCGCTGCGAATGCGCTGGTTGTCGATGGTGGCCAGCGCTTCCAGGTTGATCTTGTCCACCAGCTTGCGATGCAGGGTGAACTTCAGTTCCTGATATTCCGGCTTCAGGGTGGTTTTGGCGCGGCCGGCGTTCTTCAGCAGCCGCTGTTCCCAGGAAACCTGCTGGTTGTTTTTAGCTCCGTTGTCAAGCGTCGAAAACATAAGTGTCCGTCACATCCTCACGCCTGCGAAAAAGCAGGCTTCATCTCTCGCGTCACCGCCGCACTCTTGCGTCCGCCGTTCACCGCGCCGCTCAGCCGCTGCGCGATGTTCTCGATGGAGCGGCCCAGCTCGCCTTCCGCGCCCAGCGGCTGGCCCAGCGTCACCACGCGATGCAGCGAAAAATAATCGTTGGGAAGGACCGCGTGCACCGGCGCGCCGAAGAGTTTTTCCATATCGGCGATGCGAATATCCACGCGTTTGTCGGCCCGATTCACCAGAATCTGGAAGCGGTCCTTGGGAAACCCCAGATTGTCCAGCAGCTTCAGCGCTTTCACCGTCAGGTGCAGGCTGGGCAGTTCGCCGGTCGAGACCAGAAAGGCGCGCTCGCACTCGGAAATCGCCATCAGCGAGGTGCGCTGGAACACGCTCGGCAGATCCAGAATCACCCAGTCGTACATCTGCCGCGCGTGATCCACCAGAATCCGCAGCCGCGACCCGTCGATCGGGTCCGCGTACGGCGCGGCCGGCGCCGGCAGAATGTCCATCCCGCCATAATTCACCGTGAGCGAATTCCACAGCGCCAGATCCAGGTGCTCGGCGTGTTGCAGCGCGTCCACCAGCGAATAGCCGTGGTTCAGTTTCAGATAGAATCCGATGGTCCCGCCGGTCAGGTCGAAATCGGCCAGAAGAACTTTCTTTCCGCTCTGCCGGTGCAGGGAAAACGCGGTCTGCGTGGCCACCGTCGATGCGCCCGACCCCGGTTTCGAGCTGGCGAATGCCACCACCGTGCCCAGCTCCGGTTGTGCCGGCGTCTCCACCACGCACAATCGCCGCAGCCGCGCGACCGCCTCGCGTTGGATCGAAGCATCGAACGGAGCGTACAGAAATTCCACCGCACCCGCGCGCAGCGATTGCAGAATCGCGGTCGGGTCGTTGCTCAAGTGCAAACCGACCACCTGCATCGGTGGCGTCATCTGCGCGATGAAACGCACCAGCTCGGTCGCCGCCGCCAGGTCCGTCGCCAGATCCAGCAGCACCACCTGCGGCTTCAGCTGCCGCGCCCGAATCTCCAGCGTCTGGTGCGGCGGATAGCTCTTGAGATCCGCCAGAATCTGGAACGCGCGCGTCTCCGGGACCGTCGCCAGAAACTGCTGCGCCAGCTCACGCTGGGGCGCGATCAATAAGGCTGCCAGTTCCGGCTCATTCTGCGCACGCACGTTCATCTCCTGCCGCTTCGCTATTTCTTCTTGCTGGCCTGCGCCACCTGGTCCTGAGTCAGGCGCACCAGGAAATCACGCGGCATGTATAACGTCGGCTTGGTATCGCTGGCGCCCAGCGGCTGTGTGATCTCCGGGGTCACCAGCACCACCAGGTCAGTGCGATTCTTCTGCTCCTGCTTGGATTTGAACAACGCGCCGAAAATCGGCAGGCTGCCTAAGATTGGGATCTTCTGGAGCTGCTCCGTCTCCTGATTGCTCACCAGTCCCGAGATCACGAAGCTCTGACCTTCGCCCAACTCCACGTCCGTATCGGTATCGCGCGAGCTCAGCGCCGGAATGGTGAATCCGTTGAGCGTGACGGCATTGGTATAGTCGAGAGTGGAAACTTCCTGGTGCAGGTGCATTTTGATGGTATGGTTCGGCGTCACAAGCGGCAAAAAAACCAGCTTGATGCCGTATTCGCGATATTGCACCGTCACCGCGCCGGAATTGGCTCCGCCTTGCAGCACCGGGACCGGAAATTGCCCGCCCACCAGGAACGACGCTTCCTTGCCGTTGGTGGTCACCAGGTTCGGCTCCGCCAAAGTCTCCAGAATGTTCTCCGATTGCAGCGCCTGAATAAACGCACCCAGGTTCAAGTTCGGATCGAAGGCGAAAATGCTCAGCGCCTTGCTGATGCTGATGGTGCTGTTGCCCAGCGTCCCCCCGCCGGCCGAACCTAAGGTGCCTCCGCCGCCCTGAATCTCTGAAGTTCCGGTCACCGAAGTCGCCGAAAACTGTCCCGTGCCCGCTCCGATCTGAGTCTGCCCGCCGAGTCCGAACAGGTTCACGCCGTATTGCATCTCTTTGCTGCGATCCAGTTCGGCAAAGCGGACGCGCAGCAGAATCTGCCGCTCCACCGGCGGTGCCGGCGGGGCGTTCAATTGCAGATTGTTTACCACCGTTTTGCCGAACGATGCCGCGATCAGCGCCGCCCGGTCCTGCACGTCCTTGCTGGACACCTGGCCATCCAGCGTGATCGCGTCGCGCGAGCTCACCGGCACGATCTTCTCATTGGGAAAGCTCTCGCGAAACGCCCGCTTCAGCGGGTCCAGGTTCAATTCCACGGTGATGTTGTAGAAGGTGCGCTGCCCCGTCTTGCTCCACACCATCAGGGTCGAGGCGCCGACGCCTTTCCCGCTCAAAATCATTTCCCGCGTGGTCACCGTGTTCACGTCGGCCACTTCGGGATTGCTGGTGTAGACCTGGCGGATATCCGACGGATAGTCGATCACCACGCTCTTGCCGACCGTCAGATGAAGGTCCTCCGCGCTCTGCGCGCGCGCGCTCGCCGCGCCCAGCGTCAGGCACATAAACAAGGGAATCAAGCTCACTCGGGTCATGTCAGTTCCTCGTTGAATTCGGCGATCAGTTCTTCGCACCATTGGGAATCGTTTCCACCGTCCGCTGGGTCCCGCGGATCACCACGATCTGATCCGGAGGCTGCATCGGAGCGGCCGCGACCACCGGCGGGGCCGGCCTCGGCTCGCGAGCCACGCGCGGATGCGGATGCGGCGCCGGCGCCTCGGCCGGCTTGGCATCCGGCGCCTTGCGCCCGTTGTACAACTCCGTCACGAACCGTCCCGGAGTCTTTTCCACCGTCTGATCGCTCGAATTGCGCAAAATCAGTTGAATATGTCCGTCGGAGCCGGCCAGCGTCAGCGTCTCGGCGTCCCCCGGCGTCACTAACAACGTCACCGTCGGCGCGTTGATCGCGTTGCCGCGCGCGTCCGGCTGCATGGTCTGCCCGGCCGAAAGCACCAGCACGTTTTGCAGGCAGGTGGTGGTCATGTCGCCGTCGCCATTCGGAGGACGGCCCGTCACCAGCACGTCGACGTGCATGCCCGGCAGCACGAATCCCGCCACCGACGCCACGTCGTTCACCCGCACGGTCACCGCGCGCATGCCCACCGGAATCGTCGGCGCCAGCCCCAGCCCGCTGCCCTTGGCCGCCAGGCGTCCTTCGAGGACCGGCTCATCGAGGAGAATATTCGAGACCACCGGACGGTCCAGCACATCTTCCACCTTGCTGAACGCGCCTTTGGGAAACGCTTCGGTGTCGATCTTGGTGATCTTCACGTCCGCGGGTTTGATCACCACACCGACGCCCATCGGATGCGTCGCCACCACGATGTCTTTCTGGTTGGTGTTGTCCGTCTTGGTGGGGCTTGAATGCGCGGTCATCTGGTAGAACACGCTCGAAACCACCAGCGCGAACACCAGGCTGACGCCCAGCACCGTCAAAAACCTGCGATCCATAAATTCTCCTCCCGCCCTTCCACTCCGCTAAAATTTCGGAACCAGCGCCAGCAACACTCCCAACGCGATCGCCGGAGCGTAAGGGATCGATTCCTTCGCTTCCCCGTTCTTTTCGCCGCGGCCTTTCTTGAACACCAGGCGTAGCACCGCTCTCACCAGCAGCGCCCCCACCGCCAGAAACCCACCCGCCAGCGCGGTCCACAAGGCCGCCCACATCACCCCCGGCCATCCCAGCAGCGCACCGAAGCCGGCCATCAGCTTCACATCTCCGCCGCCCATTCCGCCCAGCAGATAAAAGATCAAAAACACCGCAAATCCCGCCACCGACCCGCTCAGCGCCTGCACCGCGCCCCACGCGCCGTGCTGGCCGATCTGCCACCCGAAGCCGCCCGACAGCGCCGCCACCGGAATCCAGTTCGCGATCCGGCGTCGCGCCAAATCATCGATGATTGCCGCCAGGCCCACCAGCATCGCGATCCAGATCTGCACCGTCATCTCGTTTGACGAAAGGTGCCGGATTGCTCCGGCCCCTCCTTCACTTTCTTCGCCGCCAACTCCGCTGCCGTCTTCGGCTTTCTCTTCATCACCGGCGACCCCATCATCAGCGGCGCCAAAAATCCCGCTTGCAGCCAAAACTCCGCCAGGGCTTTTCCCGACGGCAACCGCCAGCTCATCGGATCCATCCACTCCATGGGGATCTGTGGAATCCGCATTGGTGGCCGGCCGCGACGTCCGGAGTTCTCGCCTGTCATGAACGCTCCCAAATTGTTCTTCGGCGGACTCGGAGGTTTTCATTAGCCTGCGTGCACTTAAACACTCGATTCCTTAGGACCTTGGTTCCGGTCAGGGTTCACCTCACCTGAGTACTGGGGTATCCGGCAGGACTAGGTGAAAGGCACTACCGCGGAAGAATTCCGGAATCAGAAGTCAGGAGCGAGAATGAAAACCCGGCGGCCGCCAGGTTGTGATTCTGACTCCTGACTTCTTACTCCCTTTTCCTTACGAACAGGATCCTTTTCCCGTCATCCTCGACGACGCGCCAGTTCGCGTCCATCTTCAACAATTGCGACAGCGGCCGGTCCACCGGCAGCAGCACCGACTGAAACTGATATTTATCGAGAATCTTCGCCCAATCCCACGTCCCGCCGGTCGCGTGCAGATACTGATCGCCGATCTCCGGACCGTAGAAATCGCTGCGCCCATCCATGAAGACCTTCTGTTTCGGATTGGTGAAAATCAGGTAATCCGCCCACTGATCCGTCGTAAGCGTGCGCACATTCAAAATGTCCGCGGCATGATCGTGCACCATCTTTACCGGAAATATCTCCTCCGGAAAATCCGCCGGCCAGTGCATCGGCTGATTCAGGAACGCCAGCACCACGATCACAACCACCGGCCACAAGCTCTCATGCCGGAACCCGCGCGCGGCATCATCGGCGATCTGGTTCAGGATTCCCGGAATCGAATTTTTCTTCGCTCTAGCCGTCAGCGTGCGATACCACTCGCTTAAATTCAGCGCGACCACCGGCGCGCACGCCGCTACGTACAGCGGCACATGCCGCACGCTCGACAGCGCCATGTGCGCAAAAAATAGCACCCACAACCCCTCGACCACCTGTTTTTTCCGGAACATCAGCCCCGCCGCGATCAGTCCCGTGAACATCAGCACCTCGAACTGCAACATGCTTTCATCGCGAAAACTGGGCGATTGAAATTCCTGCACGACGTTGCGAATCCAGTCCGATCGTAAATATTCCGCCACGTGCTGGTGCAAATGATACCCATACGGATTCACCAGCGTCACCGCCGCGCACGCACAGGTCACACCTAGGTAGCGCCACGACCCGCGCCACCGCCCCTCGATCGCCGAACCCACCGCCGTCAGGCCCAGCACCGCGATCAGGGCCAGAAACCCTCCGTGCAGATTCGTCCACAGCATGGTGACCGGAACCAGAACCCAGATCGCTCGCGACGCGCTCCGCCGGTCCGCCTCGATGATCCACATCGAAATCGACATCAGCAGCAGCGTGAAAATATGCGGGCGCGCCAGAAAATGAATCGACGATGCGCCTTCACCCGCCAGCGCCACCGCCAGCGCGATCAGGATGTGCGATCCGTTCGAAACCATCCGCCGGATCAGCGTCGTGGCGAATGTCGCGATCACCACGCCGGCCATCAGCACGACGCCTTTCAGTCCGGCCAGTTGGAACAGCAGCCCGTCGATCGTGTCGCTCAGCCACTCCCACGCATACCACGGCGCACCCGGTTTCGAAAAGGAATACAAATCCTGCCGCGGCACCGCGTGATGGCTCAAAATCCATTGGCCCGTGCGGATGTGCCAGCCCGCGTCGGCATCGCCCAGCAATCCCGCCCACCCGAATTTCCCCGCCGCGAACACCCAGAACAGCACCGCCAGAAAAAACAGGTCGGAAAGCGACGGCGTCAGCAATCGCGCCCACCGCCGTTCGAGGATCTGGTCCATGGACAGCGCGCCGATCGCCTGCGGATGGGTCATACTACTTACTTATTCGCCGGATCCGCGCGATGTCTTTAGTCCGCGCCTTCGAATCTAATACGCCACCCGGTCCGCTTTCGCCAGCCATTCGCGAAAGCACAACAGCGCCTGCTCGCGCATCATGCTCTGAAACGGAACCGACCGCTCTTCGGCCCGTAGCGCAACCTGTTTGTAAATAAACGCGTCATCGAACCCCGCCGCCGCCGCGTCCACCGCCGTCGCGCCGAAATAAACAGCCCGCAGCCGAGCCCAGTAAATTGCGCCCAGGCACATTGGACAAGGCTCGCAGGTGGTATAGATTTCGCACTCCTCCAAGCGGAACGTTTTGAGCGCCGCGCAAGCCGCCCGAATCGCCACGATTTCCGCGTGCGCCGTCGGATCGTTCGCCGACGTCACAATATTCGTCCCCGTTGCCACTACCCGATCCTGATCCACCACCACCGCCGCAAACGGCCCGCCGCGGCCCGACCGCACATTTTCCATCGCCAGCTCGATCGCCCGCGCCATGAAAGGGTTCGTCATCCTTCGTTTAGTCTAGTAGGAACGGTGAAGTTGTTGAAAAAGCGGAAAGAGTGGTCTGTCCCCTTTTTCAACAGCCTCTATGCCGCTCATTCGTTTCTTTACCTGGAATCAACGCACCGTCGAGGTTCCCGGTTTTACCATCGACGCCTCGCCGCATCGCTCCACGCGGTTCATCGGCGCCATCCGCGATCTCGCTCCCAAGGCCATCCTTTTCGATCTCGACAAAGCTCCCTCGCACAGCCGCGCCCTCGCCATTCTCCTGCGGTCGAGCAAAAGCACCCGCGAAATCCCTCTGGTGTTCGCCGGCGGCCAGCCCGAAAAAATCGATCGCATCCGCCGCGACCTTCCCGGCTCCGTCTTCACCGATTGGAAAAATCTCGCAAAATCGATCAAACAAGCCATCCGCGAGGGCCCGCAACCCGCCGTTCCCACCTACATGCGCCAATTCTACGGATCGAGCCTGCCCAAAAAACTCGGCCTCAAAGGCGAAGTGGCCGTCATCAACGCACCGGAAAATTTCGAAGAGCGGCTCGGCGGCCTCGAGGGTGTTTCTCTGCGCCCCTCCATTTCCCGCAACACGAATTTAGTCATCTGGTTCGTCCGCTCGCGAGCCGAACTCGAAGATGGCCTCGACCTGATGGCCGCGCGCCTGCCCGAATCCCGTTCGCTGTGGATCGCTTATCCCAAGCGCACCAGCAGCCACTCGACCGATCTCACGCAACTCGACCTTCGCGCGCTCGCTCTTCGAACCGGCCTGGTCGATTACAAAATCTGCTCGATCGACGCCGACTGGTCGGCTCTGAAATTCACCCGCAAACGCGCCCGGGAAATGCGTTAAAATTTCGATTGCGCGCCGTGTCCCGATTCCTGATCGTTCTCCTCGCCCTTCTGCTTGCGTCCGGCGCCCTCGCCCAAAAGAAGAAAAAGGGCGACGAGGACGAAATCACCCAAACCCTGCCGCAGCTCCAGGACCCTCCGCCGGCCGTCGCCGCCGAAACTTCGCGCCTGGTTTTTCACCTTTCCCCGCTCACTTCGAAAGGATTGATGTCGCCGCAGATTCGCGAAGCGCTGAACACGCTGCTGCACGAAAATCACGGCGCCTCGATCGTCAAACTCCGGGCCTTCGTCGCCGGCTCCGGCGATTTGCGCCGCGTTCAGACCCTGGTGAGCGAGACCTTCACCGATAAAAAACTGAATCTCCCCGCGCTCAGCACCATCCAGGCCGGAGCCTTGCCGCTGAACGGCGCGCAGGTGGTCCTCGAAAGCATCGCCGTCGATAAGAAAATCGTCAATCCCAACGGACTGGCGTTCTTTTCCGGACAGCAATCGAAGGATGTTCGACAATCCGTGAAGCAGTTGCAAACCGCCGTCCGCGCCGCCGGTTTGCGGCCCTCCGACATTCTTCGCGCAACTTGTTTTTTAAGCTCGCTCGATGATCTGGGCAAAGGCCGCGAAGCGATGGCCGCCGCCTTTCCCGATGTGCTGGTCAATTTCGTGCAGCTTCAGCGCCTCGGACTCGAGCCGCTCGCGGAATGTGAAGCCGTCGGACGCCTCGAATCGGCGCCGCAAACCGCCGTCGAATTCCTCAATCCGCCCGGCCTCACGCAAAATCCGAATTATTCGCAGATCGCGCTGGTCAACTCGCCGAAAATGGTCCTGACCGGCACGCAGATGGTTTTCGGCAGCCGCGACGATGACATCAGACTCGGCTTCGACCGATTGCAAAAAGACATCGAGCCGCTCGGCGCAACCTATAAAGACGTGTTCTGGTCGAGCATCTATCCGCTGACCATCCCCATCGCCGGCCAGGTCCGGGCGCTGCGCTTCCATTACTTCGATCACGCGCACCCTCCGGCCAGCACCTTTCTTTTGTTCGAAGGATTGCCGTCGCTCGACGCCACGGTTGCCATGGAAGTCATGGCTGCCGTCCATTAGAGCATTTTCACCTTCTTCGCAGACCGCCGAATCCGCATTTTGCTCTTTTCGCAGTGGCATAAGCCGCCAGGCTTGTGCTGTTCGCGGCCGACGAATCGAAAACCCGAAAATGATCTTGAAAAAGGGGACAGACCGCTCTGTCCACGGCCATGGTCACGCGCGGCATGAATAACTTACCGGCGGGGACAGAGTGGTCTGTCCCCTTTTGCCGCACCCTGCTAAGGGCGGGGTCCAATCCGCTTCGACCGCCGTGCCATGATGGACTCGTGAGCCACGTTCGCGGACTCCTGCAAGGCGCAAAATTCAACGGCCGACACTCGACCGTAATTCCCGGCGCGATTCCCGCCGTCGAAGCCGCGCGCGACTCGCCGCACGTCAGCAAGATCGCGTTAGGCGTGATCACGCCGCTGCACAAAGGCGAGGAGCACCTGAAATTCACGCCCACCACCGGCGGCTTGAAAATGCAGGTGCGCGGCACCCACGCCGTTCAGGTATTCTGGCTGTACACCACCAATCCCGAAGCGGCCATCGCGGAGATTACCAGGAAGTGGGACGAGCGTTAAACCATTCTTCACTGTTTTCGTAGGGCCTGTGCACTTGAACCGCGACCATAGAAAACAGCCAGCGGTCGTCTGCCAGGAACTGACCTGCGAGTCACAACGACTCGATCAGAAGTACAGCTTTAAGGCGAACTGCATGATGCGCGGATCGTAGGCGCCGGTGACCTGCCCGAATGTAGACGAGCTCAGCCCCTGGCTCAACGTGCCGTAGCTCACACCCGCCGGTTGCCCGGTCGGAGCGAAATTCCCCACATAATTAGTGTGATTCAGGATGTTGAACGCGTTGTAGATGAATTGCAGCTTGTAGCGCTCGGTCAACTGGAAGTAGCGGCTCAGTTGAAAATCGAAATTGACTTGCCCCGGACCGCGCAGCGCATTCCGTCCGACGCCCCCGTAAGTGCCGATCGGATTGGCCACAAACGCCGCCGGGTTGATCCACTGCACGCAGATCTTGCTGGAGGAGCAGGTTGAATCCGTCGCGCGATAATCGGAAAGCACCTGGTTCGGCCGGTCATTGCCCAAATCGGTGCGGGAGTTATCGGTGCCCGTCGTGACATTCAGCGGCTGGCCGCTGCGGGCCGAGGACAGCGGCGCG
>Ga0335073_10017488_pt1 | contig 10031 bp, 9 predicted proteins | sample Lox_Sample_22_FD_207093 | JGI IMG/M metagenome (GOLD analysis project Ga0335073, IMG submission 207093) | Soil microbial communities from Loxahatchee National Wildlife Refuge, Florida, United States - Lox_Sample_2.2 | ecosystem: Environmental > Terrestrial > Soil > Wetlands | place: USA: Florida... | reverse complement strand
GCACGCCGGTCAGGTACAGCCCGTCCGGCGGCGCCGTTGGCCCCGCGGCGCTGCGATCCCGCGCCGCCAGCGCCGCGGCGACCCGCGCCGGCGGCCAATGGCCATCGCCGACCAGCTTGAGCGTGCCCGCCATGTTGCGCACCTGATGGTGCAGGAAGCTGCGTGCCTCCGCGATGATCTCAATCATCTCCCCATCACGCCGTACATCCAACCGGTCGAGCGTACGCAGTGGACTGTTCGCCTGACAGCCGACGGCGCGGAATGAGGTAAAATCGTGCCGGCCCAGCAGCGACTGTGCGGCGTCATGCATCGCCGCGGCATCGAGCGGCGCTGGCACGTGCCACACGCGCCCCACGTGCAGCGCGGGACGTGGCCGGCGGTTCAAAATGCGGTACCGATAGGCTCGGCCAACGGCAGAGAAGCGCGCGTTCCAGCCCTCGCGCGCCGGTGCGACACGCAGCACCGCGACCGGATGCGGCTTCATGTGATAGTTCAGTGCCTCGCGCAGCCGATCGGGCGACAGCGGTGTCGCGAGCGAAAGCTGCGCCACTTGCGCCTCGGCATGCACGCCGGCATCGGTCCGTCCGGCGACGGTGGTTGCGACCGGCGCTCCGCCTGACAGCCGCGCCGCCGCGTTCTCCAGCAACTGCTGCACCGACAGGCCATTCTGCTGGCGCTGCCAACCGACGAACGGCGTCCCGTCGTACTCCAGCATCAGCGCCCAAACCGTCATGCGGTCCGGCCAAGCCGTGCGATCAACGTCTGCGCTGCCGCCGGATTGCGTATTTTCGCGCCCGAGATGAAGTACAAATATACATCGCCGCGCTTTGCCCATGCCTTGGCGCGCTTCGCCCATCGGGTCAGAGCAGCGGTGGGATAACCCGAGGCCACCGATGCGTCCGAACGCATCAGGCGGGCGTAGGTAAAATCCGCGGTCGGCGCCTCGATCATCGGAAACTCGTCGGACTCGGCAAACACAATCGCGACATTGTGCCGGCGCGCCAGGTCGTAGAATCGCTTGTCCTGGAAGCTCGGATGCCGCACCTCCAGGGCATGGCGCAGCGTCCGACCATCGACCTCGCGCGGCAGCAACTCGAGGAAACTTGCCACGTCGTCGGGGTCGAACTGCTTGGTTGCCATGAACTGCCAGTTGATCGGCCCCAGCCGGTCCTTCAATTCCGCAAGCCCCTGGTCGACGTAACGGGCCACCGACTCCCCCGCGGTCGCCAGTTGCTTGCGGTTGGTGCAGAAGCGCGATCCCTTGACGGAAAAGACAAAGCCTTGCGGCGTTTCATCGTGCCACTTGCGCCAACTATCCGGTTTGAACGTTGAATAGTACGTGCCATTGATTTCGATCGAGGTCAGTTTCCGGCTGGCGAACTCCAGCTCACGCCGGTGCGGCAGGCCCTGCGGATAGAACACGCCGCGCCAAGGCTCGAAGGTCCACCCGCCGACGCCGACATAGATGCTTCCGGTCATGGTGGACTCCTGGTGAGACATCCATGCTGCCATGACAAGGCCGTCGTCGGCAGGCAATTCGCAGCGGTTGACATCCGGCCCCCGACCGTGGTCTGAACGCCGCATGCTTTCCGCCTCTCGCATCGCCACCGCGGCTCGCCGACGCCGCCGTCCCGTGACGGGGGTGTGTGGTTTGCGCGCGCGCTAACGAGAATCAGCGGAACCAGCACGAAGGCCCCCGTCGGCAGCGACGGGGGCCTTCGTGCGTACAGGCTCCTCGCCGCTGCTTTCCTCCAGCAGCAAGGACCAGAACGATGATCCCGACATCCAGCCCGTTCGACGCGGTGATGAACATCACGCCACGGCCGCCGATCGTCTTCGTTGCCGGCCAGGGTTCCTGGCTCACCGATTCCGCAGGCCGCAGCTACCTGGATTTCATCCAGGGCTGGGCGGTGAACACGCTTGGCCATTCGCCGCGCGCGATCGTGGCGGCGCTCACTGAGCAAGCCGTGCGGCTGATCAACTGCAGCCCCGCGTTCTACAACGATCAGATGATCCGCCTGTCCGACCTGCTGGCGCAACATAGCGGGCTGCACCAGGTGTTTCTCGCCAACAGCGGCGCCGAGGCCAATGAAGGTGCGATCAAACTCGCGCGCAAATGGGGCGCCAAGCATCGCGGCGCCGCGTATGAGATCATCACCATGGACCACGGCTTCCATGGCCGCACGCTCGCCACCATGTCGGCCTCCGGCAAGGCACAGTGGGAGCAGCTTTACGAACCGAAGGTGTCCGGCTTTGTGAAGGTGCCGCTGAACGATCTCGCCGCGGTGGAGGCGGCGATCACCCCCCGGACCGTGGCTGTGATGCTGGAGCCGATCCAGGGCGAGGCCGGCGTGTTCGAAGCCACCGACGCCTTCCTGCGCGACCTGCGCGCGCTGACGCAGGCCCGCGGCCTGCTGTTGATTCTCGACGAGATCCAGACCGGCATTGGCCGCACCGGCCGCATGTTTGGCTTCGAACATGCGGGAATCACACCCGACATCATGACCCTGGCCAAAGGCCTCGGCGGCGGTGTGCCACTCGCCGCATTGCTCGCGCATCGCGACGTTGTCTGCTTCGAACCGGGCGACCAGGGCGGCACGTTCTGCGGCAATCCGATCATGGCCGCGGTCGGCTGCGCGGTGATGCAGGAGATCGCGCGACCCGGCTTCCTGGAGAACGTGACGCGGACCGGCGAGCATCTGGCGCGGCGCCTGGCAGCGCTGTCGCAGCGTCACGGCTGCGGTGAGGTGCGCGGCAAGGGCCTGCTGCGCGGCCTGAACCTGAAGCGCGACAGCGCGTCACAAATTGCCGCACAGGCGCTGGAACGCGGGCTGCTGGTCAACGCGCCGCGTCCCGACACGCTGCGCTTCATGCCGGCACTGACCGTGACGGCGGAGGAGATCGACCGCATGATCGACATCCTCGACGGCGTACTGTTGGATGGCACGACGCCGTCCACGTAGTGGCCCGGCGCGCGCCGTACAACGCGCCGCACAAGGGGAGATCGCCATGTTCGAAGGCTTCATCCGAACCGAGATCGAGACATCAGGCGCGCGCATCCACCTGCGGCACGGTGGCGACGGCCCGCCCTTGCTGCTGCTGCACGGCAACCCGCTGACGCATGTCTCGTGGCACGCGGTTGCCAACCGGCTGGCGCAGCATTTCCACGTCGTCTGTCCCGACCTGCGCGGCTATGGCGACAGCGTCGGGCCGGAAGACGGCGGCGAGAACCACATCAACTTCTCATTCCGCGCCATGGCGCAGGACCAGGTGGAAGTGATGGAAAAGCTCGGCTACCGGCAGTTCATGGTGGCGGGGCATGACCGCGGCGCTCGCACCACGGCGCGCATGTGCCTCGACCATCCCGAGCGTGTGCGGCGTGCCGCGCTGGTCGATATCCTGCCGAACCATTATATCTGGACCCACACCTCCAAGCAGTGGGCCACGAAATCCTGGCACTGGCTGTTCATGATCCAGCCCTACGACATGCCGGAACGGATGATGGCCGGCGTGCCGGCGGCATATTTCATGGAAAAGAAGCTGTCGAAACCGGGCATCGGCCTGGGCTTCATGCACCCCGACGCGTTTGCCGAATACGTGCGCTGTTTCACCTGGAAGACGATCCGCGGATCCTGCGAGGACTACCGCGCCTGCGCTTCCTGCGATTTCGAGATGGACACCGCGGATTATGAAGCCGGGCGGAAAATCGAAACGCCGCTGCTGGTCACCTGGGGTGCCAAAAGCCACACCGGCTCGGTGCATGGCGACGTGCTGAAGGTCTGGCAGGACTACGCAACGAATGCGACCGGCGGTCCGATCGACTGCGGCCACTATGTGCCGGAGGAAGCGCCGGAAGCGGTTTTCACGATGTTTATGCGCCACTTCGGCAAGGCTGCGGCCAGGCATTCGTAGGCGGCACGCTGGAAGCGATGGTCTGACGCCGGACCACCGCCCCAGAGCGCGGTTGCCTCAAGAGCGCGGTTGCCTCAGTGGCCAGCGTCGTGCGGCACCCACGGCATCATGCCGCCGCCAAATCCCGTCATCGGGCCGCCGCGCCAGCCCATCATGCCGGGGCCGACGTCCGCGAGCGCCGGCACCAGCAGGCGCGTCTTCTGACCGTCATCCAAGGCTGCGATCAACTGGGTGGCCGCTGCCCGCACCGACTTGTATGCCGCAGCACGCTGGTCGAACAGCTTGGCCATGAAGGCCTGGTGCTGCTGCCAGTCCATCGCGCGCAGCGTGTCGAAGTCGACGCCGCTGTGCAGAGCGCGCATCTGCACCGCTGCATCCTGGACTGCCTTGACATAGGCGTCCCACGCCGCCGCCTGGTCCGGGCGGATGGCCAGCTCGGTCTTCAGCGTGTCCAGCCCGACCGCCGGTCCGCCAAGGCCAAAGCCGCGCGCGCCACCCATCATGCCGCCGGGCCCGCCCCAGCCATGCATCATCCCCATCGGACCAAAGCCCGGAAATCCACCGGCCCCCGGCCCCGCCGGCTGCGCCACCGCCGCCAAACCGGCCCCACCCAGCGCCGCCACCACTGCGGCTACTGCCAGCGCCTTGCCGATCTGCCTCATCATCTTGTCCCCTTCTGTCCCGCGGCGAACCGCTCGCCCGCCGCACGTTCAGAAACTGGGGCATGCCTGTCACCGGCGTTTGTCGCCATGGGCCGAAACTGTCGCAAACCGTGCCAGACGCCGTGCCTGCCACATCTCGTCACACATTTCCCCGCCGCCGGGACCACGCAACGCCTATGTTCCGGGCATGCAAGCGTCGCCGCACATCCTGATCGTCGATGACAATCGCGAGATTCGCGAGCTGGTGGGCCGTGCCCTCACCCGCGAAGGCCTCCGGGTCACTGCGGTGGGCGACGGCAAAGCCATGCGCCACGCTCTCACCGACGGGCATATCGACCTGATCTTGCTCGACCTGATGCTGCCCGGCGAGGACGGACTATCGCTGTGCCGGCGCATCCGCGCCGACAGCGACATCCCGATCATCATGCTGACCGCCAAGGGCGAGGAAGTGGACCGGGTCATCGGCCTGGAAATGGGCGCCGACGATTACCTGCCGAAGCCGTTCGGCAGCCGCGAGCTGATCGCGCGGATCCGCGCGGTGCTACGCCGCAGCCAGCGCGAGCCGGTCGCCGATGCACCGCCGGCGGCAGGCCGCTATCGCTTCGACCGCTGGGAATTGAGCACTGAAACGCGCGAACTGCTGCGCGAGGACGGCGTCACCGTGCCGCTCAGCACCGGCGAGTACGACCTGCTGCTGGCCCTGGTCGAACGCCCGCAGCGCATGCTGAGCCGCGACCAGTTGCTCGATCTCGCGCGCGGCCGCGCCGCCAACGTGTTCGACCGCAGCATCGATACCCAGGTGAGCAGATTGCGCAAGAAACTGGAAATGGATCCGGCCGAGCCACGGATCATCAAGACGATCTGGGGTGGCGGCTACATGTTCGCCGCAGCCGTCAGCAAGCCATGACTCGCTGGCCGCCACGCAGCTTGTTCGGCCAGATGCTGCTGATCCTGCTCGCCGGCATGGTCGTGTCGCATTTGGTCGGGACGCTGATCTATGCCTCGGATCGGGCGCGGGCCGTGCGCGCGATCGGCGCCTATGCAGCCACGCAGCGCATCGCCAACCTGGCGCAACTGATCGATGAGGCTCCCGCGGACTGGCGCGAGCGCATCGTCCGCGCCGCCAGCGATCCCACGTTGCGCGTTGGCTTGTCGCAGCAGGCGCCGGAGTTCGATCCCGCGGATGCTGCTATCGACGCCACATCGATCCGCGATTATCTCGCCGAGCAATTACCGGCGGGGCTCACGACCAGCTTGCGGGTGACAGTCGCACCGGCACGCATTGCATTTCCCCACTTTGGTCATCACCGGCCACCAGGCACGTGGATGCCGATGATGGGTGGCCCCGGCATGATGGCGGTGCCACCAGCCGGGTCCTCACCTTTCGAGACACTGTCCCCTCCGGGGGTTCCGGCGCCGTATACCTCCGGTGTGCCGCCCGCTCTGGCGGCTCCGCCTTGGATGCATGCGCCGGGATTGCTGCGCTCGCTGCGGGTCGCGATGCGGCTCTCCGATGGTTCGTGGCTGAGCTTTGCCACCGCGCTGCCCAATGCGGGGCCGGAAACGCCCTGGTCCTTCGGCGCCGCGATGCTGACGATGGCTGTCATCGTGGTCCTTGCCTCGGCCTGGGCCGTGCGTCGGGTCACGGCTCCGCTGCGGCTGCTGGCGCAGGCGGCGGAACGGTTGGGACGCGACGTGACTGCGCCGCCGATCGCCGAGGCCGGCACAACCGAAACCCGCCAGGCGGCCCACGCCTTCAATCAGATGCAGGCCAGCATCCGCCGGTTGGTCGATAATCGCACCCACATGCTGGCCGCGCTGTCGCACGACCTGCGCACGCCGCTGACCCTGCTGCGCCTGCGCACCGAGGCTCTGGCTGAGGCCGGCGAACGCGACCGCATGCTGGCGACGATCGGCGAACTGGACGCGATGGTCGGTGCCTCGCTGGCTTATGCACGCGACCAGGCCAAGGCAGAAGCCTGGCGGCGCACAGACGTGACGGCACTGGTTGGCTCGATCGTTGACGACATGGCCGATGCCGGCCTGCCCGTTACGATGACGCGGGCCGAGCCCGTGGTGCTGGACTGCCAACCGAACGCGCTGCGCCGCGCGCTGACCAACCTGATCGACAACGCCGTGAAATATGGCGGCACGGCGCGCGTCGCGATCGAGGCCGACGCCAGGCGCATTGCCATCACTATCGACGACGACGGTCCCGGCATACCCGAAGCGGAGATGCAGCGCGTGTTCGAGCCGTTCCATCGGCTGGAGGCATCGCGCAGTCGCGAGACCGGCGGCGCCGGAATGGGTCTGTCGATCGCGCAGTCGATCGTGCAGGCGCATGGCGGCGACATCACATTGTTCAACCGGCCGCCATGCGATGGCTTGCCCGGCCTGCGCGCGACGGTCACGCTGCCCTGCGATGCCATTGTGGGTTGACCCAGATCAAGGCATTCCCTGCGCTTGCAGGGGATGCTTTCAATATGAAGATTTCCGACCTGATCGCCAAATACGACCGCCGCGTGCCACGCTACACCTCGTATCCCACGGCGCCGCATTTCTCCTCCGCCATCACTGGCGCGCAGTATGCCGACTGGCTCGCCGCACTGGCGGATGCAACGCCGCTCTCGCTCTATCTCCACGTTCCGTTTTGCGCCTCACTCTGTTTGTTCTGTGCCTGCCACACGACCGTCGTGCGCCATCCGGAGCCGCTGATCAGCTACGGCGACACGCTGCAAACGGAGATCACGCGGACCGCTGCCGCCAGCGGCCGCCACCTGCCGGTACGCCATATCCATTGGGGTGGCGGCACGCCAACCGTGCTGCCGGCCGCTGTGATGGGCGCGATCATGGCCAGCCTGCGCCGACATTTCGACGTGCTGCCCGACGCCGAGATCGCCGTCGAAGTCGATCCACGCACGCTCTCCGATGACTCGCTGCGCGCGCTGGCCGATATAGGCGTCAGCCGTGCCAGTCTGGGCGTGCAGGATTTCGATCCGCGCGTACAGCGGGCGATTCATCGGCTGCAAGACTATGATGTCACCGCCACCTGCGCCGAGAAGCTGCGTAAGGTGGGTGTGCGCTCGGTCAATCTCGACCTGATCTACGGCTTGCCGTACCAGACTGCCGCGGGTGTCGCCGAGACCGTGCGACAGGCGCTGCGCATCGCACCGGACCGTGTCGCCGTGTTCGGCTACGCGCATGTGCCGTGGATGAAGAAGCACCAGGCGCTGCTGCCCGCCGCTGCGTTGCCCGACGCCGTCGAACGTTTCGCGCAGCGCGCGATTGTCGAGCAAGTGCTGACGGCAGCAGGCTACGTGGCCATTGGCCTGGATCATTTTGCGCGCCCCGATGATTCGCTTGCCATTGCCGCCGCGAATGCCCGCCTGAGGCGCAATTTCCAAGGCTACACCACGGATGATGCGCCGGTACTGCTTGGGCTGGGGGCGTCGTCGATCGGCTCGCTGCCGCAAGGCTATGTGCAGAATCTGCCTGCGGTCCCGGCCTGGCGCGACGCGGTCCACGCCGGCAGGCTTCCGGTGGCCCGTGGCATCGCACTAACGCAGGAGGACCGGCTGCGTCGGGCGGTGATCGATACGTTGATGTGCACCAACGCCGTCGATCTGCGTGCCGTCGCCGCACAGCACGGCGCCGATCCCGCCAGCCTGATGGACGCTGCTCCTGCCTTGCAAGAGCAAGCGCACGACGGGCTGGTGCTGTGGGACGGCATGCGGATCATCGTCACACCGGCGGGCCGCCCCTTCGTTCGCGCCGTGGCCGCCGCGTTTGACACCTATCTTGCGGCCGGCACCGCGCGCCATTCCGTGGCTGTGTAAGGGGGAAGGGAGAACAGCGGACGTCGCCCCCGCTCCCAATGCCACGGTGTATGAGAATCCGCGTGGTTTCTCACAAAGCCTGCGGCAAGCCAGGCGAGGTCTCACATAGTTTGAAAGAAGCGGGTCACGGTTTCACCCGGCTGTCGTTGGAGCAACAGGCCTACGACCCGGCGCTGACTCGTCAAATTCTTCGTTGTGACTCCTTGCCTGCCCCTGCCTTCATCGTTGTGAGAGAGTCCAAAGCCGCGACGATGCCATGCCCGCGAGCGATGCCGCTGTATACCGGCATGGTCTGGTACGGCAGGTTGGGTGGCATCGCTGCCCCTCCCACCGCCCTGCCACGGCTTACTCTACCCGCGCCAACGCCCGGCGACGCCGCATCTGCACCGGCGAAACCGCGGTCAGCCGCCGCTCATGACGGTGCATGACCCAGCTTCCTGCCAGGAACACCACCACCGCGGCGACGCCGACGCCAATGCCGATCGGCCCGGTGGCGTGCTTCATCTGCTTGCCCAGCATCGTGGCGCCAAGACTGTAGAATGCGGCCCACGCTACGCTGCCCACCACGTTGGCGATCATGAAGTTGCGGAATGGCATGCGGTTCGCCCCCGCCAGTATCGCGGCGATCATCCGCAGAAGGATCACGAAACGGGCGACGATGACCACTTTCACGCCGTGGCGCCGAAATAATAGCCGGCCGAGGGCAAGACGGCGCCAGGTCAGGCCGATGTGGTGCCCATAGCGGCGCAGCAGGCTGTAGCCGACGCTCCGCCCGATGCCGTAGCCGGCCAACTGCCCGAGGATCGCGCCGCCCGCCGCCGCCAGCCCCACCAGGTACGGATTGAGGTTGTGCGTGCTGCCGGCATAGACCGCCGCCATGATCAGCAGGCCCTCGCCGGGCACCGGCAGGCCAAGGCACTCCAGCCCCACACCAAGTGCGAGCCCGGCACAGCCATAGGCATGCAGCAGGCCGATCAGTGAGTGCGGATGGATCAGGTTCATTAGCGGCCAAGGCAAAGTAACGACTGTCAGCCTACGTGACGAACGGTTACAGTACAGCAATTCGCCGCCGCAGGCGAGGGTATCGAGCAACGAAAAACGCGCTGCAATGCAGCATCATGTTGCACTGCCACACGCTGCGTTGTGGTTACGGCACCAGCAGTATTTTGCCGATGTGTTGACTGGATTCCATCAGCCGATGCGCTGCCGCGGCTTCAGTCAAAGGAAATTGCCGATAGGTGAAGGTGCGCAGCCGGCCTTGTCGCCAGAGCGGCCAGACCTTCTCCCGCAGCGCGGCGATAATCGCTGCCTTTTGTGCCACGCTGCGCGAGCGCAGGGTCGAGCCGGTGATAGTCAAATGTTTGCGCTGCACGGCGCCGAAATCCGCTGCCACCTTGGTGCCATGCATCAGCGCGACGAAGCACAGCCGGCCTTCATGCGCCAGCAGATCGATCTCGCGCGGGATGTAGTCGCCGCCGACCATATCGAAGATCACATCGACACCGCGCCCCTGGGTGAACGCTTTGGCGGCAGCGACGAAGTCCTCAGTCCGGTAATTGATCGCGAGGTCGGCGCCATAATCGCGGCAGGCCTGGCATTTCTCTTCCGAGCCGGCGGTGGC
>Ga0335073_10017484_pt1 | contig 10032 bp, 8 predicted proteins | sample Lox_Sample_22_FD_207093 | JGI IMG/M metagenome (GOLD analysis project Ga0335073, IMG submission 207093) | Soil microbial communities from Loxahatchee National Wildlife Refuge, Florida, United States - Lox_Sample_2.2 | ecosystem: Environmental > Terrestrial > Soil > Wetlands | place: USA: Florida... | reverse complement strand
CGCCGCTTATTTCGTGCCGGAGCTCGCCAGGCTGGCCGGCTGATCAGCCCGCTGCGCCGGTCAACTTAGTGCACCTGACGCGATCGCGATGCCGACCGAAATCAGCATCAGGCCGGCCAGCTGCTCACCCCGCCTGCCTGCCCACTTCCCGATGCCAGCGCCAAGTTCCAGGCCGACTAGCGACATGGCTACGCTGACCGCCCCGATAACGATCACGCCGATAGCGATCGATGTGCGATAGGTGCCCAGGGCGAAGCCGACGACAAGGTTGTCCACGCTCAGCGCGAGTCCGCTGACCAGCAGCCGGCCTACCCCCGGCGCACGGGCCGGCGGCAGCGATCCCAGCTCGGCATCCTCTTGCTCGGCATGCGCCGGCGCAGGTGCGGCCAGGTCGGCCCCGGATCGTGCAGCACTGACCAGCGTGTAGAGGCCGACGGCAATCAGCAACCCGGCTCCGATCCAGCGGGCCGTGGGGCCGAGGCCGGCCGCGACCTGGGCGCCGATAAGCAGGCCGAGCACCGGCATGCCCGACTCGAACAAGCCGAAAATCAGCCCGACCTGAAGGCGCGTGCGGGCATCGACGCCCGAGACGCCGATAGCGATCGAAGCGGCGAGGTTGGACATCCCGACCGAAACCGCGACGAGGAACAAGGCCAGCACAGCGGCCACGCTAGCCGGATCTGACCCCTGTCCGGATCTGACACCGCCTGGTACCAGCCGGCGTCATACCCGCCAGAGCCAACGGTCGGGCAGGCCCGCGTTCGCCGGGCCACCCCGGTTCGCCTCAGGCGTGCCGATAGCTCTCCGGAATGGTGCCCTCGACGTGCAGCAGCCTGACCCGGTCTGCCCGGTAGATGTACCGGGTCAGCCGGATGGGCCGGTCGGTGGTGTACGACGTGCGGTTCACCAAGATCACCGGGATACCGCTCACCAGCTTGAAGAAGTCGAACTCCCGGGCGTTCGGCATCCGTGAGCCGATCTCGTCCACAAATCCCTGCTGCGGGAAGCCAAGCTCGGTCAGCAGCCCGACGCTGCCCGACCCGATCTCGCCAGCCTGCTCGAGCGCGGTGCCCTTGGCTATGTCGCTCGGATAGTACGAATTGATCATCTGCCAGGGCACGTCGCCGATGAAGTACTGCGAGCGCCGCACCACCACCGTGTCGCCGGCTGGAAGGTCAAGCTTCTCCGCGACGCTCGGGCTGGCTGTCCGGGATTCGACGAATAGCTGGACCATCTCGGACTCGTCGGCGGCCGGGCTGACAACCGGGAGCGACATGGACGCGTGCTGTTCGCTGGGCGGCGCGTGAATCCTGGACAGCAGCGCAGTGAAGGGCTTCGTCGGCTCGACCACGAAGGTGCCAAGACCCTGGCGGCTTACCACCAGGCCCTGGTTGATCAGCAGCGCGATCGCCAGCCGCACTGTGTTCCTGGATGCGTCGAACTCCGCAGCCAGGTCGGGCTCGCTCGGCAGCCGCTCGCCCGGCTGGAGGGCACCGCTGCCGATCTGAGCGCGCAACCGGTCAGCAATCTGCTGGTACTTGGGGTGAGCAACCACTGCCGCCCTCCAAACCCGGTTGGCTACCGACAAAATTACCTGTTCAGGTTGTTTCAAACACTGGACTCATTGGTATGAGTCCAGTGTCTGGGACTATAGGAAGGTTAGCGTGACTGATCGGGGGCCGGGGTGCGACCCGCCGTCGGACGCCGCGGCATCCCGAGGGAAGGCAACCGGACGCATCGGGTCGGCACCCCCAAGGAGAACAAATGATCGTCCTGTTAGTCATGGCGGCCGTTGTCGTGGCGGCACCAGTAGGCGCGGCAGTACTGGTAACTGTCGCCAGCCACCGCGAGGACGCCGCCCGCTCGATCGCCGGGCGCCCGCCCGGCCCGTTCGCTGCTCTTGCGCGCGCAGTCGTTTGCCTGCGCATTGGCGGCACCGTCTACCCACGGCGCCGACGGCGTCACTATCCGCATGCGCCTCGGCCATCGGCTGAAAGCGAGCTCGGCCGAACCCGTGCGCTCACGCTGCCTCGGGTCTGACCAGCCCGCCGGCGGAGGGATAACGAGCCGACTCCCTGTTGGTTTGCCGGGTTCAAACCGCCCGAATCGGGCGCGGAAGGCCGGGAAACTAGCAGGGAGTCGGTCCGTGAGATCATCGGTGACGTGGCAGGCGCCTGAGATTAGGCTGCCCAGATTAGGCTGCAGAGCATGCGCGTCGCTCTCGGCCAGCTCCCGATCAGTTCAGCACCTCAGGTCAACCTCGACCGGGTGCGCGCAGCCGCGGCCAGCGCCGCGAGCCAGGGCGCTGCGCTCGTGGTTTTCCCGGAAGGAACGCAAGTACGGTTCTCCGCGGACTTGAGCGCGGTAGCCGAGCCAATCGACGGTCCGTTCTGCCGCGGGCTTGCGGAAGCCGCAGAGTCGGCCGGCCTGGCGATCGTGGCAAGCATGTTCGAGCCCGGCCCGGGCGGCCGCGTCTACAACACCACAGTCGGCTTCGAGGCTGACGGCAGCCTGGCTGCGGTCTACCGGAAGATCCACCTTTTTGACGCGCTCGGGCACCGCGAGTCGCAGGCCGTGGCACCCGGCAACGATGTCGTCATCGCTAGCTTGGCGGGGCTGCGTGTGGGCTTCATGACCTGCTATGACGTCAGGTTCCCCGAGCTAGCGCGCGCCCTCGCAGCCGGCGGTGCCGACTTGCTGGTGCTGCCAGCCGCCTGGGCAGCGGGCACCTTCAAGGAAGAGCACTGGGTCACCCTGGTCCGGGCCCGCGCGATCGAGAACACCGTCTGGGTCGCTGCCGCGGGACAGGTGCCCGATCCGGCTGAGCCGCCGACCAAGGCGCCGACCGGAATCGGCCGCAGCCTGCTCGTCGACCCGATGGGCGTGGTCCGCCTCGATCTCGGGCCGACCGAAGGACTCGGCGTCGGCGAGGTCGACACCGAGCAAACCGCGCAGGTGCGGGCGGTTCTGCCGTCCCTCGCAGGCCGCCGTACCGACATCTGGCTGGCCGGCGCTCCCGCTGGCTAGCACGCTGAGCTACTCGGCAGCCTTGGCCCGAGCCCGGTGGCGGCGGACCGCCCAGGTCGCGACTGCGGCGACTACCACTACGCCGATCCCGATCGCGAGGCCGGCGCCGACCCGCCGCTCGACCACTACGTACGCGGACCCGGCCAGGTATCCCAGCAAGCAGTAGCCCACTCCCCAGAGCAGGCCGCCGAGCACGTTATAGAAGGCAAAGGTGCCGTACCTTACGCTCGCCGCACCGGCAGCGGCCGGCATCACCGCCCGCGCGATCACGATGAACCTGCCCAGGAACACCGCGGCGCCGCCGCGCCTGCTCAGTATGGAGCGAGTGCGTTCGGCGCCGCCCCGGACCCTGGCAAGGCCCTTGGCCTGCAGCAGCCGGTCACCCATCCGCCGGCCGATCTCGTAACCGATGAACGGACCGGCAACGGCGGCGGCCACGACGATCAGGATCAGCACCGGCAAGGACACGTGCCCGCGGCTTGCGAGCACGCCGCCGAGCACCACCGCGATCTCGCCAGGAAGCACGAAGCCGACGAAGACCGCCGTCTCCCCGAACACCAGCGCCGCGATCACCAGGTAGGCAACCCAGCCATGCAGGTTCACCAGGCCGCTGGCGAGGGAACTCACTCTGGCCGTCCTTCCTGGCACGGTGGCTGGCCGCGCTCTGCGTCGGCCGGACCGCGCCCTTGCCAGGTCTTGCGCGCGCTGGCCATGATCTAGTAGGAATCATGCGTCGCTGAGCGAGGGACCGAAGGGACTGGGAATGCAGGCCTCGCAGCCATTCCCGGTCGGCCCGGCAACCGGAGGCTATCCGACGCCGCAGGGTGCCCGTCCCGGCCAGGAGGGCATTCGCGGGACAGCCGAGATCACGCTTCGGGTCGGCCGCGACGGCTCGACCGGGGTACCCGCCGAGCCAGGCCGTTATCAGCTCTATGCCTCGCTGGCCTGCCCGTGGTCGCAGCGCACGCTCATCGTCCGGCGGCTGCTGGGCCTTGAGCGGGTCGTCGGGCTCAGCCTGGCCGACCCGGTACCCGCCGAGCGCGGCTGGCGGTTCGGCGATCAGGCCGGCGGACGCGATCCGCTGACGGGCGTGCGCTACCTCGCTGAGCTTTATCTGGCGGCCGATCCCGGCTACCAGGGCCGGGTGAGCCTGCCAGTGCTCTGGGATGCCAAGGCACAGCGGATCGTGACAAACGACTCGGCGCAGATCACAGTCGCGATGGAAACGGACTTCAGGCCCTTCTGGCGGCCCGGTGCGCCGGAGCTGTACCCAGTCGCCCAGCGGCGCGAGATCGACGCCGTCGCCACTTTGATCCACCACACCGTGAACAACGGCGTCTACAAGGCCGGGCTGGCCACCACGCAGGCCGCTTACGAAGAGGCCTTCGATGCGATCTTCACCACTCTTGACGCCCTGGAAGAGCGGCTGGCGCGCCGACGGTTCCTGCTCGGCGGCTTGATGACCGAGGCAGATGTCCGGCTGTACCCGACGCTCGCCAGGTTCGATGCGGTCTACTACCTGCTCTACAAGTGCAACCTGCACAGGCTTGCCGACTACGGCGCGCTCTGGGGCTACGCACGCGACCTGTACCAGCGTCCCGGCTTCGGCGACACTACCGATTTCGTGGCGATCAAGCGGCACTACTACCAGGCGCAGACCTGGATAAACCCAAGCGGGATTATCCCGAAAGGTCCTTTCGTCAGCTGGCTCGCGCCTCACGGCCGGGACCAGATCCACCGATAGGCTGAGGGCTGTTTGACCCCGAGATCAGGTCCGCTGGCTCCGGCTGTCAGATTAAGGATTAAGCGCCGCAACGGGCCAGTTGTGCCTCACGGGTAGCCTTGTTACGCGCATATATCACAGCCAAGCAAGCTCCGGAAGAGGGCGATGTCCGCCGTGTCTGCTGAGTCCCCGCGCGGGTCCGCGGATCTCACAAAGTCGTCAGCTAACTCCGCGGAAGCGGGCGCCGAGCCACCATCGGACGGCTCAGCCAGCCGGGCGGACTTCGGGCCGAATCAGTGGCTCGTCGACGAGCTTTACCAGCGCTACCAGGCCGATCCTGGTTCGGTCGACCGGGCCTGGTGGAGCTTTTTCGCTGACTACCAGCCGCAGCCGGACACGGCGGGACAGCCGGCTCGGACAGGTGCCGCGACCACCGGCGTTCCTGCCGGGGATGAGCGCTTGGCCCCTGCGGCCGACGGCGCCGGCGCGGCTGTTCCCCCGGCCCCGGGCACTGTCGCCCCGGCAGGCCCTGCAGGTCCGAGCGCAGTTCCCGCGTCGGGCAACGGAAGCGCGGCCGGCTCGGTTAGGACGGCCTCGGTTGCGACTGGCCCCATACCGGCAAGCACCGCGCCGGTAAGCCCGGCTCCGGCAAGCCCGGCTCCAGCAAGCACAGCACCGCCTGCTCCCCCAGCGACAACTGGCGCCGGCCCGGCCGCCCCGCCAGCAGGTCCGGCCGCGGAGCATACTGAGCGACTGCGCGGTGCGGCCGCCAGGACTGCGGCCAACATGGCGGCGAGCCTGACGGTGCCAACCGCGACGAGCGTCCGCCCCGTTCCCGCGAAGTTGCTGGTCGATAACCGCATCGTGATCAACAATCACCTGGCCCGCGGCCGCGGCGGCAAGATCTCTTTCACCCACCTGATCGGTTACGCGCTCGTCCGGGCGCTTGCCGCCGTCCCCGACATGAACTTCTCGTTCGCCGAGGCGGACGGCAAGCCTGTGCTGGTCCAGCCAGAGCACGTGAACCTGGGCCTGGCCATCGATGTGCAGAAGGGTGACGGCTCTAGGCAGCTGCTGGTGCCGAGCATCAAGAATGCCGAGTCGATGGACTTCCGGCAGTTCTGGATGGCCTACGAGGACATCATCCGGAAGGCCAGGGCTGGCAAGCTCACGGTGGACGACTTCGCCGGCACGACGATCAGCCTGACCAATCCGGGCACCATCGGCACCGAGCACTCGGTCCCGAGGCTGATGCCGGGTCAGGGCTCCATTGTCGGCGTCGGGGCCATGGAGTACCCGGCCGCTTACCAGGGTGCCTCGCCGGACACGATGGCGAGGCTGGCGATCAGCAAGACGATGACGCTGACCTCCACCTACGACCACCGGATTATCCAGGGCGCCCAGTCCGGCGAGTTCCTGCGCGTCATACATGAGCTGCTGCTGGGCAGCGACGGCTTCTACGACAATGTCTTCTCCTCGCTGCGGATCCCCTATGAGCCGGTTCGCTGGGTCCAGGACATACCGGCAGGCCACGAGGATGACATTTCCAAGGCCTCCAGGGTTTACGAGCTGATCCACGCTTACCGGGTGCGCGGCCACCTGATGGCCGACACCGATCCGCTGGAGTACAAGCAGCGCAAGCATCCGGACCTGGACATCAACCAGCACGGCCTGACGCTGTGGGACCTGGAGCGGGAGTTTGCCACCGGCGGCTTCGGCGGCAAGGCGCGCATGCCGCTGCGCGAGATCCTCGGCGTGCTGCGCGACTCGTACTGCCGGACCGTCGGCGTGGAGTACATGCACATCCAGAACCCGGAGGAGCGGGCCTGGATCCAGGCCCGCGTCGAGCGGCCGCACGGCCGCGCCGACCACGACGAGCAGCTGCGGGTCCTGTCCCGGCTCAACGTCGCCGAGGCGTTCGAGATGTTCCTGCAGACCAAGTTCGTGGGCCAGCGCAGGTTCTCGCTGGAGGGCGCCGAGTCGCTCATCCCGTTGCTGGACGCGGTGCTGACTGAGGCGGCGGGCGAGCAGCTGCACGAGGCCGTCATCGGCATGGCGCACCGGGGCCGTCTCAACGTGCTGGCCAACATCGTCGGCAAGTCGTACGCACAGATCTTCCAGGAGTTCGAGGGCAACCTTGACCCGGCGACCACGCACGGTTCCGGCGACGTCAAGTACCACCTCGGCGCGGAGGGCAAGTACACCGGGGCGGACGGGTCACAGATCGCTACCTCGCTGGTGGCCAACCCGAGCCACCTGGAGGCCGTGGACCCGGTCACGGAAGGCGTCGTCCGGGCCAAGCAGGACATCATCGACATGGGCGAGCCGGGATTCACCGTGCTGCCGGTGCTGATCCACGGTGATGCCGCATTCGCCGGCCAGGGCGTGGTGGCCGAGACGCTCGAGCTATCGCAGCTACGCGGCTACCGCACTGGCGGCACGGTCCACATCGTGGTGAACAACCAGGTGGGCTTCACCACCTCGCCAGAGTCGTCGCGGTCGAGCGTCTACTCGACCGACGTCGCCCGGATGATCCAGGCACCGATCTTCCACGTGAACGGGGATGACCCGGAAGCAGTGGTCCGGGTTGGCCGGCTGGCGTTCGCTTACCGGCAGGCGTTCGCCAAGGACGTCGTGATCGACATGATCTGCTACCGGCGGCGCGGGCACAACGAGGCCGACAACCCCTCGTTCACGCAGCCGCTGATGTACGACCTCATCGATGCCAAGCGCTCGACCCGCAAGCTCTACACCGAGTCGCTGATCGGCCGCGGTGACATCACGATCGAGGAAGCCGAGCAGGCGCTCCGCGACTACCAGCAGGAGCTGGAGCGTGCCTTTACTGAGACGAAGGACGCCATCAGCCGGCCTGCCGATCCAGGCGCGCTGCTCCGGCCACAGCCCGGTGACGATGTGCCGGCTGATTACGCGAGCACGCCGACTGCCATCTCGGCCGAGACCGTCAAGCGCATCATCGACACCCAGGTGTCGCTGCCAGAGGGCTTCACCGTGCACCCGCGGCTGCTTCCCCAGTTGCAGCGGCGCGCTGCAATGGTCGAGCAGGACGAGATCGACTGGGCGACCGGCGAACTGCTCGCGTTCGGCTCGACGCTGATCGACGGTCACCCGGTCCGGCTCATCGGGCAGGACTCGCGGCGAGGCACGTTCGGGCAGCGGCACGCCACGCTCGTGGACCGCCACAGCGGCGCGGAATACACCCCGCTGCGGACTTTCAATTCCCCCACGGCCAAGTTCCACGTGTACGACTCGCTGCTGTCGGAGTACGCGGCGGTCGGCTTTGAGTACGGCTACTCCGTCGCCCGGCCGGAAGCGCTGGTCTGCTGGGAAGCTCAGTTCGGCGACTTCGTGAACGGCGCGCAGACGATCGTGGACGAGTTCATCAGCTCAGGCGAGCAGAAGTGGGGCCAGCATTCCGGGGTCGTGCTGCTGCTGCCGCACGGCTACGAGGGCCAGGGCCCTGACCACTCCTCCGCCAGGGTCGAGCGGTTCCTCTCGCTCTGCGCGCAGGACAACATGACGGTGGCGATTCCGAGCACTCCGGCCAGCTACTTCCACCTGCTGCGCTGGCAGGCTCTCTCACCTCGGGTGAAGCCGATGATCGTTTTCACCCCGAAGTCGATGCTCCGCCTCAAGGCGGCAGCGTCTGCCACCGCGGACTTCACCACGGGCTCGTTCAGGCCAGTGCTCCCTGATTCAGCCGTCACAGACCCGGCCGTCGTGCGCCGCGTCGTGCTGTGCTCCGGCAAGATCTACTACGACTTGGCCGAACGCCGGCAGGCGACCGGAGCCTTCGACGTCGCGCTGCTGCGGGTTGAGCAGCTGTACCCGCTGCCCGCCGAGCAGATCTCTGCGCAGCTAGCGCAGTATCCCGCTGGAGCCGAGGTGACCTGGGTGCAAGAGGAGCCCGCCAACATGGGCGCCTGGCCATTCATGGCGCTGCACCTGCCGGAGCAGACTGGGCGGCGGATCTCGCTGGTGTCCAGGCCCGCCAGTTCGGCGCCCGCATCCGGGAAAGCTAAGGCGCACGCGGCAGAGCAGGCAGCGATCGTGGATGCAGTGCTTCCCCAGAACGGCTGACGGTGTACTTCACCGACCGGGGAATCGAGGAGCTCGAGGAGCGACGCGGCACAGAGCAGGTTTCGGTCAGCTGGCTTGGCGAGCGGCTGCGCGACTTCGTCGATGAGTACCCGGAGTCTGAAAGCACCGTGAACAGCCTGGCCAGCTGGCTGGCCCGGCTAGATGACGACGCTGACGACTTCGGCGATGTCGACGACGGCGTCGATGCTGACGACAGGGACGGCTCTGACGACAGGGACGACTCTGACGACGGCGACTGACGGCGGCAACGGCGGCAACGGCGGCAACGGCGGCAACGGCGGCTGACTCTTCGTGTCCCGGCCGCGACGGCGTGCCTGCGACGGATCCGCCTGCGATGGATGTGACTGTGATCGGTGTGACTGTGGTCGACTTGGCTGCCATGCCGCTACCGGCGAGCAAGAACACGATACATCTTGACTTTTGGGCGACGCGACATATCGTATTCACAGGGACTACGATCATCCCAACGCGACGCATGTCAGACCCAGGCGTTCGGTGGCCCCAGGCTGGCGGTGAGGTTTAAGTGAGCCCAGTATTCCGGCACGGCAGACTTCGGCTGTACCTGCTGAAGCTGCTCGACGAGTCGCCGCGCCATGGCTACGAAGTCATCCGGCTGCTGCAGGACCGCTTCATGGGTGTTTACGCTCCGTCGCCTGGCACCATCTACCCGCGGCTTGCGCGGCTGGAGGAAGACGGACTTGTCACGCACGAGGAAGTGGATGGCAAGAAGGTCTACAGCATTACCGACAAAGGCCGGGAAGAGATCCGGTCCAGGCTCGGCGATCTAGCCGACCTGGAGGATGAGCTCACCGAGTCGCTGCGCGACGTGGCGCGGGAGATCTCCGAGGACGTCAGGGATACCGTTCGCACGATCCGGGAGGAGTTGGCGTCCGCGGCCAGGGAGTTCCGTGCCGATAGCGGACGGACTGGCCGGTCCAGGAGCGACGGCCCGGAGAGCACGGACGGCCCGGACACCGGCGACGATAGCTACCGCTCCGACGGGGCAGGTACGGCGGACGAGCGGGACTCGGGCACCAGATCGGACCAAGGCGAGCACGCCAGCGACGAGGCGCGGCGCATCAGGGACGAAGCCCGGCGCAGCCGGGACCAGATGCGTGCCCGCTTCCGCGCGCAAGGCCGCAGTCATGGCGACTGGGCGGCAT
>Ga0335073_10017483_pt1 | contig 10032 bp, 8 predicted proteins | sample Lox_Sample_22_FD_207093 | JGI IMG/M metagenome (GOLD analysis project Ga0335073, IMG submission 207093) | Soil microbial communities from Loxahatchee National Wildlife Refuge, Florida, United States - Lox_Sample_2.2 | ecosystem: Environmental > Terrestrial > Soil > Wetlands | place: USA: Florida... | reverse complement strand
CCGTTGCTAGCGTCCTTTTGCCCGGGAGGGCGACCCCCCGGAACCCCCCGGCTGCGCCTTGACGGCGCACGTGCTACCGGGCTGGTGCGGACCGTGCTAGCGCCACTCCCGCTGGGGCCGGACCCCTGCTGCGCCTTAATGGCGCACGTGTGCCGGGGTTGAGCGGTTAGAGACTGACCCCCACCAGGATCGGTTCGGGTTCGAGGGTTACGCCAAATGCCGAGTGCACGCCGTTGCGGATTTCGCGGGCTAGGGCCAGCAGGTCCGCTGTGGTCGCGCCGCCGGCGTTGACGAGGGCGAGCGTGTGCTTGGACGACACCCGCGCCGGGCCCGGCGCGCCGTGTCCCTTGCCGAACCCCGCGTGCTCGATCAGCCAGGCCGCCGGGACCTTGATCCGGCCCTCGCCCGCGTCGAATCGGGGCACCGGCCCTGCTCCGGCCGCCTGCGCCGCGGCCGTCACCTGGGCGAATCGCTCCGCCGACAGCACCGGGTTGGTGAAGAACGAACCCGCGCTCCGGCTGTCCGGGTCCCCGGGGTTGAGCAGCATCCCCTTGCGGCCCCTGATCTTCAATACCGCCGAACGGACCTCGCCGACTCCCGCGCGCTCGCCCACTCGCACGCCGAGTTCGGACGCGAGTTCGGCGTACTTCACCGGCATCGAGCGGGTCTGCCGACCCAGCCGGAACGTCACGCCCAGGACCACGTAGCGCGGCCCCGCACTCTTGAACAAGCTGGTGCGGTACCGGAAGTGGCACTGTTCGTTCGGGATAGTGGTTGTCAGGCCCGTCAGCCGGTCGAATACCCGCACTCCGGTGATGACCTCAGCCACCTCCTGGCCGTAGGCCCCGACGTTCTGGATCGGGGTCGCGCCGGCGCGGCCGGGGATGCCGGAGAGGCACTCGAGGCCGGCGAGGCCCTGTGCCACGGTGGCGGCCACCACGTCGTCCCAGTCTTCGCCCGCGGCCACGGTCACCGCGAGGCAGCCGTCCCCGTCGGCCGTGCAGCCCACGCCGCGGCTGTTCACGTGCACGACGGTGCCGTCGAAGCCCGCGTCGGAGATCACCAGGTTGCTGCCGCCGCCGATGATCAGCACCGGCTCGGCCGCCGCGTCCGCCGCGCGGACGGCGTCGATCAGGTCTTCCTCGGTCGAGGCGATCGCGAAGGCTTTCGCCGGGCCGCCGAGCCCGAGCGTCGTGTAGTCGGCGAGATCGGTCACGGGAGGCGGACGACGGCGCGGGCGCGGGTCAGCACCTTCGCCCCGTCGGCGCGCGCGGTCAACTCGACCGCCACCTTGTTGTCGCCGAGTTTCTCCGTCACCGTGCCGCTGATCTCGATGGTCGCGCCCTGGTCGTCGTCGGGGACCGGGACCATCGCGGAGAAACGCACGCCGAACTCGGTGACCGCGCCAGGGTCGCCCCCCGCCCACTCGGTGACGTACCGGCCGGCCTGCGCCATCGTGAACATGCCGTGCGCGATGACGTTCGGCAGGCCGACGGAACGGGCGACCCGCTCATTCCAGTGGATGACGTTGAAGTCCCCGGACGCGCCCGCGTACTTCACCAGGTCAAGCCGCATTGCCCGGTAGCTGCGCGGCGGAATCTCGGTGCCCGGCTCGACATCGGCGTAGCTAAGCGCCATCGCTGCCTTCCCCTGCCTTCGCGCGCTCGACGATCGTGGACCGCGCCGTGCAGACGTGCTCGCCGTCCAGGGTGCTGATCCGCGTGGCGGTGACCAGCATCGACATGGTGCCGAGCACCCGAATCGACTCGATCGTCGTCGTGGCGGTCACTACGTCCCCGGCGTGCAGTGGGCGGCTGTAAGAGAAGCTCTGCTCGCCGTGCACCACCATCGAGTAGTCAAGGCCGAGGCCCGGCTCGGCGTTCAGCCGTCCGGTGGAGTTCATGCTGATCACGATCGCGAACGTCGGCGGCGCGATCACGTCAGGGTAGCCCGCCTTCTGTGCCGCGGCCTTGTCGCGGCACAGCTCACTAGGCTCGCCGATCGCGTTGGCGAAGTCGGCGATCTTGACCCGGCTGACCTCGTAGGGCGCTGTGGGCCCGAAGACCCGGCCCACGTACTCCTGGTTAAGAGGCACCTGGCGCCGGTTCCCGCTAGCGAGTCTCGCGGTGCGGGCGGTGGCAGCGGCAGTTCGGGCAGTACTTCTTCAGCTCGAGACGATCCGGGTCGTTGCGCCGGTTCTTCTTCGTGATGTAGTTGCGGTGCTTGCACTCCTGGCAAGCCAGCGTGATCTTCGGCCGGACATCGGTGGCAGCCACGATGGAGTGCCTTTCTACAGATGAGTTTCGTCGGTCAAGAGTACTTGATATGTCTTGCTGCGAACGTCTGCTGGGTAGCGGAGGCCGGACTTGAACCGGCGACACAGCGATTATGAGCCGCTTGCTCTGCCTGACTGAGCTACTCCGCCATTGCGACCATGTAAGGGTACCCGATCCCAGGGGCGCGCGTGCGCGCGATGTGCTATGGGCGTTATCCACAGGCAACGCGGGAGCATCCACCACGGGACCCCCGTAAAGCAGGGCATATCCACACTGGCGCAACTCGTTGCGCACAGGTTTTCCACAGGACTTCGTGGAGACGCCGGCGTTGGCTCCTGTTACGTGGCCGCGGCCGCCGGAGCGGGCGGCAGGCCGGCGATGTGGCCGCCCGTGGCTATCCCCGGGCTGGTGACCACGGTCTCGACGTACGCGCCGGAAACCGGCGTCGTGGGGTTGTGGTACTGGTAATGCGTGCGGAAGAACCCGCGGAAATGCCCTGGCGGATTGTTCGACATGGTCAGCGGCGTGGCGCTTCCGGGATTGCCGATATTGAGGCTGATCGTGTTGGTGTCGCCGAGGTAATCGGGATCGTAGATGTGGATCGTCAGGTCGCTGCCATTGAGGTCATATCCCCAGGCCAGGACCTGATGACAGTCCCCGAGGTTTTGTATCCCCGTGAGAAAGCCGACCAACGGCGGCTGATGGCCGGAAACCAGGCCGAGCGGCGACGGCACCCCGGAATCCAGGTCCTGCTTGATCATCGGCCATTCCTCGGTGATCTCGTGCCAGGCGACGCCGTGCTCGAAGAACTCATCGCCGTCCGGCAACTGGATCCACTGCAGGTAGTGCGTGACGTCTGCCTCGTCGAAGCTGTTGGTCAGCCGGGCCACGATGTAGTTGAACAGCGGCGTGCCCTCGGCCGGATTGGCCGTCGCGGGCGGCGGCAGCAGGCGGGCCTGGTACAGGTCATTGACCGTATAGGCCATGCCGCCGCATAGTCCCTTGCTCGCATTTCCCAGCGGCACATTCTGGCCGAGGAAGCTGAGATTGTAGTTCGGCTCTGAGGGCCAGCTGTTGGTGAAATGCAGGCCGTTCCTGCTCGGCAGGAACTCAGGGACGCGTACGCTAACCATCTCGCCCGCTCCTCGGGATGGCAGTTGAGTGTGTGATCCACGTTCGTACACGAGTCAGTGGCTCGCTGTAAAGGGGGGCGGGGTGTGCGGACCCGGGTCGCGGCGCATTACGGTTGACCTTCATGGCGCTGACGACGAATTTCGCTGCCAAGCCCACGCTGACCGGGTCGCTTGTCCTGCTCCGGCCTGTCGAGCCGGCGGACGCGGCGTGGCTGTTCGCGTGTGACGCCGAGACGCTCCGGCTCACAGGGTCGCACCATGTGGCCGCCGCTGCCGGCGAACTCGAGCAGTGGTACGCGACCAGGGCCGCGCACGCGGACCGCCTGGACCTGTCGATCATCGAGCGGGCCACCGGTGAGTGGGCCGGCGAGGTCGTGCTCAACGACCTGAACGCGGACAACGAGTCGTGCGGGTTCCGCATCCTGCTGCAGGGCCCGCGCTTCTACGGGCGGGGACTGGGCACGGAGGCCACCTGGCTGGTCGTGGACTACGCGTTCGGCGTCGCCGGGGTGCACCGCATCGAACTGCAGGTCTACGACTTCAACCCGCGGGCCAGGCACGTGTACGAAAAGCTCGGCTTCGTGCATGAGGGCACGATGCGCGACGCGCTGCGCTGGGACGGACAGTGGGTGGACTGCCACCTGATGGCCATGCTGACCACCGACTGGGAAGCTGCCCGGCGCTAGCCGTCCGGTCCGGTCGGGCCGCGCGGGTGCCATGCGGGTGCCGCGCGAACACCACCATCCACTGCAGCCCCTCCAGGTAACCGATTCCGGTCCCTTTTAGATATATGGGATGGAAAGTGTAGCTATAGCTACCCAAAGCATCCCATATCACTTCGGAGATCCTGAAACGCCCATCCGTGGGGACATGAAGCCGATCGGTTGTGCCACAAAGGCCACACTCTCACCTTGCTCCCGTGCAGGAACAAGCGCCTTCGCGCTGCTGCGGGCACCACCTGGCGCGCGGACCAGCAGAAGAGCACAGAAGAAGCGCTCAGTAGAAGAACGCCATCGTGCGGATCTCTACGCTCTCGCGGCGGCTGCCCGGCGGCGCGCCCGGGTCGCGGAACGCCGTGTGCGGTGCTCGCCAGGCCACGCTGTGATCGCTGTCGTGCAGCTTGAACAACAGCGCCTCACCGGCGTGCATGTCGGGGAAGTACCACCACTGGTGCGCGGGGTTGTACGTGAACACGGTCCCGGCGGGCTGCGACTGCTCGTCCTCGATCGTGTCGGGCACCGGGTCGGGCGGTTCGGGGACGAACAAAAGGAGGTTGGCCACGCCCTCGGTGTCGGCGACGCTGCGATAGTCGAGGATCGCCAGCGGACTGTCCTGGGGCGGCGGGCTGAAGGCGCGCCAGAGGCTGGTGTAGATGGCCCGGCGGAACGCGGCGCCGGGCCGGCCCTGCGCGGCGTGGAAGTTCTCGAACACGCCGGGCGCGCGGTCGGGGTGCAGGTCGATGTGCACGTCGGGCGCGGGCGGCTGCGCGCCGTTGAGTTCCGTCCCCGAGCGCCGGAGCACCCAGCCCTCTGAGACCACGAGGTCGGCCCCGGTCAGCCGCTTGACGAGGCTGACAGCTTCGTCCGTGTACGTCCCGTCGAGCTCGGCCGTGTCGCTGAAGTCGCGGACCGCGCTGTCATGGCGGACGAAGGTGAACCCGTTCTCGTCGAGGCTGAACTCGCCGGCCCGCGGCCGGCCGTTGGCGATCGTGACCACGTGCGGGTCGTATTCGGTCGTGGTGAGGTGCGCCCCTGGCGCGACGTAGAGCCGGTTTCTCGCCGACCACGGCGCGACGTAGTTGAGGGACGCCCGCACGCCAGGAAAAGCAACGACAGCCTCCATGCGGTCCACTATGCGCTGACCGGCGGCAAATGTCTGCGGGTACGCCGGCGAATGTCCGCCCGCGCCCGCCGTGTCACACAGTGTCACACGCCAAGACAGGCGGTCACGCGGGCACCACCACGTCCGGCCTGCCGGCCTCCGGCAGCGGGGCCTCCGGCAGCGGGGACGCCGCCCCGTCGACGTAGGTGACGGTGTTCGTCCGCACCGCCGCGACGCGGGCGCCTGGCAGGACGACGCCGACGAGGTTCAGCGGGTCGGCGGCGGACAGCCGGATCGTCTCGCCGTTGCGCGGCTGCTTGCGCACCTCGCGCAGCACGTCGACCGCGTCCGGGTGCGCGAACTGCTCGCCGCTGAAGCCGTTGACGAACCGGCCGCCGCGGATCAGGCCGCGGGCCTCGAGCCGCCGGAACGCCCACAGGATCTCCCGCCATGGCACCGCGACGTTCTCCCGGACCAGCAGGTCGCGGAACACCACGCCCCACCGGGCGGCCAGCTGCTCGGCGACCGCTTCCGCGAGCTCGTCCGGGTCATGATCCTCGACCGGCGGCGGCAGCAGCGACCAGCGGCCGCCTGCCCTGGTGGCTTGCTGGCCCGCCCGCCGCAGCCCGCGCCGGGACTGCGCGAACCCCGCGCTGGCCAGCTGCCGCCGCGCCAGCAGTGCCCGCACCGCGCGGAATCCGTCCGCGGTCACCAGGCCCCGGGCGACGCCTTCCCACAGGGCGTCCTCGACCTCGATCGGCTGACGGCCCGCCGAGGCGGCCAGGTCAGGCGGGAACAGCGCGCCGCGTTCGGCCAGCACGGACAGGACGTCCGCGGTCGGTCCCGGACCCGGCCGGGCCGGCGTCCGGTCGCCGCGGGCGGCGCGCAGCAGCCATGGCAGGTCCTCCCGGATCGTCAGCGTGACCGGCGTCGCCCGGGACGGGCTCAGGCCACGGCCGCGCGGCACCTCCTCGGCGACGCCGGCGTCGTCAGACCGCAGCGACAGGCGCCCCCAGGCGACCTCGCCTGACAGGCACAGCCCGTCCAGCCACTCGCGCTGGTATCCGGCGACCCGCGCGCCGAGCACCGACTTCTCCCAGGCCCCGGCCGCCAGCTCGAAACCCTGCAGCTGCTCCACGACCGCGAGCACCCCGGCGCTGCCCTCGCGGCGGGTGCCGTCGGCGACGTGCTGCCAGCGCAGCAGGAACCGCATGAAGTCCCGCGGCGTCACCGGCTCGATCTCGCGCCGCCGCCGCTCGCGGGTGTAGGCGTGGATCCGGGCCAGCAGCCGCCGGGCGCAGAACTCCTCGCTGCCCGCCGGGTCGCTGAACCGGCCGCGCAGCGCGAACCCCTCCGTCTCCACCTGCAGCACCGCGAGCTCCACGTCCCGCGCCGTCAGCCCGGTGGCCGACGCCAGGCCGGGAACCGTGACGGGTCCAACCACGTCCAGGTGACCGCGCATCATCTCGGCCGCGACCTCCGGCTCGACGGACGCCCCGCAAACCAGCGCCCGCCGCTCGGTCGCGCACCAGAACACGCCGTCGCGCAGCGACACCGCCGACGCCCGCCCGGTGGCCGCGAGCTCCGCGAAGAACCCCGCCCACGACGGCTCCGGCCGCATCAGGTACAGCGTGAGCAGCAGGTCGTGCAGCTCGTCGGCGTCCCGCGGCGACGGGTGCACCTCGGCCCTGACCCGGGCGATCGCGTCCGGATCCAGCCGGGCCAGGTCCCGCGCCTCGACCGGCAGGCCGCGCGGCACGCGCACGTTGCGGCTGCGCCGGTTCTCGAACTCGCCGTCGTCCAGGTAGGTGAACGGCGCGCCGTTCAGGATCTGGTGGGCGAGCACCGAAGGCTCCGTGGTGTCCCGGACCAGAACCGTGACCTGCCCGGATTCGATGCCGGCCACCAGCGCCCGGAGCCCGTCGATGTCCATCGCCTCGTGCAGGCAGTCATCGAGCGTCTGCCGCACGAGCACCTGATCGGGGATCTCCATCGGTCCCGGCGCGACGTTCTCCTGGCAGGCCGCGAGCACGGGGAACACGGCGGCCATCAGGTCGTCGGACTCCATCCGCTGGATGGCCGGGGGGTTCTTCCGCCCGCCCCGCATCCGCAGCACGGTCAGCGACGTGTTCAGGTTCCACCGCCAGCGGGACTGGAACAGCGGCGCGGTCAGCACCGCCTGCCGCACCACCTGCTCGACCGACGCGGACGCCAGGAACCTGGGCACGCGGTCCAGGGGGAAGCTGTGCTGCGGCCCGAGCGACAGCAAGATCGCGTCGTCGCTGGCCGACGCCTCGAGCTCGAAGTCGAACGTCACGCAGAACCGCTTGCGCAGCGCCAGGCCGAACGCCCGGTTGAGCCGCGCGCCGAGCGGCGCGTGCCCGACGAGTTGCATGCCGCCGGCGTCGTCGAAGAACCGCTCAAGGATGATCGTGTCCATGGTCGGCAGCGCGCCGAGCGCGGCCAGCGCCGCGTGCAGGTAGCTGACGATCGTCGCCGCCGCGGCACCGCCGACCCCGCACTCCGCCGACAGCCAGCCGGCCGCTTCAGCGAACGACCGCTCCGCCACCGCGGCCCGCAGCGCCGACACCTCCTCGGACAGCTCCCTTGTCCGTCCGGGCGCCTCGCCCCGCCAGAACGGGACCGAGGGCGGCGCGCCGCCCGCGTCAAGGACCCGGACCACGCCGGGCTCCACGCGCCTGATCCGCCACGAGTGCGTGCCGAGCAGGAAGATGTCGCCGGGCGAGCTCTCCACCGCCCAGTCTTCGCTGACCGTGCCGAGAACCGTCTCGTCCGGTTCTGCGACCACCCGGAAGTCGCCGAGCTCGGGGATCGCCCCGCCGGAGGTCAGCGCGGCGAGCCGCGCGCCCCGGCGAGCCTTCAGGACGCCGTTCACCTGGTCCCTGTGCAGGTAGTAGGCGCGCCGTCCGCGCCCGGTCCTGATGCCCTCGGCCAGCATCTCGACCACGTCGTCGAAGGCCTCGCGGGTCAGCCCGGAGTACGGCGCCGCCTGCCGCACCAGGCCGAACAGCTCGTCGGCGGACCATGGGGCCGCCGCGGTTTCGGCCACAAGCTGCTGCGCGAGGATGTCGAGCGGCGCCACGGGGATCACGATCGCGTCCAGCCGTCCCGACCGGACCCCGCGCAGCAGCGCGGCGCATTCCACCAGCTCATCGCGCGTCGTAGGGTAAAGCCTCCCGGCCGGAACGCCGGTCCGGGTGTGATTGGACCGGCCTACCCGCTGCAGGAACGTGGCGAAGCTGCGCGGCGAGCCGATCTGGCACACCAGCTCGACCGGCCCGATGTCGATGCCCAGCTCGAGCGACGCCGTGGCGACAAGCGCCCGCAGGTCGCCGGCCCGCAGCCGCCGCTCCACCCGCTGCCGCCGGTCCCGCGACAGCGACCCGTGATGCGCGGCGACGTACGCGCCGAGCTCGGAGCCGAGCCGCTCGCCGAGCTCGTGCGCGACCCGCTCGGCCATCCGGCGGGTGTTGACGAACACCAGCGTCGTCCGGTGTTCCGCCACGTGCGCGGTGATCATGTCCAGGATCTGGGCCATCTGACTGCCGGACGGCACCGCGCCGAGCTCGTCGTCAGGAAGCTCGAGTGCCAGGTCAAGCTCCCGGCGATGGCCCGTGTCCACGACGGCGCACGGCTGGCCGGCGCCCACGAGCAGCTTGGCGATCGCCTCGATGGGGCGCTGCGTCGCCGACAGCCCCACGCGCTGGACCGGCGACTCCGCGACATGCCCGACCCGCTCCAGCGTCAGCGCCAGGTGCGACCCGCGCTTGTTCCCGGCCACGGCGTGGATCTCGTCCACGATGACGGTCCTGACGTTGCGCAGCATCGCCCGGCTGCGCTCCGCGGTGGCGAGCAGGTACAGCGATTCGGGCGTCGTGATGAGGAAATCCGGCGGCCGCTTCAGCATGGCGGCGCGCTCGGCCGCGGCGGTGTCACCGGTCCGGACCGCGACCCTGATGTCCGGCGCCGCCAGCCCGAGGGAGGCCGCCACCTCGGCGATCTCCCGCAGCGGGGCCTCCAGGTTCTGCTGGATGTCCACCGCCAGCGCCTTCAGCGGCGACACGTACACCACCGACGGGCCGCCTACCGCGCCCTCCCCGCCCGGCTCGCACGTGCGGTACAGCCGGTCGATGCACACGAGGAACGCCGCCAGCGTCTTGCCGGAACCGGTCGGCGCGGCGATCAGCGTGTGCCCGCCGCCCGCGATCTCACGCCACCCAGCCGCCTGCGGCTCCGTGGGCCCGTCGGGGAACCGCCGCTCGAACCAGGTGCGCACCGCGGGATGAAACGACCCCAGCATTCGCCCACGGTACCTCGCACCACTGACACTCGGCCCGCGCGTCGCGCCGCCACCGCGTTCCAGCACTGCCCGCTGCGAGCCGGCCCGGTCCGTTCGGGTAAAAAAGCCATTGAATTCTCCGAACGAAACGTTGCGGCTGCCCGAGCTCAGGCGCATCCTCGGATCGGGACCGCGTGAATGGCAGATGGGGGCGGGCAGGGCCATGCGTAGTCGTGATGAGCTGCTGGCCGCGGTCAGCGGCTACCTTGCCGGCGTGGCGAGCGGAGACGCCAGTCCGGCGCAGGCTGAAGCGCAGGCTGAAGGAGCCCTGGCCGACGCCGCCGAGCTAGCGGCACTGATTGATCCGGCCAGCGACATTCAAGCCGCTTACCTGGTGGGAATGGTGCACTGGCTGAGATCCGCTCCCGGATCGGACACGCCCGACCAACGCGAGTTCGAAGCCGCGGCCACATTTCTCGAGCCAGTGTTCAGGGTAAATCCC
>Ga0335073_10017482_pt1 | contig 10032 bp, 9 predicted proteins | sample Lox_Sample_22_FD_207093 | JGI IMG/M metagenome (GOLD analysis project Ga0335073, IMG submission 207093) | Soil microbial communities from Loxahatchee National Wildlife Refuge, Florida, United States - Lox_Sample_2.2 | ecosystem: Environmental > Terrestrial > Soil > Wetlands | place: USA: Florida... | reverse complement strand
ATTTTATTCGCGACGACCAGGCGCGGTTTGTCGAGCAGGGCGGGATCGTAAAGCTGCAGTTCGTTGAGCAATTGCCGGTAATCGTCCCACGGCGCGCGGTGGTCGGTGCCGGCCATGTCCAGCATCGCCACGAGAACTTTGCAGCGCTCGATATGCCGCAAAAAGGCGTGGCCGAGGCCGACGTTCTGGTGGGCGCCTTCAATCAGGCCCGGCACATCGCAAACCGTAAGCCGGTAGAAATCCTCGTACTCCACGATGCCGATTTGCGGGTGCAGCGTCGTAAACGGGTACGGCGCAATTTTCGGGCGCGCCTTGGAAATGGCCGTGAGCAGCGTGGACTTGCCGGCGTTGGGATAACCCACCAGGCCCACTTCCGCGATGATGCGGAGTTCCAGGAGAAAATCACCTTCATCGCCGGGTTCGCCCGGCTGCGCGAAACGCGGCGTCTGCCGCGCGGCGGTGGCGAAATTGCGGTTGCCCAGGCCGCCGCGGCCACCGTGGCACAGGACAAATTGCTGGCCGTGCTGTGTGAGGTCGGCGAACAATTCACCTTTGTCGGTTGGAGCGGATTTTCCACCCGCAGTTTCCCTGCTCAAATCAATTTCCCGCGCCCATGCGCCGCCGGCGCTGCGGATCAAGGGCCGTTGGCTCGTAGTCGTTGAGAACGAACTTTGCTCCTTGCCCCGCCCCTCTCCCCGCCGGGCGGGGAGAGGGTGGTCTTCGGGCCGGGAGGGGGGATTTTCTCCAGCCAATAATCGCCACACCAACGTGCCGCAGGGCACCTTCACGATGAGATCCTTGCCGGCGTGGCCGTCCATGCCCTTGCCCAGGCCATGTTCTCCATCCTGCGCAATCAGACGCGGCTGATAGTATTGGGCGATAAGATTGTTGAGGTCGTGGTCGGCCTGCAAAATCACACTGCCGCCCCGTCCGCCGTTGCCGCCACTGGGGCCACCTTTGGGCACAAAGGCTTCACGATGGAACGCGACGCAGCCCTTGCCGCCGTGCCCCGCCCGCGCACAAATTTTGATTTCATCCACGAACATACTAACCGCTCATCGGTGCCAATCTTCACTCATGAATTCGCCAATCAGCGCCGATGAGCTGAGATTAGTGGTTTAAAACAAAAAAGGCGAGGCGGTGGGCCTCGCCGGGAAATTCAATAACGCCGTTCAGTTCTTCGCGGCGGGTTCGGCCTTCACGTTCACGCGCCGGCCGTTTTTGTCGAACGCAATTTTGCCGTCCACGAGCGCGAAGAGTGTCCAGTCGCGGCCGGTGCCGACGTTCTGGCCGGCTTCAAATCTCGTGCCGCGCTGGCGGACGATGATGCTGCCGGCGGTGACAAATTCGCCGCCGAATGCTTTCACACCGAGCCGCTTGCTGACGCTGTCGCGGCCGTTGCGGACGCTGCCCTGACCTTTTTTGTGTGCCATAATTGTGTGACGAGTGACACGTGACGAGTGACAGGGACGCGAATCGCGTCACTCGTCACCCGTCACTTCAAGTTTTAATTTCTTTGATCTTCACCACGGTCAGTTCCTGGCGGTGGCCGATGGTTTTGTGATAACCTTTGCGGCGTTTCATTTTGAACGTGAGTGTTTTCTCGCCGCGCTTGTGTTCCACCACGTCGGCCACCACGCTGGCGCCGCTGACGGTGGGGGTGCCCACGCTCACCTTGCCGTCGCGATTGACCAGCAACACGCGATCAAAAGTGACGGGCTGGCCGGCCTCAACGGCCAGGCGCTCGATTTCCAACGTGTCGCCCGCGGCCACACGATACTGTTTGCTTCCGGTTTCCAAAACGGCGTACATAAAATTTTCCGCAAAAGGGGTCTGATAAAACCAGAAATACGCCGGGGTGTCAATGCTTCATTTCCATAAATTGGGGAGGCCACGTCAATGACAGCCGTTCCGTTTCCCGCCAATTCGCTGGAAATCAGAGCGGATGGCCTTTGCGCCCCTTGAAAGTCAGTTCGGCAACACCGGATTTGTCGAGGTCACCCAGCCCTTCTTTCATCATTCGGTCATATTGTTTCTTTGTGGCGGCGGCGAGGGGAAGGTTCAAGCCCTGGGCCCGGGCCAGCTTGAGCGCGATGCCCGAATCCTTGGCGGCATGCGCGGCGGAGAAGAAACACGCGTGGTCGCGATTTTGCATGTCCTCGCCGTCGGTCCGCAACACGGACGAACTGGCGCCCGTCTGGGCGAACACCTCACGCAGCATCGCCAGGTCGAGGCCGAGGGCGGCGCCCAAACCCAGTCCTTCCGCGAGTGCGGCGGTGTTGCAGTTCATGACCATGTTCACGAGCGCCTTCACCTCGGCGGCCCTGCCCGCCGGGCCGAGGTAACGGAGGGACACGCTCAATTTTTCCAGAATCGGTTTGGCCCGCTCGAACGCCTCGGGCTTGCCGCCGCACATCAGGTACAGCGAGCCTTCCCGCGCCTGGGTGATGCTGGAGGCCATGCACGCTTCGAGCGATTGCGCGCCTTTGGCTTCGCATTTCTGCTCCACCCAGACGTGAAGGGCGGGTGTGACCGTGGCACAATTGATGAACACTTTACCCTTCGCCCGGCTCAACAGGCCGCCGCGATAAATGTTTTTCATCGCCTGATCATCGGTGACCACGGTGAACACGACGTCGCTGAGCGCAGTGACAGTCTTGAGGTCGCTGGCCGCCGTGCCGCCCAGTTCCTGCGCGAGCGATTGCGCGGCGCCGGCGTTCACGTCAAAAACCGCGGTGATGGCCCAGCCACAGTCCTTGAGACGGCGCGCCATGTTCGCGCCCATCCGTCCGACTCCCACAAATCCGATGTTTTCCGGCATAACATTCCTTTTTGAACTGATTTAGGGACAAAGGTAACAGAACCGCCCGGTTTTCAAAGTCCGGATGCGGGCCGGAATGCCGGCGGGAATGGCTGGATTGAATGAAATTCTTTGTCACCTCTTCGGCTTTCGGAGGGACATATCAAACGATATGATAACAAATAGAATCATGACCGCAGCGCAGGACAGTGACGCCGAATTGGTTTCCCGCACTCTGGCGGGGGATCGGGACGCCTTCAGCCGGATCGTGTCCCGTTACCAGATATTGATTTGTTCGCTGGCTTACAGCCGCATCGGGCATCTCGGCCTGAGCGAGGACGTGGCGCAGGAAACGTTCATTACCGCCTGGAAACATCTCCGGCTCCTGCGCGAACCGGAGAAGCTTCGCGCCTGGCTGTGCGGCATTGTTCGCAACCGGATTCACAAGAGCCTGCAACGGGAATGGCGCGAGCCGGTGCAGGTGGCCGAGCCGTTGGCAGCGGTGGCCGAGTCGCCGGCGCGGGAGGCGTTGCCTTCCGAACAAACCATCGGGCGCGAGGAGGAAGCCATTTTGTGGCGTTCGTTGGAGCAGATTCCTGAACTCTACCGCGAACCGCTTGTTTTGTTTTATCGCGAACATCAATCCATCGAACAGGTGGCGGTGGAACTGGAGTTATCCGAAGACGCCGTGAAACAACGGTTGTCGCGCGGTCGCAAGTTATTGCAGGAGGAAGTCCAGGCGTTTGTGGAGGACACTCTGTGCCGGACGGCGCCGGGTCGGGCGTTTTCGAGCACCGTGCTGGCGGCGCTGCCGGCCGTCCCGGCGGCGGCGACCGGCGCGGGTTTGGCGGGCAAAGGCGCCGTGGCCGTCAAATCGGGTTTTCTGGGCGTGTGGCTGGCGCCGCTGGTCGGGATTGCGGGCGGCATGCTGGCACATTGGCTGATTGTCAGGTCCACGCCCACGGCCGCCGAACGGCGGGTGAAGAAGATTGCGTTCATCGGCATGTGGGTTTTCGTGCTGGCCTGGTGTATCCCCGGCCAACTCGCCTTGCGGGCCTTGAGCCGGCACCTGGAGTGGAGCGACCGCGCGTTCTTTGCGGCGATGGCGGGTTTCTGGTGGGTCTATGCCATGATTATCGTCACGTTGTGTGTGGTCGTATACCGCCGCGTTGTGTTCCTCCGCCGGCTGAATGAGGAAACCGCGGGTCCGCTGCCGGTGCGTCAATCGTTTACCCGGGGCCGGCGCCTCGTCGTCGTTACCGGCATCTATCTGGCGTGTTTCGCGGGGCTGATTGACATCGCCTGGCGGACAAACGATACGGTCTGGGCCGCCCTGATCGCCGCCGCCATGGTGGCACTGGGAACGTTGCATTTTCTGCGGCTGCGTGGCAAAGCCGGCCTGGCGGCAATGCAAGTCACGGCTGCGCATCTCCTGCTGGTCTGGGGAATCATTCTGTTGATAGTGAACTGCCGCCTGGATGTGTGGGTGGCGGCCCGCGGCGGAATCAGCCTCGCCGAAATGCACCGGTTGCTGCCGCCGTGGGTTGTCTTGCTGTTCACCCTGGCGTTGATGCTCTGGTTTGGATTTCTGATGATTGTGACCAAATCCAAAAGCGGTGCTTAGCCTTCGGGTTGCCGGCGTTTATTGGTATTGGAAAATGTAAAAGCGGTCCGGCTCGATTCGTCCGAAGACAAACGGCAGCGGGCCATGAACCGAGGCATAGAATCCAGCACCGGCCGGCTTATTCATCGTCGCGCAATAGGCGTCCGGAAGATAATCCACCGTCGCCACGAGGCGAACCAGATCCATCGGGGGTTCGTAGAGATTGCTCGCGTTGGCGGGGATGATGAGAATGTCGCCGCTGGCCTTCTTCGGATCATTCAGGTCAATTGCGTTGCCCCCTTGTTTTTCCATGTAATACTGAAAGCCCCAATGTCCCTCGAACCACACCGTGTTGCCCGGCCGGTGGTATCGGGCCCACAACTGTTCCGCCGCGAGCCGGTTGGTGTTCGCCAGCCGGGCATCTGCCCGGGCCAACACCAGGCTCAGGGCGGCGGCCAGCCCGGCCGGGCATAACCACCACCAGCGGCGCAGCACTGGCGATTCCGGCCGTTGAGCATCGAGCCGCCGTGCCAGGAGAATCCCCACGGCGGGGAGGGCCGGCAGCAGGCTGCGGCCGTTGATCGTCCAATTGAAGACCACCGCAAACACCACCAAACCCAGCACCCACAACACCAACAGCATTGAATCCGCGTCGCGCTGGCGTCGGAAGTCCGCGCCCGCCAACAGCAACACCAGAATGCCGCCGGCCAGGAACAGTACGACCTCCAAAAACATACCCACATTCAAATGCCCGGCCTGGACCAGGAAGGGTTTAAAATGTGGTTGCCAGAACAACGCAGCGGCACAGGGCGCGAGCAGGACCAGCCAGAGGGTCGCCAGCCGCCACGCTCGAAGCATCGGCAGATAAAACAGCACTGGGAGAAAGCAGCCGCCCAAAAATCCCAGGCCGATGAGCATCTTTTCCACCAACCCGCCCTGCACACCCGAGCGGTCTTCCGAAGCGAAGGTGCCGGCAGCCAGCAGCATCCCCTGCCCATACCATCGGCGGGTCAGCCATTCATATCCCGCGGCGAAGACCACGGGGATTAACAACGCGAGCAACCAGCGCCCGAATTTTCGCTGACGGGCAAAACCATAGAATGCCAGCAACGGCACCAGTGCCAGCCCGGTAAACTTGGTCAGCGTTGCGAGCCCGGCCAGCAACCCTGCGGTCAGAAGCCATCGCCAGCTGTTTTGCGCCAGACCCTTATCGAATGCGACCACTGCCCAAACCCAGAACGCCAGAAGCATCACGTCACACATCAACGTGGTGGCGGAAATGAGAAATACGGGGGTGAGCACGCCCGCCAGGGCCGCCAGAAACGGACGGCGGGAGAACCGCCGGGCAAGCATGAACATGCCTCCTGCCACGGCCAGGGCAGGCAGAAGGAACGCCGCGTGCAGGGCGGGTTCACTCCAGCCGGCAACCGCTGCGGCCAGCGCGAGGTAGTAGCAGGTCAGCGGCGGATTGTCGAAATCCTTGACCATCGGCAGTGGAGTGCCGAGCCAGTTCATGGTGAACCCGTAAAAATCGGCCGGATGTTGCTGAATTTGTGCCGCTGCCCGGAGGAACAGCGGGTCATCAACGTGAAACGGTTTAGCGAGGAACGGCAGCAGACAGGCGAGAGTGATGAACAACAACCACGCCAGGGATTGGGCCGGGACCGGCGGCGATTTCGAGGACGTTTCCATATCAACGACTTGAGCGTCGCCAGCCACGGATGGACAAATACCGGTTGGCTGGCAGCGGGTCAAGAAATGTCGGCAAGGTTCAGCAACGCCCGACCGGGACCCCGGTGCCGGCCGGCCACGGCTCGTTTGGTTTTTGCAGAACCTGCATCAAAGGCTCGGCTCATGGATCGAGGGACATATTCTCAGCATGGACACCCAGCTCCGGCCCTGCATCAAAGGGTGGTGGTGCGGTTGCCCTCCCGGTTCATTTGATCCGCGAGGCCCTGGATGTTATCCCGGGACATGCCCCGAAATACCTCCTTAAAGGCCGAGCGCCTTGGCTGCGTCGGCCAGACGCTTACAGGTTATCACCCGCGGACGATGCGGATAATGAAAGACCGTGAGGATATTCATCCCGATGTCTTTGCTGGGGTCGGGAATGACCCGCACCACCAGATCCACTCCCGCGCGCCCGACCAATTCCATCATCCGGCCCAGTTCTGGTTCGCAATCCAGCTTCATGGTTTCCAACTGGCTGAAATCGGCCAGCAAACGAAAGCCCGCCGACAACTCCCCCAGTCGCGCAATCAGATCCTCGTGGTTGCGCTGGAACTCCTCCGGTCGTACCCGGCCGATATAGCTGAGATACAGCAACTGCCTGGACTTGTTGGAGGTGATCAGCAACATGACGATCGTCTTAACCGGCGGGGAACAGGTCTGCCTTTTTGGGTGCGGTGATCGCGCGATAAGTCACCGCCACCTGCCAGTCGGCGTAATTGGGTTCGAGGGTTTTCATGGCGTTGACCATCTGTTGTCGGAATGTCGTTTCAATCAGGTTTCCCTGGCCGGGCCAGATTTTGAAATGGACGCGGACGAAGCTCCACCCGCCGCTTTCCGCCATTTCCACGTCGCCCCACACCGGTTCACTTAAAATAATCGCGCCGAATTGCCGCCACATTCCTTTGGCCACACTCGACACGGCTAAGACAGCTTTTGACCGGTCCACCCCACCCGGGATCTGGACGTCGGCGTAGGCATAGACGCCGCCATAGGGAAACCGGCTCACGTTGGCGATGGTGCGGTTGGGAATGAACACCACCTGGTTGTAGAAGTTGCGAAGCACTGTGAATCGCAGCCCGATCTCCTCCACCCGGCCGATGACACTCGTCGCGCCAAAGATCTCCACCAGATCGCCGATGTCCATCGCGTCGGAAAAAATCAGCGTCAGGCCGATCACCATGTCCTGCACCAGCCCCTGCGAACCAAAACTGATGGCCAGACCGAGCACGGAGGCGCTGGCCAAATACGCCGTCAAGTTGACGCCGAATTCCTGCAGGATCAGACCGACGGCAAAGAAATAGATGACAAACGTGATGCCGCTGACAATCAGCCGGGTAAGGGTGACGAATTTCGGCTGGTGCGTCACGAAACCGAGCGGATTTTTCTGGGCCTGGCTTTGATTGATGAACCATTCGCTGAGGTGCCGGGTGAGTTTAACCAGCACGTGGACGATGACGGCCACCACCACGATAAGCAGAATGCGCGTCAGGGTGGAGGCTTCCGCATGCGCGAAATGACTGTAAATACGCGCTACAATCGTGTCGTGCTCCAGTACCCACGGCGAGTCGGGCAGCGAATTGGTCGTGTTCATCAATAATTCCCTTTGGCGACTTGAACCGGCGTTCCCCGAGTTTTTATTCAACTGCTGAATGAGACGCCGGTCGGGAAAGGATTAAACACCGGTTCGGGAACCGGCGCAAGCGGGCGGGAGCGCCGGCGCCCGGTCACTTGACACGGGCTGCCCGGACGCAGACGGAATCAATCGAACAAACCGAAGTTCCCTTTGACAATCCAATCCCAGGCTCGCGGATGTTCCCGGAACCCGTTGAAGACAATGAAGTCAAACCCCGGCAAACCGGCAGCAGGGTTTTTGCCGTGCTTGTCCAAACCCGGCTTCCGGGTTCCCTCCTGCAAAACCAGATCACTTTTCAACCTGTGCCGGCCTGGCCATCTGGAGGAGCAGGTCGTTCAGTTCCTGCATTTGCACCGGTTTGCTGACCACGGTGTCCACCGAAGCCGACATGGGCCCGCCATCCCTCGTGGTGTTTCCAGCGCCGGTCATCAGAATGACGGGTGTGTCAGAGGATTCGGCTTTGATCATCCCGGCCACCGCGTACCCACCGACGTCCGGCATGTTCATATCGGTGATGACCACATCATACGGCGCGCCTTGGAGAAGAGCGGCGCGGAACATTTCTATCCCGCGCGTTCCGCCGGGGGCCACTCCCACCTGATGTCCAAAGTGCGCGAGGACATCGTTCATGCTTTCCAAGACCATCTCGTCATCGTCAATGCAAAGCACGCGCAGCGAACGTCTAGGTGAAACCGGGTCCTGGCTGTTGTTGCCCGCGTTGACGGTTGACAGTTCTGGCCGGGAAACGTCTCGCGGGGCCGGTGGTGTTGTGTCCGGCAGCGATTCTGAATAGGCAAAACAAGGAAACGTATTCATATTAATAAGAATGGTTTTATTGGTTTGAGTTTACGTTTGTGAAGACGCAACCCTTCGCGGGTTTCAGCATTGGCTGGCAACCGCGTTGACGGGCCGCTCTGCCAGTCGGCAACGTGCTGCCGACAAAAATCCACATCCATGACTTTTCCATAGCTACTTCCTTTCACCCCGGGATTTCACCCCAGGTCATCCCTTTGACGGACTGCCCAAAATTAACACAAACTGGCTGAAATCCGGGAAATAAGGGACAATTTGCAGGGTTTCCGGGGTCAGATGGGCGCAGCGAGGGGTGGAATCCCAGGGAAACATGACACGCGCTTCCGAACTTATCGTGGTTGGCGTCGTCCGACCCTGAACCTGAATCGCGGCAGTCTCCCTTGCCACAAAACCGGTGAGGCAGGAGGACACTGCTTCGTCAGTACCCGGCACGGGGGAAGCGACAGGCGCTTCCTTCCAATCTTGCGCGGCCGCGGATTTTATTGCGGATGCGCCGTCCCCTGGTTTTGCCGCCGGGCCAGTTGGTCCTCGTCCTGGCCGATGATGCGATAGAGCCGGTTGATTTCCAGCATCTCCGACTCGTTCAGTTTCTTTTTCGGCACGGACCAGTTCGTGTAAAAGTATTTGGTCATCGGATTAAATTCGAGTTCCGGGCCAACGTAGACGACTTGCGGATTCAGGTCCGATGTGACGTATTCGTTCCGGTCATAGGGAAACTTCTGGGTATTGCGGACATCCACCCGATTGAAGTCAGGTTTTTCGGCGCCGGGCCGGAACCAGCCGGGGCTGTACGTTGCCACATTCATGCCGGGCCTGCGGGGCAGGCTTTCCACGGGCTGGTTGACGATCTCCTGCACCTTGGCGATGGCATCGGCGAGCTCTGATTTCACGTCGGCGATGCTGGAAGGCTGGTTGGTGCCGCCGACGCGAAAATGATATTGAGCATTGCCTGTCTTCTGCTTTCGTTCCGTTGCCGCCGCCGGGTCATAGTGGAAATGTTTTTGCCAGGCCGGATCGAGGTCTTTTAATTCGGCGTTGGTCAACCCACGATTGGAAATAAAAAAAATGTTTGAGGCCGTAACTTTTGTGATGGTGACGTTACTGTAAGTTTCGCCGCCCACCTTGAACGTCGGCAGCTTTTCGTCGGCCAAGCCCCTCGAGGTCATGGCCACCAAACCGAGAATGAGAATGCTCCTTGTGTGCATATTTTGCCTATGCATCCGGGCCACCCATTTGTCAAGACTTCCAGCTTTCCAGCCCGGTTCCCCGGTCGCTGAGTTCTGTGCAGTTCCCCGGGGAAAATGCACTTCTGTTCACCATCCGACGCGCGTTCATAGAAGCAAACGGAGAGAGGGAAACGGCAAAAGCGGTTTCCCACGCGGCCGGCGCGGGTGGAATTGATTGCTTCGATGTGCTCAACAGAATTATTAATTAACGCCCTGATCAAGTATT
>Ga0335073_10017481_pt1 | contig 10033 bp, 11 predicted proteins | sample Lox_Sample_22_FD_207093 | JGI IMG/M metagenome (GOLD analysis project Ga0335073, IMG submission 207093) | Soil microbial communities from Loxahatchee National Wildlife Refuge, Florida, United States - Lox_Sample_2.2 | ecosystem: Environmental > Terrestrial > Soil > Wetlands | place: USA... | reverse complement strand
TTCTTCACGCATGATCTTGACCAGGGCTGCGAGTTCATATGTCCCCAAAAAGTTCCGCTCCCCTTCGGACGCGCCAACGATTACCGGGACGCCGACCTCAATCGCCGCTGCCACAACTGCCTTCAGCAAAACCAGATCGGCAACATTGAAATGGCCTAGCGCCGCGCCTTCTTGTTGCAAACGAGTCAAGATATTTCGTAATGAATCCATGATTGTGGTCCTTTCATGATGAGCGGGCCGCAAAAGCCGACCAATGCTGCTCCAGAGCTGCGCAGGTTTGTTGCTCTCTCATCTGTTATTAGGATTACCCTCGACTCTCCTAGATGCGGGGGGTCATGCTACTGCAGCGGCTGGCGCGCTTTCCTGATGTAAGAGTTGCAGCGCCCGGTGGACCACGTTGTCGACGGTGAATCCCATTTTTTCCATGACCACTTCGCCAGGCGCAGACGCCCCGAAATGATCCAGTCCGACGACATCGCCAGTGCGACCCACCCATTTGTACCAGCCAAGAGTCGCGCCAGCCTCAATCGCCAGCTTCGGGACGTCAATGGGCAGAAGCGAATCCCGGTACTCGACGGGCTGTTTTGCAAACAGCTCCCACGATGGCATAGATACCACACGGGCTCTTATGCCTGATTTAGCCAGGGCCCGACCTGCCTGAAGTGCCAGCTGGACTTCCGAGCCGGTCGCGACCAGTACAAGGTCTGGGTTGGGCTCATCGAGCAGAGCATAAGCACCCTTCGCGACCCCGTCCTTCACGGAGAATTGTTTCAGATCCAGCACAGGCAAGGCTTGACGGGTCAAGACCAGTGCGACCGGCCCACGAAGCCCAATCGCCAGGCGCCAAGCTGCTGCAGTCTCGTTGGCGTCCGCAGGACGGAAGACCGTCAGCCCGGGCATCGCTCGCAAACTGGTCAGGTGCTCGATGGGTTGATGTGTCGGTCCATCCTGGCCGAGACCTATGCTGTCGTGGGTAAAGATGAAAATGCTATGAGCCCCCATCAGGGCAGCAAGCCGTAAAGAAGGCCGCATGAACCCGCCTCAAAGAAACGCAGCAACTCGTCATCTCATGCCTGATGCTTTTGCGTACCGTTGTGCTAACTTGCGCAGTCTTCGAAACCGCAGTCCCAAGCCGTTAGCCCGCGATAGCCTTCGGACCGCGTGAGCGAGATGAAGCGCGGTCGGCAATGGAATACCCTGCCTGCGTGATGCTAAATGTAGTCTGATGTCATCCCGATGACGTAGCTTGCCGAAAACACGCACACATCGGGATATCGAATCTTTCGATACCCTGCGCACATTGGTCATCACATCATGAGCGCCAAAAGAAGTCTATTGGACAAAGGTATCGTTCAATATCTTCGTATGATTAGGATAGTTGGCGAGGACAGCGGAACGCCTGGGGAGGCAGTCTGATCTTGGCAGCCAGGCTTACTGGTATGGCGAGAGAGCTGACTTTCATCTAGCATGACCTGCGCTCGATGCGCTTTAGCGATAATTTAGCCGATATCAAGGTCGCCGCCTACTGGTCGGCGCTATGCCGCTACAGACGAATCTCGTAGACCCCTACGGCCACGAGAAGCACACCCGAGACAATTCTTGCGAAGCTGCCCAGCATACGCTGCCCGTAACGGCCGGCGGTCACTCCTGCCGACAGCATGATGATGCTGAACAGCATTACCGCAATGGTTGTGAAGGCAGGATTCATGCGCACCATGCCCGCCCCAATGCCGTTGCCAACATTGTTCAAGCTGAGCGCGACTGCGAGGAGGAAGACTTCCTTCAAGTCGATGTGGCCGGAGCGATCGCGGTCGGCGCTGACGGGATCTTTCAGTACAAAGGGAAGCCTGCCCAGCCCGCCGGCCGGTTGGCACCACGCTGCTGTATTTCTGGTCCCCGAAGCGGGCGATCGCGCCGACTGAAGAAGTACCCACGCGCCGATTCCCGCGATAAGGCCTCCACCCAAGAAACTGGCCAGCTGCGGCGCCATATACGACCCAATGCGTTGCCCGGCCAGCATAGAAGCGAGGGTAGCAACGCCGGTGAAAACCGCAATGAAGAGATTCGAGGGCAGCGGAACCCGGATATTTCGGATCCCGTACGCCGTGCCTACGACCAGGTTGTCGGTATTGCTGGAGATGGCAACCAGCAGAATCGGGATCAGTTCCAGACGGTGCATTAGGAATCCACAGTTCGTCTCTCACGCGATGTGGCCCCAGTTCGAGGGCGGCCCTGTAGAGGGCAACCGGGCTCTCAGGCACAATCGACGCCCTGGTCTTCTGCTGCTCGGGAAGCCACAAAATCGTTCCGAATCAGATGATCCGGAACGATTCGCAAAGGGTGCAACGGCGCTGCCGCGTAAAGGTGCGTGCCGAGGTCAGGCCCTCGCCCGTGGGGCCGGCAATCGTGAACGAGGTATGACCTTCGCCGCCCAATCCGATGCCGGCGTAGGACGGGCCGTTCTTCACGAAAATGGTGGTCTGTATAGCGCGCGCGAAGGCCGTCATATGTTCGATGTGGGTGGAGTGCATAATCGCCGTGTGGCGATTGCCCTGCTCCACCTTGACCGCGAACTCGATACCTTCGTTTACGTCCTTGACGCGCACAACAGGCAGGACCGGCATCATCTGCTCCAGCCACACCAGCGGGTGATCGGCGGGAGCGTCGAAGATGGCAAGCCGGTACTCGTCCCCGATCTCGATGCCGGCATCCTGCAGAATCACCTGCACGTCGCGGCCGATGTACTTGCCGTTGACATGCCGGTCAGCCGTCACCACCAGCTTCGTCACGAGCTCGGCTTGCTCTGGAGTTAGCAGGTAAACTCTGCCGGTCTCCTGCATAAACTTGAAGAGCGAATCCGCGACCTCCTGCACCACAATGGCCACCTTCTCGCACGTGCAGAAGATGCCGTTATTGATACTGGCGCCGCTGGCAATGCATTGCGCCGCCTTTCGGATCGTGGCCGTCTCGTCCACCAGCACGGGCGGATTGCCGGCGCCCGCGCCGATGGCCTTCTTGCCGGAGCGCAGGACGATGTTGACGATGGGACGGCCACCCGTGGCGACCAGCATGTTGATCTTGGGATGCTCGATGACCTCCTTCGCCGTCTCGAGGGTCGGATTGCGTACCGACGAAACCAGTCCCGGAGGTCCGCCTGCGTCAACGATGGCGCGATGAATGGTCTGCAGCATCCGGGTGCTGGTATTCGTGGCGCTCGGGTGGGCGTTAAACACGACGGCGTTGCCGGCGGAGATCATGCCGATGCTGTTGTTGATCAGCGTGCCGGTCGGGTTTGTGATCGGAGTCAGGGCGCCAATCACACCGACGGGGGCGTATTCCAGCAGCATCAGGCCATGATCCCCGCTTAGCGCACGGGGTTCGATGTCCTCGACACCCGGCGTCCTGGTCGCGCATAGGATGTTCTCGCGCACCTTGTCCTCGAAGCGGCCTAGATGCGTCTCCTCAACCGCCATTCTGGAAAGCTCTTCGTTGGCATCGAGGACACTCTTCCGGATGGATGCAATAATGTCTTTTCGCCGCTCCAGCGATATGCCGATCAGCTTTTTCTGAGCGGCCCGGCCAGCTTCCACCGCATCGTTCACCGTTGGAAACAGGCCATCGCATTCGACTTTGGCAGCCTCGCCCGCCGTCAGTTCTTCCAGAACTTTCTTGATTAAAGCGGCAACCACTTCCGGGTTGGTCTCCATTGCATCCTCCACTTCCGGCAACAGCAGTCGGTAATTCGCCTCGGTACAGCGAGCCTTCAGGCCCGCGTCCTAGCGCCGCCCCGCCAGAGTCGGTTTTAGCCGACGAGAACCGTGCCGCCGGCCGAAGCCAGCTCGGTGTGAGAAGGCAGCATGACGCGGCGCTGAAGCGCCGCTCTACATAGTCTCGCGGCTCATCGCCAGCAAAACTCCTCCGGTCAACGCAGCAATCGCGTCTTCTGGAACACTTGACTTCATGTCCGCCAGCGCGTGCGCCAGCTTTTCCTTCAGCAACGGCAGCGCCGTCGTTCCTGCCAGCTTCGCGGGAAGCGCTCCCTGGATTTCGTTCGCCCAGCACTGCACGTCGCGCAGAAAGTTGACGGCGGGTTCGGCTACGCGCATGTCCTGTTCCACCGTGCCGCCGCTCACCCCGATTCCGCCGACCACCTCACCTCCGAGGCACAGCGGATATCCACCTCCGAACAGAATGATCCTGCCGTTGTGCGTGTGCTGAATGCCATACAGCGCGCCGCCCGGTTGTGCCAGCTCGCCGACTTTGTGCGTCGGCATCCGCAATACGGCCGCGGTGAAAGCCTTCGAGACAGCGAGCTCGGTGCCGACCGGCAGCGTGCCGTCCATGCGCTTGAAGAACTGCAACCCGCCTTCTGCATCGACCACGGCAATGGCCATGGGTACCCCGAGGTGCGCGGCTTCGCTTTCAGCAACCCCGGCGAGAATTTCCGCTACGACGTAGGGCAACTTCATATTTCCTCTCACTTCAACGCGCTGTTCACCAGTTCGCGCACCGCGTCATCCACCACGGCCATGACCTCCAGCGACCACGCCAGCACAAACAGCAAATCAGACAACCTATTGAAGTAAACGAGAATTTCGTCATACCCGCCGAGCGCGCGGTTGACAGCGACGATGTGCCGCTCGGCCCGGCGGCAGACGGTGCGCGCTACATGCAGCGCGGCACTGTCTGCGGTGCGGCCCGGGAGGATGAAGTGCCTGGGCAGCGGAAATCGTGCCGTGAACGAGTCAATGCAGCGCTCCAACCGTTCCGTGTCGCTCGCGCCCAGTTGCCGCGGAAGCCGGGCGCGGACCTCTGGGCCGGAGGCCAGCTCAGAACACGCGGCCGAGATGTCCCGCTGAATTTCGGTGAGGATCGGACGCACCTCCTCGCTGTGCGTCAGCGCGCGCGCCATGCCAAGCTGGGCCTGCAGTTCGTCCAGTGCGCCGTAAGCTTCCAGCCGGATATCGTCCTTGGGAACTTTCTCGCCGCTTAACAAGGAGCTCATGCCGAGATCGCCTTTGCGCGTATAGATCTTGCCCATCTGCGACCTCGTTCAGTTCCTGCCGGTCCGGGGAGTTGAAATGTCGACCTCGTCGATAATGCCGACGATGGTTGCGTCAACCGGGGCGGACTCATTGTCAATGGCTTTGCGGGCGGCGCTGCCGCGCGCAATGAGCACTTGCTCGCCAACGCCGGCGCCCACGGCGTCGACGGCAACATAAGGCTCGCCTTCGGCGACCATCTTGTGAGGCTCCAGGGGCTGCACAATCTGGATTTTGCTGCCCACCAGCCGCTCGTGCTTGCGAGTGGAAACCACGGTTCCGATTACTTGTCCTATCTCCATACTTCACCCTTTCTGCTAGGTCTCGGTCAGCACGTTAACGCCGCGCTTCAGTGCCAGCTCGCGTGCCAGCGCCGTTATCACGGTCGATGGATACAGCCTGATTGGCTCTCCCGACTGCTGCGCCTGCAGCACATCCACGGCAGTAATGATCTTTGCCTTTCGCTTTTGTCCGAAGCTGGTCAGCTTCGTCACGCCATTGCCATGACAGTTCGTCCCGGCCGCGATTTTCGGCTCCAGTGCGGCTTCTAACGCTGAGGTCAGGCAGCCGACATCCACAACCTCGCACCCATAGTTGCGGACCATCGCCATGCGCTCGCGAATCGCCGCAGCCACCGCGGGACTGCAATGCGGAAAGTGCCGGTGGACGCGACCCTGGTCACTGGGATCGACACCATCGTGCGCCAGGATGAGCGGCTTGCCGATGAACAGCGCATGCAGGAGCAAATTGCTAGCCAGGTTATCGGCAACCAGCAGTGACAGCTTGGAGAGCGTGTCCACACTCAGCAGCGGAACCACCACCCCTTTGGCGTTGCTCAAATTGCCGAGCCACTTCGAGTCGTCGAACGGAACGACCTGCGGGAAGCCTTCCAATTCTTGCCAAATGACGGGTCCACAAAGCAGCTCCGCAGCGTGCGAGAAAACCAAGTGCGCCCGGAACCCTCGCAGCACCAGCGACCGCACCTGCTGGATCGCCTCAATGAAGCCGCCAGTCGCGCCGGTGAACACCACAATCACATCGCCGCGCTCGCCGCTCGCGCCGGCTTGCACCGCCAAACGCTTCAGGATTTCCGCTACGATCTGCTGAATCTTGTTCTCATCCATAGCTATGCCGTCTCCGCACAGCTCAAGGCGATTCCCAGCGGCGTGACCAGCATCGGATTCTTGGGCCGCGCCACCGGAATGCCGGTTTCGTGCTCGATGACCCTCTCAATTCCCGGAAAGCAGCTCGTGCCGCCGACCAGATATAAGGTGTCGACCGGATGTCCTTTGAGGTGCTGGGTAACAATGCTTGCCATCTTCTCGAACACTGGCGTTACCAGCGGAAGGATCTCGCGCTGCCGCGTGGGATCGGTCTTGATCTTTTCCGCCTCCGACGGTTCCACCTTGAAGTGGCCCGCCAGCACCAGGTCCACGTGTACGCCTCCGGTGGCCTCATCCGCGGTGTAAATCGGCTCGCCATCGTGGATCACCGAGATCCCGGTTGTGCCGCCGCCGATGTCAACCACAGCCCCCTCGTTAATGCGTAAGACCTTCGCCGCTGCACTCGGCTCGTCGATCAGGCCTGTGACCTGAAGATCGGCGGCGTAGAGCACATTAGCAACGGCCTGCGCGTCCCGGCCGACCGTCCCGGGAGGATAGGCGCCGGCCGCTTTCCTGATGTCGAAGCCCGAGGCACGCAGCCGGTTCACCTGGTCGCGCAGCAACCGGATGGCCCCCATATAGTCGAGCACCAGGCCGTCGCGGATACTGGACTCGCTCCGCGTGACCACTCCAGCCACGGGAACGCCCATGCTGTCGACGACGGCGGTGACGATGTATGCCGTCCCCAGGTCGACACCGGCGTACAGGCCGGGATCGGATGGCCTGCGCCCGGTTAACGGCAGCGAAGCCTCGAATGCGGTCAACAGCTCATTGGCCATCGGATGAATGGTCACTTCGTCTTCCCCTGTGCAATCCTGACGGTCCTATTTGTCGACTTACGTCCACCAATCTCGCCGGACAACTGTCAGCGTCATTGGTTGTGCTACCCGGCGTGGGACGAACCCTCCTTGCCATGCACGTTCAGAATCGCCGACTCGGCGGCTTGGCACGCGCGCTGGATGTCGGACTCTTTGCCGCCCAGGTACAAACGGCCTACGGCGCCAAACGCGCGGCAGTCGACCAGTGTGATGTTGGAGCTCTTCTCCGCCTCGTTAGCCGCGAGCGTGATATATCCGGCAGGCGCAACCTCCAAGATGTACATGTCCTGCCCGGCGATCAGCACCGACGCCAGGCGCGAGACGTTCACAATCTGCGTGTGGTAGTCGTTGACCTTGTGAATGATCTGCGAGCTCAGGATCTTGGGCTTCACCCGCTCTTCCAGCGGCAGGCCAAGCGACTTCAGCGCGGCGCTGCCCGAATACTGCACGTCCGCCTGCGCCTTGGAATGGAATTCCAGAACGCCGAAGTGGCGCTCGACCACCATCAAACCCGGGCGCACGTCGGCGGCTTTCAACACCGCGTCGGCCACATGGTTGATGAGCACGCCGGGGGCGATCTCGATCAGGATGGAAGCCATGCCGACGACCGGCAGATAGCCTCGCATGTTGGTGCCCAGGTACGCGGCGAACTGGGGCTGTAGCCGGTCGAGGTAAACGTAAGTGCGAAGCTCTACGTCGTAACTCTTCCTACGCGCTGCCTCGGTCGTGGGTGTCATTTGTGGGGCTTCAAGCACTGCCATGGTCGACTCCTTTGTGAGACTCGCTAGTCGTTAGACCGCTCTTCGCCTTCGGCTTTTTCGGCATCGGGAAGCCCGAATAGCGTCCCGCACTAAAATTTCTTCCGCGCTTTGGTTTTGCGCGCCTTTTCCTTTTCCTTCTTGCGCACGGGTTCGGCCGGCTGGTCGATCACAACCTCTGGTATGGGATCTACGGCTGCGCTTTCGGCAACCGTTGAATCGCCGTTTCCGCCGGTGAGTATCGCTTTGGTCCAATCCGGAGCAGCCTCGTCACCAACCGGTTGCTCGAACGAAGGAGACGGAATTGGCTCCTCCTCTTCGGCAACCGCGACGGCCGAATACTCCGGCGTCGCAGCGACGGCGGCCTCGGCTGAGTGCGGCGCAGCTTTGGCCACTGCGAATGTCCCCGTCAAAACGTCTTCTGGCGGCCGCACCACTTGCCCGATATTCTGTAAAACGTCTTCCGGCGGTTGGACGGCTACCTCGCTGACATTTACGTTGGGCGGCTCGTCCGGCGCGACAATCTCCGGCTCGACGGGAATCGCCTGCTCCGCGAATTTCGAGCCATTCGGCGTGAAATGCAGCTGGCGATCCGGCCGGGCGATGACGTGCACCGTCAGCAGATGGCCCACTCGCTTGGCTGCCGCCGCACCCGCCGAGACCGCGGCCCGCACCGCTGCCACATCGCCGGTGAACACCACCGTAATCAGGCCGGCGCGCCCGCGCTCGTATCCGCGAAAGGTCACATTGGCCGCTTTGCTGCCGGCGTCGGCGGCTTCCAGCGCGCCCACCAGGCCCAAAGTTTCAATCAGACCGAGGCTGTCGTTTTCCATGACTTTCCTCGCGTTTTCGCCAGCTCCGCCAAGACCAACTGCACGATGCGCTCGACCAGTTCGCCGGAGACCCTCAGCGTCTGATTCTGCGCAGGCGGAGCCGGCAGGTCGGGCACAGGGTCGTCCTTAAGCAACAACGGCTCAGCTTTCACCAGCCGCGCGGCATTCATTCCCAGTTGCCGCAACTCCTTGGGCGCGGCGCTGCGCAAATCGATCACAAACAGCGGCTGCTCAGTGGGAAGGTCGCGATGATGCAACACGATGCTGTGTTCGCTCCCGCTGACCGCGATGCCCACATTCAGCGGCGACATGTGCGCGGCCTCTTTGGCCAGCGCCACGGCGCCGCCCTGCGCGACCTCCTGCACCGCGACCGGAATGCCCTCCTCTTCGAGGCCCCAGAACACGGGTTGCAGGTCAATATCTTTCGCCCGCAGCACCAGCACCTGAACGCAGGGCCGCCGGCTCTCGACGCTGGAGGTCAATGTGGTGCAATCTGCCACTACCGCGTTCCTTTATGCTGCTGCGTGTGGGCCAGCACCAGCCCCGTCGCAACTGCGTTGCGTGGTCCCTCGCTGCCGCGCACGTTGGCCCGGCCGGTTACCACGCCGTACTCGAACAACGCGTCGGAGATCATTTTCGGAATTTCGAAGTCGAGTCCCGATCCTCCGACCAGCACCACAAAATGAATGAGGCGAATATTGCCAGCCGGAGCGACACGCTCCAGTGCGCGCAGCGAATTGCGCACAAACACTTTTTTCTTCGCGCCCTGCCGCACGGCGACAATCTGGGCCAGCAGGTGATTGGTGTCGAGCGGAATGGGGCCCCGGTCGCCCAACACCACCACGCGCCCGAACAGCTTCGGATCGAGCGGCTTGTCGAAGAACTGCACCGAGCCGTCTTCGTGACGCATGTGGAAGAGGGTCTCGACCTTGGCGAGCGGATGCTTCTTGATCTCCTCCGCCAGTTCGTGATCGTTCAGCCCCAGTTCGGTGTCGATCAGCAGCGTGACCATGTCGCCCGCGCCCGCCAGGTGAACGCTGCGAATCTCGCCCGCATCGTTGATGATGGAAGCATCCGTCGAGCCGCCACCCAAGTCGAGCGTCGCCAGCGGCGGCTTCGTTCCCGGCGTGGTGAGCGCGCCTCGGATGGCCATTTCCGCCTCGACGCCTCCGACCACCGTCTGCACAGCGATCTCTTCTTCCAGCTTTCTCGCCAGCCGCTGCATCGGCAGCTTCTGCGTCTGGACCATGGCCGCAAGTCCGACGGCGTTGCCCATGGCATATTCCCCGGCCAACGCTCCCAGGACTTGTTGTGGCTTGAAGGTATCGACCGCGATGATGTCTTGCACGCGGACGGCGCTGACCGGCTGATCGGTGAGTTCGGCCATCACCTTGCGAACGTGCTCGAACATTCCGCCGA
>Ga0335073_10017480_pt1 | contig 10033 bp, 9 predicted proteins | sample Lox_Sample_22_FD_207093 | JGI IMG/M metagenome (GOLD analysis project Ga0335073, IMG submission 207093) | Soil microbial communities from Loxahatchee National Wildlife Refuge, Florida, United States - Lox_Sample_2.2 | ecosystem: Environmental > Terrestrial > Soil > Wetlands | place: USA: Florida... | reverse complement strand
ACACCACTTACAGACAAGCAGGCAGTCCCGGCCGGCCTTGGCCGGCCCAGTTCGCCCGGAACGGGCGAGGCGGCCTCGCTACAGCATGCACACGATGCGACACACATGACACAAGCGACGCACACAATGCAGAGGTCAACCATGTATCTGTCAGAAACACTGGCCAGGGACCGATATCGCGACGGGCTTGAGCAGGCGCAGCAGCAGAGGATCGCACGGCAGGCAGCCGAACTGCGCAGGCTCGACCGCATCCGGCAGCGCGCGGAGCGCAAGCTCCTGCGCGTCTGGGCGCGCAGCGACGAACTCCGGACGACGATCGAGGTAGCCGGCTAGGCCACCCCCCTGCGACCCGGGATGAGCGTGAGCCATCCCGGGTCGCCCCATTTCCGGCCGACCGTGGCTCAGGAGGCCGTTGGCACCGGCTCGGCCTCGGTGAGCGGGTCGTCGGCGTAACCGGGCACCCAGCGCAGCACCTCGGCGCGGAACGCCCCCTCGCACTCCAGCTGGCACAGCACGCCGATCCCGGCGGTCGACACCCGGTGGATCAGCACGTACGACGGCGGCACGTTGAACTTGCGGGACATGTTGGACGCGCTCAGGTCAGTGACACGCGCCGCCTCGCCGCGCATCCACTCGCGGCTGAACTTGAACGTCTCCACCGACGACGGCTCAGCGAGCGGCGCGAGGAAGGCGCTCAGCGCTTCCAGGTCGACCGAAATGCCCGGCCGCAGGAACCCGTTGGCGCGCAGCTCGCGCTCGACCACGTCCAGTTCGGGCTCGTCGGTGTGCATGATCCGCAGCAGCCGCCCGAAGAACGGGGGCAGCCCGTCCGGCAGCCGGTCGACCGCGCCGAAGTCGAGCACGCCGAGCCGCCCGTCGGCCAGCAGCCGGAAGTTGCCCGGATGCGGGTCGGCGTGCAGCAGCCCTGCCCGGGCAGGCCCGGAGAACAAGAACCGCGTCAGCAGCAGGCCCGCCCGGTCCCGCTCGGTCTTCGACCCATCGCTGATGATCTTCGACAGCGGCGTGCCGTCCATCCACTCGGTCACGAGCACGTGGTCGGTACCCGCCACGACGGGCGGCACGTAAATGTCGGGGTCCCCCGCGTACGCGACCGCGAACGCCTGCTGCGACTGCGCTTCGAGGCCGTAGTCGAGCTCCTCGGCGACCCGGTCCCGCAGCTCGTCGAGCAGCGCCTTGACGTCGAGTCCAGGCATCAGCGCGCCGAACAGCCGCCCCACCCGCGACAGCTGAGTGAAGTCGCTGATCAACGCCCGCCCGGCGCCGGGATACTGGATCTTGACAGCGACCTGCCTGCCGTCGCTCCACACGGCGCGGTGCACCTGGCCGATCGACGCGGCCGCGGCCGGCGTGTCGTCGAACGAGGTGAACCGCGTCCGCCAGTCCTCGCCGAGGTCGGCGGCCAGCACGCGGTGCACGGTGCTCGCGGGCAGCGGCGGTGCGGACTCCTGCAGCCTGGTCAGCGTCGCCCGGTACGGCTCGGCCAGCTCAGGCGGCAGCGCCGCCTCGAAGATCGACAGGGCCTGGCCCAGCTTCATCGCGCCGCCCTTGAGCTCGCCGAGCACCCGGAAGACCTGGTCGGCGGTGCGCTGCTGTATCTCCTGCGCGACGAGTTCGGCGGACCGCCCGCCGATCCGCTTGCCGAGGCCGAGCGCGGTCCGGCCGGCGAAGCCGATCGGCAGCACGGCGAGCTTGGCGGTCCTGCTAACCGCGTTGCGCGGGACATCGTTCACGCTTTCATTCTCCGTCAATCGACGACCTTTTATGCCATGCGTGCGCGGCCTTCTCACCAGCCGCACCGCACGTGCAGGCGGCGTGCGGCAGCCAGCTGCGGCGTCGCCACTGCCAGTCGGGCAGCACCACCTCGAGCGTCCCGTTCGCGGTGACCGGCGGCTGCGGGCCGGCGCGGTCGAGGAACGCGAGCGCCTGCGCCGCCGCGAGCGCCGCGGTGGCGGCGGCCAGCGCGGTGTCGCAGGCGGGCGGGCTGGCCCCAGGCCCGGCCGCGCTGGCCGCCTGTGCCAGGATCAGCGGCCAGGCGCCGTCGCGCGCCGTCTTGCTCAGGTCGACGCAGCGCAGGCACGCCGAACGCCCGGGCGCCACCAGCGGCCCGACGACCCCGATCGCCTCGTCCGCCCGCACCGCGAGGTGCGGCACCCGGTTGCGCATGAGCTCGGCGAGCTCGACGGGGTCCGCGTGTCCGGTGAGTACCGCCAGGTCAGGCAGCCGGGCCGCGTCGTCGGCAGTGCGCACCTCAGGGGCGACCCGCCGGATCGCGCGGGCGACCCCGGCCGCACGCCCGCCGCCGACGTCGGCGTGCTCAAGTCCCGCAGGCGCGATGTCGCCGGGCTGGGCCGTCCCCGGGTCGCGGCAGCTGACCCAGGCGACGCCGGAGGCGGCGAGGAACGCGGCCGTGCAGGCGCCGACCCGGCCCGCGCCGTAGACCCGGACGAACGCGGCGCGACGGCGCGCGATCACGCGGGCGCCGCCGTCCCCGTGGCCGTAGGCAAGCGCGGCGCAGGCCAGTTCTGGCGCCAGCCGGGCGCGCAGGTAGTCGGGCAGCGCTCTGTGCAGGTCGGCGGGGTAGTCGTCAAGGACGCCCGCGGAGGCGAGCAGGCCGAGCATCCGGTGGGCTGCCTCCGGGGCGATGCCGTACTCCGCCGCGGTGCGCGCCACGTCGGCGGCGTCCCGTGAGCCGTCGAGCAGCGAGACGATCGCCGCCGCCTTGCCCAGCCCCGTCAGCGCCGCGGCCCGCCGCGGGTCGACGCCGATCTGGAGCGTGTCACGGTCGCGCCACAGCGGCCGCAGCCCTGCCTTCAATGCCGGTCTCATGCGGACAGCGTGACACCGGGCACTGACATTCCGGACATTCTGGCACGAGGCATACCACGAAGCGCACCGTCACGCGCATCACAGCAGAAACTGCGAAGCCCCGCCATCGTCAAGCGTCGTCACGCGCCGTCGGCGCTGCCTGGCAGGTCGCCGTCGATGTCGGAGATGTCAAGGTGGTCCTGGCCCTGCACGAAGGCGTCCGGGTCGTCCAGGTCCGCCGCGGTCGGCAGCAGGTCCGGGTGGGCCCACAGCGCGTCGCGCCCGTCCACGCCGCGGGCAGCGCGCAGGCCTGCCCAGAGCACGGCCGCCTCGCGCAGCATCCGGGGGCGGAGCTCGAGCCCGACCAGAGTCGCGAAGGTGCGTTCGGCCGGACCTCCTGTGGCCCGGCGGCGGCGGATGGCTTCGGCGAGCGCGTCCGCATGGGTCAGACGGGGTCCCGCGGCCGCCGCGACGACAGTCGCCACCCACCCCTCGACCAGCGCGAGCGCGGTCTCGAGCCGGGCGAGCGCCGCCTTCTGCTGCGGGGTGTCCTCGGGCTGGAAGAGCGTCTCGCCGGCGAACGCTTCGCGCAGCGCCTCGGGGTTGGTGACGTCGATGTCCGGCATGGCATCGCGGAGCTTGCTCATGTCGACGGTGATGCCGCTCGCGTACGCCTCGACCGCGCCGAGCAGGTGCTGGCGCAGCCACGGCACGTGCCCGAACAGCCGATGGTGCGCCGCCTCGCGCAGCGCGAGGAACAGCCGCACCTCGCCGATGTCCACGGACAGGCCGGCGCCGAACGCGGAGACCCCGGCGGGCAGCAGCGCCGCGGTGCCTTCCGGGCCGAGCGGCAGGCCGATGTCGGTGGAACTGACCATCTCCCCGGCGATCTCGCCGACGGCGGCGCCGGCCCGGCCGCCGAGCAAGGCGCCGCCTAGCTGGCGCAGCATCGGGGCCAGGCTGCCGGCCAGGCCGCCAAGCCCGCCAAGCCCGCTGAGCGCGGCGCGCATCTCTTCTGGCATGTCCTCGCCGGCGAGCTGCGCCGGGTCGATGTCCAGCATCGAGCTCATGGCGTCGATGTTCTTGACGGCGATCGGCTCGCACAGCGCGGCCCAGACGGGGAACGTGGCCTCGAGCCATTCGGACTGGCTCCACGCCTCGATCTTCCTGATGCCGGACGGGAACGACGTGACGTCGTCCAGCCACAGGTCGGCGAGCCGGATGGCCTCGGTGACGGCGGCCCGCTCGTTCGCGAGCACGCTCGGGTCACCCTTGGCCGCGATGGTGTGCCTGGCCAGGTTCTTGGCGAGCTCCCAGTTCACCGGGCCGCCGCTGTAGGACAGCATGTCGGCGAACTGCCGCAGCGCCTCGGCGAACTGGTTCGGCCCTGGCGCGCCGGGGCCGCCGATACCGCCGGGGAAGGCGGCGCCGAACGGTCCGAGCGGCCCCTGGTCGCCAGGCTCGTTGTCGCCGGGCTCGTCTCCGGGCCGCCCCGGCGGGCCGAAACCGAAGGGAGGACGGTCAGCCATGGTGCCACCCCCTCAGCTGTCGGGTAGTCGGGCAGGATAGAAGAGTCTCACTCGTCACGCTATTCGGGAGCAGCCGACTTTGAGAAACGCCAGACGGCAGGTTCGCCATGAGCGCAGCGTTCGCCGTGAGCGTAGCACCACGTCCGCGCTGCCGGTGGTCGCGGTCACGGGAGCGGCCCGCGGCATCGGGCACGCCCTCGCGGTCCGGCTGGCGGAGTCGCCGATGATCGGCCGCGTGGTCGCGATCGACGACCACCGCGGTGACGCCGCCGGGGTGACCTGGCGCGTCGCCGACGTCAGGGACCCGACGCTGGCCGCCGCCCGGCTGTCAGAGGTGGACGTGGTGGTGCACGCCGACATGGACACGTCGGCGGCCGTTGACGGCAGGCAGCGCCGCGCGTTCAACGTGCGCGGCGCGCAGACGGTGCTGACCGCCGCGGCCGCCGAGCGCGTCGGCCGGGTCGTGCTGGTGACGAGCGCGATGGTGTACGGGGCGCGGCCCGACAACCCGGTGCCGCTGCCCGAGGACGCCCCGCTGCTCGCGGACGCGGACGGCAGCGTGGCGGGGGACCTGCTGGAGATCGAGGAGCTCGCGCGGCGCTCGCGCCGCGTCAACCCGGGCACGGCCGTCACGGTGGTCCGCCCCGCGGCCATGGTGGGCGACGCGGTGGACACGCTGCTGACCAGGCATTTCGAGGCGCCGCGGCTGCTCATCGTGCGGGGCTGCGCGCCGCGCTGGCAGTTCTGCCACATCGATGACCTGGTCACGGCGCTCGAGCTCGCGGCGGCCGGCGTGCTCGGCGGCGACTTCGCCGTCGGCTGCGACGGCTGGCTCGAACAGGCGCAAGTCGAGGAGCTGAGCGGGATCAAGTCCTTCGAGCTCCCGGCGCGGCTGACGTTCGGCACGGCGCAGCGGCTGCACCGGCTGGGGGTCACCCCGGCGCCCGCCGCCGACCTGCGGTACATGGTGTACCCGTGGGTCGTGGACTGCGCGGCCCTGCGCGGGGCCGGCTGGCGCCCCGCGCGCACCAACGACGAGGCGCTGTCGCTGCTGCTTGCCGCGCGCAGCGGGCACCGCGCGGTGGCGGGCCGGCGAATCGCGCGCAAGGAGGCGGCGATCACGGCCGCCGCGGGGACCGCCGCCGTCATCGGCACCGCCGCGATCGTCCGCGCCGCCCGCCGCAGGAACAGGACATTATCCATCCCGAACGGTCCCGGCTTCCTGCCAGACCTTCGCCGCTGCGCAACGGCTGGCGGCCGCGGCGCGGCCGTGCCATGCGCGCGGCGGCGTGGCGGTGCCCCCGGCCCGGCGCGGTACCGTTGGACATGTGAGCCAAATCAGGCTGATCGCGATCCGCGACACCGAACTGTCCGTCGACGAAGTGCGGGCGGCGGTGGCGGACCCGGCGGCCGGCGGCATCGTGCTGTTCGCCGGCGCGGTCCGCGACAGCGACGAGAACCGTGACGTGACCGGGCTGTCGTACAGCGCCCACCCCTCCGCGACGGACGAGCTGCGCCGGGTCGCCGAAGAGATAGCGGCCAAGTACGACGACGTGATCGCGCTGGCGGCGGTGCACCGCACCGGCGATCTGGCGATCGGCGACCTCGCGGTCGTCGTCGGGGTCTCCTGCGGGCACCGCGCGGAGGCGTTCACGGCGTGCCGCGCGCTGATCGACGAGCTCAAGGCGACCGTGCCGATCTGGAAGCACCAGCGGTTCGGGGACGGGTCCGCCGAGTGGGTCGGCAGCGCGTAGTCTTCCGAGCATGTCCCGACGCTCCCTGACGCTGGTCATCGCCGGGATCGCGACACTGGTCGCGATCGCGGTGGCCGTCCTCGTCCCCGTGCCCTACGTGATCCTGGGCCCCGGGCCCACGCTGAACACGCTGGGCAAGGACTCTTCGGGGCAGCCGCTGATCACGATCGTCGGGCCGAAGACCTACCCGACCCTCGGCCACCTCAACATGGTGACAGTCAGCTACCAGGGCGGACCCGGTGTCAACCTCAACATCTTCCAGGCGCTGCGCGCGTGGCTGACCTCGTCCGAGGCGGTGGTCCCCGAGAGTGAGCTGTTCCCGCCCGGCCAGACCGCGGAGCAGACGCAGGCGCAGGACACCGCCCAGATGGCCTCCTCGCAGGAGACGGCGACCGCGGCCGCGCTGACCGTGCTGCACATCAAGTACCAGACGCAGGTCGCGGTCATGCAGACGGTGCCGGGCACGCCCGCGAGCGCCGTGCTCAAGCCCGGCGACGTGATCGAGGCGGTGAACGGCACACCGGTGGCGGGAGCCACGAGCCTGAGCACGCTGATCACGTCGCACCCGGCGGGCACGGTGCTGCGGCTGACGGTGCTGCGCGGCGGCAAGACCCTGGAGCTTTCTGTGCAGAGCGAGGAGTCGGGCGGCCAGCCGATCATCGGCGTGCAGGTCCAGGAGCAGTACAAGTTCCCGTTCACGGTCAAGATCACCGTCGGCGACATCGGCGGGCCGAGCGCCGGCATGATGTTCGCGCTCGGGATCGTCGACAAGCTCACGCCGCTGAACCTGACCGGCGGGCGGTTCATCGCCGGCACGGGTGAGATCACCGCGTCAGGGCAGGTGCAGCCGATCGGCGGCATACAGCAGAAGATGGTGGGGGCACGCGACGCGGGCGCGACGGTCTTCCTGGCGCCGGCCGCGAACTGCGCGGACACGGCCGGCGCGGTGCCCGCCGGGCTCAAGGTCGTCCGGGTGAGCACGCTGTCGCAGGCCATATCGGATCTTGAGGCGATCAAGGCGGGCAAACCCGTCCCGTCCTGCTGACACTTATCCGGCCACGGTCGTTTGCCACCCTGCCGGGGCGTAGGCTTCCAGCTGACAGGACTTCGAAGGGAGCGGATGGGGCCGTGGCACTTCGGGTACTCGTCGATGCGACCGACGTGCCGACCGACCGCGGAGCGCTCGGCCGCTACGTCGATGGACTGATCAGTGCGCTCGCCTCAGCCGGTGCCGACCTGGCCGTGGTCTGCCAGCGTTCTGACGAGGAGCGGTACGGCAGGCTCGCGCCAGGCGCGCGCGTCGTGGCGGGCCCGGCAGCGCTCGGGCACAGGCCAGCGCGGCTGGCCTGGGAGCAGAGCGGACTGCCCGCTGTCGCGCAGCAGGTGAGTGCGGACGTGATCCACATGCCGCACTACTCGATGCCGATGCGGCCCGGCCGGCCGACCGTGGTCACCGTGCATGACCTCACGTTCTTCACCGAGCCCGAGGAGCACAGCGCGGTCAGCGCGGTGTTCTTCAAGTCGGCCATCAGGACGGCGACGCGGCGCGCGACCCGGATCATCGTCCCGTCCAACGCGACACGCGACGAGCTCGTCCGGCTGCTCGGCATGGACCCGGCCAAGATCGACGTGGCCTACCACGGCGTGGACCACCGGCTGTTCCACCGCCCCGAGCCGCGCCAGGTCAGCCAGGTCAATGCCCGGCTCGGCCTGCACGGCAAGCAGTACATCGCGTTCCTGGGGTCCCTCGAGCCGCGCAAGAACGTGGCCGCGCTGGTCCGCGGCTGGGCGGGTGCCGTCGCCGACCTCGCTGACCCGCCGGCGCTCGTGCTCGGCGGCAGCGGCGGCTGGAGCGAGGAGATGGACGCCGCGGTCTCCGGCGTCCCGCCGCATCTGAAGCTGTGCCGCCCCGGCTACCTGCCATTCTCCGATCTGCCGGGCTTCCTCGGCGGCGCGCTTGTTGTGGCGTTCCCCTCGCGCGGCGAGGGATTCGGGCTGCCTGTGCTCGAGGCCATGGCGTGCGGCGCGCCGGTGCTGACCACGATGCGCACATCGCTGCCTGAGGTCGGCGGCGACGCGGTCGCGTACACCGAGCCGGACGCGGACGCCATCAAGGACGCGCTGCGCGCCCTGCTCGCCGACCCCGCGCGGCGGGCCACGCTCGGCGCCCTGGGGTACGCCCGTTCGCAGGAGTTCACCTGGGCGGCGTCGGCCGCGGCACACCTGGCCAGCTACAAGCGGGCGGCCGACCAGCGGGCGGCCGACACGCGTGCCGGGTAGGCGCGCGCGGACAGTATGCTGCGTGAGTTGCCGGTTCCGCCCCGGTGGCCAGTGAAGTCAGAGCCGCCAGTCCCGCCCGGCGGCTGTCCGTGATGCCAACCGCCTAAGGTGGAAATGCAGATGCCGCGCGAACCCCTTGAAGCGATCTTGCTTGTCGGTGGCAAGGGCACCCGGCTGCGTCCGCTCACGCTGTCCGCGCCGAAGCCGCTGCTGCCGACCGCGGGCGTGCCCTTCCTCGCGCACCAGCTCGCGCGGGCCGCCGAGTGCGGCATCACGCACGTCGTACTCGCGACGTCCTACCGGTCGCAGATGTTCACCGAGGCGTTCGGCGACGGCGCGGGATTCGGGCTGTCCATCGACTACGTCCACGAGCCCCACCCGCTCGGCACCGGGGGCGGCATCCGCAACGCGGCGTCCCGGCTGCGCGGCGGCCCCGAGGACCCGATCGTCATCCTGAACGGCGACATCCTGTCCGCCCACGACCTGTCGGCCCAGGTGGACCTGCACCGCAAGGTGGACGCCGCGGTGACGCTGCACCTGGTGCCGGTCGATGACCCCAGCCGGTACGGCTGCGTGCCGACCGACGCCTCCGGGCGGGTCACCGCCTTCCTGGAGAAGACGCCCCACCCGGTCACCAACCGCGTCAACGCGGGCTGCTACGTGTTCCGCCGCTCGGTGATCGACGAGATACCGGCGGGCGAGGTGGTCTCGGTCGAACGCCAGACGTTCCCTGGCCTGATCGACGCCGGCGCGGTCGTGATGGGCTACTGCGAGTCCGCGTACTGGCTGGACGTCGGCACCCCCGAGGCTTTCGTGCGCGGCTCCTGCGACCTCGTGCTCGGCCGCATGCCCTCGCCCGCCGTCCCCGGCCCGCGCGGTGAGTCGCTGCTGCTTGACGGCGCCGCGGTGGCCGACGGCGCGCGGCTCACCGGAGGCTCAGTCGCGGGCGCGGGCGCCCGCGTCGCCCAGGGCGCGATCGTGGACGGCAGCGTCGTCTTCGACGAGGCCACGATCGGCGCCGGCGCGCACGTCAGGGACAGCATCGTCGGCCGCGGCGCCACGATCGCGGACGGCGCGGTCCTCGATGGCGCGCTCGTCGGGGACGGCGCCTACGTCGGCGAGGGCAACGAACTGTCCCGCGGCATCCGCGTCTGGCCAGGCGTCCGCCTGGACCCCACATCCATCCGCTTCTCCACCGACGCTTAGCCCTTCCGACGCTTAGCCCCCCTGCCAACGCCTACCCCCCTGCCGACCCTACCTGCACTGACGCCTAGCCTCCACGAAGGCCCAGCCGCTGCCGACAGCTGCGTGCACCATTCCGCGCACTCTTCCCAGCCGCCACAACAGCCCTCGGCGTCGGCCGAGAGGCCCCGGCATCGGCCGATCCCGGATCACCGGCGGTCGGCTTCCGGCCGAAGGCGTCTCGGAGCGCGGTTAAATGTCCAACGAGGTGGGGGTAATGCGCGCCGGTATGTCCTATTTTATATGCATATTCGATGGCGAGCGGTGACCGGGGCAGGTTGTCCCTTCCTTGATCATGGGTCAAAGGGGGTCGTATTCGTACGCCAACGACCCATGATCATGGCCGCGGCCATTTTTCGATACCCCTATCGGGTATCGAGGCAGGATTGGACTCAAAGGCTT
>Ga0335073_10017479_pt1 | contig 10033 bp, 10 predicted proteins | sample Lox_Sample_22_FD_207093 | JGI IMG/M metagenome (GOLD analysis project Ga0335073, IMG submission 207093) | Soil microbial communities from Loxahatchee National Wildlife Refuge, Florida, United States - Lox_Sample_2.2 | ecosystem: Environmental > Terrestrial > Soil > Wetlands | place: USA... | reverse complement strand
ACTGATCGACGCCCCAATCCGGCCCCCACAGCCTCGTCACCAGGAATCCGCCCTGGGTGGGTGAGACATCCTGCATGACCGAATTCTTCTGCTCCCCGACGAGGGTCGCGACTTTACCGTCCGGACCCACCGCAACGACACGCCCATGGTCGCTCTTGCCGAACGCCACGAGAAGCAATCGATCGCCGTCGAATGCACCGGCTGTGACACCTTCGTCGGGTCCGAAGACCCGCCGCCACGTTTGGTGCCTTCGCAGGTACACCAGGTAGGGAGTGGCATCCCCGAACTGGACCAGCGCCGCGGCCTCCCTGGCGTCGGGCGAGGTGACGAGCTCGTACTCCGCTATGCGCGAGAGGCCCTGCCCGAACTCAGGCCGGTCGCTCGACTGCGGAGTGCCGAGGACATGATGATAGAGCGAGGCCCCGAACGGCGAGCCGTGCGGCAAGCGTGCATAGGTAAATCCCCGTTCGTTCTCATCCCAGGCAACCGCCGAGTTGGTAGTGCCGCCGCCCGCATCAACGAGGGCATCGGCCAGCGTTTTCCCCGTGGCCGCTCTGACCACGCGAATGGTGGTCGCCTCGCTGCCGTTGGCTGACGTCCCGTAGGCGACGTACCGACCCGAGGGTGACGGCCAGACCTCCTGGATGGCCACATGTCCGCCCGAAGGATTGGTGTCGACCAGAACCCGCTGCGGTCCGTCGGGCCAGGCTTGCGCGACGAGCACCGGCTGGGCCTGCGGCGGCGTCTCGCGCATGAAGAAAAGCGTGCCGTGGACGAGTTGCGGCTCGTACTGGTTCGTACTCGTGATTGCAAGCTGGCGCACGCGCTCGGTGATCGAGCCGGCGTCCTTGAAGCGACCCATGACGCTGTCCGCGTATGCGTTCTGTGCGCCGATCCAGGCCGGAACCTTCGGACTACGGGCATTTTCGAGCCAACGGTAGGGATCGTGAACAGTGACACCGTGCATCACCGTGGCGACGCCATCGCGCGGCGTCGGCGGCGGTGCTGCGGCGGCGGTGGCGAAGAAGCACAGCGCCGAGATGACTGCGCACCAGCAGACGGAGTTACGATGGATGGGCGTCGACATGTTTGACGGCTCTGGATGCGTAAGGTTGAGCACTCACTCAGGCCCGCGCATCATACCGCAACAACAACCCTGAGCACGCAGTGTCCGCCTTCATGCCGCGGACGGCCGCTTGATGACCGGTCGCGGCTCTCATACCCGCAGCCCGATGGCGCGCATCAGCTCGAGCCCGTTGCTCTTGGTCACGACGCCTTCCCTCAGCTCGTAGTCGAATCGCATGCGCCCATTTTCCATGTGATCCTCGAAGTGCATGTTACGCAAGACACCGCCGCCCAGGCCGCCGAGCTCCGTCAACGCCAGATCGTGGGTGGTCGCGAGCCCGATTGCGCCTTGCTCCACGAGGGCTCCCAGGATCCCCTCCGCGCCAACGCGCCGGTCGTTGGAATTCGTGCCCTGCAGCATCTCATCGATGAGGAACAGGAGCGCGGGCTCGCCGCCGGAGAGATCCCAGAGCTGGCGCAGTCGGGTGATCTCTGCATAGAACCGCGAGCTGCCCTCGCGCAGCGAGTCGTTGATGCGGATACTGGCGCCGACTTGCAGGGGTGTCAGCTCGAAGGCCTGCGCTCGCACCGGCGCGCCGGCCATCGCGAGCACCACGTTGAGGCCAACCGACCGCAGCAGTGTGCTCTTGCCGGACATGTTCGAGCCACTGACCAGCCAAACCCGCGCGGGGTCCGAAAGACTCACGCCGTTGCGAACGCATTGCGACTGCGGGATCAGCGGGTGGCCGATCTCCTGGCCCCGCAGGCGCGCGCGGCCATCTACGAATGCAGGGAAAGGATCGTCAGGGTGCTCGAAGCTGTATTGGGCGAGCGATGAGAGCGCTTCGAAGCGCCCGGCGGCCTCCACCCATCCGTGGACGGACATTCCGTAGGCGCGACGCCAGCGCTCTGCAGCCAGCGCCACGTACAGCGTGTACAGCATTGGAACTCGGAGCCAACCCACCATGGGGTTCTTCCGCTGCTCCGACAGCATGACGACAGTGGCGAGCCGACCGATTCGGGCCGACGCGCGGACTGCACCGGAAGAGAGGCCATCAGCCAGCGCGCGCATGGGACGTGAGTCGAACCTTTCCCGCTCGATCTCTACGAGCAATCCGGCGAAGGTCTTCAGGCCGTCGAAGTCGAAGGCGCGCTCCGCGGGAAAGAGGATCTGCTGCAGTCGCTCCCTGAGCCGGTAGAGCGTGATGGCTTCGAGTGTCAGAACCAGCAGGACCGGCGACCAGATGCCGGTCAGTGATCCGGCGACGAGCGCTGCAACGAGTGACGCGGGCAGCAGGTAGGCTGCCCAGCGGATCCAGGCCTCCCCGAGCGCGGCAGGCGCCTCCGCCCAGGCGAGCAATCTTCCCGGGTGGAGGACGGGCTCTCGCTCGCTGCCCAGGGTGCCGATGCGCTCCCTCAGATCCAGGCGGTCGCGCAGGTCCAGCACACCGGCCTGCCGCTGGCCGATTTCCGCCACAGCTGCCGGTGCCAGGAGCCAGCGTGCGAGCGTCTCCTCACCCATTCGTGTGCGCGCGGCGCAGAGCAGCTCGAAGAGGCTGCCTTCGCCGAATAGATCCAGGTCGGCGCCATAGACATGATGGACGTCGCCGAATCGCTCTCCCCGGTTGCCGCCTCCGGCCCAGCGATCCTCCAGGCGAGCCACCGCTCGTCGATAGAACTCCGCCACGCGGCCGATGTGTGAGTGACGGCGGCGGAGAGCAGCGTGGTACGCGACCGCGCAGATGAAAACCACAATGGGTGCGAGCAGCCAGAGCGCTGACAACCAGTGCTCGCCCCACGAGGACCAAGCCAGCGCAAGAGCGACGGCCGCGAGCGCGAGGCGCGCGGCGCTCACCCGCTCCTGGACCGCTTCCAGCCGGTGCATGGCAGCTTCTCGTGCTGCAAGCCGACTCGCGTATTCCGGGCCCGGCAACACCAGCGAGCGCCTACAGGCCGCAGGCCAAGGCCAGGGCGCAGGGCTCCGATACCTTCAGGGTCAGCAGCTCGTCGGCGCGCGTGCGGCCGAGATTGACCGCGGCAATCGGTTTGCCCGACTGCGCAGCCGCCTGCACGAACCGATAGCCGGAGTACACCATTAGCGAGGATCCGACTACGAGCACGGCATCGGCCTGCTCGAGCTGCCGCATCGCCACATCGACCCGAGGCCGCGGAACGCTCTCTCCAAAGAATACGACGTCCGGCTTCAATACCCCATCGCAGCGGGCGCACGCAGGAACCGCGAATTCATCGAATGGCAGCCCTTCGACGTCCGCGTCGCCATCGGGGGCCGGGAAGCCGTGCAGACTGCTCCATTTGGGATTGCGTCGCAGCAGCTCCTCTTGCAGCTCCTCGCGGGGCACGAGGCTATCGCACTCCGTGCACCGAACGCGGTCCAAGCGTCCATGCAGATCTATCACATTCATGCTGCCGGCAGCCTGATGCAGCCCGTCCACATTCTGCGTGACCAGCTGCTGCAGCCGCCCCCGCTGCTCGAGTCGCGCCAGAGCCGCGTGCGCGCTGTTGGGCAGCGCCCGCCGGAAGCGCTGCCAGCCGACCAGGCTCCGCGCCCAATAGCGTCGTCGCACCGGCTCGCTGCCCATGAACGATTGCAAGTTGACCGGCTGCGGGCGCTTCCAATCACCGTTCCCGTCGCGATAGTCCGGGATGCCCGAATCCGTGCTGCAGCCCGCCCCGGTCAGGACGAAGAGCCTGCGGTGTCGGGCGATGAAATCGCGTAGCGAGGCCATCTGCATGCATCGGTCAGCTTACGCCAAATCATGCCCGAAGTGCCGCGGCGGTATACTTCGCGGCCGTCCATGACGAATCCGGAGGGATAGTGCAAGCCCGCACGCTCGCGGCCGAATGGGGCGGGCGCGGCGTGCGTTGCAATGCAGTATGTCCCGGCTGGGTCAAAACCGAGATGGACGTGGCGGATCAGGCGAGCGGCAGCTACTCGGATGCGGATATCACCGACCGGGTGCCGATGGGTCGCTTCGCCTCGCCCGAGGACATCGCAAATGCGGTGAGCTTCCTGGCAGATCCCGCCGCGAGTGGCTTCATCAACGGTCAGGCCATCGCCGTCGACGGCGGCTGGACGTCCGATGGCTCCTGGCAGAATCTGCGGCTGCAACACCGCTGACTGGATCGGAAAAATGACCACGTATCCGATGCGATACCTCGGCGGCACGCGGCTGCTGGCTTTGCTCCTGGCACTGGGTCCCATGCCGGCGTTCGCGTCGCACTGGATCAGAGTCGGCAGCAACGGCGGGCCCGACAACAAAATCATGGTGGACACCGATTCGCTGCGAAAGCTCGGTCAATTCACCTTCGTCGACATCATGACGGTGTATCCGACACCGCTCGTGAATTCACACGACATCGAGCTCGATCGCTACGTTCAAAGGACCGCGATCGACTGCTCGAGACGCACCTTCGTCGCCGTGAAGACGACCGGCTACCTCAAGGACAAGCCCGTGGGCACCAGTCGGGAGCTCAGGGATTGGCGAATCATGACGGTACCGCTGCCGCACGATCCCACCTCAAACCGCATCTACGAGATAGTGTGCGGATCGGCGGCGCCAAAACCCAATTGAGCCCTTCCGGCTTCCGCAGGCAAACTCAGGTCTGCGCAAACTCCGCGAGCAGCATCGCGTAATCCTCCACCGGTGGGAACTCGGCATAGCTGTGCGCGGCCGGCGTCGTTGCCCACGGCAGCTTCGCCCTGGTCCAGGTCTCGATGAAGGGCGAGAACCAGGACACGTCATCGAGCATGGTGGCCCGCACGTTTACGAACTCCGGCAGGAATCGGGTGACGATCTCCGGCGGACGAGTAAACATCCAGCTCATGCACGACGGACAAAAGAAGTGCCGCAGCTCCGGATCGCGCAGGCCGCCGATCACGGGCTCGCCGTGCGTGACCTCGAAGCCTCGGGTCGGGATGGCCGCGCTCAGCGAATAAGCGCTGGCGCTCATCCTCTGGCAGCCGCTGCAGTGGCAGGCCATCGTCAGGATGGGCGGCGCGCTGATGCGCAGCTGAATCTCACCGCAGCGGCAGTGGCCGGCAAGCGGCAGTGTCAATTGACTCATGGCGCCTCGATTACGCGACCCGCGCTACGTCGATCTTGCGGATATCATCGATGCCGTAACGGAGCATCGCGAGACGTTCCAGTCCATAGCCTGCGCCCATGGCGGCGTACCGCGCCGGATCGGCGCCGAGATGGGCCACGACCCGGTCCGTGAACACACCCCAGGCAAGCACTTCCAGCCATTCGCCGTTCTCGTCGACCTCCAGCTCCCACGCGCGGCCGCACATCGGATATTGGACCGGTACGATCTTGACCGATCGTCCGGGCAGCGCCCGATCCACCGACTGCAGCACGCGACCCGTCAGTTGCCACCGGTCGACCTTGGCGCGCTCGTCCAGCCACAGCACTTCGAACTGATGAAACGCCTCCAGATGTTTGGCGTCGGCCTCGCACACGCGGTACACCTTTCCGGAGGACCAGGCGCGAATCGGCTGTCCTTCGAATCGCGCTGTGAGCAATAGCGGCAGCGTCAGGTCGTACCGGAGGATCCTGTCCGCATCGACCTGGTGCAGCTCGGACGGCTTCACGTACATTGCATCCCTCACGATCGCGCTGCCTACATCCACGATCTCCGGCAACGGCAGCTCGCTGAACTCCGGATATGCGTCGCGCAGTTGCCGCAGCACTCGTCCCACGGGGTTGTCGGGGATATCGGTCAGCCTCGGACTGGCGAGCAACTCGACGATCTTGCCGGGCAAGTGAGCCGCGACCGCCTCCGGGTCCACTCCGCGTTCTTTCACCATCTCAATCTCCTCAGCTTCGATGTATTGGCGCAGCCTGTTGCGGATCCGTTGCAGGCGCTTGCGCATCGTTGTCTCGGTCATTCCGGCGGCCGCCGCGAGACGGGCAAGGGACCAACCGCCGTGATAGCGCCGGTCGCAGATGCGACGCTCCTCGGCGCTCAGCGTGAGCAGGGCTGCCGCCAGACGATGCCTCTGTGCATCGGACCAACGCTTCTCCGTCTCATCGAGCACCGGGGTGCTCACGACATCGTCCAGGTCGAGCAGGGTGACGCGGCGGACACGGCGCAGGTTGAGCGCTGCCGTGATCACGATCCGGCGCAGCCAGCCCGGGAAGGCGGCCGGTTCTTCCAGATCCCGGAGCCTCCGGTAGGCTCGCAGGTAGGCCTCCTGAACCGCGTCCTCGGCGCCCGCGGGATCGCGCAGAACGCTCGCCGCAACGGCCAGCGACATCGCCTGGGTGGCCTGAACGAGTCTGCCGTAAGCCGCCACGTCACCGGCTCTAGCTGCCGTGACTAGGTCGCTGAGGCAAGCGGCTGCGCCGGTCCTGGTCATAGTTCACCTAAGGACACGTCATTCCCCAAAACGTGACAGGCAGGCGGACGGAACGATCATACTTCGCGGAGTGCTATGATGTGTGTCAGCCATGGTCGGGTTGTAATGAGAGGCGTCAGATGCTCGAGCCCCGTCGTCACCTCAAACAGGCCGCATGGGTCGCCATGGCGGGCACGCTGCTGCTTCTCAGCGGCTGCGGCATCAATACCATCCCGACCTACAAGCAGCAGGTCGATGCCAGCTGGAGCCAGGTACTGAACGAGTACCAGCGCCGCACGGACCTGATTCCGAACCTGGTGGCGACCGTCAAGGGGTACGCCGCCCATGAGGCGGACGTCCTCGAGGCGGTCACCGAGGCGCGTGCGAAGGTGACCCAGACCAGGATTCCGTCCGACATTCTCACCAATCCGAAGGCGTTCCAGGCGTTCGAGCAGAACCAGGCGACCCTGGGCGGTGCGCTGTCGCGCCTCATGGTGGTGACGGAGAACTACCCCAACCTCAAGGCCGACCAGAACTTCCTCGCCCTGCAGGCGCAGCTCGAGGGAACCGAGAACAGGATCGCCGTGGCGCGCCGCGACTACATCCTCGCGGTGCAGCAGTACGATACTGAGCTCACCACCATCCCGGGCCGCTGGTACCACTCGCTCTTTTACGGCAGTTACCAGCCCGTCCAGAACTTCACGATCTCGGAGCAGGCGCAGCAGGCTCCCCAGGTGAAGTTCTAGGGCCGCGGACTGGGACGCGCAGAGCAGATGGCGTCCGTTAAGCAGCCATGTCTCCCGTGAACGCGAGGCTGAGGGAACGAGCGGCCCACTGGTCACACTGGCTGCTCGTCTCGGTGCTCATGCTCGGCGCGATGCCCGCCGCCGTGGCGCAGAACTCGCTCGATGCGGGCATGCCGCCCTTTCCCGCGCTGACGGGCCCCGTCGTGGACGATGCGCACCTCCTGCCGCAGGCTGTGTTCGCTCAACTGTCGCAGAAGCTCGCTGCCTATTCTCAGGCAAACGGCACACAGCTGGTCGTAGTCACACTTCCAACCCTCAACGGCTATCCCATCGACTACTACGGATACCAGCTGGGACGCCACTGGGGCATCGGCCAGAAGGGTAAGAACAACGGCGTGCTGCTCATCATCGACGTCGGCGAAAGGCAGGCGCGCATCGATGTGGGCTACGGACTCGAAGGGACGCTAACGGACGCACAGAGCGTCCTCATCATTCACAACGTGATCGCGCCGCGCTTCCGCACAGGCGACTACGCCGGCGGCATTACGGCCGGAACCGACGCGATCCTTTCGGTGCTGGGCGGCAAGCAGCTCGCGGTCGAGCGGCAGCAGGTCCGGGAGCGCGGGGGAACCGGGTTCCTGATGTTCCTCATCCTCATTTTCGTCTTCCTGCCGCTACTGCGGGCGATGCTCGGCCGTGGCTACTACGGGCGCTCGGGCAGTGGCTGGCTGGGCTGGCTCGCCCTCGGCATGCTGAGCAGCGGCCGCGGCGGCGGTTTCGGCGGAGGGGGTTTCGGAGGTGGCGGCGGTTTCGGTGGCTTCTCCGGCGGCGGCGGGTCCTTCGGGGGCGGCGGCGCCTCGGGAGGCTGGTGAGTCATGATCGGCTTCTCCGCGGAGGACAAGGCCCGGATTACCGCGGCGATTCATGCCGCGGAGAAGAAGACGAGCGGCGAGTTCGTGGCCGTCGTGGCGCGCGCCAGCGACCACTACGTATTCGTGCCTCTGCTCTGGTCCGCGATACTCGCGCTGCTGTTTCCGGGCGCCTGCCTGCTCGCCGGTTTGTCCATCCGTTGGGTCCAGCTCTACCAGATCCAACTGCTCATTTTCATCGGCCTTGCCATCCTGCTTCTCTCCGTGCCGGCCCTGCATCTGAAGCTCATTCCGCGACACGTGAAGCACGCGCACGCCAGCCGGCTCGCGCGCGCGCAGTTCTACGTTCAGGGTGTGCAGCTCACGGCGCACCATTCCGGCGTGCTGTTCTTCGTCTCGCTCGCGGAGCGCTACGTCGAGATCGTGGCCGACAAGGGAATCCACGAAAAGCTCGGCGAAGACCACTGGAAGGGCATCATCGACAAGTTCGTCGCCCAGGTGAGCCGGGGTCTGGTGGTGGATGGGTTCGTGGATGCGATCGGCGCCTGTGGCGCTGCCATGGCGGAGCACTATCCGCCGGATCCTGCCACTGCGAATGAGCTCTCCGACGGCCTGATCGAGCTATAGCTCTCGCCGCCGGCCTCAGCGCGAAACTGCAATCCCGACGCTCATGAGACGGCCCCTTCCATTCGTCGCTTTGACTCGGTCAGATCGGCTCTAGCCGACCGCCTTCCCCACCGCCTGCGCGAAGTACCCGATGTTGTCCATTCGCAGCCCGCAGATGTTGATCCTGCCGTCGTCCATCATGTAGACATGGTGCCGCTCGCGCAGCTCACGGACCGCTTCGGTATCGACGCCGAGGTAGGAGAACATCCCGCGCTGGCGCACGATGTAGCCGAAGTCCTTGCGCGGGCAGGTCGCCGCGAGCTGCTGCAGCGCCGCCGCGCGCAGCTGTTGGATCCGCGAGCGCATCGCATCGACCTCGGCCGCCCACGACGTACGTAGGCGCTCGTCCGTCAGGATGCCGTGCACGATGGCCGCGCCGTGGTCCGGCGGCATGGAATAGAGGCCGCGCGCGATCCGCATGAGCTGACTGATCGCCGCATCGGCCGCCGCCGCCGTCGCGCTCAGCGAGTGCAGCGCGCCGGTGCGCTCGCGATAGAGGCCGAAGTTCTTCGAGCACGAGACCGCGACCAGCACCTCGGGCAACTCCGCGCAGAAGAGCCGCGGACCGTAGGCGTCCGCCGCCACTCCCCTGCCGAGGCCCTGGTAGGCGATGTCGATGAAAGGCAGCAGCGAGCGGCGGCGCACCAGCGCCAACAGCTCGCGCCACTGGTCATCCTCGAGGTCCGCGCCCGTTGGGTTGTGACACGAGGCGTGCAGCAGCACCACCGAGCGCGGCGGCAGGCGGTCGAGCGCTCCGAGCATGGCGTCGAAGGCCACACCGCCGGTGGCCGGATCGAAGTAGGGATAACGCTCGAGCCTCAGCCCACAATTCGAGAGCAGAGGCACGTGGTTGGCCCACGTGGGCATGCTCACATGCACGACGGCATCGGGCGCCGCCGCACGGATGAGCTCCGCGCCCAATCGCAGCGCACCGCACCCACCCGGCGCCTGAATGGTCCGCAGTCGGCCCGAGCCCAGCGCCGTGTGCCCCTGCCCCAGCACCAGTCGCTCCATCGCCTCGTTGAATCCGGCGTTGCCGACCGCAGCGACATAAGTCTTGGTCGTCTGCCGGGCGAGGAGCGCCTGCTCCGCTTCACGGACCGCCCTCATGACGGGAGTGTTGCCGGCATCGTCGCGATAGACGCCGACGCCGAGGTCCACCTTGCGTGGATCCGAATCGGCGCGAAAGGCACCCATCAGGCCGAGAATGGGGTCCGGCGGCAGCCGGTCGAGATGCTCGAGCACGTGTTCTCCTTGCCGCGGGCCGCGGCAGGAGATCGAGTTTACATGGTGCTCCGGGGCTCCGCCGGGTGGGGCTCGGCCAGGGC
>Ga0335073_10017478_pt1 | contig 10034 bp, 6 predicted proteins | sample Lox_Sample_22_FD_207093 | JGI IMG/M metagenome (GOLD analysis project Ga0335073, IMG submission 207093) | Soil microbial communities from Loxahatchee National Wildlife Refuge, Florida, United States - Lox_Sample_2.2 | ecosystem: Environmental > Terrestrial > Soil > Wetlands | place: USA: Florida... | reverse complement strand
CGCCCTCGGGGTGCGCGGGCTCAACTTCACGATCGACTTCAAGGGCGGCACCGTCTGGGAGGTTCCCTCCACTGCCTCGGTTGCCGATGCTCGATCTGCGGTGGGCGCGGCGGTATCGGGATTCAATCAGGCCACCATCGTCATCCTTACCAACACCGAAACCGGTCAACGCACGGTGAAGGTCGAAGCTCCGGCCAAGTTCACCGGCGACACCGGCGAGGTGGCCAAGGTGACCGACGCCCTGGCCAAGATGGCCGGGGTCTCGCCGAACGATGTCCAGCTGAACGACATCGGCCCTTCCTGGGGCTCCAACATCACCGACAAGGCCGTCAAGGCGGTCATCATCTTCCTGGTAGTCGTATCCGGGTACATATGGCTGAGGTTCGAGGGCAAGATGGCCGTCGCCGCCCTGGTGGCGCTGATCCACGACATCCTGATCACGATCGGGATCTACTCGCTGTCGGGCTTCCAGGTCAGCCCGGACACCGTCATCGCCTTCCTGACCGTCCTCGGCTACTCCCTGTACGACACCATCGTGGTCTTCGACCGCATCCAGGAGAACACGCGCGGCTTGGCCTCCACTAACCGGATGACGTACTCGGACACCGTCAACCTGTCCATCAACCAGGTGCTGGCCCGCTCGCTGAACACGTCACTGGTCGCCATCCTGCCCATCCTCTCGATCCTGGTGGTGGGCGCCTGGATTCTGGGGGCCAGCGCCCTACAGGACTTCGGGCTGGCCCTCTTCATCGGCCTGACGACCGGCGCCTACTCGTCATTGTTCATCGCCTCGCCGGTCCTGGCCCTACTCAAGGAGAGGGAGCCGCGTTACGCCGAGATCCGGCGCCGGCTGGCCAACGCCGCCACTCCCGCCCGCCGGCTCACCCCGGCGGCGGCCGCGGTCAGCGATCTTGGTGGATCTCTGGCCACCGGCACCGCCGGACCGGCGAGGCAGACAGCCACCTTCGAACCGGACGAGCGGGTTCCCGAGCCGGCCGCCACCCTTCCCGACGAGCAGCCCTACGGTGCTGACGCCGGGGGCAATGGCGCCGATGAAACGAATGGATCGATCCCCCTGCGGACACCTGTGCCGCCCCGGTCCGGCAGCAAACCGCCGCCGCGGCCGCGCAAGAAAGGCAAGCGCCGCTAGCCCGACGCCCCGCCGGGGGCCGCCAATGCGCCAGCCGACCGCAGGGCGCCTGTAACTTGGGGATATGGAGGAGGCCTACGGCTGGCTGAAGGATCTGATCCGGGATATACCGGACTTTCCGAGGCCGGGGGTCGTCTTCAAGGACCTGACCCCGCTGTTGGCCGACGCCGCCGGCCTGGCCGCGTGCGTCGATGGTCTGGCCCAGGCCTTCCAGGACCACCCCGTCGACAAGGTGCTCGGCGTCGAAGCCCGCGGCTTCATCATCGCCGCCCCGGTCGCCGTGCGCCTCGGGGCCGGCTTCGTCCCGGTACGCAAGGCGGCCAAACTGCCGTGGCTCGTTCACTCCGAGGCCTACGAGCTGGAGTACGGCGCCGACTTCCTGGAGATCCATCAGGACGCCCTCTCAGAGGGCGAGAACGCCCTCATCATCGACGATGTGCTGGCCACCGGCGGCACCGCATCGGCGACCGCTCGTCTGGTGCGCCGGCTGGGAGCTAAGCCGGCCGGTTTCGGCTGCATCGTCGAACTGGCCTTTCTGGGCGGACGAGGGAAGCTGATCGGCTTGGATACCGTTTCACTACTCAGGTATGAGTAGGAGGAAGCAGTGGTGAACCGGGCCGACGTGGCCAACCGCACTCGAGCTGTGGCAACAGTGGAGCGGGTGCTGCCCTGGCGCCGACAGGTTCAGACTGCGGACGCCCTCCAACCACTCTTGAGCGCCTTCCGGGCCCGCCATCCGAAGGACCCCACCGCCCTCATCGTGCGCTCCTACGAGTTGGCGGCCAAAGCCCACGAGGGCCAGTCGAGGAACTCCGGGGAGGCCTACATCTCCCATCCTTTGGCCGTGGCCACCATCCTGGCCGGCCTCGGACTCGACGAAGTCACCATCGCCGCCGCCCTCCTGCACGACGCCGTCGAGGACACCGGCTTCGGTCTGGACGAGATAGAGACGGAGTTCGGCCCCGACGTGGCGTCGATCGTCGACGGGGTCACCAAGCTCGACCGGGTCCGATTCGACTCCCGCCAGGCCCAGCAGGCCGCCACCATGCGCAAGATGCTGGTCGCCATGGCCAAGGACCCGCGGGTCCTGATCATCAAACTGGCCGACCGTCTGCACAACATGCAGACCATCGCCGCCATGCCGGAGTGGAAGCAGAAGCGCAGCGCGCAGGAGACGCTGGACATCTACGCCCCTCTGGCCCACCGGTTCGGCATCCAGGACATCAAGTGGCAGCTGGAGGACCTGGCTTTCGCTGCCCTGCACCCGCGCCGGTACGCCGAGATCGAGCAGATGGTCGCGACCAGGGCCCCCGAGCGGGACATCTACCTGACCCAGGTGGTTGGAGAGGTTTACGACCGCCTGGCCGCAGCGCGGATCGAGGCTCAGGTCACGGGCCGGCCCAAGCACCTCTACTCGATCTACGAGAAGATGGTCGTGAAGGGCAAGGAGTTCGACGAGATCTACGACCTCGTCGGCATCCGGATCCTCGTCGACTCGGTCAAGGACTGCTGGGCCGCGCTGGGAGCCATCCACGGCGCCTGGGCGCCCGTATCGGGCCGGTTCAAGGACTACGTGAACACGCCCAAGTTCAACCTGTACCAGTCCCTGCACACGACAGTGGTGGGCCCCCAGGGCAAGCCGCTCGAGGTGCAGATCCGTACTTACGAGATGCACAACCGGGCCGAGTGGGGCATCGCCGCCCACTGGGGCTACAAGGAGCAGTCGTCGGCGGATGTGGCCTGGCTGCAGCGGATCGTCGACTGGTCCGCCGACAGCACCGATCCGGCCGAGTTCCTGGAGACCCTGAAGCTGGACCTCGACACCGACGAGGTGTACGTGTTCACCCCCAAAGGTGACGTCATCTCGCTGCCGGTGCAGTCGACACCCATCGACTTCGCCTACGCCATCCACACCGAGGTCGGCCACCGCTGTATCGGGGCCCGGGTCAACGGACGGCTGGTGCCCCTCGACTCACAGCTGACATCCGGCGACACGGTCGAGATCTTCACTTCCAAGGTGCCGTCGGCCGGCCCCAGCCGGGACTGGCTCAAGATCGTGGTCAGCCCCCGGGCCCGCAACAAGATCAGGCAGTGGTTCAGTCGGGAGAGGCGCGAGGACGCCATCGACACCGGCCGGGACGAGCTGACCAAGGCCCTGCGCAAGGAAGGGCTTCCGGTTCAGAAGCTGGCCGGTTCCCAGGTGTTGCTGGGCGTCGCCGAGGCCCTGAACTACGCCGATCTCGATGCCCTGTACGCCGCGGTGGGGGAAAACCACGTCTCGGCTCAGTCGATCGCCCAGCGGGTCGCCCGCGAGCTCCGGGGCGGGGACCACGAGGAGCAGATCCCCAGCACCGCCCGCCAGCCCCGGCGCCCCAGCCGCCAGCGGGTCGGCGTCCACGTCGAGGGGCTCGACGATCTGATGGTCCGCCTGTCCAAGTGCTGCACACCGGTGCCCGGTGACGAGATCGTCGGTTTCGTGACCCGGGGCCGGGGCGTCAGCGTCCACCGGGCCGACTGCGCTAACGCCGCCGCCCTGTCCGCCGGCGAGGTCGGCCGCATGATCGAGGTGGAATGGGACCGTGAGAGCACGGGCAGCTTCCTCGCCGCCGTCGAGCTCAAGGCCCTGGATCGCACCCGGCTCGGCGTCGACGTGTGGAAGGTCATCTCCGACAACCACCTGAACATCCTGCGCAGCGACTCCATCACCGGCCCTGACCGGGTCAGCCGTATGCGCTTCGAGTTCGAGCTGGCCGATCCGACCCACCTCGACTCTCTGCTGTCCTCCCTCAAGCGCATCGACAGCGTGTACGACGCCTACCGTGTCCTGCCCAACCGGGGGGGATAGCGACCCGCAGACGGGGACGGATGAATCGAGCAGGCCGGTCCGGAGTGGGGTGGCGAATCGACTGGACCCATCCGGCATCAAAGATGAACGGACCGGCCCATTCGATTTCGCCAGCCCTTTGCCCCCTTGGCCCGGGGCGTACGGCGAGCAGCCGGAGTGGTTGCTATCTGAGCCGACGGAGGCTCCCGCCGGCATCGGCCCGCTCCGGCGGACAACCGTGCGCTCTGAGCCGACGGAGGCTCTCGCCGGCGCCATCTCGCCGTTAACCCAAGGGTCAGACGGCGGGTGGCCGGTAATCTGGCACGTCGTGTCCGAACTGCGCCGCCCCCCGGGGACATTCGACGTGTTGCCGGCCGAGTCGGCTCCCTGGGAGGGCTTCGTGGCCACCTTCGCCCGGGTGGTCGAAGCGGCCGGGTACGGGCTGATCATCACTCCCACCTTCGAGGACCTGGCCGTGTTCCAGCGGGTCGGGGCATCCACCGACGTGGTGCGCAAGGAGATGTACGACTTCGTGGACAAGGGCGGCCGCCACGTCGCCCTGCGCCCGGAGGTCACCGCCTCAGTGGTCAGGGCCTTCATCGAGCATCACCCGCCGGTCCCTTGGAAGTCGTGGTACGCCGGGTCCAACTTTCGTTACGAACGTCCGCAGAAGGGCCGTTACCGGGAGTTCCGCCAGGTCGGAATCGAAGCCATCGGCAGCGCCGACGCCGACCTCGACGTCGAGGTGGTGGCGCTGGGATGGGAGTTCTACGCCGCGGTGGGTGTGACCCAGGTCGAGCTCCTGCTGAACTCTTTGGGCGACGGCACCTGCCGGCCGGCCTACCGGGCTCTACTGCTGGCCTACCTGGAGGAGCACCGGTCCGAGCTCTGCGAGGAGCACCAGGCCCGCCTCGAGGAAAACCCCCTGCGGGTGCTCGACTGCAAGAAGCCCGCTTGCCGCAAGATCGTGGAGGGGGCACCGAAGCAGCTGGACCACCTGTGCGACGCCTGCGAAGCCCATTTCGGCCGCGTCCGGGAGGGCCTCGACGCTCTCGATATTCCCTACACCATCGACACCAAGCTGGTTCGGGGCCTGGACTACTACACCCGCACCACCTTCGAGTACACCGGGTTGGCCCTCCAGTCGGCTCAGAACGGTATCGGCGGCGGTGGTCGCTACGACGGGCTGGTGGAGGCCATGGGTGGCCCCCCGACCCCGGGAGTCGGCTTCGCCCTGGGCGTGGACCGGACCCTGCTCGCCGTTGAGGTAGAAGGTCATCTGGACCGGCTGGCCGCCGGACGGGGTCTCGACGTGTTCGTGGTGGACTTCGCCGGCGGCGAGAAGGCCCGGGACCTGACAGCGCGCCTTCGTGCCGCCGGCATCCGAGTGGACCGGGCCTTCGACAATCGGTCGACGAAGTCCCAGTTCAAGGCGGCGGGCCGCTCCGGCGCCCGTCTGGCCCTGGTGGTGGGCCCGGACGAACTGGCCAGAGGAACGGTCGGGGTCAAGGACCTGGCATCTGACGACGAGCAGGAGGAAGTAGCCGACGCCGACGTGGTGAAAGAGGTGCAGACTCGGCTGGCGTGACCGACGACGACCTCTTCACCGCCGGCCTGAACGAGCGCCTGGCCGCCCAGGCCCCGCTGGCTGCTCGCATGCGCCCCCGGACCCTGGACGAGATAGTCGGTCAACGCCACCTGCTGGCCCCCGGCCGTCCATTGCGGGCTTTGATAGACGCCGACCGCCTGTCGTCGGTGATCCTGTGGGGGCCGCCGGGAACCGGGAAGACCACGCTGGCGCAGGTGATCGCCGGCGCCACCAAAAAGGCGTTCGTCCCGATGTCGGCTGTCAGCGCCGGCGTGAAGGACGTGCGGGACACGGTAAGCGCGGCCCGCCGGCTGCTGGCCGAGCAGGGCCGGGGGACGATTTTTTTTCTGGACGAAGTCCACCGTTTCAACCGGGCCCAACAGGACGCCCTGCTTCCTTCAGTTGAGGACGGGACCCTCGTCCTGATCGGAGCCACCACGGAGAACCCGTTCTTTTCGGTGAACTCGCCCTTGCTGAGCCGCTCGAGTCTTTTTCGCCTGGAACCCCTCGACGACGGCGAGTTGACGGTCATCATCGAACGGGCTCTCGACCGCGAGGGGGCAGTGGCCGAGCCCGAGGCGGTGGCCACCTTGATCGGGCTGGTCGACGGCGACGCTAGAGCCGCCCTCACCACCCTGGAAGTGGCCATCGCCATCTCCGACGGCCCGACGGTAACGGAGGATGACGTGGAGGCGGCCCGCAACGCCCGGGCCATCCGTTACGAGGAGGACGACCACTACGACGTCATCAGCGCCTTCATAAAGTCGATCCGGGGATCAGACGTGGATGCCGGTCTGTACTGGTTGGGGCGCATGCTGGCGGCAGGCGAAGACGCCCGTTTCATCGCCCGGCGGCTGGTGATCCTGGCCAGCGAGGACGTCGGGATGGCCGATCCCACGTCGCTTCTGATAGCCGACGCGGCGGCCCGAGCGGTGGAGTTCGTCGGGCTGCCAGAAGCGCAATTGAACCTGGCCCAGGCCGTCATCCACCTGGCCAGTGCACCGAAATCCAACAGCGTCATCGCTGCCCTCGGGTCCGCTCAAGCCGACGTGGCCGACCTGCCGGCCGGGCAGGTGCCCGCCCACCTGCGCGACGCCAGCTACCGGGGTGCCGCCCGGCTGGGTCACGGCAAGGGATACCAGTACCCGCACGCTGACGACCGGGGTTGGGTGGAGCAGGACTACCGACCACCCCACCTGCAGGGGCGAACGTACTACCGGCCGTCGCAGCACGGGGCCGAGCCGGAGCGGGTGGCCCGCTGGCTCCGCGAACGCAATGGTGGGCCCGAGTAGGCTGACGGGCCTTGATCGCCACGATCGACGGATCCGAGGTACTGGCCATCGTGGTCACCGCCGTCGCCGCCCTGGCGGTGGCGGCCCTCCTCGGCGCGGCGCTCTCATTGCGGCGCAGTGCCCGCGACCTCCAGGCCCTGGCCGACGAACTGGACGAACAGGCGTCGGTGGTGATCGGTGAAGCCGAAGCCACCGTGGCCCGGGCCCGTCGTGAGCTCGATCGCGTCGACGACCTGGTGGGATCGGCGGAGGCGATCAGCGAGACGGTCGAGTCGGCCACCCGGTTGGCCCACACCGCCCTGGCCACCCCTTTGATAAAGGTCATGGCCCTCCGCGCCGGCACCGCCCGGGCGGGTAAGAAGCTGCGGAAAGCCGGATAGGGGTGTTCAAGCGGGCCAAGTGGGTCGGGGCGGGAGTGGCCCTGGGCGTGGGGAGCTCCCTATGGGCCCAGTGGAAGATGAGGGGCGTCCTGGCCCGGTACAGCCCGGCCGGGGTGGGCGGGACGGCGGTCACCAAGGTCAAGGTGTGGCCCGGACAGGTTCGGGCCGCCATCCAGGAGGGACGGGTGGCCATGAAGGAGCGCGAGGCCGAACTCCGCGCCGGATCGCTGGGGCGGGGGAGCCAGACCCCTACCAGGTCGTAACCTGGTAGATACCCATGGACGCCAACGCGCTCCGACGCGCCTTCACGCAGTTTTTCGTCGATCACGACCACACCGCGGTCGCCTCCGCCGGCCTGATCCCGCACGACCCCCGGGCCCCGCTCTTCACCAACGCCGGTATGAACCAATTCATACCGTATTTCCTGAGCGAGGACCGCCCACCCTATCCCCGGGCCACGAGCATCCAGAAGTGCGTGAGGGTCCGGGGCAAGCATGACGACATCGACCTGATCGGCCGGACCACCAGGCACTTGACCTTCTTCGAGATGCTGGGCAACTTCAGCTTCGGCGACTACTTCAAGGAGCTGGCCATCCCCTTGGCCTGGGAGCTTCTGACCAGCACCTTCAAGCTGGACGGGGACCGCCTTTGGGTCAGCGTGTACAAGGACGACGACGAGGCCCTGGAGATCTGGCGGGACACCGTCGGTCTCCCCGTGGCGCGCATCCAGCGCATGGATGACGACAACTTCTGGGAAATGGGCGACACCGGACCGTGCGGACCGTCCTCCGAGATCTACTTCGACCGCGGCCCGGATTGGGGGTCGGGCGGCGGCCCCGGCGGCGGAGGGGGCGAGGAGCGCTTCGTCGAGCTGTGGAACCTGGTGTTCATGCAGTACGACCGCCAGTCCGATGGCACCTTGTTGCCGCTCCCCAAGCCCAACATCGACACCGGAGCCGGTTTGGAGCGCATCCTCATGGTCCTGCAGGACGTGCCCTCGGTGTGGGAAACCGACGTGATCCGCCCGTTGATCGCCGAAGCGGAACGGCTCACGGGTCGGAGCTACGGCCGCCACGAGGACGTGGACGTGGCCCTGCGCATCCTGGCCGACCACGCCCGGTCCCTGACGTTCCTGATCTCCGACGGCGTCTTCCCGAGCAACGAGGATCGTGGGTATGTGCTGCGCCGCTTGATCCGCCGGGCCGTGCGCCAAGCCTTCGCCCTCGGCGTGGAGCGGCCCGTGGCGCCGTCGCTGGTGCGGGCGTCGGTAGAGGTCATGGGGGAGGCCTACCCCGAGCTGCACCGGACGGCTGACTTCGTATCCGACGTGGCCGGTCGAGAGGAGGCCCGGTTCCGGGCCACCCTCCGTTCCGGGCTGGCCATGCTCGAATCCGAGCTGTCGGAAGGCACCAAAACCGTCTCTGGCGATGTCGCCTTTCGACTGCACGACACTCACGGGTTCCCGATCGAGTTGACCCGGGAGATCGCGGGCGAGCGGGAGGCGGTCGTCGATGAGGGCGGCTTCGAGCAGGCCATGCAGCGCCAACGCGAGCAGTCGAAATCCGGAGCAAAGACTCAAGCCAGCAGCCCCGCCGACCTTCTCGACACTTACCGGGGGCTGCTCGAGGAGCGGGGACCCACCCGGTTCGTGGGGTACACCGACAACACGGCGACCGGCACGGTGGTTGGTGTGGTCGAGACCGGAGAGGGCCAGGTCGAGATCTTCCTCGACGTCACCCCGTTCTATGCCGAAGGCGGCGGTCAGGTCGGCGACACCGGCGTGATCGAGACCGATACCGGGTCGGCCCGGGTCGTGGACACCACCTACGCCCTTCCGGGCCTGATCCGACACGTGGCGACCGTCGAGGACGGGGAGATCCACGTCGGCCAGACGGCCACGGCCATCATCGACGCCGAGCGGCGCGCCGCCATAAGGCGCAACCACACTGGTACCCACCTCCTTCACTGGGCCCTGCGCACCGTGCTCGGCGACCACGTCAAGCAACAGGGTTCACTGGTTGCCCCGGACCGGCTGCGATTCGATTTCACCCACTACAGCCCGGTCACCACCGAGGAGATCGCCCGTATCGAGGACCTGGTCAACGGCCGGATCCTGGCGGACGAGGACGTGAACGTCTCGACCATGAGGAAGGCAGACGCCGACGAAGCCGGGGCTATCGCCTTCTTCGAGGACAAGTACGGCGACGAGGTCCGGGTGGTGCGAGCGGGATCCGATTCGATCGAGCTCTGCGGTGGAACCCACGTCGCCCGGCTGGGCCAGATCGGACCACTCGAGGTCGTCTCCGAGGGTTCGATCGGATCCAACCTGCGCCGCATCGAGGCCACCACGGGGACGGCGACGCTGGCCCGCCTGCGGGAAGCGGAGCGGCAGATCGGAGAGGTCGCCGCCTTGTTGCGGTCCCGACCCGACGAAGTCGGCTCGGCCCTGGAGAGACGCCTGTCCGACTACCGCGAACTGGAAACCCGGTTGCGCGCCGCCGAACAGTCGGCCCTCGCCGATCGCGCTCGCACCCTGCTGGAAGGAGCGGTGGACGGCCATCTCGTGGCCCGGGTGAACGGTCTGGCCCCTGACCAGCTCAGAGAGCTGGCCGCCCTGGCTCGCAACACCGGCCAACTGACGACGGTGGTGCTGGGTGGAAGTCCGGATGGGAGCAAGGCATCCCTCGTGGCCGTGGTCGCCAAGGGTGCCTCACCAACCGCACCAGAGCTGATCGCCGAAGCGGCACGCACCGTCGGCGGCGGAGGCGGCGGCAAGAACCCGGAGCAGGCCATGGCCGGG
>Ga0335073_10017476_pt1 | contig 10034 bp, 5 predicted proteins | sample Lox_Sample_22_FD_207093 | JGI IMG/M metagenome (GOLD analysis project Ga0335073, IMG submission 207093) | Soil microbial communities from Loxahatchee National Wildlife Refuge, Florida, United States - Lox_Sample_2.2 | ecosystem: Environmental > Terrestrial > Soil > Wetlands | place: USA: Florida... | reverse complement strand
TGCCCCGCGGCCATTGCTGGCTCGCGAACCTGAACTGGAATTTGCAGAGTGTATGGAGCTGGAGTTTGCGGTCGAACTGCTGGATCAGCTCTTATTTGTGCTGAACCGTTTGCTCGAGCAACTGTGCGTGCGGCTACGGATGCATGTGCTGGCAACGAGTGAAATTTGCGTAACGCTGACATTGGAGAAGAATCGCGGCGAGGAAGAAACCGCGGAAGAAAGCAGAAGCGGAAGAAGATCGCTGGCGCAAAACAAAGGGAATGGATCCGTGAACGCAGGAGCCGCCATACATGAACGCACGTTGCGGTTGCCGCTGCCCGCGCGCGAAAGCACCTTTTTGCTGAAACTGCTGAAACTGGATCTGGAAGCGCACCCGCCAGGAGCGGCAGTGACGGCAGTGAGAATGGTGGCTGTGCCCACGCGAACGCGCGCACGGCAAATGGGCTTGTACTTGCCGCTCAGCCCGGAACCGGCAAAGCTCGAATTGACGCTGGCGCGTTTGCGTGCCACGGTGGGCGAAGACCGTGTGGGTGTCCCGGTGCTGCTGGATACGCATCGGCCCAATGCGTTCCGGCAGGAGAAATTCGTACTGCCGGAAATCCGCGAAAAGAAAACCGTTCCCAAGAGTACGCGACCGAACGCTCGCGCCGCGCAGCTCGCGACATCACGCACGAATTCCGCTGCCAATGCGCAGCGGCCCGCCGCAGCGCTGCGAATTTACCGGCCAGCGCTGGCGGCGACGGTGGAATTGTACAAAGCCAGGCCGGCCCGGATTGTTTGCGATGGCGTGCAGCGGCGTGTGCTTTCGTTTGCCGGGCCATGGCGCACGAAAGGCGATTGGTGGTCGGAGACGGCGTGGGCGCGCGATGAGTGGAACGTGGTTTTACATGCATTGCGGCCAAAAGTCCGGAAAGATTTGGGCCAGGGCGATGCGGAGGAGACCGCCGTTTATCTACTTTTTCGCGATTTGCGTTCCCGGCGCTGGTTTGTCGAAGGAATCTACGACTGATGTACGTAGAACTGCATGCCGCATCGGCGTTCAGTTTTTTGGAAGGCGCTTCACTGCCGGAAGAATTGGTGAGCGAAGCGGCGCGACTCGCAATGCCGGCGATCGCGTTGCTGGACCGCGATGGGGTGTACGGAATGCCGCGCTTTCATGCCGCAGCGGTAAAAGCGGGAATTAAGGCGCATGTGGGCGCAGAAGTTTCGGTGGAAGGCTTTGGCACGCAAACGACCTTACCGAACTGGATCCCCTGCAACACCCCTGCGCGGCCGGTACGGCTGGCGTTGCTAGCGGAAAGTCGTACGGGATACCAGAACCTGTGCCGGCTGATGACGCGATACAAATTGCGCGAAGAGGAAAAAGGCACAGGGGCTGCTACGTTGGAAGAAGTTGCGGAACATGCGGAAGGACTAATTTGTCTGACGGGCGGGCATGAAGGAGTTCTGGCAGCGTCGCTGGCGAACGAAGGATACGAAGCGGCACAGCAAAATATCGAGAAGCTCATCGGGATTTTTGGAAAGCAAAATGTTTTCGTGGAATTGCAGCGGCACTTTGACCCGGTCGAGGAGCAACGCAATCAAGCGGCGGTGTGTTTAGCGGAAACACTGAATTTGCCGCTGCTGGCAACCAACGGCGTGCGCTATGTGCGGTCGATCGACCGCGAAATTCTGGATGTGTTCACCTGCCTGCGGAACCATTGCCAACTCGAAACCGCCGGACGGCTGCTGGAAAGAAATGATGAACGGCATCTTCGTAGTACGACAAAAATGGCGCGACTGTTTGCGGATTTGCCGCAAGCCATCGCCAATACGTGTGAGCTTTCCGCGCGGCTGAAGTACACGCTTTCGGATCTGGGCTATGCGTTTCCGCAGTATCCCGTCACGCCGGACGAAACCATGGATTCTTTTTTGAAAAAGCGCTCGGAAGAAGGCCTGCGAGAACGTTACGGCGCGAAAGACAACCAGGACCTCCTGGTGCGCGCGCAAAAACAGGTGCAGCGCGAATTGGCCCTGATCGAAAAACTGAAGTTGGCAGGATACTTCTTGATCGTGTGGGACATCGTGCGGTTCTGCCGCGAGCAAGGAATTCTGGTGCAAGGACGCGGATCGGCCGCGAACAGCGCGGTTTGCTATGCGCTGGGAATCACTGCTGTCGATCCCATCAGCATGGAGTTGCTTTTTGAAAGATTTCTTTCGGAAGATCGCGGCGAATGGCCGGACATTGACCTCGATTTACCGAGCGGCGATCAGCGCGAAAAAGCGATTCAGTATGTGTACCAGCGCTACGGGCAGTTGGGCGCGGCGATGACGGCGAACGTGATTACGTATCGCGGGCGATCGGCAGCGCGCGAAGTAGGCAAAGTACTGGGCTTCGATACCGAGACGCTGGATCGGCTGTCGAGCCTGGTGAGCACGATGGGTTGGACCGGCCCAAAAGATACGCTCGCAAATCATTTTCGGCAGGCCGGCTTCGATTTCCAGCATCCCCGCGTGCGGAAATTTCATGAGTTATGCGAACGGATTCAGGATTTGCCACGGCATTTGGGGCAACACTCCGGCGGAATGGTGGTGTGCCAGGGTCAATTGGATTCGGTAGTGCCGCTGGAGCCGGCCACCATGCCCGGGCGTTTCGTGGTGCAATGGGACAAAGAAGATTGCGCGGACATGGGTATCGTGAAAGTGGATTTGCTGGGGCTGGGCATGCTAGCCGTGCTGGAAGAGTGCATGCAGCTGGTGCCCAGCCACTACCACGTGCCGCTCGATCTGGCGCAACTGCCTCCGGATGATCCGCTGGTGTACGAAACCGTACGGCGCGCGGACACCATTGGCATGTTTCAGGTGGAAAGCCGCGCGCAGATGTCTTCCCTGCCCCGCAATGCGCCGGTGAAATTTTATGACCTGGTGGTGCAGGTAGCGATTATCCGTCCCGGGCCAATCGTGGGGAAAATGATGAATCCTTATATGCGGCGGCGGCAGAGGAAAGAGCCGGTGACGTATGCGCATCCGCTGCTCGAGCCGATTCTGAAACGGACGCTGGGCGTACCGCTCTTTCAGGAACAGTTGCTGCGGATGGCCATGGCTGCCGCGAATTTCACCGGCAGCGAAGCAGAAGATTTGCGTCGCGCGATGGGCTTCAAGCGGTCGGAAAAGCGCATGCAGGAGATTGAAAGGAAGCTGCGGCACGGGATGACGGAGAACGGACTCAGCCCAGAAACGCAGGAAGAGATCATTTTGCAAATTACTTCGTTCGCGCGGTACGGATTCCCGGAATCGCATGCAGCAAGCTTTGCGCTGATTGCGTATGCCAGCGCGTACATAAAATGCCATTTCCTGGCGGCGTTTACGGCGGCGTTGCTGAACAACCAGCCGATGGGGTTTTACAGCGCGGCGACGATTGTGAAAGACGCACAGCGGCATGGACTGCGCGTGCGGCCGATTGACGTGCTGCGGTCGGAGTGGCTGTGCACGATTGAACGGGAGCCGCTGAAGAATGCGGGGCTGCAGGACACGGGACCAGCTTTGCAGAACCAGGAAGGTGCAAGCCCCTCCTCTATAAGGGATGGGTTGTGTTTGCGAATTGGACTGCGCTATGTGCATGGGTTGCGGCAAGCGGCGGCAGAAGCGTTGGTGCGCGAGCGGGAAAGTGGAGTTTTTGCCGGAATTGACGAGTTGGCGTTACGCGTTCCGAAATTGCAGAAAGCCGAGCTGGTGACGCTCGGCGAAATCGGCGCGTTAAACAGTTTGGGAAAAGAGCTGCACCGGCGCACGGCGCTGTGGCAAGTGGAGCGCGCAGCTCGCCCTGCGGGACCGCTGCTCGATGCAATTCCCGAACAGCCTGAGCACTCGCCATTGTTGCGCATGACGGATGAAGAGCGGCTGGTGGCGGATTTCCATGGTTCCGGATTGACGGCAGGACAGCATCCGATGGCGTATTGCCGCGCGGCCATGGACGCGCAGAAAGTGAAGCGCGCCAGCGAACTGCAGTACATCCGCGATGGTGAGTACACGCGAGTCGCGGGCTGCGTGATTGTGCGGCAGCGGCCGGGAACGGCGAAGGGGTTTGTTTTTCTGAGTATTGAGGATGAAACCGGCATCGCCAATGTAATTATCAAGCCGGATTTATATGAGAAGTATCGGCTGGTGATCAACCGAGAGAAGTTTTTGCGAGTGGATGGCATTCTGCAAAACCAGGACCAGGTGGTTTCGCTCAAAGCGTCGCACATCCTGCCCATTTCCGTGAGCGCTGCGACCATGGAGTCACACGACTATCATTGAAGCAGGAGCCCAGTCTCCCTGCCTCGGATTAGCCCCGCCTCAGTTGTTCGTGTCCGAAAAACTGTAATTGACTGAAAATAAGAAACATAACTGCCCCACGACAGCACGGCAGGTGCGGCTCTGGAATTCCTCTTGACAGACTCAAACACTTGTTTTAAACATATGTTTTAGGCATGACACCAAGAGCTACAGCTCCCTTGCCCCAGGTGCGGCGAACAAAACGCCGGGAGCAGCGCACTCCGCCCCGGACCCGCAAGAATCTGCTGGCCGCAGCGGAACAGGTGTTTGCCGAGCGGGGGTATTACAAGGCGACGATTCGGGAAATTTGCCGGCGCGCCGGAGCGAACGTCGCGTCGGTGAACTACACGTTTGGCGACAAGCTGGCGCTGTACACCGAAACGCTGCGTCAAGCGCTGCGCGCTTCGGAAATCGCGAAAGTGACCGCGGCAATGGATGCGGCTGGCACGCCGGAAGAAGTGCTGCGGGCGGTCATTCGCGTGCGGTTACACAGCCTGTGCGGCAGAAAAACGCCCGATCGCGCCTTTCAGATCGTGATGCACGAATTTTCGCAGCCCACGCCCGCGATGGGGCGGGTAATCGATGAAGGCATGCGCCCGGTTTACGGACGAATGCTGAAGGCGGTCGGAGCGCTGATCGGGCGGCCGCCGGAAGACGAGACGACGAAACTCTGCAACAACAGCATTATTGGACAGGTGTTGTTTTACAAGTCGGCGCAGCCGGTGCTTTCCCGGTTGCAGCCCGAATTGAAGCTGACGCCGGAGACTCTGGAGCGGATTGCTGACCACATTGCGGAATTCTCGGTGGGTGCTTTGCGAGGGTTAGCGCAAAAGAACGGAACGGCGGCCGAGAAAGTCGCAGGGCCGGAATAACTTTCAAACTGGACCCTCTCGACACCAGGGAAGACCGTGAGTTGGGACCAAGGAAAGGCACAAGGAATCGGGAGCACAAGAAACATGAGTGAAACGCATACATTGACATCCCCGGCGAAGGAAAAGGCCGAGCCGCCGGAAACATCTCCGGCGCCAGCCGGCACGCCGGGCGACGAGCGGCCGCCACGCAGCAGGGTGGCGCGGATTCTCTTGATTGCCGGCGTGGTAATGGCAGTGCTGTTGATCTGGAAGGTTTTTTTTGCAAATCCGGCGTTGCCGGAGAGCATCGTGGCGCTGAGCGGGCGAATTGAAGGCGACGATTCCGCGGTCGCGCCGAAAACTAGCGGCAAAGTGATGGAAATTACGGTGCGCGAGGGCGATTCCGTGAGCGCCGGACAGGTGATCGCGCGACTGGATGACGCGCAAGTCCGAGCGCAGGAAGCGGCGGCGCAAGCCGCATTGGTCGATGCGCAGGCCAAAGCGCAGTCGGCCAACGAGCAAATCAGCGTGTTGCAGGAACAGCTGCTGCAAAGCCAGTTACAGAGCACGCAATCCACCACCGATGCCGACGGACGCGTCCGCCAGGCACAGGCAGATTTGACGGCAGCCGAAGCGGATCTGGCTCAGCAGCAAGCGGCGTTGCGGCTCGCGGAGTTTAATCGCGATGCGTACACTCGGCTGGCGAAAACAGGAGCGGTTTCCGAGCAGCAGGGCTTGCAGGCGGAAGCCACGGCGGATCAGCAAAAGGCTGCCGTGGCAGCCGCGCAACGGCGCGTGGAGTCCGCGCGCGGAGCACTAACCACGGCACAAGCGAATTTGGACAATCCGAAGATTCGGGACTCGCAAGTGGCGGGCATGAAGCGGCAGATTGTGCAACAGCAAGCACAGGTGGCGGCGGCGAGAGCACAGACCCAGCAAGCGCAAGCCCAGCTGGCGGAGGCGGAAGCGAACCGTGCGGATCTAACGGTACTGGCGCCGTTTACGGGCACCGTGCTTACGCGGACGGCGGAGCCGGGAGAAGTGGTCCAAGCGGGCACGGCGATCGTAACCCTACTAGACCTGAGCAAGGTGTATCTGCGGGGATTTATTCCGGAGGGCGAGATTGGAAAAGTGAAGATCGGGCAGCCGGCCCATGTATTTCTGGACTCGGCGCCGGATAAGCCACTGGACGGATATGTGCTGCGAATTGATCCCCAGGCAACGTTTACGCCAGAGAACACCTATTTTCGAAATGACCGCGTAAAGCAAGTGGTGGGCGTGAAGCTCCAGCTAACGCAGGGAATCGGTTTCGCGAAGCCCGGGATGCCGGCGGACGGCGAGATCCTGGTAAGCGGCGAAAAGTGGCCGAAGCACCGGCGAACACAATGAGCACGCTACTCCGCGAACGCCAGGAGTTCGGCACCCATCCCGCCGCAAGCAGCGGAGCGGCAATTGTGGTGCGCGATTTGTGGAAGCGCTATGGAACGCTCGAAGCGGTGCTGGGAATCAGTTTTTCAGTCGAACGCGGAGAGATTTTCGGACTGATTGGGGCCGATGGCGCGGGGAAAACCACGACATTTCAGATTCTGGCTGGAGTGATGGAAGCGAGCTCCGGAGTTGCCGAGATTTTCGACCAGCCTGCGCGGGAGGCCCGTTCGCGGACGGGGTATCTGACGCAGACGTTCAGCTTGTATCTCGATCTCAGCGTGAAGGAAAACATTCGTTATGTGGGGCAGCTGCGGCACGTCCCGGAAGCGGAAATTGCGGAACGCGGGAGCCGCTATTTGCGCGCGTTTGATATGGACCGGTTCTCGGCACGGCTAGCGGGACAGTTGAGCGGCGGCATGAAGCAGAAGCTATCCCTGGTCTGCGCGCTGGTGGCCGAGCCGCAGATTTTGCTGCTGGATGAACCGACGACGGGGGTCGATCCGGTTTCCCGGCGGGAATTCTGGGATACGGTGGCGCACCTGGCGGGAGAAGGTTTGACGGTTCTGGTGGCGACGCCATATCTCGATGAGGCGGAGCGGTGCCACCGCATAGCGCTGATTCACCAAGGAAAAATCCGCCAAATCGGAACGCCGGATGAAATCCGTGGAAGTTTGCAGGCGAAACGCCTCGAAGTACGGACCCCGCAATTGCCGGAGGCGTTGAGCGCGTTAACGGCAGCATCGCAGGAGGCCGGCAGCCAGATTTTTGATGTGCAGCGATTCGGAGACCGCCTCGATCTCCTATCGCGAAGTCCCGAGCAGACCCGGCAGGAAGTGACGCGATTGCTGGATGCGAAAAAGCTGGCGATCGAGAACCTCCGCGTGGATGAGCCAACGCTGGAGAACACCTTTGTGGCCACCCTGCGAAGCCTCGGTGAACGTACGCGCGATGAGCACTTTCCGAGCCGGCATGAGCACCGGAAAATGCGCGGGCAAGTGGGGATCGGCGCGAACAAATTGACGAAAAAGTTCGGCTCGTTCACGGCGGTGCATGACGTGAGCCTGCAAGTGCGGCACGGCGAGATTTACGGCCTGCTGGGAGCGAACGGCGCGGGAAAGACGACGACGATCAAGATGCTGTGCGGGCTGCTGGAGCCGACGGGTGGAACGATGCGTTTGGCGGGCGAGCAGGAGACGCTGCGGTCGACGCGCGTGCGGCAGCAGATCGGGTACATGTCGCAAAAGTTTTCGTTGTATGACGATTTGACAATTGAAGAAAACCTGGAGTTTTTCGCCGGCGTGTATGGCGTGCCCGAACAGGAGCGCCAGGAAAAAGAAGAATGGGTACTGCGCTTTTCGGGATTGCAAGGCAAGCAGCACCAGTTGACGGGAAGCTTGCCGGGGGGATGGAAGCAACGGGTGGCGTTCGGGTCAGCGATTATGCACGAGCCGGCGATTGTATTTTTGGATGAGCCGACCTCCGGAGTGGATCCGCTGGCGCGGCGGGCGTTCTGGTCGATGATCAATCATCTCGCAGACTCGGGAACAGCGGTGCTGGTAACCACGCACTATCTGGAGGAAGCAGAGCAGTGTAACCGGCTGGGACTGATGGTTGCGGGAGAACTGTTGCTGGAAGGAACGCCGAGCGAGATCAAAGCACAGCAAAAGGGGCACCTGCTCGAATTTCGCGTGGACGACACCCAGCGAGCGGCGGACTTACTGAAGTCCGAGAGTGCGCGGTGGAGAGTTTCGATTTTTGGGCGATGGCTGCATGTGATCAGTGATGACGATGCAGAAACGGCGATTCGAGAGACGACCACGAAGCTGGAGAGCGGAGGACTCAGAGTGCTCGAGGCGCGGGAAGGGCGGTTTTCGCTGGAAGACGTCTTTATTAGCGTGGTGGAACACGCGCGAATGCAGGGGAAAGTCGGTGCGGAAGAGTAGAAGCAGATGTCGGCAAAGGATTGCGCGCTGACGATGCGCGACAGTCGGCGAAACAAATTTGGTTGTGAGGATTGGGGCAGCACCATGCGACGCATTTGGGCACAAGCACAGAAAGAGCTGATTCAATTGCTGCGTGACCGGCTGGCCGTAGCGCTGGCTCTCCTGCTGCCGGTTATTTTGCTTTTGCTGCAGACGACGGCGATTTCACTGACCGTCAATGATCTGCCGATCGTGGTTCAGAACCTGGACGGTTCACAGGTTTCGCAAAAACTGGTGGACGCGTTTCGCAACGCGATCAGCTTTCACATTGTGGCGTGGCCGGTGGATAAGCAGCCGGAAGGCGCGTTTACTTCGAACAAAGCACGGGGGGTCGTGATCATTCCGGTGGACTTCGGACGGCGCATCGCAAGAGGCGAGCAAGCGGAAGTACAAATGCTCGTGGACGGTTCCGATTCGAACACCGCGCAGATCATTGCCGGCGATGCGACGCAGATTGTGCGCTCGTTCAATGCGCAGACGGGAGCCGCGCGGCCGGACCCGGTCGTGGCCGCGATTCGGCTGTGGTACAACCCCAGCCGTTCTTCGAAAATGTTTTATGGGCCGGGAATTTTCGTGATGGCAATGTCAATTTTTCCACCGCTGCTGGCAACGCTGGCGATGTCCAAAGAGGGCGAGCAGAAAACGATTTTGCAAGTGTACGTCGCGAATATTTCGGCGCACGAGTTTCTGCTGGGAAAGATTCTGGCGTTCATGCTCGTGGCGACCGCGGAAGCCTTAATCATGATGGCAATTTTGTTCGCAGGTTTTGGATTGCGTTTTGCGGGCGACCCGACGCCTTTTTTGATCGCGACCCTGTTGTACATGTTTTGCGTGACGACGTTCGGAAACATGGTGGGCGCGGCGATTCCCAGCCAAGTGGCGGCCGTACAAGCGATCGCCCTGACGGGATTTCTTCTGGTGTATATGTTTTCGGGTTTACTGTTTCCGATATCGAATATTCCCTCTTCGATTCGTTGGCTATCGAATTTTGTGTGGGGACGGTACTACATCGAGATTGTGCGCGATGCGATGCTCGCGGGGGGAGGCTGGCCGGCGGTGTGGTGGAAAGTTTTGATCGTGGGCGGAATCGGGGCTGGATTCTACGGTCTGGCGTGGCGCAATATGCGGCGGATGCAGTTAAAGGTTTGAGTATGCGAAGAAAATTGCGATCGCTGATCGATCCGCGGATGTGGGCGTTGGTACGGAAGGAGTTCCGGCAGATTTTGCGGGACCGCCGGCTGGCGATGTCCCTAATTGTTCCACCGACGTTGCAACTCCTGCTGTTTGGATTTGCGCTAAATCCGACGGTCGCGAACCTGCATTTGGGAGTGGTGGACGACAACAAAACGCCGGAGAGCCGCGAACTGATCGCACAGATGACGCAGAGCCAGAGTTTTAAAGCGAGCGGCGACTATCTTTCGATTGAAGAGATGTCGAAGGACCTAGCGAGCGGCAAGCTGGATGCAGGACTAGTGAT
>Ga0335073_10017475_pt1 | contig 10034 bp, 11 predicted proteins | sample Lox_Sample_22_FD_207093 | JGI IMG/M metagenome (GOLD analysis project Ga0335073, IMG submission 207093) | Soil microbial communities from Loxahatchee National Wildlife Refuge, Florida, United States - Lox_Sample_2.2 | ecosystem: Environmental > Terrestrial > Soil > Wetlands | place: USA... | reverse complement strand
GGCCAACGGAACACTGGTGGGCGCCGAGGGGCTGATCCGCTGGCAGCATCCGCGACGCGGCCTGCTGGGGCCGCAGATGTTTCTGCCGGCAGTAGAAGACGATCCGCTGGCGGTGGAGATCGGCGAGTGGGTTATCGGCGCGGCGCTGGAACAGATGGAGAGCTGGCGGGCGCATGGCCTGGACATACCGGTGAGCGTGAATGTGGCCGCGCGGCAGTTGCAGGAGCCGGACTTCGTTAAGCGTCTGCGCGTCCTGCTGGCTGCGCACCCGGGCGCCGAGCCCTCGTGCCTGGAACTGGAGGTGCTCGAAACCAGCGCGCTGATGGACATGGCGATGGTATCCAATCATATCGAGGAGTGCCGCAAGCTGGGCGTGTCGGTGGCGATCGACGATTTCGGCACCGGCTACTCCTCGCTTACCTACCTCAAGCGGCTTCCGACCAATGTGCTGAAGATCGACCAGAGCTTCATTCGCGAGATGCTGAACGATCCGGAAGACCTGGCGATTCTCGAGGGCGTTCTGGGCCTGGCGAACGCATTCCGCCGGCGGGCGATCGCCGAAGGCGTGGAGACGGTGGAACAAGGCACGATGCTGCTGCAACTGGGCTGCGACGAGGCGCAGGGATACGGCATTGCGCGACCCATGCCCGCAACCGAATTACCCGGCTGGATTGCCGGATGGAAGCCTGATCCGCGCTGGACCTGCACTCGTCCCGTGAGCCCGGAGGACTGGCCGATTCTGTACGCCGGGGTGGAGCACCGGGCCTGGCTGAAAGCGCTCGACGGCTATCTGGGCGGCGACCGCAATGCGCCGCCGGCGATGGACGCCCGGCTTTGCCGGCTGGGGTCCTGGCTGCTGACCGAAGCCAAGGGGCCTCGCGGCACGCAGCCGGAGTTCCAGCAGATCGAGCCGCTGCACTCTCGCGTGCACGAACTGGCAGACGACGCAATCGCGCTCAAAGCCGAGGGCCGAAGCGATGAAGCGCAAGACCGGCTCTCGCAGCTGCGGCCGCTGCTCAAAGAAGTGCTTGACCGAGTAGGGTCACTGGCCAGGGAATGCTGAGGCGTTTTCGGCTTGAACCCGCGGACAGGTTGCGCATTCCGGCAGGTCCCGAACTCCACGATCGATAGGTTGGGTTATTTGCAGATGGCGGTGGCATGCCGGCCCAGGCGTTTCTGCGGCGGTCTGCGCCTAAGCTACAATCGAAGCTGGGCCAAGGCCCGTTATTTTGCGTATTTTCGCGCAATCAGCAAGGAGCTTTTACCTTTATGGCGATTCCCGCCACTCAAATGCGTCCGGGCATGATCATCAAGCACAACGACCAGTTGCACCTGGTTTTCAAGGTCGAGCACCGCACTCCCGGCAACCTGCGCGCCTTCATCCAGGCCAAGCTGCGCAACCTCAAGTCCGGCGCCATGTTCGAGCACCGCTTCCGCTCTGCCGACGCCATCGAGCGCGTGGTGGTGGACGAGATTCCCATGGAGTTTCTCTACGCTGACGGTGACGACTATTACTTCATGAATCCGGAGAACTACGAGCAGACGGTGCTCAAGGCCTCCACACTCGGCGACGCGGTCGAATACCTGACCGCCAACCTCGAGATCAAGGTCAGCTACTTCGACGGCCAAGCCGTCGGCATCGACCTGCCGCAGACCGTGGAGTTGAAGGTGATCGAGACCGAGCCGGGGCTCAAGTCTGCGACCGCCTCGAGCGTGACCAAGCCCGCCAAAACCGAGACCGGGCTTGTGGTGCAAGTGCCGCCGTTCATCAATGAGGGCGAGAAGATCCGCGTGGACACGAGCGAGGGGGCGTATCTGAGCCGGGCATAAGGTCTTCGGTGCACGCGCATGAATCGGGCCGATTTTCAACAACTTGCCGAGCGACGCCTCCAGGAATCCAAAGCGCTGCTCAACGCTGGATTTCCCGATGGTGCATACTATTTGGCAGGGTATGCTGTGGAATGCGCGTTGAAAGCGTGCATCGCAAAGCGCACTCGGGAGCGCGATTTTCCTGAGAAAGAATCTCAGGGCTACTACGTTCACGATCTGCGCAAGCTTGTGGGCTTTGCCCGGCTGACTGTCGACTTAGATCGAGCTCTGCAGACCGATTCTGTGATGGATGCAAATTGGACGATTGTGATGAATTGGTCGGAAGCCAGTCGGTATCTAAAAAAGACAGCGCAGGAAGCGATGGATCTGATTCATGCCATAGAAGATCAGGCAGGAGGAATACTCCCTTGGATCATGCTGCACTGGTAAGCTTCGATATAGAAAACGGCAAAGAAGCGATAGAAGCACTCGACAAATACGGGAGGTCCCCGAATGTGGCGCTATGGGCCAAGCTCCCCGAATATGAAGATTGGAGGCTCGTGATCGCTTCCGAACGTCTCAACCAAACCTCCTCCCGCTCAGGCTATGAGGAGATCAATGCGGCATTGAGAAAAGCAGGAGTCTCATTTCATAAGCGCCCCATCATTTTTCTGAAGTCGATGACAAGCCCGATGATCCAGGAATTGCGCGGCGTGTTTGCTTCGGCGAGGGACACTTACGGAATGCGGCTCGGGAGCCAAACATTTGGCGACCAATATATAGAAGATGCCTTTGTCTATCGAATTCAATAATGAAGCCGGACTGTTACATCCGTCATTCAGCAATACTGTAACCTTCGACCGACTCGACACCGGCTCGCGTAAAATCGGCTTCCATTCGAGCCACTGACCCATCCAGATCGATGGCGCGGCAGGCGTCGCGAATCACAATCGCTTCGAATCCCAGCCGCCGCGCGTCGAGAGCCGAGTAGCCCACACAAAAATCGTAGGCCAGCCCGGCGAGAAAGATGCGAGTGAGGCCGCGCTCGCGCAGGTAACCGGCGAGGCCGGTAGGCGTGACGCGGTCGTTCTCGAAAAATGCAGAGTAGGAATCGACCTCGCGGCGATAGCCCTTGCGCAGGATTAGCTCGGCCCTCGGCAGATTCAATTTCGAGTGGAATTCGGCGCCGCGCATGCCCTGCACGCAATGATTGGGCCAGAGTGTCTGTAATCCGTAGGGCATTTCGAACTGCTCGTAGGGCTTTCTGCCGGGATGCGCGCTCGCAAACGACGAATGACTCGCCGGGTGCCAGTCCTGGGTGAGGATGATGTGCTCGAAGCGCGGCGCAATTTTGAGGATGGGGTCGATCACGGAGTCGCCGTCCGCAACGGCCAGTGCCCCGCCGGGGCAGAAGTCGTTCTGGACGTCGATGACCAGCAGAAGGTCGTGGGAAGTGAGTTCCATTCGAGAGAGTCGTACTCCCTCTCATAGCCTAATCCGTTCCCCGCGGCGGTGAATTCGTCCTGTCTCGGAGGTGCGGGCGGGACGCCACGGACCCGTGGCCGGCCGCAGCCGCATTATGCGCGGGCTCTCTCACGGATCCTTCATTCCGCCGCGACGACATTCCGTCCTCGAGACGAGATTTCGACGACGCGGCTTCGTCACTACCCCATACTTCGGATCGTCCCGTTCCCACGCAAGTGGGATAACTTCCCTCTTTACAACAGGGGAAGATAATCGCAGAGCCAAGACACCTTTTGGCAAGCTGATTGCTCTTGGTAGATCATCCTGAGACCCATCGCTCGGCCGAGAAGAAAAATGGAAACGGGCGCGGCGAGAAACTCACAATCTGGAGGCCACGTATGGCGAATCCTTCCAATTCATGGTTCCCTCTTCTGGAGAGCGATCAAGCCGAGGTGATCGAGATCTTCAACGAGCTGATGCGGCGGCAGGGCGACGTTTCAAATCCGGCTGCAGCTCTTGCGCAGAAGCCGGCAGGCCAGCCGAGCGATGTGCGCGACGACCTTGGAAACCAGTAGGGTATATCCAGCCTCGACTAGTCGAGCACAGGTGGAGCAGGGTTCGACGTGACTAGGCCGGCGATGCGCTGCGTTGCCGGAATGCATCCGGCATTCCGGCGACCGAAGGCATCCGACACGTCGCAATCGAAGTAGTATCTGGGGACGGGAGTTGCGAGCGTATCCGCCCAGGAGCAATTCGGATGTAAACCCATCGTTACCGAACAGAGCATTTCTCCGCAACAATCCCTGGGCTCCTCTAGTTCCCAAAGAACCTCTTCACATCGCCAATGTTCGTCGTCATCCGATAGGGCGGCAGACTCTGCAGGAAGGTCTGCCCGTAGCGCTGGGTGCGGATGCGGGGGTCAAGCAGCACCAGCACGCCGCGGTCTTCGAGCGAGCGGATCAGCCGGCCGAAGCCCTGCTTGAGCGTTAGAACCGCCGACGGGACCTGGTAGTCGAAGAATGGCTTGCCGCCGGCTTCTTCAATGGCTTTCATGCGCGCCTGGACGACCGGATCGCTGGGCACGGCGAAGGGTAGCCGGTCGATGATGACGCAGCTCAGCGCCTCGCCCTGCACGTCGACGCCCTGCCAGAAGCTGGCCGTGCCGAAGAGGACGGCGTTGGGCGTGGCGCGGAACTCCTCGAGCAGCGCTTTGCGCGGAGCAGTGCCATGCAACAGGATGGGGAAGTCGAGGACGGGCAACAGGCGGTCGTAGAGGTCGCGCATCTGGCTGTAGCTGGTGAAGAGACAAAAGGCGCGGCCGCGCGTGATGCCGAGGACTTCGCGAATGCACTCCGCGGCGGCCTCGGGGAAGTCGGGCTGGCGCGGGTCGGGCATGTTGGGCGGCAGATAGAGCAGCGCCTGCTCTCCATAGCGGAAGTGCGAGGGCACCACCAGCTCGCGGGCGTCGGCCAGGCCCAGCCGTTTTCGCATGTGCTCGAAGCCGCCCTGGACGGTGAGCGTGGCTGAGGTAAGAACGACGGTGGAGATGACTTCGAAGACCAGCTGCGACAGGAGCTCGGAGACATCGATGGGCGTAGCCTGCAAAAAAGTGGTGCGCGACTGCGCCCGCATCCCCGCAAATCGGCCTTCCGGGGTTGAAGCCCCTCGCAGTTCCCGCCCGTCTCCCGCACGGCTGAAGCCGCGCCCCCTCGAAGAATCGCCCGCGTGTGAGGTTCCCATGGCTCGCCGCTCGAGCCAGAAGACCATATTGGTTTCATTCGATTCGAGCAGGAACTCGAGCTCGGACCGCAGGCGGGCGACGCGCTTGCGCAGGCCGGGGGCTTCATCGATGCCGGTGAGCTGGTCGATTTCGGCTTCGAGCCTTCGCAGAGTGGCGCGCACGCCGAGATAGAGGTCGCCTGAGGACTCGAGGAACTCTTCGCGTTGTGTGAACGGCTGGCGGCCGTCGCCGGCGATGGGCAAACCGGCGAAAAACATGCGCGCATGCTCGCGCAGTTGCTGAGTGGCCGCGGGAAGCCTTTCAGCGCCTTCTTTGCCGCGCAGCAGAACGTCCGTATCGCGCGCCAGCTCTTCGAAGCGGACATTGCTCACCGAAAGGCCGAAGTAATTCGATGCGACTTCTTCAAGCTCATGGGCTTCGTCGAAGACCACGGCCGCGGCCTCGGGCAGAATGCCGGCATCGGGCGCGCCGGCGGCTTCCTGGCGGACGGCGAGATCGGCAAAAAAGAGGTGGTGGTTGACGATAATGATGTCGGACTCGAGCGCCTTGCGGCGCATCTCGGTGATGAAGCAGCGGCGATAGTCGGGGCAGTTGGAGCCGAGGCAGGCTTCGGCGCGGGCATCGAGCTTTTGCCATAGGGCGCTCGACTCGGGCAGGCCGGAGAGCTCAGAGCGGTCGCCGGTTTCGGTCGTCTGCTCCCACTCTGCGATTTGCTGGTACTGGTCGATCTCTTCAAGACCCGACAAAATCGGCTGGTTGCGCAGCGCGACCAGTTTGTGGCGGCAGAGATAGTTGGCGCGGCCCTTCATGTAGCACACGCGCAGGCCGCCGAGCAGCGTTTCAAGAAAAGGGATATCTCGGAAGTAGAGCTGGTCCTGCAGGGCCTTGGTGCCGGTGGAGACGATGACACGCTGGCCGGTGCGCAAAGCCGGCAGCAGATAGGCAAGAGTCTTGCCGGTCCCGGTGCCGGCTTCGACGATGAGATGGCGCCGCTCGGCGAGCGCACGCTCGACGGCCTTGGCCATTTCGAGCTGGCCGGGCCTGTACTCGTAGGGAAGCGGCGAGCGCGCCAGAATGCCGCCAGGCGAGAAGAACTCGTGCAGTGTGGGCAGGGCGCGGGTTGCGGTGTCGGCGGCGGCCATGGGGGTGATTCCATGATATTGAAACGGCCGCCGAGGCAAGAACCTTTCAGATCGCTTTGGGATGTTTGGGCTGGTAGAGACCCAAATCGCCTCCGCCGGGAAGCTTGATCCTGGTGATCGAGCCCCATCTTTGCTCTTCGACTTTGGAACAGGAGACGCCGCGCGTGGCCAGCAACCGCATTTCCGCCTTGAGGTCGTCGCACAAAAGGTAGAGCTCATGCGGCCCGTTACGGTCTCCGGGATGAAATGCCGCCTCGACCGGAGGCAGGGCGAAGATCAGCCATCCCTGGCCTGCGTCGACAGAGCGGAGACCGAGAACATCGCGGAAGAATGCCCGGTCGGCATCGGCATCCTTGCTGTAAAGAACAACATGCGCGCCAGAGATCATGGGCTCTCCTTCCAAGTTCGGGTCTCCAATTCCAGGCCATCTCCGGAATTGACCACCCCAAGATCGAAAACGAATCAACGGCCCGCGAATGGCGGCACAGCAGTAAGGTTAAACTTCTGAATTAATTCGTGCTTTCCCCGCGAAGGCCTCTTCATATGACGGAGAATAATGTTATATCAAACAAGAAGCTGCTTCGCGGGACGGAGAAAAGGGCCGGTTCGCATCTCGCTGGGAACCGAATGTCCGGGATAAATATGGAGAGTCTTGGCCGGTGTAATGCAACCAGGGTCTTATATGGATGAAACGCCGGTCGCAGTTTCTCCATCCCTGCGGACCTCGCTCCAGTCCGCTCTGACTTATTCACTCCTGGGGGTGGTGGCACTGCACGCAGCGGTGCTCGCCATCTGGTCGCACTCCGCTGTCGGCGCATCCAGGATCCTCACCGCGGCGGTGCCGGCGCTGGCGGCGCTGTCGGTAGCCTGGCGCGCGCATATCCTCCCCGAGCGGGAGCGCATTGCCTGGCGATGGTTGAGCCTGGCGATGCTGTTCTGGTCGGCGGCCCAGGTGGTCGAAGCGGGCCTGGGCCAATCCCGCGCCGCGAGCAATCTTACGGCCGACCCCTCCGATTTCCTTTATATCGCCGCAGCCTTCCCGTTGCTGCTGGCGGTTTCGAGCACCAAGGAAACCGAATCGATCCATGCGGTTGTGTTCCTGGACTTTGCTCAGGTGACGCTGGCGCTGGTGCTCACCTGGGTGCGGCTCTTCGATATGACGATGCCCGCCGCGGAGGCTGCATCGGAGATGTCCTGGATCTATGGGACCGAATGCGTATTGCTTGCGGTTGCCGCGGGATTGCGGCTGGCTACCTGGTCCACGCGGGAGGAACTGCGGCGGGTTCGCATGCTGTGCGGGGTCCTGTGGCTTTATCTTCCCATCGAACTGGCGATGGACTACGGGACCAGGCACTGGAAACTGGAATCGGGGACAATGCTCGATCTGGTTTGGAGCCTGCCCTTCTTTTACGGCGGATGGAAGGCGCTGCGCATGCCCATCGATACGGGCACAGGGACCGCCGGCAAGCCGCTGAGCCGCTCCCGGTTGATGGTGGAAAGCCTTTGCCCGCTTCTGTTTACGGTGGGCGTTTTTGCTCTGGCGGCATCGGTCACCCGCCTGCATCCGGTGCTGGCGTTCGCCGCAGCGCTCCTGCTGTTTCTCATCCAGGGGCTGCACGCAGGGCTGGTGCAGTCGAGCTTTCTCGCCGGCAAGCGGCTACTGCTGGAGCGCGAGCAGGAGTTGCAGACGGCCAACAGCACGCTGCGGCAGTTGTCGATGCTGGACCCGCTGACGGGCATTCCCAACCGGCGGCGGTTCGCGGCGGCCTTTGAGGAGGCGTGGAAACGCGCCATCCGCACCAAGGAATCGGTAGCAGTGTTGATGATCGACGTGGATTACTTCAAGGGCGTGAACGATCTCCACGGGCACACCTACGGCGACGAATGCCTGAAGTCGGTGGCCCGCGCTTTGGGACACTCGGGCCGCTCCAACGATCTGCTGGCGCGGTACGGCGGCGAGGAGTTCGTGCTTCTGCTTCCTGAAACCAGCGCCGGCGGCGCCATGACGGTGGCGGAGCGGATTCATCGCGCCGTGGCTGGGTTGAGGATCAAAAACGATGCTTCGCCGTTCGATGGCCTGCTCACCGTAAGCGTGGGCTTGGGAGTGACGAGCCCGCGGCTGGGAATGAACGCAGCGGATCTGGTAGATCTTGCCGACCAGGCGATGTACGCGGCCAAGCGCGACGGCAGGAACAGGATTTGTGCGCGAACGCTGGGAGACAACGTTGCTGTCGAGCAACCGGCGCCGGGGAGCGACCGGCGGGACTAAGGGGCAGGTTCCCGAGGTCAGGATTGCGATGCTCTTGCCGAAAGGCGATCTCTCAACCAAAGTCGGGATCTCTACCGGCAGCGCTTGGATGGTATTGGTCTTCGCTCAGCACCTGGCTGTGCCGCGAGTCCATCCATTGGCCCACCAGGAAGCCTTGTTCTGGAGTCGATGTGCTATCGATCTCCTGCGCGCTGCGGGCCAGCTTTTTGCGGGTCTCGGCGGCTCGTTGCGCCGCGGCAGCGCTTTGGGCCGCTCCCGCGGAGTGGAGATCGGCTGCGTTCAGGTTCATGCCTGCGCCGTGAATGTGCATGGCTCACCTCCTTGGCGAGGATTGGCAATCGCACTGCCGGAATGGACCCGAGGGAATGGGAAAAAACTGATTTGGCCCCGATCTGGTGCGCATCCGGATTGGTTGACTTCGCCAGGTGGACTAAGCATACTTAGTCCATGCCTTACACCGTCCATCAGGCCAAGACCCACTTCTCGCGGCTGCTCAAGGAGGTAGAGGCGGGCAAAGAAGTGATTGTGCTGCGTGGAAAGAAACCGGTGGCGAAGATCGTGCCGATTGACAAATCTGAGGAGCACGGCACGCCATTTCGGCACATTGGCGAGTTCAGGGGTCAGGTACACGCCGATGACAGCGCTTTCGATCCATTGACTGATCACGAGCTCATTAAATATGGATTCGGTTTCATGCTCGACGGAGACCTTGTCCCTCCGCCCGATCCTAAGTGAAGTACCTTCTCGACACCCACGCGTTCCTTTGGGCGTTGGAAGCGCCGGAGAAGCTCTCCGATTCAAGCAGCAAGATCGTGAACGATCCGGCATCGAATTTGCTTCTTTCAATCGCCACTCCCTGGGAGCTCGCCATCAAGACGAACTCGGGGAAACTAGACGCCGCGAAGATTCTGAAACAGTTTGATCGATTGACCGCTGCGAGCGCATATTCGCTCTTGGAGACGCGTGCGTCAGATGTAATCCGTGCCGGAGGATTGCCTTTGCACCACCGCGATCCGTTTGACCGCTTGCTTGTTGCGCAAGCTCTTGAGTTGAGCATTCCCCTCATCAGTCGCGACGACATCTTCGACCGATATGGAGTGCAACGAGTCTGGGACTGAACGCGCCCGGCTGGATCGGTCCTGGGCGGCGATTGGAGTCACGGTTTGGCGAGAAATCGCAAAAAAAATTTATCTCTGGCGGGCGAACCCCTGGCGCTGCCGCTGGTGGCCATCGTGGGTCGGCCGAATGTGGGCAAATCGACGCTCTTCAACCGGCTTACGCGCAGCCGGCGCTCCATTGTCGGCGATGAGCCGGGCATTACGCGCGACCGCATCTACGGCGAATTCGACTGGGCGGGACGGCGGTTTCGCCTGGTCGACACCGGCGGCATCGTACCCGACGACCCCGAGCTGATTCCGACCGAAATCTACAACCAGGCGAAGGTGGCTCTCGAAGATGCCGGTGCGGTGATCCTGGTGGTGGACGCGCGCACCGAATTGGCCCGTCCCGACTACGACCTGGCGCGTCTGCTTTCGCGGGGTAAGAAGCCGTTGTTCCTGGCGGTAAATAAGGTTGAGGGCGGGGCCATGGCCGCCGAGGCGGAGAACCT
>Ga0335073_10017474_pt1 | contig 10034 bp, 8 predicted proteins | sample Lox_Sample_22_FD_207093 | JGI IMG/M metagenome (GOLD analysis project Ga0335073, IMG submission 207093) | Soil microbial communities from Loxahatchee National Wildlife Refuge, Florida, United States - Lox_Sample_2.2 | ecosystem: Environmental > Terrestrial > Soil > Wetlands | place: USA: Florida... | reverse complement strand
AGCTGGGCCGGGACGGCGATGGAGGTGACGACGAGCCCGCAGGCGGCCAGCCAGCGCCCGCTGAACTCGGTGATCTGGTGGCCGGCCAGCACCGGCCCGGGCACAAGCAGCAGCGAGGTGAAGGTTCCATCGACGGGGTTGATGGTGATCGAGGCGTCTGCAAAACCCAGCCAGCGCTGGGTCAGCGGGAACCACGCCTTGTAGGTGGCCTCTTTCGCGCTGAACAGCAGCTTGTCCCAGGAAATCTCCGGCGCGGCGGCGGCAAGCTCGGCCAGCGCGCGGCGCTCTGCCTGGCTGGCGACCACGTCGCCGACCCCGTCTGGGAGGGGGGCATGCGGCTCGGCGTCGACGCCGAGCGCGGCGATGTCCCGGCTGTAGGCGAGGGCGGCCGCGCGGTAACCGGCGCAATGGGTCATGCTGCCGACTACCCCGGCGGGCCAGACCGGTGCACCGCGGGGGCCGGGCAGGATGGGGGCCGGTGGCAGGCCCAGCTTGGCGAGGGCCCGGCGGGCGCACCATCGCGCCGCGCCTGCTTCGACCCGCCGCTTGGCCACGGCCTTCCGCAGCACCGCGTCCTCATCCGGATGAAGCTGCGCGTCGGGGGGGTCGCCGAAGGTCTCCACGGCGACGACCTGCGGCGGCACGATCTCGTCAAGCACGCCAGCCGGGTCCTTCTCTCACATGACCACCCCGCGTCATCCTCCGGCGCAGGTCAGTACCGCATTGCGGCAGCGGACAGGGTAAGTTCAAGGCTGCGGCTCAAATGTAGCGGCGGAGCGGCGTCTGCGGCGTACCGGCTCTGGCGAAGCGCTTTGACGCACGACGCAATCTCCAGGCGCGCGGCCAAGGTTCCGCCTGCCATCAGGACCGGTTTCGTGCTTTGAGGCTTCAAGGGTTGAAGTGAGGACCAGAATTGAATGCTAGGCCACCGCTATTCATAATATCTGGCCCGAGCGGCGCCGGGAAGGGAACCGCGCTCGACTGGATGGTTCTCTCGGGACTTGTGCGCCGTGTGCCCACGTACACAACCAGGGCGGCCCGCCCGACGGAAAGAGACGGGATCGAATACAACTTCGTCAGCGACGAGGCCTTCACAAAGCTTCGCGAGCAAGGACAGCTTATCGAATATACCCGTACATATTCGGATAGCTACTACGGCTCGCCTCGCGAGTTGCTGGACAGCGAGGACCCAACCCCCCTCGCCGCGGAACTCGAGCCAACCGGCTTCGTTAAAGTCCGGGCGATGTCTGCCCGGCGCGTCATCGGCATCTTCGTCACGACCAGGACAGAGACCGAACTGCGCTCGCGTCTCGCCGAACGGGGCCTAACGCCGGACACGGATAATCGGCTTCGCATCAGAAGCCTGCAGCAGACCTGGTCCTGGGTCTACGACTACATTCTCGTGAACACCGACCGTGACGACTTCCTTGCCGAGCTTTCCACCGTCATCAAGAGCGAGCTGATCAGATCACGCGGTATGCGGTACATCACCGAGCTGCAGCACGAGGAGTCGATCCAGCCCTACTGACCTCCAGTTCCGCAGATCGCAGCAGCGCCATTTCTGACTCGTGAGGTTCATGTCACGGTGCCCTTTTGGCGGTGTGTCGGTTTGACAGCCGCTCATTACGCCGGGACTATCGGGTCATGGCGAGAAGCGTATCTGTGATTATGACCGACGACCTTGACGGCTCCGACGATGCCGAAACCGTGTCCTTCGGCTTCGGCGGGGTGACGTACGAAATCGACCTAGGCCAGAAAAACCGGGCCAAGCTTGAAAAGGCGCTTGCTCCGTTCATCGAGGCCGGCCGGCGCGTTCCCCGCAGCGGTCGTCGGCGTGCCGCCGATCGCCAGGGCGGCGCCTCGGTTGACCGCGGCGCCATCCGGGCATGGGCAAAGTCAGTCGGCATCAAGGTCCCCGAGCGGGGCCGGATAAGCGCCGACATCATGCGCCAGTACGAGGAAGCCCACTAGCAACGGCCAGCGGGCCTGCCGCACCCACGAGATGGTCGGCGTTTTATCCGGGTGCGCCTCCGTCAAGGACCGTGTAATTATCGGGGCGTGGCGCGCTCGTTCAGGGATCTCGTGGCCGAGGCCGAGTCTGCCGACGTTTCCGGATGGGACTTTTCCTGGCTTGACGGCCGGGCCACCGAGCAGCGCCCGTCATGGGGCTACCAGCGCTTAATGGGCGAGCGGATGGCGCACGCCTCTGCGGCACTCGACATTCAGACCGGCGGTGGCGAGGTGCTTGCCGGGGTTCCGAGGCTGCCGAAGCTAACGGTGGCCACGGAGTCCTGGCCGCCCAATGTCGTGCTGGCGACCGGGCTGCTGCATCCGCTCGGCGTGGCCGTCGTTGCTGACGCCGGCGAGCCGCCGCTGCCGTTCGCCGACGAGGCGTTCGACCTGGTCGTGAGCCGCCATCCGGTAACCGCCTGGTGGGAGGAGATCGCCCGGGTGCTTCAGCCCGGCGGCACGTATTTCTCCCAGGAGGTCGGGCCGCACAGCGTGTTCGAAGTCGTCGAGTGGTTTCTCGGCCCGCAGCCGCCCGAGGTCCGCGACAACCGCGACCCCGCCAACGCCAGGGCGGAGGCCGAGGCCGCCGGGCTGGAGGTCATCGACCTGCGCCTGGAATCGCTGCGAACCGAGTTCCTGGACATCGGCGCGGTGATCTACTTCCTGCGCAAGGTGATCTGGATGGTGCCGGGCTTTACCGTTGCGGAATACTCGCGGGAACTGCGCACGCTGCACGACCGGATCGAGGGCGAGGGCCCGTTCGTCGCCTACACGACCCGCTTCCTCATCGAAGCCCGCAAGCCCGGCGGGGCGGGGCACTAGGCCTGGCAGTGCCGTCATTCCAGGGGCTGGTGGGCGATCGCCCGCGGCTCGCGCCCCGCGAGCAGCCAGCCACCGGCGGCCGCCACGACGGGCAGCCCAACCAGGACCGCGGCCAGGTCGAGCCAGGGCAGCAGGGACGCGTGGCCGGCCAGGAACTGGCTCCAGGATGACGCGATCACGGCCAGGTAGGCGGCGGCGGTGCCGACCAGCGCGGCGATGAGACCAAGCGCGCCGGCCGTCGCCGCGGTGATGCCCCGGCGGATCCGGGCGCTGGCCCCCGTGGCCGTCAGCGTCCGGATGTCGCCCGAGGTCTCGCTGCGGATCAGCCCGATCGTCATCGCGAGCACGCCGAGCGCGACGAGGATGCCGGCCGCGGTCGCGTCGTTGCGGACCTCGTCGAGCGACGGCGTCCCGTTCTTGGTCTCGATCGTCAGGCCCGCCGCCGCGGCGACCCGCCGGGCGCTGCTGATCTGCACCTGGGTGAGTGGCCGGGGCGCCTGGATCAGCCACGCCACCGTGGCCTGCCGCAGCCCGAGCCTGTCCGCGACCGTGGCCATGATCAGCAGGTTGGGGTCGGACACATCGGAGGGCAGGCTGGCGAGCGTCTGGATCGATGGGTCCGGGATGAACTTCAGCACAGGATTCGCCGCCATGAAGTTGCCGTACTGCAGCAGCAGGTTGGGCAAGCCCTGCAGACCGGGCCGGGACGTGAGCAGCACCGTGCCGGGGCTGATCGCGCTCGTCTTGATCCCGTAGTGCCGAAGCAGCGCGGGCGTGGCCACGTAGATGTCTATGGTGCCCTGCCCGCCGCCCGCCCCGACCTGCTGCAGGCCGGTGTCGGTCGGCGCCACGGCGGCGGTGAGCGGGAGCACGTCCCGGGTGCCCAGCGCCGCCGCGATCCTGGCCGTCGTGGCCTGCCCGCCGCGGCGCTGCCCCGCGCTGGGAATCGTGTCGCCGCTGGTGGTCGCCGGGTTGTTGCCCGGGGTGTAGACGATGAGCTGATCCGGCGGAAGGTTCGGGCCCACGTAGTCGAGGGGCTCAGTGAACCGGTTCGTCGACAGCAGCGTGATCAGCATCGCGATGAAGACGGCGAGCGTGGCAGCGGCGAGCGCCGCCCCGGAACGCGCCCGGTACCGGGCCAGGTCGCGCACTGCGATGCGGGCAGCGAGCGGCACACGGCGGGCAAGCCGTGCAACCTGCCCGATGATCACGGGGGCGAGCAGCACCAGACCGGCGATCGTTGCCAGCAGCCCGGCCAGCGTGTCGAAGACGTTCGAGTCGCTGCCCCCATGCGTGCCGCCGGAGAACACGAGCAGCGCGGTGCCGATCGCGAGCACGACCAGACCGGGGCGCGGCGACCGGCGGCTCTGCTTTGGCTCCACCGGCCTGCCGGACAGCGCGGCCACCACCGGGACCTCGGCCACGGCGCGGGCCGGCTGCCGGGAGGCGAGGATGGCCGTCACCACCGCCAGGGCCATGGACACGCCGATCAGCCACCACGGCAGGCTGGTCCAGGACACGTAGTGGTCGGCGTGCGTGCCGAAGTACGGCGCGTACGGGATCCAGGCGCCGATGCCGATCGCCCCGCCGAGCACCGCGCCGACGACGCCGACGACCGCGCCGTTCGCCACCATGACCAGGCGGACATCCTTGTCGGTCGCCCCGAGCGAGGACAGGATGCCGAGCGAGCGGAGGCGGCGCTGGGCCAGCACCGTGAAGCCCGCCACCGCGACCAGCCCGATGAAGAACAGCCCGACCACCGCGAACACGAGCGCGATGATCGCCGGGGTCAGGCCGCTGGGCGGCTGGGGCTCGAGCGGCGTCGCGCCCGGCGGGAAGTTGAACGTGGCGAAAGTGAGCGGCGTGGCGTGAAATAGCACGGTCACCTGAGTCGGCCTGGTGACCTGCCCGGGTGCGACCAGCGCGAACGTGTCCAGCAGGTTCTGCGGGTTCTCCACGATCCCGGTCACGCGCAGGGCCCGGCCGTCGATGCGCCAGGTGCTCCCGATTCCCGCCCGGAACGCTGACGCCAGCCCGCTGGTCAGGCCGACCTCGCCGGGTCCGTGCGGGTAGTGGCCGCGCACCAGGGCCAGCATGGGACGGCCGTAGGCGCCGTCCGGGTTCTGCGCCCGGAGCTGCGCGCCGGTGACCAGGCCGGTCGCGAATACCTGGTTCTCGATCACGTCGACGGTACCGAAGTGCTTATGGAGCGCCGCGATCTCGCTGGCGAGATGCGGTTCGCTGCCCGGCAGGGTGACGAGCGCGTTGGCGGACCCGAATCCGGCGTTGGCCGGGAGCGGGGTGTTCGTGCCCAGCGCGGCGCCGAAGATCGTCGCCGCCACCGCGATCGTGATCAGCGTCAGCACCAGCAGTTGCTGGCGCCATTCACGCCGGAACAGCCGCAGCGCCCAGCGCAGCACCGCGCGCCGCGCTGGCACGCCTCCGTTGGTCTCGGTGCGCCGGTCCAGCACGGCGGTCATTGGTTCGGTCCCGACTGCAGCAGCGATTCGGGGCTCGCCGGCGGCGCGGTCTGGTCGACGATGCGGCCGTCCCTGATGAACACCACCCGGTCGGCCCACGAGGCGAGCTGCGCGTCGTGAGTGACCACCACCGTGGCCACACCGCGGTGACACGCGGCAACCAGCATCCGCATGACGGTCTCCCCGGTCGCCGAGTCGAGTGCGCCGGACGGCTCGTCGGCGAGCACGAGGCGGCGGTCCCCGACCACCGCGCGTGCGATCGCGACCCGCTGCCGCTCGCCACCGGAAAGCTCGTCGGGGAAGCGCTCCGCCTGCTCGGTGAGCTCGAGCTCGTCGAGCGCCTGCATCCCCACGGCCCGCGCTTTTCTCGCGGTGAGCCCGTCGAGCTCCAGCGGCAGCGAGACGTTCTCTACGGCGGTCAGCCCGGGCAGCAGGTTGAAGTCCTGGAACACGTAGCCGATCGTGCGGCGCCGCAGCCTTGCCTTCTCGGCCCGGGACAGCTTCGACAGCGTCGCGCCGCCGACGAGCACGTGCCCGCTGGTCGGCTCCTCGAGGCTGCCCGCGATCGTCAGCAGCGTGCTCTTGCCCGATCCGCTCGGGCCCATCACCGCCACCAGCTCGCCCGCCTCCACGGCCATGCTGACGTCCTGGAGTGCCTGAACTTCGGTCGGGCCCTCACCGTAGATCTTGGCTACGTGGCGCAGCTCAAGGAAACTCATCGCCGTGCTCCTACTCTCCGGCGCAGCCGCGGCATGGCCGGGGCGGCTGGGGTCGGTGGTTCGGTCGCGGCCCGCCGGAGCCGGCCGTCCGCGGTGTCCAGCCATCGGACGACGGAGTCCAGGCGGAACAGCTCGGCGTCCACCGCCAGCGCGAAGCCGATGTCGAACTGGGCTTCGTCCTCTTTGAGGCGGGTCCACTGCTGCATCAGCTCGACGAGGTACCTGCGGTGCACCTGGATCACCTCGTGCACGTCGACACCGGGCACCCGCCAGGCCACCAGGACCTTGATGACCAGCTCGTCGCGCGGCGGCAGGCTGAGATCCGGCGGTGTGCGCAGCCAGGCGTCGAGCTCGTCCTGGCCGTCCGCCGTGATACGGAAGCCCTTCTGCGGCCCGTCTTCGGTGTCGTCGGACTGGACGAGCCCGTCGCGCTCGAGGCGCTGCAGCGTGGTGTACACCTGCCCGACGTTGAGCGGCCAGACCTCGCCCGTCCGCTCCTCGAACTCCTGGCGCAGCTGCAAGCCGTACTTGGGGCCCTCGCTCAGCAGCGCGAGCAGGGCGTGCCGAACGCTCATGCGAGTATCTCACTCAGGATCATACTGAGTATATTACTAGCGATTCTGAGGCGATGCAAAGGCTAGACGTCTAGTCGCGGTGAGTAGTCATTTGATTACTGTAGGTATGCTCGTGATGTGACGGGGGCTTTCGCGGCGGGGTTCGTCGCTCCTGCCCGCCGGGACAGGGGAACTGACTTATGAGCGCATCGGCGGCCGACACCGACCTGCCGACGTCACCGCTGCTTGACCGGGTCAGGCGGGGGATCCTGGGCGAAGGCGAGCTCATGGAGGGGCCGTTCGGGCCGCGACGGCTAACCTACGCCGACTACACGGCCTCGGGGCGATCACTGGATTTCATCGAGGACTTCATCCGCGAGGCCGTGCTGCCCTGGTACGCGAACACCCACACCGAGAGCTCGGGAACTGGGCTGCGGACCACCAGGCTGCGCGAGGACGCACGACTGATGATCCGCGACGCGGTTGGCGGCACAGCAGACGACCTTGTGATCTTCTGCGGCTCCGGGTCGACCGCCGCGGTCAGCAAGCTGATCGGCATCCTGGAGTTGCGCATCCCGGCCGGCCTGGACGCCCGGTACGGGCTCTCTGAGCTCATCCCCGAGTCCAGGCGGCCCGTGGTGTTCGTCGGCCCGTACGAGCACCATTCCAATGAAGTGCCCTGGCGCGAATCGATCGCCGACGTCGTGGCCATCGGCGAAGATCGCAGTGGCCACATCGACATGGAGGAGCTGCGCTGGCAGCTCCTGCACTTCGCCGGCAGGCCACTGCGCATCGGCAGCTTCTCCGCCGCATCCAACGTCACCGGCATCGTCACCGACACCCGCGCGGTGGCCAGCCTGCTGCACGACCACGGCGCGCTGTCGTTCTGGGACTACGCCGCGGCAGGTCCTTACCTGCCGATCCGGGTAGCGCCGTCCACGCCGAGCGCGGACGACCACAAGGACGCCGTATTCCTGTCGCCGCACAAGTTCCCCGGTGGCCCGCAGACGCCCGGCGTCCTGGTCGTCCGCCGCGAGCTGGTGCGCAACGCCGTGCCCACCACGCCGGGGGGCGGCACGGTGGAGTTCGTCGACATGGCGGGGCACAGCTATACCGGCGACCCGGTCGCGCGCGAGGAGGGCGGCACCCCGGCCATCGTGGAGTCGATCCGCGCCGGGCTCGTGCTCGGCCTCAAACAGGCCATCGGCACGGACCTGATCCAGGCCAGGGAGGAGTGCATGTGGCGCCGCGCCCTGCGGCGCTGGGGTGGCAACCCGCGGATCCAGATCCTCGGCAGCAAGCAGGCCCGGCGGCTGGCGATCGTGTCGCTGCTGATCCGCCACGGCGAAGGGCGCTACCTGCACCACAACTTCGTGGTTGCGCTGCTGAACGACTTGTTCGGTATCCAGGCGCGCGGCGGCTGTTCCTGCGCGGGACCGTACGGGCACCGGCTGCTGTGCATCGGCCAGGACCACTCGCGCGCGCTGCGAAAGGAGATCAGTCATGGCTGCGATGGGGTGAAACCCGGCTGGGTCCGGGTCAACTTCAACTACTTCATCTCTGCTGCGGCGGCCGACTTCATCATGGACGCGGTCGAGATGGTGGCGGCGGACGGCCACCGGCTGCTGCCCGAGTACCGGTTTGATCCGCGCACCGGGCTGTGGCGTCATGCGGCCGGTGTCACGAAGCCAGCGCTTCGGCTGTCCGAGCTGTGTTACGGGCCGGACGGCGAGCTTGCGTACCCGACCTGCCGCGCGCGGGCGGAGGAGGACGTCTTCCCTGGCTACCTCCAGGAAGCCAGCACGCTGTTCGCGAGCCGGGCGGCCGACGTGCCGGACGGTCCGACCGGGCTCGCCCCCGCCATCGAGGCCCTGCGCTGGTTTCCGCTGCCGTCGGCCTGCCTCGGCTCGCCGTCGGCGGGCGGCGAGGGCGCCGAATCCGAAATGGCCACGTCGGCCGTGAGCAGATAGCCGAACGCCGGGCCATTCCTCTCCCCTTGGAATGGCCCGGCGCTGGCTCTCCCTAACCGGCGTTGGCTTTGGCTGGCTTCAGCTAGCTCTTGACCTTCACGTCGAAGAAGGCGGGGTGCGACTTGTCGAAGGTCGATGCTCCTGCCTGCCAAGCTCGCACCAGATAGGACGCCTGATGGGGGTACGCCGTTTACGCGTGCGTCGTACGCGTTAGATAAATTCTGATGAGTTACCGGATGACTTCACCCGGTATCAGAAGAATGATCGGATGATGAATCTTCGTCGGCTGGGTGCAGCCGCGGCTGACCGGCCAGGGATGACAAACGAGCGGGCCAGGAGGATGTTCGTCGCGCCGGGGCCTGGCGGCGCTGGCGCGAGGGCGCGCCTGGCGGCGAGCGTGCGCTAAGCGGCTCGCCGGTTCGTTCCTGGACGGTCTTGCGCGCTGTCCTCGCCCGCGACTGCTTCGTGCTCCTGGTGCTCTTCGTGCGCGGCCCGGGCCTCGCGGCCGTGAACGGAGGGATGGGCGTTCGCGTAGAAGACCATCCCGATCCACAGGATGAGGAACGCGAACGCGACGATCGGGATGACAACGGGAGCTAGTGCCGATCCGGTCATGGCAGGCACCTCCAGCATCCATTGCAACGCCGTGGTTCCCCCGCGCGCATCACCCGCGCAGGGTGAGCGGGGTAATACGGGTGATCGCGGCTCGATCGCGGCCCGCTTGCTCGTCTAGAGTTCGCTGGGGACCCCGCGGAGACGACCACGATGAACAGCAGCCCTGAGCACCTCGACGTCCTGATCGTCGGCGCCGGCCTGTCCGGCATCGGCGCCGCCCGCTACCTGCAGGCACGGTGCCCCCGTGTCTCGTATGCCGTCTTCGAGGCGCGTGACGCGATCGGCGGGACCTGGGATCTGTTCCGCTACCCGGGAGTCCGGTCCGACTCCGACATGTTCACCCTCGGCTATTCGTTCCGGCCGTGGCAGGGCGCTCAGGCCATCGCGGGTGGCGACGCGATCTTGTCGTACATCACCGACACGGCGACCGAGACCGGCGTAGACCGCCACATCCGGTTTGGCCATCGGGTCGTCCGGGCGTCGTGGTCGACCGACGCGGCACGCTGGCACATCGTCGCGCGCCGCGCAGGCGCGGACGAGACCGTGGAGATAACCTGCGGCTTCATCTTCAGCTGCACCGGCTACTACCGCTACGACCACGGCTACCTGCCTGACTTCCCCGGCATGGACCAGTTCGGCGGCACGATCGTGCACCCGCAGGAGTGGCCCTCAGGCCTCGGCTACGCCGGGCAGCGCGTTGTCGTGATCGGCAGCGGGGCGACGGCCGTGACGCTGGCGCCCGCGCTGGCCGAGACCGCCCGGCACGTGACCATGGTGCAGCGGTCGCCCACCTACATCGCCCCGCTTCCGACCCGGGACCCGATCGCCGATGCGATCGGCCGGATACTGCCGGCGCGGCAGGCC